>Ga0073932_1000173_pt1 | contig 169094 bp, 129 predicted proteins | sample DewCreD2012metaG_FD_76967 | JGI IMG/M metagenome (GOLD analysis project Ga0073932, IMG submission 76967) | Hot spring sediment bacterial and archeal communities from British Columbia, Canada, to study Microbial Dark Matter (Phase II) - Dewar... ... | reverse complement strand
TTACCTCAGATACGAGCGAGCCTCCAGGTGGCCTTGATTAGACTCAGTGGATACTGTCCGTGGTGTCACACCAGATTCCGACCGTTCCGGGACACATCGTGACTACTTAACCTAGTATTACTAATGGCCCACACAAAATCGCAATATCCTGTATATTTGCATGGGTACATTTTGTACCCGGAGTCTCCAGATTCTCACTGCGGATTCAGGATCTTACACCAAACTCATGGGCAAAAATTTGCGGAACTTCGACCTAAGCGGCTTCGGACGCCCCAAGGGCAGGGGTGGCCTTGGCAGGAGCGCTCAGATCCTCGGCCAGGAAAGCCTCTAACCTTTCCAGAACGATCGCCGGCTCGTCGTCCTGAAGAAAATGGCCCGCCGTGGGAATTCTCAACGTTGGCGCGTGGTTCGGCAGCAGGGCTTCAAATCTTTCGATGAACCATGGTCCGAAGATCGGATCCCGCATGCCCCAGATGATCTGGGTCCGGATTGGCCATCCCCGGAGGCGGCGCTCCGTGTCCCGGAGCAGATCCCGGAGAGGTCCACAAGGCAGAAGCGGAACTTGCCGGACCGACTTGAGGACCGCGGTGCGGTGCCCGGGCCACTGGAACGGGTAGAGATAGCCCAAGCGGGCCTTTTCGTGGAGCTGCCTGGCCCGGTTGTGGAAACCAAAGCGCAGGGCGGCCTTGAGAAACAGATTCCACTCGATCGCCATACGCCGCCCCAGGACCGGGACTTTGTAGGTCCACAGGTAGAAGAACCCCCACGCTTGCAGAGCTTCCCTGTATTCCCGGAGGGTCCCGGGCAGGAAAGCCGCGGTGTTCATCGGTACGAGGCGGCGGAAGCGGTGCTTGTTGCGGGCCGCGTAGCTCAGGCCGATGATGCCGCCCCAGTCCTGACAGAGAAGCGTGATCCCCTGCAGGTCGAGCTGTTCCACGAAAGCCGCGAGCCTGCGGATATGGGCGTGCATGGTGTAGTCGCCGTCCGAGGGCTTGTCCGAAAGGCCGTAGCCCAGCAGGTCCAGGGCAACGCAGCGATACCGGTCCTTGAGACCCCGGATAAGATGGCGGTAAAGAAAGGACCACGTGGGGTTCCCGTGGAGCATGAGAAGGACCTCTCCGGAGCCCTCGTCCACGTAATTGAGCCTGTCCCCCTCGATCTCGATGGTGCGGAACTCGACGGGGAAGTCGTCAATGTCCCGAAGCCGTATCGGGAAAAGAGATCGGGGCCTGAGGCCGGCAAGCCTTCTTGTGGCTGTGGGAGAAAGATTCTCGAGGAAATGCTTGAGCGGTTTTGCCCTTTTGACAACTTTGGGCGCGGATCCGTCTCCTCCGTAGCGGGTCAGGACGAAGCGCGGCTCGTTCACTTCTTCGAAAGTCGCTTCAGGAGGTGTGCGGCTGAGCAGCCTGCGGACAGCTCTTTGGACGAATTTCTGCTTCCAGGAATAGGGGCCCACATACCTGAGGTATCGGTCTTCCATCTCGTCCACCAGGCTTCGGACAGCGTCGGTGGGCGCGAGTTCGCGCAGACTGTGGAAAAGTCCGGCCCCCAGTCGGCTCGCGAAGAAGAAGCAGCGGTCCGCCCTCTCCTGAAGGTGTGGGTCCGCCGAGTGGGCGAGGGTTTGCCAGCCGCGGAGCGAGACGTCGAGGATCCGAAGAAGGCTGGGGCCGTTCGTCTCGTAAAGTTTCTTGTGGGCCAGATCGTACAATCCCTTGAGTTCGTCCTTCCCGAAGGCCTCATGCCGGAACAGATTGTCGCTCCAGAGATGGAGATCCGAGCACCTGTAGTCCGGGGCGATCCGATTCTTCTTCTCCATCCGCTCGAAAAGAGCCGTCCCGGGACAGGGGGTAAGGGGAGAGACCTGGTAGAGGTCCGGCCGGAGGGAGACGAAGTAGTCGATATCTTCCAGGATGTTCCGCCGGTCGTGGAAGTCCAGGCCGAGAATGTTGGAAGCGATGACGAGAATACCGTATCGGTGCAGCTCGTCGACGAGTTCTGCCACGTCCCGTCCCTTGCGCTTCTGGAAATTGTGGACCGAGGTCACGGCTTCCTCGAACTTGGACTCCACGCCGATCCAGACCGCCCCGACACCCATGGCGGCCAGCTCCTCGGCCCGGTACTGGGAGAGGGATTTCACGCTTGCGAAGCAGAAGAGGTTCACCTTGCCTGCGAGGCCCTCTTTCTGGATGAGTTCTCCCAGCCGGAGCACGTAAGAGCGGTCCAGAAGGAAATCCTCATCGAACAGGGCGTTGAAGAGAATCGGGTCTCCTCGTGTGTCCTGAACAGCGCTCTTTAGGCTTGCGCACACTTCTTCGGGCGAAGCGACGACGATCTTGTTGGCCCGGAAAAAAGCCGAGGTGGAGCAGAACTCGCAGGCGTTCGGGCAACCGAGAGCCACCAGAGTGGAGGTGAAGCGGAACCGGGCGAGCCACTCTGCGCCCCAAAGGCTGGCCCAGGAGTCGGTCTGGAAGTCCTGCCGAATCGGCCTGTCCGAGGGTTCTCCGAGGAGTTTGCGGAAAAAGCCCACGCCCTCCTCCATGCAGATATGGTCGGCGTTCTGCCGAAGATACTGAGCAGGCTCGGGCGAGTCTCCGGGGAAGCCTTTGTACAAGTGCATCACGCCATAGCCTCCCAGGACGATGCGGGTCGCCGGGGAGACTTCCCTTGCGATCTGCACCATCCGGGCGATCTTGGGAAGATGGATGCTGAAGACCTGGATCCCCAGGTAGTCGTAGCCCTTCTTGAGCTCTCTGCGGAAGAGGTCTTCGGTGGGCCATTCGAGGACCGTGACCGGAACCGACAGGTTTTGCGCGATCGTGTGAAGAGCAAAGGCGTGGAGCCGCCCTCGCAGAGAGAAAGGGCCCTGGCCGCGGGTCAGACGGGCTCCGAAGACATCGAACATGTCCTGGCCCCAGCCGGGTTCGTAAGGGCCTATGGAATGGGTGAGCAGGACTTTCTTCATTGACTTCCCTCCTTGAGCAGGTCTTCGAGGAATCCCGCGATGACCTTTTGGTGCAGGCCGGCGATCAGCTCGTTCAAAGCCGGCACCCCTTTGCGGAGGATTTCCACGACTTGCTCGGCCGACATTCTGGCCGCCATCCGCTCCATGAACCACCGGAACTCGGTCTGGACAAGGCCACGGATCATGTCCGCGTAGACAGCCGCGTCCTCGGCCGTGAAGCCCAGCTCCTGAGAGAACCCGCATTTGCGGCAGTCCGAGTAAGCCTTGAGAATCCTGAAGTCGAGTTCGCTGTAAACCCTCTGGCCGTCCGTGATCTGGGGCGAGAGGATCTGGAGTTTTTCCAGGGTGAGAAGTTCTTCCTGCGTCACTTCCATGTGTTTGAGAATTTCCGAGGCCGGAATCGTGCAGATCTCGGGCAAGGGATCGCCGGATCGCCTGAGCCTGTCGCGGACTTCCACGAACAGCTTGTACTCTTCGAAAGAGAGGTTTTTCGGTGGCTTGAGGAACTTCTTAATGAGCTTGAGGGGCAGGAAAAGCTCGGTCTGGAGTCTCTTGGCCAGAGAGACCTTGGGGATGGCCTCTTTCGGGTAGTAGGCCATGTTTCGGGATTCCATGACCGGTGAGTCGATAAGCCCTTCGTTGATGTAATGGCGAATCGTGGAGACCGGACAGCCGGTCTGTCTTGCAAGTTCTCCGATCTTGAGCATTTTCCGATTCCTGGTTTTCATCATGCGCCTCTCGGTTGCAGTCGCTAAAAGTATAAAGCGTTACCTTATACTTACAAACACCATGTGGCGCTGTCAACAAAAAAGTGCTTGAAGTTCAACAAAGATTTGAACCTGATGGAATGGATGCGACCGCCCGAATCCGGCTGAAGCATCCTCTCGGGCGGGTTTTCAGGAAATCCGGTCCTTGTCCCAACCTTCCGGCTGGGGCTCCAAAGGAATGGTCAGGCAGTAGACCCCGGCTTCCAGGCGGGCTTTGAAAGGGAGGCCACCCCGTTCGATGATGCCCATCATCCTCTTGTTCTCGGCCAGGATCTCGGCCGAGAACCCCTTGATCCCTCGCTGCCGGGCGATTCGCACGAGGAACTTGTACAGAAAGGTCGCGATACCCAATCCCTGATACTTTTCGTCCACGACGAAGGCCAGGTCCGCGTAGGGGTTTCCGGGCTCCAGGGCGTAACGGCCTTCGGCGATGATGTGTCCGTCCTTGGAGATGCCCACGATGGACATGGCGTGGCGGTAGTCGACGTTCACGTAAGACTGCATGCGGGAGTGAGGCATGGTCTTGATCGGGCTGAAGTACCGGTAGTAGACGGCCTGGTCCGAGAACCGGTAGAAAAGCCGGCGCATCTCCTCCTCGTCCGAGGGCTTGAGAGCTCGGAACGTGATTTCCACGCCTCCTTTGAACACGTGCGTGGCCGTGATGTCGGCAGGATATAGGCGTGCGGCCTCGGCCAGGAAGATCTGGTCCGGATAAAGGATCTTTTCCTCCTTGGCCTGCTCGACGAGCTGGGGCCGGTCGTCCGGATGGGCGATGTCGATGAGGGCCTGGGCCCGCTCGCGCACGGTCCTTCCGCGCAGGTCGGCCACACCGTACTCGGTGACCACGAGATTGACGGACTCCCGCAAACTGAACTGGTTGGGAAAGCTCTCCACAGACAGGCGGATGTTGGGCTCGCCCTTCAGGTTGCGGCTTGGAAGGGCGAAGACCGTCTTTCCGCCCGGGGAGGCCTCTGCGCCGGCGAACAGATCCACGGCGTCGCCCGGTCCTGCGGACACGTTGCCTTTGCCGAAGTGGAGGGCGATGCGGCCCGACAGGTCCACCTTGCGGGCAGGCAGGATGGCCACGAAACGGGGATTGCTTCCAATCTGGGTGGGCGTGAACACCTTGTCCGTGCCCTGGAATTCGACCAGTGGGTTGCGGTCCAGCCAGGCCATGAGCTCCCGGGTGCCGAAGGCGTAGGAGACCAGACTCTTTCCGCGGAAGATCCCCTTCTGCCGGTTCGTAACCGCACCGCTCCGGATGACGTCCATCAAGGCGTCGGTGATAAAGGGGGAGTGGACCCCGAGGTTCCGTTTTCGCGTCAGATGATGGCTCAGGGCGTCGTAGAGGGGGCCGACGGAAAAAGCGATGCAGCTCCCGTCTTCCACAATGCTCGCCACATTGGCCGCAACCTGGTCGAATACTTCGTCCACGGGCCACCGGGAAAAGTAAATAAGCGGTTCCGAGGAAAGGACCAGGAAGTGAAAATCGGACACGTGCACGAAAGTGTCGCCAAAGGTTTGAGGCGTCTCGGGGTTGATTTCGCCCACGACCAAGGAAGCCTTTTCCATGGCCTGCCGGGCCACGTCAACCGCCACGCCGAGACTGCAGTAGCCTGCCTCGTTCGGCGGTGACACCTGAACGAAGGCCGCGTCGATGCTGATCCGGCCCGACTCGATGAGCCGGGGGACCTCGGAGAAGCGGCTCGGAATCAGATCGACTCGGCCCTCGCTGATGGCTTCGCTTGCGACCCAGCCTGAAAAGAACGTCTTCAGCCGGTACTTCCTGTGGGAACGAATGGACTCGAAGGAAATGGCGTCCCCGAGGCTGACGAGCTGGATCAGCTCAAGGTCCTGGAGGTTGTAAGCATCGGAGGCCATGAGATGTTTGACCAGGGTGCGGGGCTCTGCGACTCCGGTTCCGAGAAAAATGCTCATGCCAGGCTCGATCTTCTCCAGGACTTGTTCCGGCGTAACCAGCTTTTGTTTCCACTCCATGGATCTTCTCCATGTCGGGAGCCCGGTTCCTTCCGGGTCCGCATAGTGAGGAGCTCAGGCCCCCTCTGCCAGGATGAGGGATTCAGGCACCGGGATCGCAACTTCAGCGCCGTTCACATATAAAGCGACTGGGCCGAGGCGGCCTGCGGTCTCGAAGAGCCTTGAGGGGTCGGCCCGCACGGCAACAAAGCTGGCAGGCATGCCGCTCGCCAGGATGCCCAGGGTTTGTTCCAAGCCGAGGAGCCGAGCCCCGTGAAAGGTGGCGCACCGGACGGCCTCTTCGACCGAAAAGCCGGCTTTTGCCAGAAGGCTGAGCTCGGTCCATATCGAAGAGCCGTGCAACACCCCGGGCGTGCCGCTGTCCGTGCCGCAGGCGATCTGGACCCCGATCGCACGGGCCGAGGCGATCAGCTCGATCTGTCGATCGAGGGTCCTCCGGGCTGTCTCTCGCTCCAGAGACCCTGGAGGCGCGGTCTGCGCGCAGGCGAGCATCGCGCAGGCCGTGGGTACCCAGGAGATCCCGCGCTCGGCCATCCGCTCGAGGTTTTCTTTTCCCATGAAGAAGCCGTGTTCAACGGAATCGCAACCTGCCTCGACCGCGGAGCGGACCGGGAGAAAGCCGTTCGCGTGGATCATCGCGCGCAGGCCGTTTCCATGGGCGGCTTCCACCGCAGCCTTCAAATCCGACGTTGCGAACTGGGCTGGGGTTTCATAGCCGAAGCGGCTCAAGCTGTTCAGGCCCGACTGGACGATCTTGACGTGGTCGGCGCTGTCAAGATGCTGGGAGACGCACTCTGCCAGCGTTCGTCCGGGCGGCACGGCCCTGCCCAGGATGGCTCCGTATCGGCCGGCCGCGTGCCAGGCCGCACCGGGCGAGAGCAGCCGGATAGGACTGTCTCCTGCGAGACGTTCCTTGCGGAACCTGAGCGTCGAGGCGTGCGGATCTCCCCCTTCCCGCACGGCCACGATGCCGGCCTCCAGGCAGAGCCGAAGGTGACGGGCGATTCTTCGGTCAGTTTCCCCGGAGGCGCGGGGTACACTTTGCCGCTGTTGAGGAGGTTCGGGTGCGCCGGAACGGCAAAGGTGCACGTGGCAGTCCACGAGGGCCGGAAGCACCGTGCAGTGGGAAAAATCCAGCGTCCGGGTACCCTTCTCGGAGGGCGGGTTACCGCTTCCGACGCTCGTGATGCGGCCTTGGGTAACCTGAAGGAACCCCTGCCTCAGGGTCGGAGTCCCGGTTCCGTCGATCAGCCAGCCTGACCGGACCACGAACTTGTCGGTCATGGAAGTCTCGCCTTCTTGCTCCTTGACAGCGCGTCTGTCGCTTTCGACCGGGCCGGCCGAATCCATGGGCCGGGTTATTTGCCCATGGCCAGTGCTGCCAGAATCCGCACTCCCCTGGCCATTTCATCCGTTACGGGAATCCCGCGGCTCTCCAGGCTCCGGCTGACGGCAGGCATCCGGGTCGCGTCTCCCAAGAGCCAGACCACCAGGGGCTTCCTGTGCTTTCGAACCATCTCGGCCATGTGGTCGTAATCGAACAGAGGGATCTCGACCGGGGGGATGAAAAGGTGAGCGTAGACGGCGTCGACCGTCTGATCTTCCAAGACGGCCTCGATCGTGGTCCGAAAGGTCTCGGTGTGGCCGTGCTTTTCGAAGGCCGGGTAGAGGTCCACGGGGTTGGCGGGCTCCATCCAGTCCGGGAACACATTGCGCAGAATGTTGAGGGTTCGGGGCTCGAGACTGGCGAGTTCCATGTCGAGGTCTGCGATGTCGTCAGAGCTCACCACGCCGCCTCCGCCCGAAAAGGTGAGGACGGCCACGCGGGCCTTGGCCCTTCGGCTGAGAGGGGACAGGGCGAGACTGCGGGCGACGTCAAGAAGTTCCGACATCGCGTAGACCCGGATCACGCCAGCCTGGCGAAGAGCGGCGTTGAGGACCCGATCGTCCTGGGCAAGAGCCGCCGTGTGCGAGCGGGCAGCCCGGGCCCCAAGGGCGGATCGGCCTCCTTTGAGCATGACGATCGGCTTTGGGCTGAACCGGGCCAGGTCAAAGAACCTGCGGCCCTTGGGCAGGGATTCCGTGTAGATGGCGATGACGCCCGTGTCCGGGTCGTCGAGAAAAAACTCGAGCAGGTCCACCTCGTCCACGTCCACCTTGTTCCCGATCGAGCAGACCTTGGCGAGGCCGAAGGGCGTTCGGGTGAGCATGTGGGCGAGGAATCCTGCCGAGAGCATGCCGCTCTGCACCACGAGGGAGACCGTGCCGGGAACGAATCTACCCTGCCAGAGCAAGGGGTTCATGAAGGACATCACTTTGCCTTTGGGCACGTTGATGGCGCCCATGCAGTTGGGACCCCAAAGCCGCATGCCGGCCCTGCGGGCGATGGCGAGGCATTTTCCCTCAAGTTCTTTGCCGGCTGGACCCGCCTCGGCAAAGCCGGCCGACTCGATGATCACACGCCGGATGCCCTTGCGGGCGCATTCCTCCAGGGCGCGCGGCACGTCCCGGGCTGGGATGAAGATCACGGCGAGGTCTACGTCCGAGGCGATATCGAGCACGCTCCGGTAGCAGCGAACGCCCTCGATCTCGTCGGTCCGGGTGTTCACCGGGAAAAAACGCTCGCCGAAAGAGATCCGGAGGTTCTGGAACAGGTGGTGGCCCGGTCTCATGGGTTTGCCTGAAGCCCCAATGAGGGCCACCGTGTGGGGGTCGAAGAAGAGGTTCATTTTGCCTTTTCCTTTTGGGTCTACTATGTTCCATTTTTCTTCGATACCGTCAACTGACCCTTCTGCCTTCGGCGCGGGCTTGCTGCATGAGAAGGAGACGCTTTTTCTACGGCTGGCGCGTGGTGGCCATTGCCTTTGTAACCAACTTCATGGCCACGGGCTCGGGCTTCTACGTCTTCAACGCCCTCATGAACCCCTTGTGCGAGCAGAGAGGCTGGACCCGGACCGAGCTCAACGCGGCCCCGGCGATCGGGCTCGTGCTCGGGATCCTCACGACGCCTCTTTTCGGAACGCTCGCCGTCCGGCTGGGCCCGAGGATTCTCATGACGGCCGGAGCCCTGGTCAGCGGCTTTTCCTTTTGCTCGATGGGCGCCGCGGCGCGGATCGGCCATTTCTACCTTCTGTTCGGGCTTGTGTCCTTCGGCAACGCCGCCATGAGCGGGATCGTGGCCAACACGGCCGTTTCCAACTGGTTCGAGCGAAAACGGGGCAAGGCGCTCGGGCTGGCCACGGCAGGGATCTCTCTGTCAGGCGCGGTCCTTCCCTACCTGGGCATGCGGATCCTCGAATGGGCGAGCCTCGCCTGGGTATTTGTCTGGATCGGCGCGTCGATTGTCGCGGTTGCGCCTTTGACATGGCTGGTGGTGAGGAACCGGCCCGAGAGCCTGGGGCTGGCGCCGGACGGAGAGAACGACACGGCGTCGGCTTCGAGCCGGCGCAGGGCGATCCCGCCTGGCTGCCCTGCCGAGGAGGCGGCTTCGGTGGGGCTCGTGCTGCCCGAAAGCGGAGGCAGGCCCTTTGTCTGGAGCCCGTCCCGGGTGATTCGCACCGGGGCGTTCTGGAAGGTCGGGTTCGCGTACGCCCTGGTGATGATGGGCGTTGCTGGCGTCATGTTCCAGCTCGCCCCGCGATTCATCGATCTCGGCTACGACCGCAAGACAGCCATGCTTCTCATTTCGGCCGCCGCGCTGGCCGGCACGGTCGGCAAGGCGGCTTGGGGGATCTTCTGCGATTGGTTCGATCCAAGGCGGGTGGTGGCCGCTCTGATGGCCATGAACAGCCTGGGTTTGGGGCTGGCCCTGCTTCCGGGGTCGCCCCTGGCCGTGTCCCTCTTCGTGGGGATTTACGGTTTTGCCATGGGCGGCGTCATGTCCACTTTCCCCATTCTGGTTGCGGACCTGTTCGGCCGGGATTCCTTCGCCCAGGTGGCCCGGTTTCTGGGCCTGTTCTTGTTCCTGAACGCCGCAGGCTACCTCGTCATGGGCCAGAGCTTTGATCGCACCGGCTCTTATGACGCTGCCTATGGGCTTTTTGTTGTCCTGGACCTGGCGGCCGCGGCCTTGATCCTTTCGGTGAAACGGCCCTGACAGGCAGAGGCTTCTTGTGGCTCTCTATCCTTTTTTCTTCAAAGCCTTTTCCAGGGCGTCCCGAAGCGTGTTGAAACCGGCCGAACCATCCGTGCCTTTGTCCTGGCCATCCTGGAGGCGAGCCGGCTCCGCTCCTGCCTCGAGAGCGGACACAGAATCCGCGTAGACCTCTCGGGTGTGCTCGTCCTCGTGGCAGTACACGCAAAGATTCTCCCAGTTGCTTCCGTCCGGCGGGTTGTTGTGGTGATTGCCGTCCTTGTGGTGCACAGTTAGGAGTCTGAGGCCCTTTCCGGAGAATTCGCGGCCGCACTTGGCGCAGAAGTTTCCGTGAATTTCGATGGACCGCCTCCGGTATTCCTCCAGATAGGGTCGATCTTTTTTTTCCTGTTCTTTGAGGCGCCTGACGAAATCCGTTAGGGAGGAAGCGTCTGAAGGGCTGTTTGGCCCGGTGGCAGAGGAGCCGGACCCGCGTTTGATTTTCGGCGCAAATGTCTTCCTGCCCATGGTTCCTCCAGTCCGAACGTTGAAAAAGATGCTTTTAAGCACGGAACAGATTCATGAGGTTTTTTTCAACCAGCATTTTGATCGCTCGGTCCTTTCTCTTGCCTGGCTTGGGAGATCCTCGCATACCAGTCCATCTGCCGCAGGATTCCCCTTAAGATGCTGACCTCCCGAGACTCGAGTCCGATCCTTCCAAAAATCCTGCGGAGCACCCGCAGGATACGGTCCGGGTTGTTCTCGTGGAGAAAGCCGATCCTAAGGAGCACTTCGCGGCCGTGCCGGTACAGGGCCTCGAGTTCCTCGGAAGATGCCGGAACGGTCTTGCGGGGCTGCACCGGCGCGCCGGCGGCCGCGTCGGTTAGACTGTTCTTCAAGAATTCGTAGCAGACCACAAGAACGGCCTGGGCCACGTTCAGGGAGGGATGTTCGGGCGACGTCGGAATCGTTACCAGAAGATTGCACAGGTCGAGCTCTTCGTTGGTCAAACCTCTGTCCTCGCGGCCGAACACGATGCCCAGCCGAGCCTCGGGCGGGTATGTGTGCAGGTGCCGGACCAGGCCCTGGGGGTCGAGCCTTCGGATCCGGCCTTTGCCTGTTCGGGCCGTAAGGCCTGCCGTTACATGCAGGTCCGCCACGGCCTCGGCAAGGCTCGGAAAGACCTCGGCGCTCTCCAGGACGTCCAGCGCTCCGGAGGCCATCCGGCGGGCCGCGGGAGAAAAGGGGTCTGTGAGGTTGACGAGGCGGAGCCGGCGGAACCCCATGTTTTTCATGGCCCGGGCCGCAGCCCCGATGTTGCCCGGGTGCAGGGGCTCCACCAGGATAATCGAAGTGGTGTCTGGTTCGATCATGGACTCCCTTTGTTGGCCGTCTGCCTTGCTGAGTCGGACCGGACTCGACCACGGTCGCTTCCTGTGTCCTGGGGGTCTATGCTAAGCAAGAAGGAAGGGAAAGGGAAGAACAAGGGGGGACTCGCAGCGCAGGGAGGTACGGTTATGGAAAGGATCGAGCCAAGCGATCTTCTGCTTGTCATTGACGTTCAGAACGATTTCTGTCCCGGGGGGGCCCTGCCGGTTCCGGACGGAGGGGCTGTGGTGCCTGTGATCAACCGGGTGATCGGGCTCTTCCCAATGGCGGGCGCCACCCAGGACTGGCATCCGGCGGGGCATTTTTCGTTCGCGAGTTCCCATCCGGGAAAGAAGCCCTTCGAGACGATCCCCTGGCAAGGGCAGGAACAGGTCCTCTGGCCCGATCACTGCGTTCAGGGTTCGGCCGGGGCGGATCTCCACCCTGAACTCGAAGCGCGTCCCCTGCGCTTTCTCCTGAGAAAGGGGACGCGCAGGGACGTGGACTCCTACTCAGGGTTTCTCGAAAACGACCACAGGACCCCGACCGGACTCAAGGGGCTGCTCCAGGAACTCGGCGTGCGGCGGATCTTTGTGGCCGGCCTGGCCACCGACTACTGCGTGCGGGCCACGGTCCTGGACGGCCTGGAAGCCGGTTTCCGCATTGCCGTGCTCGTGGATGCGTGCCGGGGCGTGGATGTGCCTGCTGGGAGCGTGAAGAAAGCCCTCGAAGAAATGCGCTTCCGCGGCGTCCTGCTCCTGGAGACCCGAGATCTTTCGGCGGGCTGAGAAAACAGCCGGCCGGGGCAAGGGAAAAAGGATTTGCAAAATCCTTTTGGCCTGACTACGATCCATAAAGGGCCCTCTGTTAGAGGTACTGAGCCACGCATCCGAGGAGGTTCCAGGATGGACCTTAAGGCTGGGGCTCGAGAAGGGTGCGCGCGGGATCGCTCGCCAGAGGCAGACCTCGGGCGATCCTTGGCCGATGTGGTTGGAGAATCCTTCGTCACGTCCGATCCCGAGGATCTCGGAAGGTACTTCGACCGGGGCCTGCCGCAAGGGGCGAAGCTCTTTGCGGTCAAGCCTTCTGAAAACCGCCAGGTCCAGGAGATCCTGAGGATCGCTTCCCGCTCCGGCGTGGCTGTCCACACCGCGACCGATCGCTACGCAAGGACTGCCCATGTGGAGGGCGTGGGCATCCTCGTCGATTTCAGCCGGATGAAGGCCATTGAGAAAATCGACAAACGGAACCTTCTCGCTCACGTCCAGAGAGGTGTGACCTTCGCGCAGCTCCAGGAAGCTCTGGACGGCGAGAATCTCAAGATCGCCACTCCCCTGGCTGCGACTTCGGATTCGGTTCTCTGTAATTACGTCAATCGGTCTCCGTTGAAGAAAGCCACCCTCTATCCGGAAGTGCACGTCTACACGATGCAGGTCGTTTTGGCTGACGGCAGGCTTCACAGGACCGGCAGTCACGCCTTGAACGAAGAGGGCGCAGATCTGCGGGAGGACGGAGGGCCGAGCTTGAGCCGATGGTACTTCGGCTCGGACGACATTTTCGGCATCGTCACCCGGGCCACCATCTGGCTTTACCCGAAGGCCGAATGCCGGGACGCTCTGGTTTTCGGTTTCGACAGCCTGCCAGATCTGGTTCGGGCCCTGCGGAATCTTCCCAGAACCGAACTGGGCTGGGAGTACCTGGGAGCCGACAAGAGGTTCCTGTCTCACCTGGTAGGCGCCGAAGGGCGCGATCTGCCCAACTGGGCGATGATCGTGGGATTCGACGGCAGGGAAAAACTCGTGGCCTATCAGCGCGAGAGGCTTGCGGGTCTGGCCCGCGCCATGGGCGGCCATCCTGTGGAGGGCCTGCGGGCTCCGTTGCGGGATCTTCTGGACGAGGTCTGGTATCAGGCCTCGCCCCTCCATACGGGCTTCTACGGAACGAGCGCGCGGGTCCCTGAATTTGACGCGGTCGTGCAGCAGCACCTGCAGAAAGCGGGCCTTTCGCCGGACGCGGCCGGACGGTGCCTGCTCGCCATCGACCGGAGCCGATGTCTTTACGTCCAGTACGACTTTTTTTGCGACGGCCTGCCCGCGGCCGGGTTTCTGGGCCCTCTCGAAAAGGATCTGTGCGGCCGAGGCGCTTTGTTCGATCGGCCCCAAGGGGAGCTTGCGGATTTTGTCCTGGACCGCGTGCCGAACCTTCGGGCACACATTCGGACCGTAAAGAGCGTCCTGGATCCACAAGGCATCCTGAACCCGGGCCGTTACGTCCGCCGACAGGACCCCTGCCATGCGCCTCCCGCCGGAGAGGTCTCTGTCGAAGGCCCGGTCGACATCCAGGAGAGCGACGTCCGCTCGGTCGAGCAGCTCCTGCGGGAGGTTGTCGGCAAAGAATGGGTAAGTTCGAACCCGGCCGACCTTTCCGCTTACGGCCGCGACTTCACGATCTTCTCCGGAGAGAGGCCGAACCTGGTGGTGCTTCCGGCCACCACCGAGGAAGTCCAAAAGGTCATGGGCATCGCCTATGAGCACCGCATGCCCGTCGTGCCGCTGACCACGGGCTTTAACCACGGCGGGCTGACCATTCCGAGAAAAGGCGGGATTCTGGTCGATCTCAAGAGAATGAACCGTCTCGTGGAGATCGACGAGGAGACGCTCACCGCGACGTTCGAGCCGGGCGTGCGGATGCGGTCCCTGTATTTCGAATGCAACAAGGTGCGCACTTTCGCGGGTCTCAGGCTCAAGCCGATTCTGCCCCTCACGCTGGCGAGTATTTCTTTGTTGAGCAATTACGTCTCCAGAGGCGGGCCGGGCTCTGCGGTCAAGTACGGAGGCGGGCCGGACCTCACCGTGGCCATGACCTGGGTGCTTCCCAACGGCGAAATCCTCCGCACCGGTCCGTCCTCGGTGCCTGAGGTGGGAAACCTCGGTCTCACCTGGGGGCCGGGCCCGGACATGGCCGGAATGTTCTTCAACGCTGACGGAGCATTCGGGATCTGCACCCAGATCACGGTGAAACTCTACCCCGAGATGCCCTCGGAGAAGATGATCCACACGGCCGTCTTTCAGGAGGACCCGGCCGCCTGCGAGGCGGTCTGCAACACGATTTACGATTTGGCGCAGCAGAACCTTGTCGAATTTCTCTACAAGAGTCATCCTGGGGTGGGATGCGTGACCATCGCCGGAGCCGTGGGAGGCAGCCCGCAGGATTACCTCGCCATGGCGTCGCGGCATCCTTTGGCGGTGATCGTGACCGGGTTCGACGAAGACGAGACCGAAATCCGGGCCGGCCTTGTCCGGGAGATCCTGGAGCGGCACCAGGTGCTCGAAGTGGACCCGAGTCTGTTCGGTCCCATGTTCGCTGAGCTCATCACCACGGATCCCACCAAGATGAGCGTGGGCGTCAAAGGGAACTTCGTGGGCGCTTACAGAGGCGCTTTCCAGTGGCAGGCGGGGTACGTTCGGGTCGAGCAGGTTCCGGAGATCAACGAAGCCTACAAGAAGCTCGTCCGCAAGTATTGGAAGACCTCGGACGCGAAGGCCACGATCGAGGCGTCCCTGACCGGAACGGATATTCAGGGGCCGCTCCCTTATGCCCGGGTGGGGACCGTGGAGTTCGACTACTGGTGGGACCAGGGGAATCCGGAGTCCGTGAAGCGGGCGGCCGCCATGATCCGCAAGACCACGGAAATGATGTTCAGCAGGGGCATCCTGCCCATTCGGAATATGTTCGGGTTCGGAGAAATGCTGCTGCCCCGGCTCGAGGTCTACGCCGACATCCTCAAGAAGGTCCGGGCCGCCTTTGACCCGGCCAATCTCATGCATCCGGATGTGCTTCCTGTCACCGAGGACTATGTATGATCGAGGCCCGTTCCGGCAGGCGGGCCCAAAACCGCAGAAAGGAGGTTATCCATGGCTCGGAACGCAAAGGTCGCCAGGAATATTCAGCCTCTCATGGAATACCGGAACATGGCTTGGAAGTGCTGGAAATGCGGTTTCTGCCGGATGAGCCACCCGGACATGGTGTTCAGCCACAAATACTCGGACAACTGCCCCAGGGGAACCCGCTACCGGTTTGAATCCTTCTACGGGGCCGGCACCCAGGAGATTGTTCGGGCTTTGACGTGCGATCCGCCCGAGCTGGACATCACGGACCCGGCCACGGCCGAGCGGATCCAGAAGATCGTCTACACGTGCCCGCAGTGCGGAGCCTGCCAGGTGAACTGCAATCCCACGAAGTTTCTCGAGCCGGCCAACGCATCGATTGCGCTCCGGCAATGGCTCGTCAAACAGGGACTGGGGCCCCTGCCGGAGCACAATCCCCTGGTCAAGAGCATTCTCAACTACGACAACCCCTGGATGCAGCCCCGGGCGGCCCGGGAGAAATGGGCGAAGAAGAGAAAGGTCAAGGATGCGGCAAAGGAGAAGGTGGAAGTCCTGTACTATCCAGGGTGCACGGCGTCCTACGACCCGGTCATCCAGCCTGTGGCGGGCTGGGTCACGGAAGTTCTAACCGCTGCCGGGGTGGACTTCGGCATCCTGGGCCGCAACGAGGTCTGCTGCGGCTCCACGGTCCTGCGAGTCGGAGACGTGGAATCGTTCAGAAAGATCCGGGCCAAGAACCTGGAATCCCTGAACAGCACGTCGGCCAGGGTGATCGTCACCGCCTGTGCCGGCTGCTTCAGCACGCTGACCCACGAGTATGCCGAGCAGCTCAACGCCAAGGTCAAACATATCGTGGAGTTCGTGGACGAACTCGTGCAGGAAGGAAAGCTCAAGTTCACGAAGAATCTCGACATGGAAGTGACTTATCATGACCCCTGTCACGTGGGCCGCTATTGCGAAGTGTTCGAGCCACCCCGGAACATCTTGAAAGCCCTGCCCGGGGTTACCCTGAAGGAGATGGAGCGGATCCGGGAGTGGAGCTGGTGCTGCGGCGCAGGCGGCGGGTGCCGGACAGCCTTTCCGGAGGACATCGCGGGGTTCGCTGCCGAAAAGCGCTTGGAAGAGGCTTACGATACCGGAGCGCGCACCCTCGTGACAGCCTGTCCCTTCTGCGAGCAAAACCTCGGGGAAAACGCCAAGAGGACCTACGACCGGTTCGGGATCGAAGTGAAAGACATCCTCGAACTCGTCCACCGCGCCCTGTGAGGGATGGCGAGGCGTCGCAGGAGGCGCTCCCCCGTCCGCTCATTCCATCGCGGACGCCCCTGCCCGCTGGATTCCCCCTTTCGAGAGCAGGAAGGGCAGGGGAATCCCGATCAGGGCGAGAAACCCCAGGAACCGGAAAGCGTCCACAAACGCCAGGAGCGCCGACTGTTGGAGAAGGAGCCGGTACAGGGTGGCGGGCGCCCCGTGCGCAGCCATCCAGGCGTCGCCCTGAAGAGAGAAAAAGACCTGGAGCCTGTGAAGGCCGTACTGGAACACCGGGTTGGTGGAGGTGAGGTGAGCCGCCAGCACGGACTGGTGGGCCTGGGCGTGTCGGGCGATCAGGGTGGTCAGGGCCGCGATTCCGAAGCTCCCGCCGAGGTTGCGCATGAGGTTGTAGAGACCGGTGGCGGTGCCGATTTCCGCGTTTGGCAGACTCGCCACGGTCAGCGTGGTCAGGGGCACGAAGATGAAGCCCAGGGCCAGTCCGATCGTGGCGTTGGGCCACACGACGCTCCAGACCGAAATCTCCAGATTGATCCTGCCGAGTTCAAACCCTGCCCAGGCCAGGAGCAGGAAGCCTGCCGAGATGAGATAGCGGCCGTCCATCCGTGAGACGAGCCGGCCCGCGATGGTCATGGAGACCGCGGCGCCCAGGCCGCGGGGGCTCACGGCCAGTCCGCTCCGGAAAGCGTTGTATCCCATGAGTTCTTCGAGAAAAAGGGGCAGGAGAACCAGGGCGCCGAAGAGAATCAGCCCGTACGTCGTGACCAGAAAAATGCCCAGAGAAAAGTTGCGGTCCCGGAACACGCGCAGGTCTACCACAGGCTCGCGGGCACGCATTTCCCAAAGGAGGAAGGCGAGGAGGCTTGCCGCAGAAAGAGCCGTGAACCAGCGGATCCAGACCGCGGAGAACCAGTCGTCCTGCTGCCCTTTGTCCAGGATCACCTGAAGGGCGCCGAGCCCGACGGCCATGAGGCCGAATCCCAGGGCGTCGATGCTTCCGGGACGCGCCTTTTGCGCGTAAGGCGGATCCTCGATGCAAAGATGGACCAGGAAAACCGCCAGGACGCCCAGCGGCACGTTGATATAGAAAATCCAGCGCCAGGAATAGTTGTCGGTGATCCAGCCGCCCAGGGTGGGCCCTACGACAGGAGCGACCACGACTCCTAGGCCGAAGGCCGCCATGGCCTCGCCGCGCTCTTCCCGAGGGAAGCTTTCCAGGAGTACGGCCTGGCTCGTAGGCAGAAGCAGGCCGCCGCTGGCGCCCTGAATCACGCGGGCCGCGATCAGCATGGCGAGCGAATGGGCGGCCCCGGAAGCCGCGGACGAGAGGGTGAACAAGAGGATGCTCCAGACAAGCAAGCGCTTGCGGCCGACGAGTCTTGCCATCCAGTGGGTGGAGGGCAGAACGATCGCGTTGGCCACGAGGTAGCTCGTGAGCATCCAGGTGGCTTCGTGGGTGCTCGCCGAAAGGGTGCCTGCGACGTAAGGCAGAGAAACGTTCGCGACCGAAGTGTCCAGGACCACCATGAACGTGGGCAGGACGACCGTGAGCGCCACTGCGCGCGGGTCGTGGGAAGGCCGCCACGGCTCCTCGGTCTGCGGGGCTTGGCCCAGGGGTGCGCGTTCCATTTCTCCGGGTGCCTTTCGAGTCCGCCCAAGAGATACTCGCGAACAGAGCAGCAGGAGCAGGAGACTTCGGACCGGTCTGGTTTTCCTTTTATCGAAAGCCCTCTGAAAGATGCAAGGGGTCGTTGCTCCCCTGTCTGGGACTTGCTTTTGAGGGTTGGATCGTCGAGGCTATGCCCTGTTTCGGCCGGTCCGGCTTCGGGGGCGCCGTCGCAACGCACTCAGGGGAAGGAAAAGTCGCCATGGAAAGCGTACCAGGGGAACCAGCCCGAGGAAGCGGTACGGGCAAGGGGCTGCGTTTGATCGTTCTCCTGGGGGTCGTGAGCCTTTTTGCGGACATGACCTACGAATCCGCCAGAAGCCTCACAGGCCCCTACCTGGCGATCCTGGGAGCGAGCGCAGCCGCGGTCGGGATTGTGGCTGGATTCGGAGAGCTGGTGGGATATGGACTGCGGCTCGTCTCCGGGTGGATCGCTGACCGGACCCGAAGCTACTGGACCGTGACGATCGTGGGGTACGCGATCAATCTTTTGGCTGTCCCGGCTCTCGCGCTCGCGAACCGGTGGGAATGGGCCGCGGTCCTGATCGTTCTGGAGCGCCTCGGCAAGGCAATCCGGGCTCCGGCCCGGGACGCGCTGCTTGCCCACGCTTCCTCTCAAGTGGGAAGGGGCGTCGGGTTCGCTCTGCACGAGGCCATGGACCAGGTGGGCGCCATGGCCGGGCCGGTGCTCGTCACGCTGGTTCTGGCCTGGAGGGGGAGCTATCCGTTTGCCTTTGCGGTGCTGGCTGTTTCCGCGGCCCTCGCCCTGGCCGCGCTGGTTGCGGCCCGCCTGATTTACCCGAGGCCGAGGGAACTCGAGACAGGGGCGGGCGAGGCAGGGCCGGCCGCCGCCGATCGCTCCTTCCCGGTCTCGTTCTGGCTGTACCTGACCGCAATAGGCCTTGTGGCTGCTGCATACGCGGATTTCCCCTTGATCGCTTTTCACCTCAAATCCAGGGCTCTTGTCGAAGACCGGTGGATTCCGCTCTTTTACGCCGGCGCCATGGGCGTGGATGCTCTTGCCGCTCTGTTTTTCGGGTGGTGGTACGACCGCAAGGGGATCGTGGCCGTTGCCGGCGCCGTGCTCCTGTCGGCTGGCTTTGCCCCTCTGGTTTTTTCCTCGCGCATTCCTTGGGTGGTCGCCGGCATGGTCCTCTGGGGAATCGGCATGGGAGCCCAGGAGTCGATCGCGCGGGCGGCTGTGGCGGGCCTGGTTTCCGTGGACCGGAGGGCCACCGGCTACGGAGTCTTCAATACGGGCTTTGGTCTCGCGTGGTTCGCGGGCAGCGCTTTCATGGGCATCCTGTACGGGCGGAACCCGGCTGCTCTGGTGGCCTTTTCTGTTTTGGCTCAACTCTTGAGCCTGCCTGTCCTTTACGCTGTGCACAGACAGGTCTCGGTCCGCGGATGAACCTGTCTGAGCGGCCTGGAAGGGCTCAGAGAGCCTTTACGGTCATGCCGCCATCGATGACCAGCACGTTGCCGGTGATGAAGGAGGATTCCTCGGAGGCGAAAAACACCACGGCCCCTGCCACGTCTTCCGGCCTGCCCAGCCTGCGCAGCGGGATGCCCTTGAGCATCTTCTGCCGGAAGTGCTCGTCAGCAAGAAGGGGTTCGAGCATATCGGTGTGGATCGGTCCGGGACAGAGGGCGTTGACCGTGATCCCGTGCCGGGCCAGCTCCACGGCGTTGGCCCTGGTGACGCCGATGACTCCGGCCTTGCTGGAGCTGTAAACCGGAAGGAGGCCGGACCCGCGGATGCCCTCCACGGAAGAGACGTTCACGATCCTTCCGCGGCCGCTTTTCTTGAGGTGCGGGACCGCGGCCCGGGTGACCCGGATGACGCCTACGAGGTTTACAGCGAGGATCCGCTCGATGTCCTCGTCCCGCACGTCTTCGATGAATGCCGCCGAAGAGACGCCGGCATTGTTCACGAGCACGTCCAGGCCGGCGTAAGCGTGGACTGTCTCTGCCACCATGCGGTCCACGTCCTGCTGCAGGCTCACGTCTGCTCGGAGGCCCAGGGCCTGGCCGCCTGCGTCCCGGATCCGCGCTGCGGTCTCCTGGGCGCGACCGTCGTCGATGTCTGCTGCGGCCACCCGACAGCCGGCCCGAGCCAGCCTGAGAGCGATCGCGCGACCGATTCCGCGTCCGGCCCCGGTCACGAGGGCCCGCACGCCTTGCAGCGAAAACATGAGAAACCCTCCCTGGTCGGTTCTCTTCAGAATCGCCCCGTTCCTCTGGTCAGGCCCGAGGCGCCGGCCCCTTGCCGGTCGTTTGTCTTGGCGAATCATACCTGATAAAAAACTTGTTGCCCAAACCGCAGGTGCGTAGGGATGCCCGCAGGATCTGACTGGGACGGCCGGAACATACGGGACACGGGCGCTCCGATTCGAACTTTGTCCCACCTGGGTCGGTCGGTCCGCCGGATGGATCCGAGCATGAGACGGCCGCACGGCTACGACAGGAACTCCGGTCCGGCCGCGAGTCCGGATCTGGTGGTATTCGATCTCGACGGCACCCTCGTGGACAGCCGCCTGGACATCGCGGCTTCGGTCAACGAGGCGCTTCGGGCAGCAGGGGCTCCGGCGGTTCCAGCTGAGACGGTCTTCCCGCTCATCGGAGAACCCCTCGCCCAGATCCTCGAGCATCTGCTGCCTCCGAAGCTCAAAGACCGGGTCCCCCTGGCTGTCGAGGCTTACAAGGCCCACTACTTCGAGCACTGTTTCGACCAGAGCCGCCTGTACCCAGGCGTGAAAGAATGCCTGGAGCGGATGAAGGGGCTCTGCCTGGCCGTGGCCACGACGAAGATGACCTACATGGCTGTCCGACTCGTGGAAGCAGCAGGCCTGGCCACCTATTTCGCCCTGGTCCAGGGAAGCGAGGGCATTCCCTACAAGCCCGACCCGGAGGTGCTTAGAATCGTTCTTCGCAAGACCGGCAAGCGCGCGGGCCGCAGCTGGATGGTAGGCGATACAGTCTACGACATCCAGGCCGGCAAAGCGGCCGGCATGAGGACCTGCGCGGTCACATATGGAATCGGGTCCACGGCAGCGCTCGAGCGCGAGGGCCCGGACCTTGTGGTCGGATCTCTGTCTGAATTGCCCGAACGCATCGGATTGCCCTTCCAGGAAAGGAGGATCCCATGATCTACGACAGCAAACCCTGGCTGAAATCCTACGACCCCGAAGTTCGGGCGGAAATCGATATTCCCGACTGCTCTGTTGCGGACACGGTGCTGGAATCCTGCCGGGAGTTTGCCTCCCTGCCGGCTTGCCACTTCTTGGGGACCACGCTCACTTTCCAGGAACTGGCCGATCTGGCCGGCCGGTTTGCGTCGGGCCTTAGGGAAAGGGGGCTCGAGCCGGGAGACGTTGTGGCGCTGCATCTTCCGAACATCCCCCAATACCTGATCGCGGTCCTGGGGATTCTGAGGGCGGGCTGCGTGGTCTCCGGGCTGTCTCCGCTTCTTGTGCCTGATGAAATTGTCTACCAGTTGAACGACTCCAGGGCGCGAGTGCTCGTGACTCTGGACGCCCTGGTCGATGCGAAAATCGCGCCCGTGGCGGAGCGCTTTTCCACTGTGGAGACCGTGATTGTTGCGGGCTTGTTCGACTTTGCGGGCGCTCAGGCCGCCGCCCCTCCTTCGGATCGCTTGGCGGGTCGGCCCATGATGTCGTTTCAGGATTTCCTCCAAAGTTCCAAGAGACTTTCGGAGGATGTGATCCGCAAAGCGGAGGACCTGTGTTTCCTCCAGTACACGGGCGGGACAACGGGACCGCCCAAGGGGGCCATGCTCACCCACCGGAACATCGTGGCCAATATCAGCCAGTACGAACACTGGATGCAGCTCGAGCGGGGCCGGGAAAGGGTTCTGTCGGGCTTTCCGATGTTTCACCAAGCCGGCCTTTTCATCGCCGTAAGCGCCCTGGCCTGGGCCACGGCCCAGATTCTCGTGCCCGATCCAAGGAACCTCGATCACATCGTGCAGGAATTCAGGCAGCACAAACCGACCCTGATGAGCAACGTGCCTTCCCTGTATCTCATGCTCCTGGGACACGAGCCCTTTCGGCAACTCGATTTTTCCCAGGTGAAGTTCTGCATGTCGGGTGCGGCACCCTTCCCGGTGGACAAGATCCAGACCCTGGAATCAATCGTGGGCGCGGGGAAAATCATCGAAGTCTGGGGCATGACCGAGACGAGCCCCCTGGTCACGGTGAACCCCCGCAAAGGCACCAAGAAGCCGGGCTCGGTGGGCCTTCCCCTGCCGAGCACGCGCCTGAGGATCGTGGACCTTAAGGACGGCAGGACCCAGGTTCCTCTGGGGGCCGAGGGCGAACTCATCGCGAGCGGCCCGCAGGTGATGAAAGGCTACTGGATGCGGCCCGAGGAGACCCGGGGCGCCCTGCGGGAACACGGCGGCGCGATCTGGATGCACACCGGCGACGTGGGCACCATGGACGAGGACGGCTACGTGTACGTGGTGGACCGGGCCAAAGACATGATCATCGTGGGCGGCTACAAAGTCTTTTCCTCCGAGGTGGAGGACAAGTTTTACAAACATCCTGCCGTGGGCATGTGCGCCCTGGTGGGCCTTCCGAACCCGGAGCGGCCCGACAGCGAGATCGTCAAGCTCGTGGTGCAGAAAAGCGCCGCCTACCGGGACGTCCCGGATTCGGAGGTCGAGGCCGAACTGAAGGCCTTTGCCCGCGAAACGCTCGCGCCCTATAAGGTGCCCAAGATCTATGAGTTCGTGGAAGCGATCCCCCTGACCTCGGTGGGCAAGGTGAACAAGAAGGTCCTGCGCGTAAGGCGCCCTGGAATAAGCTAACCGATTGCCGCAAACCGGGTTACGGAACCGGGTTAGGGGTTAGGGGTCAGTCCTTCATTTTACGGATAGGGATAGCGGCCGCCGGGGGATATTGGCAGCGGTCCAATCCGGCATCCCCTGGAGGGCCACGCTTTGCCATGGCCCCAATCCCAAGGTCGCCTGCAATAGAGGGCCACGCTCCGTCATGGCCGCTTCTTCTGATGGAGGGCCATGCTCCCTCGTGGCCTTGATCCCAAGGCCGCCCGCAATGGAGGGCCATGCTCCGTCATGGCCCCAAAAAACGCATCCGCTGATTCTCAAGGATCACGTGTCGGCCTCGCCCTTAACGGACGCGACGGAGCGCGTCCCTCCCGAGTCCACCGGGCACCTTCGACCATTGCCTGCCTGTTGCCTGCCCTCGCGGCCGGGCGTATCATTTCCGCTGTTCTATCTTGACTCTCGCAGGGGAACGCACGGATGTGGCCGTGGCCAGGTGGGGTCGAATCTGCGGGAAGGTGGAGGAGGCGAATCCTCAGGCTGAGTCCAGCCGCCCTTCTGGTCTCGAGTTACCTCGCAGGCATGATGGTTGGCACGCTGTTGCTCAAGATGCCGTGGGCTACTCGGGCCGGCATCGCCTGGACGGATGCTCTTTTCACTGCTACTTCGGCCCTGTGCGTCACCGGTCTCACGGTCGTGGATACAGGCACCTTCTTTACCACGGCTGGTCAGGTGGTGATCCTGTGCCTGATCCAGATCGGCGGACTCGGCATCATGACCTTCGCCGTGTTCATCTTGTTTTCGGCGGGCTGGCGGTTGAGCACCCAGCAACGGTTTTGTATCCAGGACTCCTTTTCGACCGATGCTTCGAGCGACCTGAGGCGACTGGTGTTTTTTGTCGTATGGTTCGCGGCTGTCGCTGAGCTGGCCGGCTCCGCGGCGCTGGCCCTCTGCCTGAAGGACCTCGACTTGGGCCAGCGGCTGTATTTCGGCCTTTTTCACGCGGTCTCGGCCTTCTGCAACGCCGGATTCGGCCTCTACCCGGACAGCCTCGCGCGCTATTATGACGATTGGCTCCTCAACTTCACGGTGGCCGGTCTCATCATTCTGGGGGGATTGGGGTTCCCGGTGCTTTTCGAAGTCACTTCCTGGCTGCGACAGCGGAAGCGGCCCCGGTTTTCCCTCCACACCCGGCTGGCCCTTCTTTCCTCCGGGGTTCTGATTGGGGCGGGAGGGGTCGCGTTCTGGGCGCTGGAGCACCGAAACTGCTTGGCCGGAATGCCTCTTTCGGTGCAGCTCCTGGTCTCTTTTTTTCAGTCCGTGACGCCTCGTACGGCAGGCTTTGCGACCGTGGAGTTCGCCAGACTGAGCAACGCCACGCTCATGGTGATCGTGATCCTCATGTTCATCGGAGCGTCACCCGGCTCGACGGGCGGCGGCGTGAAGACCACGAGCTTTGCGGTTCTCGTGGGGTTGCTCTGGAACCGGGTCAAGGGGAGCTCGTACAACAACATGATGAACTGCACCGTGCCGGAGGCCACTGTCGGCAGGGCGGTCACGGTGTTCATCCTTTCCATCAATGCGATCGTGATCGCTTTATGTCTCCTTCTGGTCACCCAGTCGGAGGCCGTGCCTTGCGAGCAGAGCCGGGGGTTGTTTCTGGAGTATCTTTTCGAGACGGTTTCGGCGTTCGGCACCGTGGGGCTTTCCATGGGAAAGACCGCCCAGTTGAACGCGGCCGGCAAGCTCATCCTCACGGCCATGATGTTTACGGGCCGTGTGGGCATCTTGACGCTGGCGTATGTGTTTTCGAGCCGTGAAAGCCGGGTGGTCTACCGGTACGCCGAAGAGACGGTCATGATCGGCTGAAGGGAGGATCGCCGTGGGTGCAAGGTTCGCCGTGATCGGGCTGGGGAATTTCGGCGCCTGGGTGGCCCGGACAATTTTCGAGCACAACCGGGAGGTGGTCGCCATCGACGCGGATCCGGACCGGGTGCAAAAGATCAAGCCCTTTTGTACCGCGGCCATCGTGGCCGACTGCACGCGCAAGGAGACCCTGGTCAAACTCGGCCTGGCCGAAATGGACGCGGTAGTGGTCAGCGTGGGCGAAAACGTGAGCGTTTCAACTCTCGTGACGCTCTTCCTCAAAGAAATGGGGATCCGGCGGATCCTGGTCAAGGCCATGGACGAGGATCATGCCAAGATCCTCTCCAAGGTGGGCGCCACCGAAGTGATCTTTCCGGAAAAGGAAGTCGCCGTAAAAGTGGCCAAGGGGCTCGTTCTGCCCAATATCCTGGATTACCTGCCCATGACCGAAGACTATGAGATTGTAGAACTCGCGCCTCCTTCCAAATTCATCGGGAAGACGCTGAAAGAAATCGGCCTGCCTCAGCGGTTCCATGTTCAGGTGATTGCCGTGAAGGAACTCGTGCCCGAGAACTTCCGGATCATCCCGGGGGCCGATTTCGTGGTGAAGGACAGCGACATCCTCATCATCCTCGGCAAGAAAACCGACATCGAAAAAATCAAGGCCGGCTGACCGAATCGGGCGCGGCCCCTGCCGGGAATCTGCTTCCTACTTCACGCGGATGTGCTCGAGCGGCCGGACTTCTTCCAGCGCCAGAGCCTGCTCCGGGCACGTGATCACGCAGTTGCCGCAGCCGTAGCAGCGATCGGCCCTGACCGAGGCGACGCCGTTGACCGTGATCGCGCGGAACTGGCAGCGGTCCTGGCACAACCCGCAACCGGTGCACGCCTCAGGGCGCAGCTTGACCCGGAAACGGGAGGGCGCCAGAGCGTCGGGATAGCCTGTCTGGTTGACAATGAAAAGGCCCGTGCAGCAGCAGGAGCAGCAATTGCACATGAACATGTCCTGCTGCACGTTGTTGCGGACCATGTGGACGAGTCCGGCGTCCTCCGCGTCCCCGATCCGTTTCAAGGCTTCCGCGTTCGTGAGTCTCTCCCCCAGACCCCGCGACAGAACGACCTGGGCGAAGCCGTTGGTCTGCATGCACACGGAGGTTTCGGGGGCGGGACATCCCGGGCTCCGGCTGTTCCTGCGGGCCTGGGTCCTGCACGCGCACGGGACCGCGGTGACGAGTCCGGCCTCCCGGAAGATCTGCCGGGCTGAATCCACGTCCAGGACCGTGTTCTGGGATTCCACGGACCGCTCGATCGGCACGACCCGCATCATGGCCGGGACTTTGAGCGTCTTGAGCAGCGGAATCAGGGAGGGCATCTCGTTCGAGATGAGTTCCTCCCAGAGTTCAAAAAGCTCCTGGGGCGCATCGGGCCAGAGGACCGTGGCGTCCCGGAGTTCGATCATGGCAGGGAAGAGCCGGTAAAGGTCGGGCCGCTTCATCGGGTGGGAAAGAGCGCCGCGCCGCACCAGGCGGTCCGCCGCAGCCCGGACCTCCTCTTCGGAAAGGCCGGTCTTTTCGGCCAGCTCTCGTGCCGTGCCGGGCAGAGCCTCGAGAATCTGCAGATCCTTTTCGCCGTCGAAAAGAATCGAAAAGATCCGGCGAAGGGTCTTGGAATTCGGGAACCCGAGCTTTGCGGCGTAGCTCTCGAGAACGTTCTCATTCGCCATGGGGCTGTCTCCTTGTGCGATAGGGGGCCTCCGTCCTGTATACCGGAACCCTCCCTCCGGAGCAAGAGAACCCGGGCTTACCTGTGGCTTACCGGCCAGCGGCTCTTCTGCCGTAACCTTTCCTCGCTCTTGGCCATCTTAATCCCAAGTGATCAGATAGGAGAAAGAACAAAGCGCGACCCGGCTCTCTCGCGAGCCGGGCCGCTTGCATACCCGGACCCGGATGCTCGAAGGTCCGGGCCCGGACAAGGATAAGGAGGGCCGACCATGGCATTCGAATTACCGAAACTGAAATACGGCTATGACGCTTTGGAGCCGCACATCGATGCGCGGACCATGGAAATCCATTACAACAATCACCACGGAACCTATGTGAAGAACCTCAACGCTGCCCTGGAGGGGCACCTGGACCTGGCAAAGAAAAGCATTGAGGAGATTCTGGCTGACCTGAACGCCGTTCCAGAAAGTATCCGCACGGCTGTAAGAAACAACGGGGGCGGTCATTTCAATCACACCCTGTTCTGGTCCATCCTGGGTCCCAACAAGGGGGGAGAGCCTAAAGGGGATCTCGCCAGAGCCATCACGGACGCCTTTGGAACGTTCGAGAATTTCAAGGCTGAGTTCAAGAAGGCCGCCCTGGGGCGCTTTGGGAGCGGATGGGCCTGGCTCGTTCTCGGCAAGGACCGCAAGCTCTTCATCACGAGCACGCCCAACCAGGACAGCCCGCTCATGGAGGGGAATCCCCGGCTCGTGCTGGGGCTGGATGTGTGGGAGCATGCCTATTACCTGAAGTACCAGTACCGGCGGGCTGATTACGTGGATGCCTGGTGGAACGTCGTGGACTGGGACGAGGTGGCGTCCCGCTACGCGCGTTTTGCCCGTTAGGGCTGGCTTGCGTTGCCCGGCCGGCCGGGGTGCGAGCCATGGGGAGCCGGTGCGCGGGCATCTGGCTCCCCGGTGGCTTGCCAAAGAGGGTTGGCGCGAGCACGAAAGAAAGGCCCGGTCTCGCACCCCGAGTCCTCTGCCGAGCTCGGGCACTTATGAGCGCTGCAGCTCCCTAGCTCGGGCACGGCCGAATTCGTGCGCTCCGGAGCGCGGGCATTGACCTGAGCCGGACCGATCTTTATACTATCGACCCTGCTGGCAACATTCCTTCCTGCTTCATCCCTGTTCCTTGGTTCACCCCTTCCTTGGGCCCGGCGGAGCGCGACGCGGCCTGTCGGGGTCTGCGGGGTTGGTGTGTGCCTTGAAACGGAACAAAGGCGCGGAGAAGAGACGAATGGAACCCAAGCCGTTTGAGAAGGTGCTGGTGGCGAACCGGGGCGAGATCGCGATCCGGATCTGCCGGGCCGTACAGGAGGAGGGGTTGAGGGCCGTGGCCGTCTATGAGACGCCAGACCTCGAGTCCCGGCATATCCGGGTTGCGGACGAGGCGATCTGGATCGGATCCGGACCCCGGAAGGATTACCTGGACATCGACCGGATCATCTGGGCGGCCAAGGTGAGCGGCTGCGGGGCCGTGCACCCGGGGTACGGATTTCTGGCCGAGAATCCGGAATTCCCGAGGGCCTGCGAAGAGGAAGGGTTGGTGTTCATCGGCCCGCCTTCCTCCGTGGTCCGCGACCTGGGAGACAAGACCGTGGCCAGGGCTCTGGCCGAGGCGGCCGGTGTGCCTGTGATTCCGGGTAGCGGTGTCCTGCCCGAGGGTGAAGCAGGCCTGGCCGCCGCTCGGGCCTTCGCGGACCGCTTCGGCTATCCGGTCATGCTCAAGGCCGCGGCGGGCGGAGGGGGCCGGGGGATCCGCAGGATCGACAGCGCCCGGGACCTCGAGGACCAGATCGCCCTGGCCGAGCGGGAGGCGCGGTCGGCCTTCGGAGACGGGAGGCTGTACGTGGAGAAAGGGCTTCTTAGGCCCCGGCACGTGGAGGTGCAAATTCTGGCGGATGCCTTTGGCAAGACCCTGCATCTGGGCACGCGAAACTGCTCGATCCAGCGGCGCCACCAGAAGCTGGTCGAGGTGGCTCCGGGCATGGTGGGGCAGGAGGTCGAATCCCGTATCTGCGAGGCGGCCCTTCTGCTTTCCCAAAAGGCGGGCTACCGGAACGCGGGCACGGTGGAGTTTCTCGTGGATGCCGACGGGTCTTTTTATTTTCTCGAAATCAACACCCGGCTGCAGGTCGAGCACACCGTGACCGAGATCACCACCGGAATCGACATCGTCAGGCGTCAGATCCGGCTGGCCCGGGGCCAGCCTCTCGACATCGAGCAGGAGCAGGTTTTCTGCAGGGGCTGCGCCATCGAGATGCGGATCAACGCAGAGGACCCGAGGCAGGACTTCGCGCCCGAGAGCGGCAAAACGGTTTCAGTCTACCTTTCGCCAGGCGGCCCCGGCATCCGGCTGGACGGGTTCGTGTATCAAGGATACACGATCCCGGCCGAGTACGACTCCCTGCTCGTCAAGCTCACTGTGTACGGGTTCACCTGGCGTGAGGCGACGAGCCGGCTGGCCAGAGCGCTTCGCAATTTCGTGATCGTGGGGCCGAAGACCACGATTCCCTTTTACCGGAAACTCGTCGAGGAAGAGGAATTTCAGAGGGGAGAGTTCGACACAGGGTATCTCGAAAGGCACCCGGAGCTTTTCGAGTATCGGCAGGAGGAGCGGGAGGAGGCCAAGTTGGCAAAACTTCTGGCCGAGATCCACCACCGCAAGCAAAACCCCTTTGCCCTGTAGGCCGGGAAAAGGAGTGAAAGACCCCATGGACCAGCGCATCACGCCGACAACGCCCGTGGAAGAGGGCCTGCGGATCTTGAGGAGCACGCGGGGCTATTTTCTCACCAACACGGCCCGGGACCTTTCCCAGTCGGATTTCAAGAACCGTATCCTCGCCCACACGGATCTCGCTGTCGCCGAGGAACGGGACGCGGCGGGCTTCTTCTCCCTGGAGATCACGGGCGGAGCGAGCGTCCACGTGGATCTTCTCCGGAAGCAGATCAATCCGTTCGAAAGACTTCGCCTGCTCCGAAGCCGCATGCCCCGCACTCTTTTCCAGACCCTGTGCAGGGGGGTGAACCTGTTCGGCTACCGGCCCTATCCCGAAAACGTGATCCGGCTTACGGTCCAGGCTTTCGCCCCCTACGTGGAGGTCTGGCGCGTTTTCGACTTTCTCAACTATGTGCCCAATATGATCCCGGTCTTCGAGGAGGTCCGGCGGGCCGGGAAATTCCTGGAGCCGGCGGTCTGCTTCTCGACAGGGCCTGAACATACGGACGCCTACTATGTTCGAAAGGTCGGCGAGATCCTCGACGTGACCGGCCCGGAGATTCTGCTCGCCATCAAGAACCACTCGGGTCTCGGAACGCCTGCCCGGATCTACCGGCTGGTCCGGTCTCTTCTGGAAGCCTACCCGGACCTCGTGATTCACTACCACGGCCACAACACAGACGGGAACGACGTGGCCCGGATCGTGGCCGCGGTCCGGGCCGGGGCGAAGATCGTGGACGCCGGCGATCACGGGATGACGGGATTTTTCGGACCCCCTCCAGCCTTGACCGTCGTGCAAACGCTGGCCGAGGAAGGGTACGACGCGGTCGGGATCGATGTGGCAGCGCTCATCGCCACCAGTGACAAGCTCAAGAAGATCCGTCCGGCCTACCGGGACTTCGAGTCGCAGTTCAAGGGGTTCGACCCCACGGTGCACATTCACAAGCTGCCCGGCGGGGCCATGGGCTCGAGCTTCGAGCAGGCCGTAAAGGGCGGCTTTCTGGATCGGATGCCCGAGATTCTCATGAAAGAACTGCCCAGGGTCCATCAGGAGCTCGGGAATTTCTGGAGCGTCACGCCCGGCTCGCAGATCCTTTGGACCACGGCCGTGAGTCACACCCTGACCGGGGTGCGCTACGAGCAGGCCTCGGAGGATCTAAAAAGGCTGCTTCTGGGCCGCTACGGCCCTTTTCCCTTTCGACGGCCGGACGACGACGTTTACCGGGCCGTTTTCGGACCGGACTGGAAAAAAACTCTTGGGGCCGAAGAGGGATTGGAGGTCTGCGAGCCGATCGACATCGAAGCTGAAAAGGGGAAACTGGAGAAAGCCATCGGCCGGCCTGCGGACAAGGAGGAGGTGGTCCTCTATCTGCAGCATCCTCGGGACGCCGTGGAATTTTTCAAGTTCGAGGAGGAATACGGAAAGGCTTACGTGTTGCCTCCGGAGGTCTGGTTCCGAAAAGGTGGGTTCGAGCCTGGAGAGGCCATCGCCTTGCAGGATTATACGGGCAAGCACCATCAGATCGTGTTCGGCCCGAGCCATCCGACCGAGACGGGAGGCACTCTTACGTACCTCATCGTGAACCACCACCCGGAGCCATTCCTGCACGAGCCCGAGCAGAAGGTCGAGGCTGCTCCCAAGGAGGAACTGACCGCCGAGCAGATCGCCTCGCTGGCCGAAATGGGAGAGCTGAGAGCGTCCGCGCCGGGTGTCGTGGTGGAAGTGAAGGCCGAAGTGGGCGCCAAAGTCCGGGAAGGGGACGTTTTGCTTGTGCTCGAAGCCATGAAGATGCTAAATCGTGTGACGAGCCCCATCGACGGAACCGTGCGCGAGATCGGGGTGCGCCAGGGCCAGAAGGTCGCACGGGGCGATCTTTTGGCAAGGATTCGACCCGGCCGGGGCAAGCAGCAGGAGACTTGACGCTCGACAGGGAGGGCCGACCCATGCGGTGCAGAAGGACCGTTCGATTCTTGCCGTTTCTGGTTCTTTCGATTGCGGCGCTCATTGCTCCGTGGCAGCTTCGGGCGGCGGGCATGATCGTGGTCAAAAGCACGTCTTTCGAAGATGGGAAAGCCATTCCGAAAAAGCACACCTGCGACGGCGAGGACGTCTCTCCCCAACTGGCCTGGACCGGGGTGCCTGCCGGGACAAAAAGCATGGCCGTCATTTGCGACGACCCGGACGCGCCTGCCGGCACCTGGGTTCACTGGGTGATCTACAATCTGCCGGGTGACTCGACGGGGATCGGGGAGAATGTCCCGCCCCGGGAAGCGCTTCCCAACGGGGCCAGGCAGGGAAAAAACGATTTCCGCAAAATCGGCTACAACGGCCCTTGCCCTCCGGGCGGCACCCACCGGTATTTCTTCAAGGTCTATGCGCTCGATACGCTTCTCGATCTTCCTGCGGGCGCGACAAAGGCCGAACTCGTCCGGGCCATGGAAGGGCACGTCCTGGCCCAGGGCGTCCTCATGGGCACTTACAGTCGCAAATGAAAAGGAGATCCCGGTGAGCCGACAGGAACGGAAAGGACCAGGCCCTTTGCCTCGAGTGGAGATCTCCGAGAGGGTCCGCAAAAGACTCAGGCTCCCGGCCTTGGGGCAGGTCGGTTTTGTCGTGCGCGACGCGGCCGCCACCGCTGACTTCTATCAGCGGGTCTTCGGCATCGGACCCTGGGTGATCTCGGAAGGGGAAACGGTCAGGTGCACGAACCGGGGCAAGGAAACCACGGTGCGCGGCAAAGTGGCCATGGCCCAGGCAGGGCCGGTGCAGCTCGAGCTGGTGCAGATCGTGGGCGGCGAAAGCATCCACCTGGAGCATCTGGAGGCAAGGGGCGAGGGCTTGCACCATCTCGGTTTTTTCGTCCGGGACCTGGAGGCGCGACTGAGGGCGTGCCGGGAAGCGGGGATCGAAGTGCTCCAGCGGGGCAGTCTGAAGCAGGCAGGCCTTACCATCGAGTACGCCTATCTGGACACTGTGGCGATCGGCGGGGTCATCTTCGAATACATCGAGCCCCGGCTGGTCGGGATTCCGGTGGGCATGCGGCCCTGGGTTCTCAAAGCGATGAACCGGCTGGGCACTCTCGTAGGGGGCTGACTCTGGTCCCTGTCCGCGATGGCCTCCTTCTACCTGCCTTCGAACAGGCGCCTGGGGTTCTCCTGGATCATGGTTCGGATGTGGGCGTCCGTCACTCCGCCTGCCTTGAGGGCAGGGATCACGTTCTTGAACAGGTGCGTGGGGTGCCAGTTGCCGATAAGGGGCAGCGCGATCTCCGGGATCTTCAGGGGCCGGCCGAGCCAGTGGATCACGTAATCGTGGGAAAGCATGAGCTGCTGCGCGTAGCCGATCCCCACGAGGCCGATGAGGACCGCGTAGCGCTCCACATCCATGGGGCAGCCGGCCAGGACCTGAATTCCCATCCGGTCGAAGGCCACGAAGACGCCCTGCTTCAGGGTCTCGATCTGGTACCGGATGTCCGTGTTGTCGCTCATGTGGCCGATCTGGACGCGCTTGGGGTCCGCGCCGGCCTCGACGAGCAGGCGGGCCTGCTCAGGCCCCATGGTTCCTTCCTGGGTATGGGTGACGATCGGAACGCCCGTTTCCCTCTGCACCCGCGCAGCCGCCTCGAAGACCGTCCTTTCGTAATCCGTGATCGTTCCCTTGCCCGAGCCGACCTTGATCACGCCGGCTTTGATGCCCGTATCCCGGATTCCTTCGGTGACCTCCTTGAGGAACAGTTCGTAAAGTTCCTGCTTGATGTCGCACAGGCTGCTCCGGAACTTCCAGTAAGCGTGACCTCCTTCGGCCTCGAAGTAGTAACCGGTGGCGCAGACGATCTGTATCCCGCTCTTCTCCGAGACTTCCCGGCAGAGCTCGGGGTCCCGGCCTCCGTCAGCCGGCGTGGCGTCCACGACCGTTCGAACGCCGAAGGCCTTGAGTTCGTTCATGAGGGCCACGGCCTTGGAGATGACCTCCTTTCGGTCAAAGGGAGCCATGGTGAGATCTCCCTCCCAGCCCGGAAAACCGAAGACGATGTGCTCGTGAACGAGCGTCACGCCCAGCTCCGAGGACGGAACCGGGCCGCAGACCGTGTTGACCTGTACCGTCGCCATTTTGAACCTCCGGGTTCGGGTGCTGCCGTCCAGGCGAACGATACGAGACGATTCCCAGCCCTGTCAACCCGCAGGGGCTGGGACGGAGCGATAGACCATTTTTGCGCCTGGGCCGTCCATTTTTTAAAATGGCATGGCCCGGTCGCGGATGCCGGGCATGTTTTGGACACGGGCATGCGGTTCATCCGCGAGAGTCAAGCCTTTCTTTTCAGGAGAGAGACCCATGGAACAAGGTCAGCTTATCAGGGGGATGCAGGACATTCTGGAAATTGAAAAGGTTCCGCTCGAAGAGAGGATTCGAGAAAAGAACGTCTACGAAATGCTCGTGAAAGGATGCGGAATCCGGCCGGACGGGGTTGCCCTGAGCTTTCTCTTGTCCGGGGATCTCTACGAGCACCCGGTTCAGGTCACGCACCGGGAACTGATCGGAAAGATCCGGCAGACGGCGAACTTCTTTCACGATCTTGGCGTGGGGCCCACGGATGTCGTGACGTACCTTCTTCCGAATCTCATCGCGACCCATTACGTTCTCTGGGGAGCCGAGACCGCGGGCATTTCGAACCCTATCAACCCGCTTCTCGAGCCTTCCACGATCCGGGACATCTGTCGGGCCGCCCGCACGAAAGTCCTCGTCGCGCTCGGCGAGGTGCCGGGATCAAACATCTGGGACAAGGTGAAACAGATTCGAAAGGAGATCCCCACGCTCAAGGCCGTGGTGCGGGTCATGGGGCCTTCGGACGAGAAGGAAGGCATTTACGGTTTTGAGGAAAAGGTGGAGGGCTATCCTGCTGACCGCCTTACTTTCAACCGAGAGATCGGCCCGGACGAAATCTCATCTCTCTATCACACAGGCGGAACCACCGGAACGCCCAAGCTCGCCCGCAGGAGCCATTTCAACGAGGTGTTCATGGCCTGGGCCATTTCGCTCATGGGCGCCATGACGAGCGGGGAAACCCTGCTTTGCGGTCTGCCCCTGTTCCATGTGAACGCCACCACCGTGACCGGTCTGGCGCCGTTTTCGGTTGGCGCCCACGTGGTTCTCCTTTCTCCCCTCGGGTACCGGGACCCGGCGATCATGAAGAACTTTTACAAGATCGTGGAGAAGTATCGGGCCGGCTCTTTCTCGTGCGTTCCGACGGTGCTTTCTGTGCTTCTGGACACGCCCAAGGGGGACGCGGACATTTCATCGCTCCGTTACGCGGTTTGCGGCGCCGCGCCCCTGAGCGTCGAGCTGTTCCGGCGCTTCGAGGCTCATTCGGGCATGAAGGTTCTTGAAGGGTACGGGCTCACCGAGGGAGCGTGCGCTTCGGCCATCAACCCCAGGGACGGCGAGCGGAAGGTGGGAAGCATCGGCATCCGGATGCCTTATCAGCAGATGAAGATCGTCGTTGTCGACGAGGCGGGCAATTACATCCGGGACGCCACGCCCGGCGAGATTGGCGTGGTGGCGATTCGGGGTCCGAACGTTTTCAAGGGTTACGTGGAAGAAGCCCACAACAAAGGGATCTGGCTTCCGGACGGATGGCTGAACACGGGCGACCTCGGCCGCATGGACGAGGACGGCTATTTCTGGCTCACCGGCAGAAAGAAAGAACTCATCATCCGGGGCGGCCACAACATCGACCCGGCCATGATCGAAGAGCCCCTGTACCGGCTGCCGGGAGTAAAGATGGCTGCTGCCGTGGGCAAACCTGACGCCCATGCCGGCGAGGTGCCCGTGGCCTATGTCCAGCTCCAGGAGGGCGCTCGAACCTCTCCGGAGGAGATTCTCGCTTATGCCCGCTCCGAGATCGGAGAGCGGGCAGCGGTCCCGAAAGAGATTATCGTTCTCGATCAGATACCTCTGACGCCCATCGGCAAGGTGTTCAAGCCTGCCTTGCGTTGGGATGCGACTCGGAGGGCCTACGCGGAGGAACTCAAGACGTTGGGCGATCTCGCCCTTTCGGTTGAAGTGGATGCGGGAGAGCACAAGGTTCACGGCACGGCCGTGAAGATCCGGGTGCGGAAGAGCCCGTCCGCCTCTGAGGAGGCTGTCCGGGAGAAGGTGGCGCAGGCCCTGGCCCGGTACACCGTGTACTACGAACTCACGGTCGAATGAGCGGCCTTTTCGCTTGTGCCGCGGCCTACTTTTTCCGGCCGACCGTTACGACTGCAAGGGGCTGCCGAGCTGCGGGAAGCCCGACAGTTTCGGACAGTCTCCGGTCGTCAAAGGCTCCGACCACGGCTGCTGCCAGTCCGAGAGCTTCGACCTCGAGGAGAAGGTTCTGACAGACGTGGCCTGCCTCCATCCAAGCGTATCGCTGGCCGCGGGTCCCGTATTTCCTCTCGGTGCGGGCGTATTCGGCCGTCAGGAGAAACATCGTCGGCGCTTGGGCCATCCAGGCTTGGCCGAGGCAGGCCGCGGCCAGGGATTGTCGAAGGTCACCGGAGCGTATCTTCTCGATCGCGTGGCGGCCGGGCAGATAGCCGTACAGGCCGGCCTCAAGGCCTTCGACGCCCCCTTCGCCCGCGACAAGATACACTTCCAGCGGATAAAGCGCGCCTGCGGAAGGGGCGGTCCGCAAGCCGTGTTTCGGTTCCGTGATGCCTTGGGCGGCCCACAAGAGCTGGGCGATTTCCTCGAAGCTCAAGGGCCCCTGGGCGTAAAGTCTTCTGGTTCTTCGTGAGGCCAGGCAATCTTCGAGAGAAAGGGCGCCGGACCGCCTCGGCTCCGGCAAGGGAAGAATCTGGGGATTCTCTTTTCTATCCTGGGTGTGGCTTGTGGGCGCGAAAAGAAAGGGGGCGAGGCAAACAGCTACGAAAAAGAACAAACAGGTTCTGGCGCTCGGCGCACCCTTCATGGCATCCCCGCGCACGGATACGGCCCGCCTCGGATCGGGAGGGGGCCCGACAAAGGGCGGTCAGCCGCACTTCGAGAGACTGGCCGCTTCGGCCTTCATGAACCCGGGTCGTTCAGGTCCACTCGTGGGTTCCCTGGACCACCTCCACGCCGAACTTGCTCTCCAACATGGAAACCAGATCCTCGACCTTCCGATAGGGGCAGTCTGGTTTGGCGGACACCATGCAGGTGCTCAGATGGATCCGGTCGGGCTTGATCTCAGAGAGTTTCATGGCATAGCCGGTGTTGGCCACGAGCGGCCTGCCCGGGCATTCGCACTTGAGGAAGGCCACCACCTGGGAGGGCTCGCCGAACTTTCCCTCGCCGAGAGCGGCCGCTTTCAGACACTTCCATTCACCGGGACAACCGTATCCTTCTTCCATGTAAGCTCCGCAACCGATCACGACCACTTTTTTCATGGAAATCCCTCCCTGCGGTTCACGCCTCGGAGACGCCGAGAAGGTCCTGCGCTGGACCCCAATTCAGTCATCATGCATCGGGCGCGTGTTTTTTTCAACCGGGCGGCCTTGCCCCGAAATGACTCATACGAACTGTTGGAGGCCACGACAGAGCGTAATCCTCGGATGTCGCCGGCCACGAGGGACCGTGGCCCTCCATGGGCCTTTCCCTGGAGGGACGCGCTCCGTCGCGTCCGTCTCCTTTCCTGCTACCTGAGGGTCCTATGAGTCAATATTCGCCTCCCCCTCTCGGTACATTTCATTGTGAGGCAACGGGGATCGAGACTGACTCGGCCGGCCGATCAAAGGCTCGGGCACCGGGAGCGGGTCGAGAGGCCTTCACCAGGGTGGGCGTCATTTCCCGAACACGTCTTTCAGAAGATCCGTGACCCTGGCTGCGGGGTCTGTCCTGATCTTCTTCTCTTCCTGCCCGAGAACATAGAAGAGCCCATCCAGTGCCTTGGTCGTGACGTAGTGGTCGAGATCGAGCGACTCCACGGAGGCGAATGGCACCGCCGAGGTGTACTTGCCCACCATCTCCTTGTAGGTCTTCGTCACCCCGACTTCGTCCATGCTCGAAGACACGATGGGCTTGAAGGCCCCATAGAGTTTGTCCTGCGTTTTGGACTTGAAAAATTCGGTGGCCGAAGTGTCGCCCCCCTCGAAGATCTTCCTCGCATCTTCGAAGGTCATGTTCTGGAAGGCGTCCACGAAAAAGGAAGCAGCTTGTGGCGCGGCTTTTTCCGCGGCACGATTCATGCTCAGGACAAAGGCGTCGACTTGCTCCCGGTAGCCCAGTTTGGAGAGCACGTTCGCGACATTCTGGATCTTGTCCGGCACGACGATTTTGATGGCCTGGTTTGCGAAATAGCCGTCCGTGCGAGAGACCGCGTCCACGGCATTCTTCGTCCCCACGGACAGAGCCTCCTTGAGCCCCGCAGCGATGCGGCTGTCGTCCCCCGCACCCTTGCCGGAAAGCCCCATGTCGGACAGAAGGCCGTCCATGGGCCCGGCGAGAGCCGAGTATGCGCCCCAGAGCAAAGCAGCGGCCATGAGGAAAAAACTGAGCCTTTTCATCTTGTCTCCTTTCGATGGCACGGCTTTCGAGCGTTTGAATTTCCACGATTAGATGTGCCGGCACAGAGAAAGGTTGGAGGCCTTCTGGCCAACCCGGTCGAAAAAGCAGGCCGAGCATGGCCGAAGGGAGCAGCCATGCCGCTTCCGGCGCGGGCTCTTTTCGGGGTGGAGCGGCTACGACTCGCCGTTTACGTCGAGCATTTGGATCCCAGGCAGGTATTCCTTGGCTCTGTCGGCCCGCACCTTCTGGAGCTTTTCGACGATGTTTCGAATGCGGAAGGCCGCTTCCCGAATGGATTGTACTTCGTGGAGAACTTCTTGCTCGAGGGATGGGTCCCCGGCGAGCTTTTCCGCAGCGAGCAGAAGACTCGTGAGAGGGTTGTTGATCTCGTGCGCGACGGTCGCGGCGAGCCTGCGGATCGAGGCCTCATCTCGATCGGCTTTCGGAGAAGACCCTTTGGAGGCGCTCGGGCGGCCTCGGCAGACAGCCGGTCTCCTTTTCACGGTTTTTCCTTCTCCTGCACTCGTCTAGAGAGAGCGCCCCGGGCCGGTCAGGATTCGACCGGATCGAGCCGCACAAAGGAGTCGTAGAAGCTTACGCTCCCGCCGACCGGATCCACCATGCACGTGTTTTTCAGTGCCGGATCCACCCACATGGCCGCGTTGGCGTGAATCCCCGCGGCCCGTCTCGCCTCCCCCTTGATCGGGGTGCCATCCACCACGAAATCGGAGGCGCCGGTCGCCCATTGACCGAACCCGAGGGCGAAGCTCACCACCCCGGGCCTGACTGTCTGGGTGAGGACGACTCGGCTCTCCATCGGCCGAGAAACTCCGGGCCCCAAAGGCCACTCCCCCTTCGGATTCGTTGCACTCACCACGCGCACCCGCTGCCCGGAGGAGAGCCCGAGCCTCGAAGCGTCTTCGGGATGAAGGAGAACGCCGTTCTCGGGCATGAGGGGTGTGAGCCAGGGATTCGCGATTGTCCGGCTTTTGGTCTGGGAGATCGTGCGGTGGGTGATCAGGTGAAGATCGTACCCCCGGCGGAGGTCGTCCGCCTCCCGTCCGTGGAAATCCTGAACCGGCAGAAACGCGGCATGACCTCGATTCCTGCGGCCGGTGCCAGCATGAATGGTCGAAGCCGTCTTCTCCTGGTACAGGCAAAGAAGCGCGCCGTAGGGATGGGCGACCCGATTCCCTTTGTAGGCCTTTGCGTGATCCTCGAAACGGCCGCCCCGGTTGAGCACGTAGACGACCTTCGGCCACATGCGTTCTCCGACGATCCGCCGCCACCTGTCCGGATCGAACACGCTCTCGGGAAGATGGCTGCGCGCGCGCAGGAAGATCTCCCTCTCTCGTTCGTCCGCATCCGGCACGTTCTGAGAGCCGTCGGGCTTCTCGCCGAAAGCGAGGTTGGCCAAGGCCCGCAGATAATAGTCGTCCGGGTGCTCGAGAGGCATGCCCGGGCCGAAGCCCTCCGGACCGAAGCCCGGCAGGCCGAGGCGCTCGGCGATCGCCAGGATCATGGCTTCCAGGCAGATCGGCACGGTCTTCCCGAACACCGTGCACGATTCCGGAATCGGCGCGATCACGGGCTGCCGGACCGGTTGCACCTTGACGGGCATGCTCGGGTGGCTTCCCTGGAACTCCCATCTTTCCAGGTAGGAGAGATCCGGGAAAATATAGTCCGCGTACATGGAGGTGGGACCGATCACAATGTCGCTCGCCACGAACAGGGGGAGCTTTTCCGTGTCCTGGAGGATCTGAATGTTCGTGTGCCCGGCGGGCAGAGCATATGTGGGCGCTCCCATGTAAAAGAAGAGCGCCTTCACCGGATACGGGTAGGCGTCTCCGATCGAAGGGATGATTTCCTCGTAAATGTCGCTCGACAGGGGATACCAATTCCTCTTGGCCGGGTACCCTTCGAAGAGGGTCGTCTTTTCGTACTCCACTCCGTGGCGGATCGAACTGACGCCGAAAGCGGTCGTCTTGCCCGGGTGTTGTTCCAGGTTGAAGAGCCCGCCTTTGCCTTTATGGTCCCAGGTGGTGAGCTTGATCATCCCCCCTTTGTGGTCGAAGTTGCCAAGGAGCATGTTCACGGTCATCCAGGCCAGAACGTTGTAGAAACCGTTCGTGTGCTGGGCAGGCCCCCGGTGGATGTCCACGGCTGCCGCCTTGCCGTTCGAGACGAGCTCGCGCGAGACGGCTTTCACGTCATCGGGATCGACGCCGGCGATCTCGGCCCATTCTTCCACGCTGTGCCTGCGGGCCTCCTCGATAAGAATCTGAAGGCCGCTCTTCACCGAAGTCCCGTCCGGAAGCGTTCCGTCCACAAAGAGATCCCCCCACACAGGCCGCTCGTCGTCGTTGGGATCCACGGCCGTGGGCCTGCCGTCGACCATGACAGTCAAGAACTTCTCTTCGTAGGTCTTGCCTTCAGAGGTCTGTCGCTCTTCAGGGGTGGCCAGCCCGTGGTCTGCCGCCCGGACGAACTTGCCCGGTACGCCGTCCTTAACCTCCACGAGAAGAGTCGCGGTGGTCCAGCAGGTCTCGCCCGATTCCCGGGCCGCGGCCCTGTTCGCGCACGAAAGGAACCGGGCGTCGTACCCATCGTGGTCGAAGATCCACCGCATGATCCCCAGGGCCAGGGCCGCGTCGGTGCCGGGTTTCAAGGGCAGCCACTTCCAGGCCTTGCTGGCCAGCTTGCTGAACCGGGGATCGGCCACCGCGATCCGGGTGCGGCCGCTCGCCAGATTTTCGGTCAGGCGCACCGCGCGATTCGGCGGACCGTAGTTGGCCTCGAAAAGGTTGGCACCTGCGAACAGAACGAACCGGCTGTTCTCGGTGTCCGCCTGCCAGTAGAATTTCTTGCCGCCGGTGAACTTTCCGCCTTCGTATTGCTCGCTGATCGCCTTGCAGGTGAAGTACAGGGACCCCTGGCAGACCGTGGTGTGGCCGTGGGCGTTGACCGTTCCCAGGGCCGAGGCGAATCGTTTATAGAGATCGCCTCTGCCGTCCTTGAGCCTCCCCCACGCGACGACGATCTGGTTGTTCTTCGGGCCGAGATCCGGATGGGCCGGGTCGATGAGGCAGTCCAGCCGGCCCGCGTGCTTCGACTGAAAAGCCTCGACCCGGGCGCGCTTCTTGTCGGGATCCTTTTCGTCCCAAATCGCCTTGACGTCCCCTTCCATTTCCTTGGAGACGGCCGGGTCGACGAGAGCCCTCAGAGAGCGAAGCCCTTCGACGCGGCGGTTCTCCTCGCCAGGCACATGGCGGAAAAGGTTTCCCCCTTCGCAGATCTCCTCGATCGCCTGGTCGAAGGGGATCGTGATCCACCGGTTCTCACCCCTTTTCCCTGCCCGCTTAAGCACCTTGCGGAGCCTGTACGGATCATAGGCTGTTTGCAAGCCCGCGTGGCCCTTGGGGCAGATCGAACCGTCCACCAGGGCTGCCTGGTCCGGATGGGTTGCGTATTCCAGATGGGGCAGCAGGGTCCAAGGGTTGTAGGGGTTTCCGTCGATCTTCGTGAGCACGCCCTCCTGGAGCTTGCATTTGATTCCGCACCCGGTGTTGCACTGGAGGCAGGCCGAATACAGGATATGGTCCGGATCACAAAGGTCGTAAGAACCGTCGGGCCTGCCGCCGATGAGAATCGAGTCAGGATCTCCGCTGTCCGCCCGGGCTCCGAAAGGGCGCGCCAGAGCCTGGATCCCCGCAGCCCCCAGGAAAGCGCCTCCTGCCAGAACCTGGCGCCGACTTTTCATGTCGCCCGCCCCTCCTGCGGGCTCGGGCTCTCCCGGCGAGCCGCCCCATCGGACGCTCAAGATTCGGTTCACCCGGCTGCCCACGAAGAAGACAGCCATTCCGAAGGCCAGAAAAAGAAGCCCCACAAAGTACTCCATCCAGGTCGCATGGTAGATGTACGTGAGCCTCGGATGCTGAAAGGCTTCCTGAAGCCCCTGGATCTCGCCTACGGCCTGACCTGGAATCAGGACATTGAGCCTGGCGCTGATAAAGGCCACGGCGGTCAGGAACCCAGCCAGGATCCAAGCGGTCCTGCTGTGCGTGGAGAAAAGGAGCAAGGGAATCGCTCCGCCTAGACCCAGGTGCACGATCCAGAAGACCCACCAGTAGGGACCCGTGAGGATGAGCCGGATGGCGGGCGAATGGGAATTGGGATTCCAGAGGGCGATGGAAAACTCGGCGAACTCGAAAATGAAGTAAACGATCATGGCTACGAGCGTGACGATCCGCAGCTTCCGCAGAGCCGTGTCGGTTTCCCCGGCGTCGGAAGCGCGGCCGACCAGAGCGCGCACCACCAGGAGAGCTGCTCCGCCGGCCGTGACCGCCGAAGCCAGGAAGAGCATGGGAAGCAGAGCGCTGTGCCAGAAAGTCTTGGCGTCTACCACGCCGAAGAAGGATCCGCTCTGGCTCGGGAACAGGATCGAGAAAAAGACCCCGAGCGTCAGCAGGGGCTTCAGCCATTCCGAGCGGTCCCGGAAGCTCAGGAGCCAGCCCAAACCCGACACGACGATAAAGATTCCGTACATCCAGGCATTGAAGGCCATCATGCTCGTAAAGGAGGGAGAAAGAAAAATCCGGTACGCTCTTTCCATCCTTCCCAAATCGAGCCAGACGCCAAGGAACGATGGAAGAATGGCGGCGAAGCTCAGGAGAATCGCAACCCGCAGGGACTCGCGGCTCCTGAAGCCGCTCTGGCCGGTGAGGAACCCCAGAACGCTCAGCACGAAAGCGCCGCCTGCGATCCCGACACCGTGAAAGTAGAAAGCCACCCAGAGCCCCCAGGGCACATAAGATCCGTAGCCCGCAGGCAGGTGACCGGCATGGAGTCTCTCGACAAGACCGACGGCGCCCAGCAGGACCGCCACAACCCAGACCGCCCAAAGCAGACGCCTCCAGGGCAGGAAGGGCACAAGGTCGTCCAGAAAGGATGCGGCAGGGTCGTTTCCGCCGACGCGCGTCTGGTATCCACTTCTCATGGGGGTGCCTCCAAGGCTTCGTTGCGTCTGTTCAGAAGGTTCAGAAAATGTAAAAGACCTGAGGCTCGGTCCCTTTGTGGGCGAGCAGGGTCTGGACATTGTTCTTCGTCACGAGCTCGGTGACGAGGCTTTTGGGATCCGAAGCGTCTCCGAAAAAAGTCGCCCGGCCGATGCAGGTCGTCACGCACACGGGCAGCAGACCTTTTTCCAGCCTGTGGAGACAGAAGTGGCACTTGCGGGCGTTTCCGACCGGAGAGCCGTGCCGCTTGCGGTTCCATCGCTTTCCGTATTCGTGGCTCGGCGCGCTTTCGTAAGGAACGTCGGATCCGAGGATCGGCCCGTTTGCGCCCTTCGGCGCGCCCTCGGCCACTCCGCTCGAGTAAAAGAGCCCAAAGTCGCTCGTCCTCGCGCCGTAAGGGCACGCGGTGAGACAGTAGCGGCAGCCGATGCATTTGTCGTAGTGAATCACGACCACGCCGTCCGGCCGCTTCCAGGTGGCCTTCACCGGGCACACCACCACGCAGGGCGGCCGGTCGCACTGCATGCACGGCCTGGGCGTGAACCGGATCTTCACGTTGGGGAACGATCCGAGTTCCTCCTTGATCACCGGCCTGTACACGACTCCAGGAGGCAGCTTGTTCTCGGCGACGCAGCCGATCGTGCAGGCGTCGCATCCCACGCACTTGCGGGTGTCGATCACCATGGTCCAGCGCCGGTTCTCGACTGGCTTTGCCATGGCGCGAGCCAGTTCCCGCTGCATCCGCAGAAGCGGGTCCTCCCCTTCCCGGGCGGGAATTTTCTGCAGATCGGGCAAATTCCGGACCGTCTCCTCCCCGGTCGGATCCTTCGGAGGCGGACTCAGACGGTCCTTGATCACGGCTCCTGCCGAAAGGGCCACGCCCGCGCCCAGCAGGGCGCCAGTCCGCACAAAACGGCGTCGATCCATGGCTTTCCCTCTTCCTGCCTATGGCGAGGTTCAGAAACTCATCTGGACAGCTGCCTGAATTCGCCAGTCGTCCTCCAAATCTTTTCCCGGGGAGGGCACGGCGCCCAGGCCGCCGTTGTTCTTTTCGTAGAAAATCCTCTCATAGACGACAAGCGCCATCCAATGGGGGTAGAACCGCCACGCAAGGCCGCCCAGGGCAAGTTCGTAAGCGTCTTTGCCCGAAGCGACCCAGTTCTCCGTATCGGGATCGAAGCGGTCGTATCGGCCGATCACGCTGAACGCACGATCCAGCAGTGGAGGAATCCCTTCCACGAAAAACGAGAAACCCTCCCCCTTCAGGGAACGATCCGTGCCCGGCACCACGAGGGTGCCCTTGTTGTTGCCCCGGGTGCGGGCGTACTGGCCGGTGAAGGTGATCCATGTGTCCTGGTAGCTCAGCATGGCCAGGTTCACGTCATAGTCGGGCCAGCGGCTCACGTTTTTCTTGTTCCCTTTTCCGAACAGGCCGAAATAGCTCGCCTGGAGGCCAGGTAGCAGGTCCGGCAGGGGACGCACCGTAAGACGCACCTCAGGAATCTTGTTTTCGTTTTCTTCCTTGGCGTGATAGCCGCCGCCGTTGTAAACGCCGATGTGCCAACTGCCCCACCGGCCCGCGTAGTACTTGCTCACCCGTTTTCGGAAGTCCTCGTCCATCTGCCCGCCCAAATAGCCCATGACGCTCACGCCCAAATCCGCCGAATTGAAAATGCCGGCCCGCTCAATGAACATGGTGCCCTGGACCCGGTAGAAGTTTATGTGCTCTTCGAAGTCGAGCCACGGCATGTGGCCCATTCCGATTTCCGACTTCATGTCCGTGAGAAACCCGAGATCGGGCGGTTTGATTTCAGCGTAGAGGTATTTGAGTCTGAGCTTGAAGTCCCCAGTGTCGTCCTGGGTCACGTCAGGAGTCACCCGGAACCCGAGCCAGGGCGTGAGCTGCTTCTTCACGTTGATGTAGCCACGGGTGATCCGGAACCGATTGAATGCCTTGTCGTCCTTTTCCCTTCCTCCCGAGTATTCGAAGTAGCTGAGCGTCCCGATCTCCAGACCCTTAAGAGCCTTGGGAAGGATCTGGTCTCGAAGGGTTTCCACCCGCGCCTTTTCAGCCTCCTGTCGCTCCTGTTCGATCTGTTTTACTTCCTCCGGGCTCAATGTCCCTTTGCGCTCGAGGACGTCCAGAAGCGGATCCGCGCAATGGGACTTCGAAGGGGCAAGAGCGATCAAGAGGAGAGCACCGAAAAATCCGAGCAAGAAGATCACTTGTCTCATGGAAGCCTCCTTGCGCACAGGAATCACGCTTTGCACTCCGGGTCGGCATTCGCCAGCCTGGATCCGATCGAACCACTTGCTTTTCTGCCCAGCAAAGTGGATGCCGAGCGCAGGGTCATCCAGAACAGACTGAAGGCTGTAACGAAAGGGCGAACAATTGCAGGAAGTTAGGAAAAGGGGCCCTTGTCCTGCCCCACGACTTTTCCGGTCATGAGTTGCCGGGTTCCCGGCGCGCCGCTTCCGGAAATCCGGCGGCAAGAAACCGTCTCTATCCCCAGAGCAGGGACAGATCGAGTTCGACCTCTTGGAAGGGCTCGATCCGCGCCTTGTCACTTTCGGAATGCGCTGCAAGCAAGACCCATTTGCCGGACTCGAGCTGGAAGACTTCAAGGGTCTTGGAGGCAGGATCGATCAACCAGGCAGAAGCCACTTCGAACTTGGCGTAGATCGGCATCTTCAGTACACGATCCGTCCGAACCGTTGCCGGGGACAGAACCTCGCAAACCCAGTCCGGGGAGACGGATATCCAGTTGTCTTGCTCGGGGATGTCCGGCAGTCTTTCTTTTCTCCAGCCGGCCAGGTCCGGCACCAAGATGTTCTCGCCGAGTTTGACCTCCGGTTCATCCAGAATCCACCAACCCCCGGGTCCGCCCCCTTTCCCCATCATGAACGGGCCGCCAAGCGTTATTCCGAGTGCAGAGCTTACCCTTGCATGGCGAGGGGAGGGCCGAGGCGTGGCCACAAGCTGACCATTGAGGATCTCTCCGACCACTCCGTCGGGCAGGTGGTAAAGGTCCTCATAGGTGGCTTTCTTTTGCGCTGGGTCTGGCATGGGAAGGCGGTTCCCTTCGGTCTTGGACCGTTTCCCCTCCCGGCTCGAGCGGACAGGACTGACTCCCAGCTCACTTTCGTTGGAGCAGGGGATAGAGTCGAGCAGGGGCTCGCGAGACAGAATAGGAAAAACCGAATTGTGCGTCAAACAGAGGAAACCGAACGGCACGAGGGCTTTCTGACCTTTGGCCCCGGAGAGGGCGGGCTGGATGAAAGGGTTTCACCCCCCCGAGGGACACACGATCACAGGGGAACCTCAGCCCTCCTGGGCCGTGCGGATGCCGAGCTTCGCGATTCGGTCTCCCAGGGTGGACCGCTTGAGCCCGAGAAGTTCGGCGGCCTTGGATTTGTTCCCGCCGCATTTCTTCAGCGAGGCTTCGATGTAGCGCCTCTCCAGGAAATCGAGTCTGGCCTGGAGATTCAGTCCTTCATCGGGCAGATCGAAAATCATGTTGCCTTCGGCGGGTTCGGCCAGGCCGAGATTCCGGAGGTGAGCCTTGAGACAGTCCGCACCGCAGACCGACTCCCCGCAAAGGAGGACGAGCCTCTCGACCAGATTTTCCAGCTCTCGGACATTACCCGGCCAGTCATAGGCCTCCAGCATCTCGACAGCTTCTGCCGACAGGCGGGGAGCCGGCCGAGTGTCCCGAAGGCTGAATTTCTCCAGGAAGTGCTGCACGAGAAGGGGAATGTCCTCCTTTCTTTCCCGAAGGGGAGGGATCCGGACCGGGACCACGGCGAGGCGGTAATAGAGGTCTTCCCTGAACTTGCCTTCCCGTACTCTCTCGGTGAGATCCCGCTTGGTCGCGGCCAGGATGCGCACGTCCAGCGAGATCGGCGTCGTGCCGCCGAGCCTTTCGATCTGCCGTTCCTGGATCGCCCGCAGGAGCTTGACCTGGACCGTGAGGGGCACGTCGTCGATTTCGTCCAAGAATAGGGTCCCGTTCTGGGCCAGTTCGAACCGGCCCGGCTTGGGACGAAGCGCTCCGGTAAAGGCATGTTTTTCGTATCCGAACAGTTCGCTTTCGAGCAGGGTCTCGGGCAAGGCGGCGCAGGAGACCGCGACAAAAGGGCCTCTCCCTCTCGGGCTCAGGGCGTGGATCGCCCGGGCCGCCATCTCCTTTCCCGTCCCGCTCTCGCCCTGGATGAGAACCGTAGCCTGGGAGTCTGCGATCGTCCGGATCAAGGCAAACAGGCTCTCCATGGCCCGGCTTTTCCCGACCATGCCGTGAAGCCCGCAAGGGGGGGCCACCTGGTCCCGGAGCCTGCGGTTTTCCTCCCGTAGCCGCGCAAGCTCTCGAACCCGGCAGAGCCTGTGCAGAATCTCGGCGGCCTCGAAGGGTTTGGTTACGTAATCAAAGGCCCCTTTTCGAATCGCTTCCACGGCGGTCTCGATCGTTCCGTAGGCCGTAATCACGATGACCGCCGCGTGGGGGTCCTGATTGCGAAGGTTCTCGAGGAGTTCGATCCCGTTCATGCCGGGCATTTTCAGGTCCGTGATCACGGCAAGGAACGCGCCCGGCCGGTACAGACGGAGCGCGGCAGGACCGTCGGCAGCCTCCAAAACCTCGAACCCGTTCCGTTCCAGAAGATCCTTGAGGGCGAACCGGGCCAGCCGGTCATCTTCCACGAGCAGGATCCGCTTCAATCTCCGTCTCCTTCCTTTCACGAGGCGGCTCGACCGGCAGCCGAACGGTGAAGGCCGCCCCCTTTCCTCTTTCGCTCTCGACCTCGATCGAGCCGCCGTGGAGAGCCGCGATGTCCTGGCAGATCGCCAGCCCGAGTCCGGTCCCGCTGCCCGGCTCCTTGGTGGTGAAGAAGGGGTCGAAAATCTTGGACAGAATCTCCCGGTCGATGCCAGGCCCATCGTCGGCAATCCGCAGAACGACCTCTGGCCGCTCCCGCCAGGTGCGGGCGTCCAGAGCGGTGCCGACCGAAACCGTTCCTCCCGCAGCCATGGCGTCCAGGCTGTTCATCACCATGTTGACGACAAGCTGGCTCAGGGCAGCCGGGTCCGCCTCGATCCGCGGGACGGACGGACCCGGGACAAACAGGAATCGCACGTTCCTTTGCTTTGCCTGGGGTTCGAGAAGGCGCAGGGAATCCCGGATGATCTCGTGAAGGTCCACGGTCCGTTTGCGCACGCGGCGCTCGCGCGCGTATCCGTTCAGGCCGTGCACGACCCGATGGATCCTCTTGAGACCCTCCCGAATCATCGGAAGATACTCCTCGACCCGCTCCGGGTCCGCCTCCAAGGAAGAAGCCAGGTGCTGAACCGCCTGCAGGGGATTTCCGATCTCGTGGGCGATCCCCGAAGCGAGCTTGCCGATCGTGGCGAGGCGCTCGGAACGGAGAAGAAGCCGCTGGGCTTCCTCGCTTTTCGCTCTCCAGGTTTCCAGACGCTCGGTCATGGCGTTGAACTGGGCAGCCAGCTCCCCCACCTCGTCCCGGCTGCGGGGAGCGGAGCGGACAGCGAAGTCTCCTTCGCCGACTCTTCGCAGGGACTTCGCGAGGTCGTCGATGGGCCGCGCGACCGCATGGGTGACGGCGAAGAGAAAGGCCAGAGAGCCGGCGGCGCTGAACAGGGTGAACCAGACGATCTGCAGGCTCACCTTCGAAGCCCGCTGCCGGATCCGCTCGGGCGAGACCCCCATGTGAATCACGCCCAGTCCTTTTTCCGAAAGGGCTCGACTGTGGTCGAGCACGAGCCCCCGCTCCGTTCTCAGGGAGACCACTCTTGGAAGCCCCGCCTCGTCCCTCCAGGTCGCCTCGACAAGTCCGGCGGGCATGCCCCTGTCGAAGCTGTGCGCGATCACGCCCCGGTGCGGGTCTTCCACGAACAGGTAGACCACATCCTCGACTGCCGCGGCCCTTCTCAGGCTCTCCTGGACGCCGAGTTCGTTTTCCACCACGAGGTCCTGGGTGAGACGGTAGGCGAGATCTTCCAGATGCGCATCCACCCGGCTCGAGAAATCCCACAAGAGGGCTTCCAGAACGTTACGGTGGACGACCCAGGCGAGCGAGAATCCGGAGGCCAGAATGACGACCAGAACCGGAACCAGGATCTTCACGCGGAGCGAAACGCGACAGAGAGAAGGGAATCGTGAGCTCCGCTTTCCCTCGGGTCTCGCGACATCCATTTCAGACCTCAGCGTTCTCCGAGAACACGCAAAATTTCTCGGATGCTTTCGTAAAGTCCCTCGGGAGGCCGCTCGAACCCATCCAGCCCGAGCTGTGCGAGAATCTCCTTCCCCTCGGAGTCTTGGCCCATCCCGAGCAGCGCCGCCTCCAGAGCGCTCCGAACGTCGTCGGCCACGTTCCTTGAGACCACAAAGGGCGGAATCCCGAAGGGCTCGGAGACCTCCAGGATTCTCACGCGGGCCGCCTCCGGGCTGCCCCGAGAGCGCATGTACTCGAACACAAGGCTGTCCACTGCGGCGCCGTCCGCTTCAGCTCGGGCCACGGCTCTGACCGAAGCGTCATGGCCGCCCGAGTACACGATTCGGGAAAAGAAGGTCTCCGGCTTTCTCCCGATCTGCTGCAACCGGTAGAGCACATAGTACCTGCCGGAAAAAGACAAGGGATCCGTGAAGGCAAAGCGGGCGCCCTCCAGATCCCCAAGGCTTCGGAACGGGGAATCCGAACGGACGACGAGATAACTCTTGTAGGTCGTACGGCCCTGGACGACCGGAACGACGAGCACCTGGATCCCGCTCCCTTCCGCGTCCTTCACGTAGGCCCCGGAGCAAACGAAAGCGGCGTCCACACCGCCGGATTTCAGCAGCTCGTTGATCTCGTGGTAGGTCTTGCGCTGCACGAGCGTGATCGGGCGGCCGATCCGTTCGGAAAGATAGGAGAGCATCTGCCGGTAGTAGGCGTATCCTTCCAGGGGCGAAATCATGGGCGCGCCGGCGACCCGAAGCGAGCCGGAGGGGGAGGGAGCTGCCACACCCGGAGCCGGCTCCTGGCGGGTCAAGTCCACGTAGGGAAGCTCTTGTTCCTCGTCATGGCAGCCCGAGAGAAACAGGGTCGCGAGGCACAACGCAGCGAACCGCGCTGGCCATGTCCGGCGCCGGAGGAATTCCTGGAAGGCTCCCATGGAGTGGACTCCCGCGTTCCCTGGGGGTGGATACCCGTTTGTGCGGCCAAGCCTGACCTTTATTATAGGGAACCTGCGAAAGGGATCACAAATCCCCCCCGTCTGTCCAGAACTTCGCGTTCCCCCGTCGCCGTTGCGTTGCAAGCCAGCGTCGACGCCACGGAGCGCGACCCTCCGAAGAAAGGCCCATGGATGGCCACGGACCCTCGTGGCCACCCACAATGGAGGGCACGCTCTGTCGAGGCCGAGAGAGTGTTGGCGGAATTCATTGACACAGCGCGCCCTCCTTCCTATGCTCTCAGGATCCGAACCGGGCGGTTCCGCGTCGAAGAAGGCGCTGCACCCGTGGATCTTGTCCGCAGGAGCCGGGCCCGACCGAGGCCAGAAGCTCCAAGGCCGCGGCATGGGGCCCGAAAGAGTCTGTGTCTGTTGCCGCGGGGTCTCGGCGAGCCGAGGTTTTTGAGGCGTTCTCGTTGACAGGCAGGGGCGGTTTCAGGGCAATACGTATCTGGCGCACACCTGTGCCAAGGGGGGGCAATCATGGCGAGGCAACTGTTTCGGGAGGAGCACGAGATTTTCAGGAAGTCCCTGCGGGACTTCGTGATGCGGGAGGTGAGGCCCTACGCCGAGCAATGGGACCGGGACCGGAACATCCCGCGGGAGATTTGGAAGAAACTGGGAGCCCAAGGGTTCCTCGGATTTTGGATGGACGAAAAGTACGGCGGATCCAACGCCGATTTTCTTTACTCCGTGGTCTTCGTGGAGACCCTGGGCGAAAGCGGCTCAGCGGGTCTCACGATGGCCCTGGGGGTCCACAACGACATCGCAGTTCCGTACATCAACATGCTGGGCAACGAAGAGCAGAAGCAGAAGTGGCTGCCCGGATGCGCCACAGGCGATCTCATCTGCGCCCTGGGCATCACCGAGCCCGGCGCCGGCTCGGATGTGGCCGCGATCCGCACGACCGCGGTCCGGCAGGGCGACTTCTACGTCATCAACGGCCAGAAAACGTTCATCACGAACGGCTACAACTGCGACATCGTGGTCCTGGCGGTCAAGACGGATCCCAAGGCTGTGCCGCCCCACGCGGGCGTGAGCCTCATCGTGGTGGAGAACGGAACGCCCGGGTTCCGCAAGGGCAGGAAGCTCGAAAAGATGGGATGCCATGCCTCGGACACGGCCGAACTCGTGTTCGAGGACTGCCGGGTTCCGGCGGCGAACCTGCTCGGTGGCGAAGGCATGGGGTTTGTGCCGATCATGAAGAACTTCCAGCAGGAACGGCTGATCTCGGCGATCGGATCTATCAAGAGCTGCGACCTCATGCTGGACCTTACCATTGAGTACGCCAAAACCCGGGAGGCCTTTGGCAAGCCCATCATCAAGTTCCAACACAACCTGTTCAAGATCGTGGAAATGAAGACCGAGATCGAGATGGCCAGGGCCTTCACCTACAACCTGATCGAGGACTATGTGAACGGCGAGGACATCACGCTCAAAGTATCCATGGCCAAGTGGTTCAACGCCGAGCTGGCCAACCGGGTGGCCTACCAGTGCGTGCAGCTCCACGGCGGCTACGGCTACATGCAGGAGTACGCGATCTGCCGGGCCTTCACGGACGTCCGGATGGGCAACATCGCCGCGGGCACAACCGAGGTTCTCAAGAACTACATCGGCAAGATGATGGGCCTTTAGTCGGCCTTTAGGGGTCAGTCCTTCATTTTACGGATAGGGTTTCAGTCGGGCGGGTTTTCGTACTCCACGATCTCTCCGGAAGGAGTCCGCAGGACGGCCCGTCTGCCGTCAAGGCTCATCAGGGACTGGGGCGCGAGGGGAACCTTGCCCAGCCGGCCCGGCAAGTCCACCATGTACCGCGGGATGGCCAGCCCGGAGACGCGGCCCTGCATCGCGGCCAAGATTCCGAGCCCCCGGTCGAGGGGGGTCCGGAAATGCCGGACGCCCCGCACCGGGTCGCACTGGTGGAGATAGTAGGGTCTCACCCTGATGCGGAGTAGCCCCGTGCAGAGGGCTTTCAGGGTTTCCCCATCGTCGTTTATGCCTTTGAGCAGCACGCTCTGGTTGTTCACAGGCACGCCCGCCCGCAGGAGACGCTCGCAGGCCTCTTCGGCTTGGGCGGTGATCTCTCTCGGATGGTTGAACTGGGTGTTGAGCCACAAGGGGCCGTGCCTCTCCAGAATCCGGCAGAGGCCGGGCGTGATCCTCTGGGGCAGGACGACAGGCACGCGGCTTCCGATCCGGATGATCTCCACGTGGCGGATTTGCCGGATGCCGCGGAGGATCTCATCGAGCCGGCTGTCCGGAAGCACGAGCGGGTCTCCTCCGGAAAGCAGCACGTCGCGGATCTCTGGATGCTCTTGGAGGTACCGAAGAACCCGGCGGAACTCTTCTCTCGTCAGGTCTCGGGGGCCGAGGCGCCAGAGCCTCTTTCGGGTGCAGTGCCTGCAGTGGACCGCGCATCGGTTCGTAAGAAGCACCAGAGCCCGATCCGCGTAGCGGTGGACGAGACCGGGCACAGCGGTGTGGTGCTCCTCCTGGAGCGGATCCTCGGCCGCGGCCTGCTCGTCCTCGAGTTCGCGCCGGTCCGGCACCACCTGCTTGAGAATCGGGTCTTGAGGGTCTTCAATCCGCGCCAGGGAGAGATAGTACGGCGTGATTGAGCAGGGGTACCTGGAAATCACCTGCGCGGTTTCGGCTCTGCTGTTTTCCGGAAGGCGGGCAAAAGCGGACAAAGCGGAAGGGTCCGTGATCCGGTGCGCGTACTGCCACCTCCAGTCGTCCCAGCCGCCGGGGCAGCTTTGCTTCGGTGCCGCGATTCGAGGGCCGAAGACGGGATCAGGCTTTGCTCGATGCATGGAGGAAATCCTTCTCTTGCACCTTTAGAGGCCGTTTCATGCGATTATGTACGAACCCGGGCCAGGAGTCATCCCGGTCTGCTTTGGCGGGCGGTCTTGGCCGAGCGGGTTGAGGGGAGGTGGAGGGGTGGTGTAGTTTTCTTCGGAGCTGCCGGTGCTGGCTCAGGACGGAGCGGAGCCCGGAGCCGAGGAAAGTAAAGATATGGGCCGCTGGAAGAGGCTGGCCAAGGGCAACCCGCTCCAGAGGAGTCTTCCATGACGGTTCGTCTCGCCTTTGTCACGTACGAGACTCCGTATGCGCCCTGCGGCGGAATCGCGGCAGTGATGGGAAGGCTTCCGCGCCAAATCGAGAAGGCTTCGGGGCTTTCGGTCGTGGTGATCACGCCTTTTCACCACCGGATTGCCAAGACCGCTTCACTCGCGATGGAGCCCGTTGGTTCCTTTCGCGTTCCCCACGGAGGAGCGGCGCTTCAGGCGGATCTTCTGCGGTATGAGGAAGGGGTGTCGTGGATCTTCCTCCGGGTCGGCGACCCGCGGTTCTTCGCGGGCAGGCGCCACCCCTATGATGTGGCCTCCTCGCCCGGCGAGACCGGCGCGGCCCTCCTCAGGGACTCTCTGCTTTTCGGAGCGGCCGCGGCCCGGGCGCTCGAGGTCATGGATCCTGAGGCCCGGTGGGTTCTCTTGCTGCAGGATTGGGAAGCCGCAACCCTGGCCCTTGCCCTTGCGGGAACCGGAAGCCGTCATCTGTGTTACCTCACCCTTCACAACAGCTACGACAGTCCGGCCTCGAACTGGGATCTCCTGCTGGCCGGTCTGAATCCCGACGCTTGTCCGGGCCAGACTGTCCTTGATCGCGCCCTGGCCAGAGTGGAGTGGCCGATCTTTACGGTTTCTGAACCGTTTTCCCTCGAACTCACCGAGGACCTCTTGCAGGCCGAAATCCTGGCTCCTCACCTGCGGGATCGTTTGCGCCCCAGACTCGTGGGCGTAAACAACGGTCCCTTCGCGGACCTCGCGGTGCCGGAAACGGTCGCGGCCGAAGCTGCCTGCGGGAAGATCGAGTCCTTTGTTGAATGGAAGGAGGCCGGCAGAAGGGAATTCTTGAAAGCCCTGGACGCTTTGGCTGCGGGCGGTCCGGGGCCGATCTGGGGAGACCCCTGCCGATTTCGCAGGGATCGGGCGCCCTGGTTCGTTCTTGCGGGCCGGGACGATGCCCGACAGAAGGGGTACGATGTGGCGGTCGAGGCTGCGGCATCGGTTCTGGAGCAGGGAGCCGAGGCGCGTTTTCTGTTCTTTCCGATCCCGGGAGATGAGGGGATCGATGGGCTCGGTTTTGTCAAAGACCTTGCTGAGCGTTTTCCTGAAAAAGTGCTCGCCATGCCCTTTTTGTTCCGGGAAGGCTACTTCGCCGCCTTGCGGGGCGCGGCCTTCGGCGTGATGCCCTCGCTTTACGAGCCCTTCGGCATGGCGAACGAGTTCTACCTGAACGGTGCAGCAGGGATCGGGCGCGCCACCGGAGGGATTCTCCTTCAGATCGTGCCCCTGCGCGCGGCCGCGAGCTTCAGCCAGGCCGTGGAGGCGCGCTCGTCCCGCTGGCACGCTCCCTCGGCCGCGCCCACCGGAATCCTCTACCGCGAGCCGGACGATCTGCCCGATGCTCTCGAAGACTGGCGCGCGATCACCCAGGACTCCTGCCAGGGAGGGCTCCGAGCCGCCAGCCGGCCAGTGCGGCGCAGGGCTCTTGGCCTGTTTCGGGCCATGGCCTGGGAGCTAGAGATCGCTCTTTTCGACGGCATCCGCCTTTTTGTCCAGGCTCCGGACCTTTACTTCTCCATGCTCGCTGAAGGGATCCGGCACATCCGTCGCACGCTCTCCTGGGAGAGAACGGCCCAGGAATATCTCCGCCGAATCGAGATCCGGCCCTCGTGACTTTGACCCTCCCTTTGAAGCCTGGATCGGTTTTTCCGTGGACATGAAGTCTACTTTGCAGGTATGCTTCTTTTAGGAGCCATGAAACATCTTCTTGAGAGGGAGGACGCCATGGCGCAAAAAGGCGGGACGATCTGGCGTGCTGTCTTTCTGTTGTCCCTCTGTTTCGTTCCTTTGGGCGCGACCGTTCTCTGGAGCGAAACCGCGTCGATTCCTGAAAGCGGCGAGGCCTCCCGGGCCTCCGAGGTTCCGCGACCGGCTGCTCAGGACGAACTGGACCTGGCCACTGCTGTCCGGACCGCGCTCAAGAACCATCCGGAGATTATGGCCCAGAGCCGCCGGGTCGAGGCGGCCCGGATGCGGCCCCGCCAGGTGGCTGCTCTTCCGGACCCCATGGTCATGGCAGGCGTGGATAAGTTGCTCCTCGACGGAGAGGGCGCGGACTACATGTTCCAGGTCGTGCAGTCCTTTCCCCTCTCCGGGATTCGGGGGCGACGCGCTGAAGTGGAGCGGGCCCGCGTGAAGGCCGAGGAGGCCGCTCTCGGCGGGGTCGCGTTGGACCGTGCTCTGGCGGTGCGGATGGCTTTCTTTGATGTGTGGGAATGGGACCTCGTGATCTCGACCACTGAGAAGTCCCTGGCCCTTGCCAGGGCTGCGGCCGACGTGGCCTTGTCCCGCTACCGGTCCGGTGCAGGCGGCCAGTCGGAGGTGCTCAGGGCCGGTGTGGAGCAGGCAGGCCTTGAGGCCTCTCTCCAAATGGCCGCGCAGAATCGGATCGCGTCATCCGCATCCCTTCTTGCGGCCATGGGCGTCTCTCCGGCGGAGCACGATCCCGCGGACCTTCGCGTGCAGGCTCCGAGCGAGCCCAAAGAATTGCCGGAGTTGAGCGAACTCTTGCGAGAAGCCGGGAGCGCAAGGCCTGAACTCAAGCGGTCGCAAGCGGTCGTGGAGGAAGCCGAAGGGGCTGGCCGGGTGGCCAGGGCGCAGTATTTCCCCCAGGCTCAGGTTCTTTCGGGTTATATGCTGAGCACGATGGGGACCGATTCCTATCAAGGCATGTTGGGCGTGAGCGTCCCCCTCTGGCTTGGCTGGAGAAACGACGCCGCATCCGAAGCCAGGGCGCGGATTCAGGCGGGACGTTTCGAGCTGACCGGCCTCAGACTCGACATCGAGAGGGAGGTTATTTCTTCTTTTTCGGCCCTCAAGGCGGCGATGGTTGCAAGAGAAACTTTGCTCCGGGACGTGCTGCCCAGGGCCGAAGCGGCGGCGGAGGCGACTGTCGCAGGCTACGCTTCCGGCGCCTCAAGCCTGGTCGCGGTCGTCGATGCCCAGCGGGCTTTGTATGAAATTCGCCTCGAGGCGGAGCGGGCCCGGGTCGATGTCTGCAGGCGGTACGCCCGACTGATGCGGGCTGCCGGCCTCACGCTCGGACAGGAGGAACTGCACCCGTCCGACCTGTCGGCGCGTCCAATCGAAACAGACAACCCCTGAAATCCTCGGGGCCGAGTTTGGCCCCTTCCGGAAGGAAAAGGATGGGATCATGAAAGAAGAGGAAATCCCCTCACCCCCCCGAGCGAACGATCCCACGCCAGAGCCGCCCCCTGCCGGCACCCGGTGGATGGCGGTCCTGCGGTGGGCCTTGCTCTGTGTGCTCGTTGCCTTTGCAGCGGGCGCCATTCTGTGGTTTTTCCGGGTGGGGCCCTTTGGGGAAATCCAGCGGGAAGGGGATGCCCTCTACCAATGTCCGATGCATCCGGAAATCGTGCAGGATCGGCCGGGATCGTGTCCGATCTGCGGCATGGATCTCGTTCCGGTCGAGGGGGCGGCTCAGAAGCCGCCGACAGCCTACACGTGCCCCATGCATCCCGAGATCGTGCAGGACCATCCCGGGCGCTGTCCGATCTGCGGCATGGATCTCGTTCCAGTCTCTCCCGAACCGCAACATGCTTCCGCGGATCAGCCTGCACGGTCCCTTCTCCCCGGCCATTCGGAGGTGCATCTGGATTCGAGGCGAGTCCAGATGATCGGCCTTCGCACGGCGCCGGTCGAAAGGCGAACGCTTTCCGGAGAGATCCGCACGGTGGCTGTCGCCACGGCGGACGAGTCGCGTCTTTCGATGGTTCACACCAAGGTTCCCGGGTGGATCGATCGTTTGCCGGTCTCCCGAGTGGGCGAGTACGTGCGCAAAGGCCAGGTGGTGGCAAGGCTACACAGCCTGGAGCTCGTGGCGGCCCAGGAGGATTTCCTCGCGGCCCTGAGGAACGCCCAGACCCTGAAGGAGACAGCCGGCGGAGACGCGAAGAGGGTCCTCCAGGCAGCCCGAAATCGCCTTGCTCTGTGGGGCATGAGCGACAGGGAGATCGATCTTTTGGCCGCAACCGGCGAGGTGCGCCGCAGCGTGGAGATCCTTTCGCAGGCCAGCGGATACGTCCTTTCCCTCGGCGTCTTGGAAGGTCACCAGGTCGAGCCCGGCACCACCCTCATGACGATCGCCGACTTGTCGCAGGTCTGGGCTGTCTTGGACCTTTACGAGTTCGATATCGGCCGGGTCCGGACCGGTGACGCGGTCGAGATTGAATGGGCTGGCCTTTCCGGGGAGACCTATCATTCCACTGTGGACTACGTGTATCCCCTCGTGGATGCTCGGACCCGAACCACCAAAGCCCGCGCGGTCCTGGCGAACCCGGGCGGACGCATCCGGCCCGGCATGTACGGACGGGCTCGCATCGCGGTCGAGCCGCGGCAGTCTCTTGTCGTGCCTGTCGAAGCGCTCATCGACACCGGAACCGAGCAGTACGTTTTCGTGCTCGAGGGGCCCGGCCATTTCGTGCCGGTCCGGGTGCAGGCCGGCCTGACCACGCCAGCGGAGGTGGAAATTCTCTCCGGGCTTGCCGAAGGCCAGCAGGTGGTGACGAGCGGCAATTTTCTGCTCGACTCTGAAAGCCGGATGCTGGGCGCGGCAGCGCGGGCCCGGGCCGGAGGAGCGGTCCCTGCGACCGAGAAGCCTGAATCCGGCCCCGGCGGGCACGGAGTGCATTGACCGTCTGTCGGGCTCAGGCCCGTCCAAGGGGCTGGGTTCGGGTCAAACGAAAGGAACCGGTTCATGATCGCAAAGATCATCGAGATGTGCGCTCGCAATCCGGGGGTCGTCTTGGTGGCCATTGCGGGACTCGTGCTGGCTTCGGTTTACGCGATCCGTCACATCCCGCTGGACGCGATCCCGGACCTTTCGGACACCCAGGTGATTGTCTGGACCGAGTGGATGGGCAGAGGGCCAGGGCTGGTCGAGGATCAGGTGACGTATCCGCTCGTGTCGGGCCTGCTGGCTGCACCCCGGGTCAAAACCGTCCGGGGCTATTCCATGTTCGGCATGTCCTTCGTCTACATTCTCTTCGAGGACCGCACCGATCTCTACTGGGCCCGATCCCGGGTGCTCGAGTATCTGAGCCGGATCCGGGACCGGCTCCCTCAGGGCGTCAATCCCGTGCTCGGTCCGGACGCGACAGGCGTGGGCTGGGTGTACCAGTATGTGCTGGTGGACGACTCGGGGCGGCACGACCTTGCGCAGCTTCGGTCCCTGCAGGATTTCTGGATCAAGTACGCTCTGGAGAGCGTGCCGGGCGTGGCCGAGGTGGCCTCGGTGGGAGGGTTTCAGCGCCAGTATCAGGTCGCTCTCGATCCGGAGAGACTGAGAGCCTACAACATGCCCATTGCCACGATCGTGGAGGCGATCCGCCGCTCGAACAACGACGTGGGCGGCCGGGTGGTGGAAATGAGCGGCCGGGAATACGTGGTGCGGGGCCTGGGCTACCTCAGATCCACGGCCGACCTGGAGCAGGTGGTGGTGGGAGAAGACGGCCAAGGCACGCCCGTGCGGCTCCGCGACGTGGCGCGCGTCTCGGTGGGCCCGGAGATCCGAAGGGGCGCGGCCGATCTCGACGGCCTGGGCGAGGTCGTGGGCGGCATCGTGGTCATGCGGCACGGTGAAAACGCCTTGAACGTGATCCGGCGGGTCAAGGATCGAATCGAAAACTCGGTGATTCCATCCCTGCCCGAGGGCGTGCGCCTGGTCACGACCTACGACCGGTCGGACTTGATCCTGGCCTCGATCCGCACCCTGACGGACACGCTCTTGGAGGAGGCCTTGGTGGTCTCTGTGGTCATCGTGATCTTTCTTCTTCACGTTCGGTCGGCCCTTGTGGCGATCGTGACCCTGCCCGTTGCGGTTCTCGTGAGTTTCATCCCCATGCTCTTCCTGGGGATTACTTCCAACATCATGAGTCTGGGCGGGATCGCGATCGCCATCGGCGCCATGGTGGACGCTTCGATCGTCCTGATCGAGAACGCCCACAAAAAGCTCGAACACGCGCCGCCCGGCGCCGACCGCCTCGAAGTGCTGATCGCGGCGGCCAAGGAAGTCGGACGGCCGATCTTCTTCTCCCTGATTCTCATTTCCATCTCCTTTCTGCCGGTCTTCACCCTCGAAGGGCAGAGCGGCCGCCTGTTCCTGCCCCTGGCCTACACCAAGACCGCGGCCATGTTCTTCGCGGCCTTGCTCTCCATCACGCTGGCGCCGGCTCTGATGGCTCTTCTCATCCGGGGAAAAGTCTACCGGGAGAGCGAACACCCGGTCTCACGCGTCCTGATCGCCCTTTACAGGCCTTTCGTGTACGTGGCTCTTCACAATCCGAAGACAACCCTTCTGCTGGCCGCGGCCGCCCTGGCCTCTGCCATACCCCTCGGCCTGAGACTGGGAAGTGAATTCATGCCGCCCCTCAACGAGGGGTCTCTTCTGTACATGCCCACCACCATGCCGGGCATTTCCATCGAGGAAGCCAAGAGGTCCCTTCAGATCCAGGACCGGATCATCGCGTCTTTCCCGGAAGTGGAGCGCGTGTTCGGCAAGGTGGGCCGGGCCGAGACGCCCACGGATCCCGCTCCGCTCGACATGGTCGAAACCACGATCCTGCTCAAGCCCAGGGAAGGGTGGCGCAAAGTGCCTGAGAGGCGCTGGTACTCGTCCTGGGCGCCGGACTGGCTCAAAGGACCGTTGCGAAGGATCTGGCCCGAGCAGAGGCCCCTGACTTGGGAGGAGCTGGCCCAGGAGATCAACAGGGCCCTGGATGTTCCCGGCTGGACGAATTCCCTTTCGCCGCCCATCAAGACCCGCATCGACATGCTCACGACCGGCATCCGGACCCCGATCGGCGTCAAGGTGTATGGGGCCGATCTGGAGCGGATCCAGGAAGTGGCAGGCCGCCTCGAAGAAATTCTGAGAACTCTCCCTGGCACCCGCGGAGTGTTCGCGGAGCGCACAACAGGAGGCTACTACCTCGACATTGTCCCGAACCGGGAGACCATCGCACGGTATGGCCTCAACGTGGGGGACGTGCAGGACGTGATCGAAGCCTCCCTGGGCGGACTCGTGGTCACGCGCACGGTTGAAGGCCGGGAGCGGTACACGGTGAACGTGCGCTACGCCAGGGACTACCGGGCGGATCTCGCTTCCATCCGGAGGATCTTGGTGCCGATCCGTTCCCGGTCCGCAGCGCCTCCAGGCATGGGGCAGGGGGCGCGGATGGGCATGTCCGCGCTGGATCGGGACTTTGCGCCGTTCTGGGGCATCGGCTCAGAGGGCGGTCCGGCCGGGCGGGACAGAGCCGGCGATGGGCCTCGGGGCGTCCTGCTCGCGCAGGCCGGCATGGAAGGGATGGGTGGGGGAGGAAGCGCCGGCGGGGCGGTTCGGCGGCAAGGGCCGGTGCCGGGCGAGACGCTGACCGATGCTCCCCGGTTCAGGCTGCCTCCCTTTCCGGCAGGAGCAGAACCCCCTGGGGCGGCGGGCATGGAAGGCGCTCCGGGCCGCGGCGGTCCCATGCCGAGCCAGGTGCCGGGGCCTCAGCCTGCCGAGCCCGTGGCCATGGTTCCGCTGGGCGAGCTTGCCGAGATTTCCCTTCGAACCGGGCCCCCGATGATCAAGGACGAGAATGGAAGTCTTGTGGGTTACGTGTATGTGGACGTGGACACGAGCAGGCGGGACATCGGCGGATACGTTCGGGAGGCCAAGGAGAGAGTGCGGGCCACTTTGGGACCTCTACCGGGTGTGCGGATCGAGTGGACCGGGCAGTACGAGCTTCTCGAGCGCATGCAGGCGCGGTTGCGCGTCGTCGTCCCCCTGACTCTGGGCATCATCGTGTTGCTTCTCTATCTCAATTTTCGATCCTGGGCGCAGACCGCGATCGTGATGCTCTCGGTGCCATTCGCCCTTGTCGGTTCGGCCTGGCTGCTTTTCTTCCTCGGCTATCACACATCGGTTGCGGTCTGGGTGGGCGTGATCGCCCTGGCGGGCGTGGCCGCCGAGACCGGAATCGTGATGATCCTTTACCTGGACGAGTACTTCCACAAGTACAGGGCCGAGGGAAGAATGAGAACCGCAGAGGACGTTCGGCGAGCCGTCATGGACGGGGCTGTTCTCAGGGTGAGGCCCAAGCTCATGACCGTCTCGACGACGATCTTGGGGTTGTTGCCGCTCCTGTGGGCCCAGGGGACCGGAGCGGATGTCATGGGCCGCATTGCGGCTCCGATGGTGGGGGGCCTTGTGACGTCAGCCTTCCTCACGCTCGAAATCATTCCGGTGGTCTATCTCTACTGGAGAAGGCTGGATCTTAGGGGCGAGGTCGTGCGTGCGGGCCACACGGGTTTTCATGTGCTGGCCGGGGTGGCGGAGTTGATTTTGGCGCTGGCCGCCCCGTGGCCGTTCGGCGTGCGTTTCGCTCTTGTCGTTGCGGGAATCGCCTCGTGCGGCCTTGCCGTTGTTCTCTGGCGTGGAGGCCGGATCGGCCGGCCTCTGCTCGCGCTGTTGGATCTGACCGCAGGGGCCGGCGGCGTGTGGGCGATCCTCGGCCGGGGAGCGGATCCGCTGTGGCTGATCGGACCGGGAGCCCTGTTGCTCGCCGCGTTCTCTCTTCTCAGCCCGGCCGCGTCGGCCGCGCTTTCAGGGCCTCCCAGGCCCGAAGCAGCCTGAAGGCGAGCCAATACGGACGCGACGGAGCGCGTGCCTCCAAGAAGAGTTGCCAGGAGTCAGTAGTTGGAGTGGCGGCATTTCCTTGCATTGGAGGGCCACGGTCCCTCGTGGCCGCCCAAGGGATGGCCGCGCTCTGCCCTGGCCCCGAATCAAACATCATGCAGAGCGCCGGAGGCTAGGGGTTGCGCGAGGCCACCTTGGCCGCGCCTCGCGGACCGGCGGGCTTTTCGTCTAGCCTGGCGAGAAGGGCTTTGGCGCGGGTCTTGAAGCGGGCAAGATCTTTTGGAGAAAAGGCGGACAGGGATGCGGAGTCCAGCCGCCGCGGGTCCACGGGCTTTCCGTTCCGGGTGATCCGGAAGCAGAGGTGCGGCCCTGTGGCGAGCCCCGTGGCCCCCACAAAGCCGATCACCTGGCCTTGCGCCACGGAAGAGCCCTTGCGAATTCCCTTAGCGAAACGGCTCAAATGAAGATACAGGGTCTGGTAACCGTTCGCGTGCCGGATCTTGACATAGTTGCCGTTGAAAGGGTTGCGGGCCGCCTCGAGCACGGTCCCGTCGGCGACCGCGTGGACGGGCGTTCCGGCCGGAGCGGCGTAATCGATCGCAGGGTGGGGCTTCCAGGTTCGTGTGATGGGATGGAGGCGCCTTTTGGTGTAGCCGGAGGAAATGCGCGTGTAGTTGAGAGGAGCCTTGAGGAAAGTCTTTCGGAGGCTCTTCCCTTCCGGGCTGTAATAGGCGGTTCGTCCGTTGCTGTCCTCGTACAGAACGGCTTGCCAGGTCTTGCGGTCGTTCCTGAACTCGGCGGCCAGAATCCGTCCGTATCCGCAGGGCCTGCCGTCTCGGAAGCGCTTTTCTACAAGCATCCGGAACGAATCCCCTTTCTGGAGGTTGCGCAGGAAGTCCACCTCCCAGGCGAAGATCTCGGCGAGTCTTGTAGCCAGCTCCGGATCCTCTCCTGCGGCTTCCATGGCTGCGAAGAGATTCGTTGAGACTTCTCCACGCACGACGACGGCTTGAACCGCGTAAGGAATTTGCTCCCGGGTGATCTCGAAAGAGGGGCCCTCTTTTCGGATGACGAGTTGTTCCTCGCCGTCGATCTCGTAAACGAAACGATCGAATGCGTCATTCTCGAGCAAGATGTGATAAGGGTTGCCCGCGCGGATCCTGCGGGGATGGAAGACCTTGCGGGTGGATCGGGCGACCTGCTGGATTTCTTCGGCAGAGAGGTGCTGGGAAAGGAGAGACGCAAGGGTGTCCCCAGGCCGAACGGTGCCGCTCACGACCTTGCCTTGGGCAGGCGGAATGGATGCGTTCACGTCCGGGATTCGGCCTGGCAGGGGGATGGCGTGGCGCATCGATTTGGAAGGGCCTGTGCGGGCCGGAAGAAACAAGAGAGTGGCCGCGCAGGCCAGGCAGGTGAAGGCGATAAGCCGACCGCTCGGCAGCCAACCGGTCTTGAGCGGGTGCAAGCTTTCGCCGGACGTGTCGGGCTCGCCCATGTCCCCCCCGTCGGAATCATGTTCCCGGTGCAAAAAACGCGGGTACCTTACCAGCGGGTCGCGCGGGCTGTCAACCCCCAAAAAGGGAGTCGAACGGTTCCGCGGGGCATGGCCCTCCATTGGATGCCGGATCGACTCCCGGCCACGAGGGACCGTGGCCCTCCATTGGTGGGGGATCCCTTGGAGGGACGCGCTCCGTCGCGTCCGCCTTGCGGGGTTGGAATTGGAAGTGGGCGCTCCGTCGCGTCCGTCTTGGCCCAGCAATTACCCGCCGAGGCCGAGCAGAAACTCCTTGAACTCGCCGTAATCGCCGCTCAGCCTGACGAATTGGGGAGCCTTTTCGTCCAGCCCTTTCATGCTGGGCGGGAGCTCGGGCTCCACGCCGATCTCCCTCAGAGGCTCGGGGAACTTTGCCGGGTGAGCGGTCTCGGTGGCGATCGACAGACATTCCTCTTCCCGGAGAGCGAGGTAGCGGCACAGGGCCGCCCAGCTCACGGCTCCGTGGGGCTCCAAAAGGACGCCGTAATCCTCGTACACCCTCCGGATAGTCAGTCGGGTCAGGTGATCTGAAATGCTTATGCCCACGGCGTCGCGGCGGAGTCTGTCCAGGTCCGGCAGACGATCCACAACGCCGTTGCGGTCGATCCGGCCGCCGTACAGAGCGAACAGGCGCCGCAGGTTCGAGGGGTTGCCAACGTTCATGGCGTTGGACAGGCACGCCCGGGAAGGTCGGATGGGCTTGTAGATGCCGGTCTCCAGAAAGGCGGGGAACTCGTCGTTTTCATTCGTGGCGACCAAGATTCTCCGCACGGGCTTGCCCATGCGCATCGTGAGGAAATCAGCCGTCACGTTGCCGAAGTTGCCTGAGGAGACCGCGTCGAGGATGGGTTCTCCCTTCTCAGTCTCCAGGGCGGTATACCCATAGAAGTGGTAACCGATCTGGGGCATCAGGCGGCACCAGTTTATGGAATTGGCCGAGGTGAGCCGAAGGCCGGCCAGGTCCGGGTCCTCGAAGGCGCGCATCGCGTTCGCCTGGAGCTGATCGAACTTCGCCTCAGAGGCGACCGCGATCACGTTGCCGCCCAGGGTGTTCATCTGTCGGGCCTGCCGGTCGCTGACCTCGTGGATGGGGTAGGTTACCACCACCCGGAAACCCTCGAGGCCGAGAAAGGCGTTGGCGATGGCGCTGCCCGTGTCGCCGCTTGTGGCTACCAGGATGATCCTTTCGGCGTCCTCCCGGCTCTGGTAATACTGCATGGTCCGGGCCATGAAGCGCGCGGCGAAGTCCTTGAACGACGCTGTGGGTCCCCGGTCCAGCCGGATGATGTAGCGCCGGGCGACGACCCGCTCGATGGGGACCTCGAAGTTGTAGGCGTCGAAGGTGATCCGCTCGAGATCTCCAGCCGGGATGTCGCCTTCGAGGAACCGAGAGAGCACGGCTAGGGCCACCTCTCGGTAAGGCTTGCCTTTGAGAGCCTCGATTTCATCCGGCGTAAGGGTCGGGATGTGGGTGGGCAGGTACAGGCCGCCGTCCGGAGGCTGGCCCTGGAAAAGGGCTTCCCGGAAGCCTACGACCGGCGCTTTGCCCGAGGTGCTTGCGTAGAGAATTTTCTGCTGCATGATGGAATCCCGTGTGGATTCAGACGAGAGCGGCGGCCCTGCGGAGCCGGGCTGCCGTGGACTCCGGGCCGAGGACGACGAGGATTTCAAACAGCCCGGGGCCCTTGACCTGGCCGGTCACCGCGGCGCGGACCGCGTTGATGATGACGCCGGCCTTGATTTCCTTTTCGTCGGCAAAGGCGCGGACCGCGGCCTCGGTGCTTGCAAGGTCGAAGGGCTCGATCTTTTCGAGGCGGGCCGCAAGTTCCGGGAGCCACTCTCTGAGCCGTGGTTCTTTCTTGAGGTTCTTTTCCAAGGCAGCTTCGGTAATGGCAAAGTCCTCGCTGAAGTAGGCCCTGCCGTCGGACACGAAATCCTTGAGCGTGTGGAACCGCGCGCGGATCATGTCGAGAATCTGGAGGTACCTGGCCCGGCCCCGAGCTTCGTACTCGTCCTTCCACAGCCCTGCGGTCTTGAGTTCGTCAGCGACGAGCCGGCCCAGCTCCTCGATGTCCATGGTACGCAGGTAGTGGGCGTTGATGCTCAGGGCCTTGGGGTCGGTGAAGAACTTGGGGTCGTCCGGATTGTAATTGAAGACCGAGTTGGCCCTGCCGATCCGTTCCAGGGAAAACTCGCGGATTGCTTCTTCGCGGCTCAGGATCTCCCGGTTGTCCTCGGCAGACCAGCCGAGCAGAAGCAGAAAGTTGCAAAGGGCCCAGGGCAGGAATCCCCGCTCCCGGTAAAAAGCCACGGTCACGACTTCGCCGTGCCTGCGCTTGGAAATTTTGGCCCGCTTGGGATCGAGTGTGAGGTTCATGTGGGCGAACCGGGGCGGCTCGACCCCCAGGGCCCTGTAAATGAGGATCTGGCGCGGCGTGTTGGCGAGCCCGTCCTGGCCGCGGATCACGTGGGTGATGCGGTCCCGGATGTCGTCCACCGCGTTGGAGAGAAGATACAGGGGAAGGCCGTCCGAGCGGACGATCACGAAGTCCTCGATGTCCCGGAGGCTCTTCTCGATGTCGCCGTAAACGATGTCGTGGAACGCCACGGCGGCGCGCGTGCGCCAGAAGGGGTCATCCGTCTCGTCCGGGTCAGGCACCTTGAAACGGATGACGAAGGGTTCGCCCCGGGCCTCGCGCGAAGCGGCTTCTTCGGGCGCCAGACGTCTGCAGGTCCGATCGTAGAGGTACGAACTCTTGGTGGCCTCGGCAATGGCCCTTTTTCGCTGCAGTTCTTCCTGGGTGCAGAAGCACCTGTAGGCGTGGCCGGTCTCGAGCAGGCGGCGGGCCGCCGCCTGGTGTTCGGCCCGGTGGGCGGACTGGAAATCCGGCCCCTCGTCCCAGTCCAGACCGAGCCAACGCAGGCCGTCCAGAATCTCCTGGATCGAAGCTTCTGTCGAACGCTCGACGTCGGTATCCTCGATGCGAAGAATGAACACCCCCTTCTGCTGCCTGGCGAAGAGCCAGTTGTAGAGGGCGGTGCGGGCGCCGCCGATATGAAGATATCCCGTGGGGGAAGGAGCGAACCGGACTCGAACCTGGGTCATGGACGCAACCTCGGGCTTCTGAAAAAAACCTTTTCAAACATACAGGTTGCAGGAGCGAAACACAAGGGTCTATCCCCTCCTCTGGGCCACGACAGAGCGTGGCCCTCCAGAAAGAGGAAACCCCGAGGCTCTGACAACCGACCCGTGACCACCGGCAACTTACAGTGGAGGGACGCGCTCCGTCGCGTCCGTCTTTGGGGACGGATTCTCATTTGACATGGGGCTATGCGCAGCCTTTGTTTCCGGTTGCGTGGATGCCCCTGTTGTGTCATCTTGTCGCCGGGGAGGGATTTCTTGGAATTTCTGGCCGATTTCCACGTTCATTCCCGCTACTCGAGAGCCACGAGCCGGGACCTTTCGCTCGAGTCGCTCCACCTTTCCGCGCTGCTCAAAGGGATCTCGGTCGTCGGAACCGGCGATTTCACTCACCCGGGATGGCTCCGGGAAATCCGCGAAAAGCTTGAGCCCGCTGCCGATGCAGACGGGCTCTTCAGGTTGCGCGCGGATGCGGCCAGGGGCCTCGAAAAGCAGGTCCCTCCATCCTGCCGGGGCGAAGTTCATTTCGTGCTGAGCGCCGAGGTCAGCAGCATCTACAAGAAAAACGGGCAGGTCCGGAAGGTCCACAATCTCATCCTGGTGCCGTCCCTCGACAGCGCAGTCCGCATGTGCGCCCGCTTGGAGAAAATCGGCAACATCGCCTCGGACGGAAGGCCCATTCTGGGCCTGGACAGCAAGGACCTGCTCGCTTTGGCGCTGGAAGTGTCGCCCCAGGCGGTTTTCATCCCGGCTCACATCTGGACTCCGTGGTTTTCGGTGCTGGGTTCGCGGTCGGGCTTTGACTCGATCGACGAATGTTTCGAGGACCTTTCGGCCGAGATCTTCGCGCTCGAGACGGGCCTGAGCGCGGATCCTGCCATGTGCGGCCGCCTGAGCGGCCTGGACCGGTACACGCTCGTTTCCAATTCGGACGCACACTCGGCGGACAAGCTCGGACGGGAGGCGAACATCTTTGGGTGCGATCTCGCATACCCGGCCCTGCGGGAGGCTATGCGCTCGGGCAGGGGGCGGCAGTTCCTGGGCACGGTTGAGTTCTTTCCCGAACAGGGCAAGTACCATCTGGACGGCCACAGGAAGTGCGGCGTGAGGATGGAGCCGGCCGAAACCCTGGCTTCGGCAGGCCGATGCAGGGTCTGCGGCAAGGAAGTGACCGTGGGCGTCATGCATCGGGTGGAGCTTCTTGCCGACCGGCCTGCCGGAGAGCGTCCGGTGGGGGCTCTTCCGTACGAGCGGCTCATATCTCTAGCCGAAGTGCTGGCCGAGGTCCACGGGACAGGCCCCGGGTCGGCGTCCGTGCGGAAAATTGCGGGCCGGCTCATCGAGCGTCTCGGCCCGGAGTTGTTCGTTCTGAGGCGCGCGCCCCTGGAGGAGATCGAGCGGGCCGCAGGGCCTCTCGTGGCCGAGGCTGTGCGGAGAATGAGGGCTGGGGAGGTCACGGTCGAGGCCGGCTACGACGGCGAGTTCGGAGTCGTGCGCCTGTTCCGGCAAGGCGAAATCGAGAATTTGTCCGGAGGACTGTGGGCCGAGGAGACGGCGGTCCCCGAGTTCGGAACGAAAGAGGAGGAAAGAGAAGACAGGGCAGAACCCGCGCCACCTGTCCGGACTCGGTCCAGGCCTCAGAAAAACATGGCGCCTCTCTCGCGTGAAGAGCAGCAGGGGGGCGGGCAGGAGGGCGGCTTTTCCTTTGGCTCTCTCTTCAGCGCGGCCGAGCTGTCCCGGGCAACGGGCGGAAGGATCCTGGAGAGGCTCAACCCGGAACAGCGGGAGGCGGTTCTCTGGAGGGGCTCGCCGCTTCTCGTGGTGGCTGGGCCGGGCACGGGGAAAACCTTTACCTTGGCTTGCAGAGCGGCCTGGCTCGTCCGCGAGGCGGGCATTCCTCCGGAACGCATCCTGGCCGTGACGTTCACCCTGAAAGCGGCCCGGGAGATGGACGAGAGAATCCGGGCCCTCCTGGAGTCCGAGCCGAGGGGCGCGACCGGAGCCGTGTGGGTGAGAACGTTCCACGCTCTCGGCGCCGAACTTCTCCGGGAGGGCCTGGACTGGCCGGGCCTTCCGGCCGGTTTTAGGATCCTGGAGCCTTCGGAACAGGAAGCTGCTCTCAAACGGGCTCAGCCAGGCTTGACGCAGAGCGACTGCGCCGACCTCCTCGAGAGGATCTCCCTGGAGAAGCGCAGGCTCCGCTATCCAGACGACGGCCCGCCGGAAGCTTCAGACCCCGAGTTCGAGAAACTTTACCTTGCCTATCAGAAAGAACTTTCGTCAGTGCGCGGTCTGGACTTCGACGATCTCGTGTCCGTGCCGGCGCGGGCTCTGGCAGGGTCCGCGGAAATCCGGGAACGCCTTCAGAATCGCTTTTCCGTGATCCTGGTGGACGAATACCAGGATCTCAACTTCGCCCAGTACCGGTTCTTGAGACTCCTGGCCGGCGCGACCAAAGAAGTGTGCGCGATCGGAGACCCGGACCAGGCCATTTACGGGTTCCGGGGCGCGAGCCCGGAGTTCTTCCGCCGATTTCTCCAGGACTGGCCGGACGGAAAGGTCGTGCGGCTCGTGCGGAACTACCGCTCGAGCGAGCCCGTGCTCACGGCCGCCGTGAAGATGCTGGAGGCCGGCTCACAGTCAGGAGCCGGCCCATGCCGGGCCCTCGTTCCGGTCGAGCCTGCCGGGCCCCGGGTCCGACTCGTCGAGACTCCGAGCGAGAAGGCCGAGGCGATCTTCATCGCCCGGACGATCGAGCGGCTCGTGGGGGGTACGGATTCTCTTTCCTTTTATGCGGACCGGGTGGACCAGTCCGAGAGGTTTTTGTGCGGCGGGTTCGGGGAGATTGCGGTTCTTTTCCGGCTGGCGGTCCAGAGCCACCTGATCGAAGAGGCCCTGAAGCACCAGGGAATCCCGTACCAGAGCACGGCACAAAGGGATACCTGGGAGACTCCTCAAGGGAAGGCGCTCCTTGCGCTCGTCAGAGCCCTTTCGGCTCCTCAAGATGCAGCGCTTCGGCAAGAGGCGCTGGCCTTGCTCGGGAGAAGAGCCGGGCGGGTGCGGGAAGTTTTGGGCAGGCAGAGTCAGGCCTGGGGCGGGCAAGGCAACTCCTTGGGTTCAGGAGCAACGGCTCCAGAGAGAGTTTCGCATCTGCGCGCCCTTCTTGCTTTGCCCGGACAGAGGCGGGTGGGCTGGGAACGGGCCTGGGAGGCCCTGCTCGCAGTTGCGGCCCTGGAGCCGCAAGCAAACTGGGCCGGGCTGCTCCGGGCCTTGGCTCTCTCCCAGGAGGCGGATGTTCTCCAGCCGAGGAGCGAGAAAGTGACCCTCGCCACGCTCCATGCCTCGAAGGGCCTCGAGTTTCCGGTGGTCTTTATCGTGGGCTGCGAGGCGGATCTTCTGCCCTTGCGGATCGGCAGGACCGCCTCGGATCCCGAAGAGGAGCGCAGGCTTTTTTACGTGGGCATGACCCGCGCCAGGAGGCTGCTCTATCTCGTCAGGGCGCGGAGCCGCACGCTTTTCGGCAAGCGGGCAGAGCGGGAGCCGTCCCCTTTTCTTCTTGATCTGCCCCGTGAAAAAACCGAGAGGGTTGGCTGGACAGAAGGCCGGGACCGCCGAAAACAAAAAGAACCCGCGTTAGAAGACGCGCAGCTCAGCCTTTTTGCGGAAGACGATCGTTCGGACCGAAAGTGACAGGGGGGCACCTGTGCTGCCCGTTCTTTTTCACATAAGCCCCAATATCTACGTCCAGTCGAATCATGTCATGATCCTGCTCGGTGTCCTGGCAGCCCTGGTTGTGGTTCGGCTGGAGACGAAAAGGGCCGGCGGCCGGCCGGGTGAAATCCACGGCCTGATCGGGCTTCTTCTCGTGGCGACCCTGGTGGGATCGAGACTTTTTTTTCTCGCCGTCTACCCGTCCCAGTACAAGGGCCGTTTGTGGGAGATCTTTGTGTTCTGGCGGGGCGGCACCTCGGTTCACGGCGGGGCGTTCCTGGCTTTTCTCGTCTACTGGGCTTACGCGGCCTGGCGCAAGCTTGATTTCTGGAGGACCTTGGACCTTTTGGCTCCGGCCACGTTCCTGTTCGTCTTTTTCGCCCGAATCGGTTGCGTGCTGGCTGGCTGTTGCTACGGCCGTCCCTGCGACCCGAATTTCTTCTTCTGTTATGCCCCGACCATCCCGCCGCCCACCGAGCACGCCGGAGTTCCGCTCTATCCCACGCAGGCGGCTTACGCGGCTGCGAGCCTCGGGATCTTCGCGCTCCTCTGGTCCCGCAGAAAACAGAAGCGTTTCGAAGGAGAACTCGTGATTCTCGGGACTCTCCTTTACACAGCGAGCGCCATCGCGATCGGCTTCTTCCGGGGGGACGAGCCCAGGTGGCAGGCCTTCGGCGGTTTTTTTTCGCCGAGCCAAACGCTAAGCGCTGTAGGGTTCGTGGCAGCTATGGCGTTGTGGGTTCTGAAAAAAAGGCGGGTCAGCCGTCTCGATCGGAAGTCTGACCGGTGAGGGGTGAGGGCCTCAAGCCAGAGAGAACCAACCAGAAAAAGAAAAGGCCGGGCCGCCCCGGGAGGGTGGCCCGGCCTGGTTTGTGTGAGAAGAGGGCGATCGCGCTTTAAGGATAGCGGCCAGGACTGGCGCGTCGCTAATCGCAAGCTGGATCCACGGTGCAGCTTGTGCGGTCAGGATCGCTCGTGCAGGCCACGGTCACGAATTCCACGTTTGCGCCCTCGAAGCAGGGCACTGGGCTCGGAGGAAGAACCGTCGTGCCGCAGAGGAGTTCGAGGTAGCCGCTGGAGCCGCAGGTCGCAATAGCGGCGTTCCTAAGATTGGTCCAGTTTGCACCGGAGTAGGTCCTGGTGGTGCCGAGTGTGCACGAGACGCTCGTGGCCGTGCCGTAGTCCACGACGTTGCCGTTGTATTGAACGTTATTGATCGTGAACTTGATTAGGCTCGGGCATCCGCCGACGTGAACATCCGCGTTCAGCGATCCGCTTATGGCTCCTACGCCGCAGCCGTTGATGACATAGGGGCCGCCCGCGGCAAGCTGGATGCATCCGCCGCCCGTGCCCGTAACGCTTTCGCTTGTCAGCACGTCGTACCTGGTAAGGCGGCTTCTGGTGGTGGTTTGATAAGCCTGGCAGGTGTCCATTTCGCCATGGCCGCTTCCGGTTCCGTCAAAGAACGAGATAGCGCCGTCAGGGCAGGGCTGGCAGGCAGCGGCTCCAGGGCAGCAATCAGGGCCTCCGCACCCACCGGCCGGGCAATCTGCGTCGCTCGTGCAAGGAGATCCGTCCGTGCACCTGCAGGCGCCGCCCGTGCCGAGACCGCAACTATAGGCGAGTTGATAATCGAGGTTGGAATAGCTGTACGTGCCGACCGACGGCACAGGGCCGGTTGCACAGTTCGCCGCATTGGTCCAGTTGCAGTTGCTCGAGCCGTCATCGGTGGTGCCGATCAGCTTGTCGGCACCCGGAGTCTTTCCTGCGACCGCGCTGGAAGTGATGACCTTCCAGTTTACCGTTCCAGCCATCGTCGTGCCGGCTGCGGCGAGGAACGCCACGCAGAGGAGAACCGCCAACAAGGTCTTTGTCTGCATCGTCTCTGCCTCCTGCTGATTGGGTTGGTGCGTCTTTTCTTGGGCCATCATCCTTCGACTTCAGGAAAATTCGTTCTTTTTCCGGCGGGCATCACCTCCTTTCGGCGCCGGCAAGCCGGCAGGCGCGGGAAACAGGAAGGCCGGGTTACCTTTTCCCAGGCAACCCGGCCATCTCGCTCTGCGAGACCCGTGGCTTTCCGCCCCCACCTCGCGATGGGTCTGGCTTTGTCGTGGGAATGGGGAGGCGGGGCCCTCTTGATCCCCTGCGCCCCGAATACAACGTGAATTTTTCTATAAACTAACCGGAACGCGTAGAAGGTGTCAAGAAAAATTTTTCATCTTGAGGAAACGAGTTTTATTATTTTTGCAAAACGTTCTAGTCCCCTTCGTCCGGGCATGGCCCTCCATTGGGTGGCCACGAGGGACCGTGGCCCTCCATGTAAACACCCGTGGAGGGACGCGCTCCGTCGCGTCCGTCTTGGGGGCTCCCGCCCACGCATCCACATCCTGCGGCCATGACAGAGCATGGCCCTCCATTGGGCGTCCGTGTTGGCTTGCGGGGGTGGGGGGCGAGGTTCAGGCCTTGCCGCAGCAGGACCCGGGGCCGGCGCAGCCGGGGTGGCGGCCCGGGGCGTCTCCGCAGCAGGCCGTGTCGCCAGGGCCGGGCATGCGGTCCTTGGAGACCGACACACCGGAATGGGCGGAGAGGAGCTTCTTCAGGTTCGTGCCGCCGCAGGATCGGCACCGCGGGGTGTCGGAGGAGCCTGTGACCAGCCGTTCGGTCGTGATGCCGCACTCGAGGCATAGGTATTCGTAAAGGGGCATGGCTCCTCTCCTTTTTCAGTGGGTGCAGCCACCGTGCGGGCCGTGGTGGTGCGGGCACACGTGGTCAGAGCCGAATTCCGGAAGCCGCCCTGCCTGGACGAGGGCAAGGTTCTCCCGAACCGTGCCCTCGACACCCCGAAACACCCGGATGCCGGCTGCGCGGAGCCCGGACAAGGCGCCTGGCCCGATCCCGCCGGCAACGACCGCGTCCACGCTCCTGCCGCCAAGGGCGGCCAAAGGCTGGCACTGGCCGTGCAGATGCTCCCGGTTTCCATTTGCGACGACCTCGAGGGAGTTTTCGCTCGTGTCCACGATCACGAAATACGCCGCAGAGCCGAAGTGGCCGTGGACGGGGCTGTCCATCCCCTTGTCTTCATGGGTGGGAAGGGCGATCTTCATCGCGAAAGTGATCCTCCCTGGTGAGTGGGTCTGCAAAAAGCAGCCGTAAGAACAAAGAATACGGGCTGACTTCAACCGTGTCAAATTGAGCAAGGCCATGACAGAGCGGCTTGCGGCCATGACAGAGCATGGCCCTCCAGCCTGCCGCTCTGTTTGACAGGGCTGCCTCTGCGCCCCTAGCATTGGATACCTTTGTTTGGTCCGGGGTTTTCCCGGCCGATGGACATGGCTTTAGCACAACGAGGGATCGAAAGGAGTGACCATGGCCCGTCTGAGTGAGTTGGTCAAAGACTACGTGCTCCTGGAAGGCGCCTGCGGGGCCGGGATCGCGACGACCGAAACCCTGCGGGGCGGCCCGCCCTCTACGGATCTCTCCTACGTACTGCCTGGAGCTAGGTCCGCTGTCTGCTTTGCCCTGAAACTCGACCAGACCCTGATTCCGCCTTACCTTTCCAAAAAGGACAGACTTTCGCACGAGAAGGACAACTTCCGCACGAACTTCCTGGCGAGCGGCATGGCCCTGGGCCTGGCCAAGTACCTGGAGCAGAAAGGCCACCCCTCGGTTCCGATCGCGGCCAACGAGGTCTACCGGCCCGAGACGCCCCGCGGCCGCCTGGACATGATGCCGGACATCTCGCTCCGTTACCTGGCGGTGCGGTCAGGCGTGGCCAGCTTCGGCCTTTCGGGCAACGTGCTGCGCCGCGATGGAGGCGCCGGAATCATCCTCGGCGCGGTTGTGACCACGGCTGAACTCGAGCCCACGGATCCGTTGCCGGAAGAGGAAAACTACTGCGATGGTTGCCGTCTCTGCATGGCTTCGTGCGCGTCCCAGATGATGGACCCGGACGTGAAGACCGAAGTCACCCTGGGCGACAAGACCTTCAGCTACTCGAAACGAAGGGATTATCTCCGCTGCGAGTTTGTATGCGGGGGCTTCACCGGCCTTCACCCCTCCGGGAAGTGGTCCACCTGGTCCCCGGGCCGGTTCGCGATCCCGGACCGGGAAGAGGATTTCCTGCGCGCCCTGGCTTCCAGCGTGGAGGCTTACAACCGCAGGCCTGTCATGGAGGGCGGACACCTCCACGTGCTCATGGATTCCAAGCTTTACATGACCTGCGCCAACTGCCAGCTTGTCTGCGTTCCGGACAAGGAGGAGCGGAAAAGGAGGCACCGGATGCTCGTGGAGAGTGGGTGCGTGGTGCAGAATCCGGACGGAACCCTGGAGGCCGTGCCGCCCGAGGAGGCTGCCCGACGGGTGGCCCGCATGAGCCCGGAAGTGAGGAGTCTATACGAGAGAATCTGAGGACCCACGGGCGAGCCAGCGTGCGAGGAACCAGACCCGGCGGGCTGCGATGAGTCCAAGGGAGAGCCTCCCTCTGGAAAACCGGGCCGGATGAATCAGGGCCGGGTCGAGGGCCGTCGTTGTTCCCTTGAGAAGAAGCTCTGCCGCGATCCTGCCCAGGGCCGGGGACGTGTTGATGCCGTGGCCGGCCTGGCCCGCGAGCCAGAAAAAGCCCTTTACGGCCGGATCCTCGCCCACGACCGGCGCCCTGTCCGCGGCAATGGTCCTCAACCCCGCCCACTTGTTCACGATCCTGCCGGGTGCGATCGCGGGCGCGAAGCGGGTCAGGAGGTCGGCCGCCTGGGCCACCCGCAGCTCGTCCGTTGAGGCGTCGCAGGGCTCCATGGGATCCTGGTCCATGGGGCTTACCAGAATTGCACCGGATTCCGGCCTGAAGTAGAAGTTTCGGCTCTGATCCGTGGTGAGGGGCCAGTCGTCAACAGCAAGAGGGGTGGCGGGACGGACGACCACGATGTGCCTCCGGCACGGCGTGAGGGGCAGCGGCCGTGCCCCGGCCATGGCCGCTACGCGGTTCGCCCAGGCGCCAGCCGCGTTCACGACCCATCGGCACTGGACAGGGCCGTCTCGAGTTTCCACCGCGGCGACCCTTCCTCCTTCGACCCGGATGGCCGTAACCTCGCTGTTCACGCGCAGCCGGGCGCCTGCCCTGCGTGCCGCACCAAGATAGCCCCAGAGGATCGCATGCACGTCGAGGAGCCCGTCGGCCGGGAAAAATACGCCTCCGTCGAGAAACCTCCTTTGCAGAGCCGGGACTTTCTCTACGGCCTCGTCCGAGGATAGCACGTTCGATTCGATCCCCACCCGGCGGGCGAGCGCGGCGGCCGCGCGCAAGAGTTTGAGCCTTGGGCCCTGGGCCACCATGAGCGTGCCGTTGGGGCGCAAAAGCGGAACTTCGGAAAACCCCTCGGGCGGCGACTGGAAAAAAGGTGCGCTCAGAACGCTCAGCCGCACGAAGACGTCGTCGTCCGTGAGGCGGGTGAATACCGCGGCGCTTCTGCCTGTTGCGTGATAGCCCGGGGACTCCTCGCGCTCGAGGACCAGCACGTCCGAGCATCCCGACCGCGTGAGATGGTATGCCATGGTGGCGCCGGCTATGCCCGCGCCGATCACGACAACTTCCGTTTTTTCCATGTCCAGGCCCCCGGGAGAGTGTTTTTTTTCATCCGGTCCGCTTGAAATCTGGTATCATGATAAAAGGAAACCGCGAAAAAGAAAGGAGGTGATTTCGTCATGTTTATCCGGGAAACGGACCTATTCTCGGAATTGCCCTCCCACATCATCGACGAGATCGCATCCCTGGCGGTGGAGGAGATGTTCCCTGCCGGACAAGTCTTGTTCCGCAGGGGAGATCTGGCAGAATCCCTGTACATCCTGGAGGAAGGAGCGGTTGACATCACGATCAGCGAAGGGGGACTGGTGTCCTTTCCCCTCACTTCTTCCGGAGATGTTTTCGGGTGGTCGGCTCTTGTGGAGCCAAACCGATACACGGCGTCGGCCGAGTGCATGAAGGAAAGCAAGGTGATCCGGATCGATGGCGCGAGGCTCATGCGGGTTTTCGAGAAGCACCCGGCCGAGGGGCTCCACGTCATGAGGAGGCTCTGCGGGGTGATCGCCTCGCGGCTTTCGGAGAGTTACAAAGCGTTGATGAGCGCCCGCGAGGAGAGCCGGATCGCGTCGTACGGTTGAAAAGATCTGAAGTCGGACGCGACGGAGCGCGTCCCTCCAGGGAAAAAACCAGGTGGAGGACCACGGTCTCTCGTGGCCGCAGGGGAAGGATCCGTCATCCAGTGGAGGGCCATGCTCTGTCATGGCCGCTTCTTCTTCGCGCGCCATGCCACGGAAACCGGTGAGACCCAAAGGCGGACGCGACGGAGCGCGTCCCTCCAGGGTGCAAGGGCGCGACATGTCGGCCCTGTGGTTGTCCGCCGGTTCGAGGCTCATCCCTCTGACCGAACGGCGTTGTGACTCAACTTCGCACTTTGCCCCCTCAATCTGCGCTGGTCTCGCCTCAGCGCCACCGTGAACCGGTGGCCTTCTTTCCAACGCCGAATGTGATAAAATCGCGTGCTTGCACGGCCTGACGGCCGATCCGGTCGAACGGTTTTTCCCGGCGGCCGGCAAGGTGTTCCTGCCCTTGCGGCCCGGCGGCTGGCCGGGACGGAGATTGGAGCATGACCACAGCCGAGTTGCAGAAACCCATGGATTTCATCCGCGCGGCCATCGCCGAAGATCTCAAGGCCGGCAAGAACGAGGGACGGGTGGTGACGCGTTTCCCGCCCGAACCGAATGGCTACCTCCACATCGGGCACGCCAAGTCGATCTGCCTGAACTTCGGAATCGCCCTGGAGCACGAGAAAGGGCGGTGCCACCTCAGGTTCGACGACACGAACCCCACCAAGGAAGATGTCGAGTACGTGGAGTCGATCCAGGAGGATGTCCGCTGGCTGGGGTTCTCTTGGGGGCCTCATCTCTATTACGCTTCCGACTACTTTGAGAGGCTTTACGAATACGCGGTCGAGCTCATCCGGAAAGGGAAAGCCTATGTGTGCGACTTGAGCCCGGAGGAGATCCGCCTGTACAGGGGGACCCTCACCGAGCCCGGTCGGGAAAGTCCTTACAGGAATCGCTCGGTGGAGGAGAACCTCGATCTGTTCGCGCGCATGCGGGCCGGAGAGTTTCCGGACGGCTCGCGCACGCTCCGGGCCAAGATCGATATGGCCTCCGGGAATCTCAACATGCGAGATCCGGTCATCTACCGGATCCTCAAGGTTCCGCACCACCGCACGGGCGACAAGTGGTGCATCTATCCCATGTACGATTTCGCCCACTGCCTCTCGGACTCCCTGGAAGGGATCACCCATTCGATCTGCACCCTTGAGTTCGAGGACCACCGGCCCCTCTACGACTGGTTTCTCGATCAGCTCGACGTTCCATGCCACCCCAGGCAGATCGAGTTTGCCCGGCTCAATCTCACCTACACGGTCATGAGCAAGCGGAAGCTCCTGCGGCTGGTGGAAAAGGGACACGTGGCTGGCTGGGACGACCCGCGGATGCCCACCCTCGCCGGCCTCCGAAGGCGGGGGTACACGCCGGAAGCCATCCGGACCTTCTGCGACCGGATCGGGGTGGCCAAGCGGGACAGTGTGGTCGACATCGCCCTGCTGGAGCACTGTCTCAGAGAGGATTTGAACAAGCGGGCTCCCCGGGCCATGGCCGTTCTCAGGCCTCTTCGAGTCGTGATCGAGAACTACCCGGAAGGCCGCGTGGAAGAAATGGAAGCGATCAACAACCCCGAGGATCCGTCCATGGGCACGCGGCGGGTGCCCTTCAGCCGCGTCCTGTACATCGAGGAGGACGATTTCCGCGAAGACCCGCCGCCGAAGTATTACCGCCTGGCGCCCGGCAGGGAAGTGCGCCTTCGGTACGCTTACTTCATCAGGTGCGTGGGCGCGGTCAAGGACGAGCGGACAGGCCGCATCCGGGAACTGCGCTGCGTCTACGACCCATCAACCCGGGGCGGCGACGCCCCGGACGGCCGCAAGGTCAAGGCAACCCTTCATTGGGTGTCGGCCGAACACAGCGTGGATGCGGAAGTGCGGCTTTACGATCATCTGTTCACGAGGCCCGATCCGGACCGGGCCGAAGAGGGGGAGGATTTCCTCTCGTTTGTGAATCCCCACTCCCTTGTCACTCTAACGGGATGCAAGGTCGAGCCTTGGTTGGCCACGGTGAAGCCGGGCGCCTTGTACCAGTTCGAGAGGCAGGGCTACTTCTGCGTGGACCCGGACACGGACAAATCGGGCATGCCGGTTTTCAACCGGACCATCACCCTCAAAGACACCTGGGCGAAGATCGAGAAGTCTCTGAAAAAAACCACCCAGGAATAGGGTCGCTTGCGTCCCTGCGGAGGGACGCGCTTCCTCCTGTCGATTTGGCGTGGCCGTTGCAAAGGAGGGACGCGCTCCGTGGGGGCCTCCTTTTCCTCCTCCGGGCGCGACCCCTTTGGGTCTTTGGCGCGCAGGAGCGGTTGACAGGTTGCAGGGTCGCTTTCTATCATAACCCTCCCTTGCCCGACCGGTTAAAGGCGATCCCATGGTCCAGGTCGAAGGACTTACCAAGTATTACGGGGCCAGGTGCGCTCTCGACCGCGTGAGCTTCCGGGTCGACCACGGCGAGATCGTGGGCCTTCTGGGCCTCAACGGCTCCGGCAAGACCACCCTGCTCCGGATCCTGGCCGGACACCTCCTGCCGACTTCAGGGACCGTGACCGTTCAGGGACGGGACCTGTACCAGGATCCGTTCAGGCTGAAGCGCTCCATCGGATTCCTGCCCGAGACGCCGCCCCTCTACGGGGACATGACCGTGGCTTCCTATCTGCTGTTCGTGGCCAGGCTCAAGGGACTGGCGCGCAAGGAAGCCCGCCTGCGACTCGAGGAGGTGGAGGCCGAGGTCGATCTCGCCCACGTTCGGGACGAGATCATCGATCAGCTCTCGTTCGGCTACCGTCAGAGGGTGGGGATTGCCCAGGCGCTCATTCACGATCCTGAGGTTCTCCTGCTGGACGAGCCCGCAGCCGGCCTGGACCCGGTGCAGATCGTGGAAATGCGGGAACTCATCCGGGGCCTGCGCGGTTCGAGGACGGTCCTCCTGTCGAGCCACATCCTTTCCGAGATCCGGCAGATCTGCGACCGCATCCTGGTCATCCAGGAAGGCAGGATCGTCGCCGAGGGCCCTGAGGAAGAGCTGGCGAAAAAACTCAGGCCTGGCATGCGGGTCCGGATCCAGGTTCGGGGCGGAGGAGATCGGGTGCGCCAGTGCCTGGCAGCAGTGGAGGGCATCGACGACATCGCGGGCGCTCGGCAGGAAGGGGATCAGGCCACGTTCCTTCTCTCCCTGTCGAAAGACGTGCGGGATCGAATCGCCTCTGCGCTGGTTCGCGGGGGAATAGGCCTTCTCGAAATGTCCCGGGCGGACCTGGAGCTGGAAAACGTGTTTCTGGGGCTCCTCGAGCAGACCGGAGCGGCTGGATGAAAAGGTTCTGGATCATTTTTGTCCGCGAGCTGGGCGCGTATTTTCGGTCCGCCATGGGGTACGTGGTGATGGCTGCGGTCCTTCTCGTGGACGGCCTTTTGTTCAACGTGTACGCCCTGGGGGGCGGCGCGAAATACTCGGCCGATGTCCTGAGGGACTTCTTCTATTTCTCCAGCGGGACCACGATGATCGCTTCCATCTTTCTCACCATGCGGCTCCTGGCCGAGGAAAGGCAGGCCGGAACCCTGTCCCTTTACTATGGAGCGCCGGTCCGGGAGGGGACGGTCGTTGCGGCCAAGTTTCTTTCTGCCTTTGTTTTCCTGTGCCTGATCACCCTTCTGACCGTCTACATGCCTCTTCTCATCTTCGTGCACGGCAAGGTGACAGCAGGGCACATCGCCGCGGGGTACCTGGGCCTTCTGTGCCTTGGGGCGGCGAGTCTTTCTGTCGGCATGTTCGGGTCGTCCCTGGCGCGAAGCCAGGTCGTGGCGGCCGTGGTCTCGAGCGCTCTTCTGGTTTCGATGCTTCTTTTCTGGCTTCTGGCCAACATCACGGACCCGCCCCTTTCGTCGGTCTTCGGGTACCTGGCTCTCCACAACAAGCATTTTCTGCCCTTCATGAAGGGCGTCGTGAACACGATGGATCTCGTGTACTATCTTTCGGTCACTTATTTCTTCCTTCTGCTTTCAGCCCGGGTCGTCGAGGCGAGGCGATGGCGATAGAGAGCAAGAAGAGCGATTCCGGATCCGCCTGGCTGTTTCCAGGCGCCGCCTGCACGGTGCCGTATCTGGCCGGGATGGTCCTGGTTTTCGCGGGCGAGCGCCTCGTGGGAACGCCCCAGGCGGCCCGGCTGGCTCTGGACGCCGCCGGCGCGGCCGCGATCCTTTGGGCTCTTGCGGCCCGGGCCGCCAACTGGCTTCGCACAGAAGGGGAGCGTCGCTCGGTGGAAGGCCGGATTCTGGTCAGTTACGCCGTGGGAGCGGTTTCCCTCCTTTTGTATGCCCTGCAGGCGGATCCGATCTGGAAGAAAAGCCAGGCCCTGCTCGGACTGGAAAAGGGCCAGGCAGAACGGGTCCGCACGGCCCTCGGGGTCGTCTGGCCGGTTGTTTGGGCAAGCGCCGTCCTGCCCATGCTCTTCATGGAAGTTTCGTACGCCTCCATGGCCCGGGCGCCCCGGATCGAAAAACGGCGCGTGGCCTACTCCGCGGCCAGCGGCCTCACGATCGCCTGGGTGCTGGCCTCGCTGTTTCTCATCAATTACGCGGCCCAGGGGCACAACCGCAGGTGGGATCTGAGCCTGGGCCGCACGTCCAGCCCGGGCGAGGAGGCCGGGCGTCTGGTGTCCGGTCTTAAGGATTCTTTCGAGGTGCTTCTTTTTTATCCGGACGTGAACGAGGTCAAGGAGGAGCTGGCCGGGTACTTCGAGGGGCTCAAGAGGGTCTCAAAGCAGTTCCAGGTGCGCAGTGTTGACCAGGTGCTCGAACCGAAACTGGCCAAGGAACTCGGCGTGAACCAGAACGGCTCGGTTGTCTTCCGGTACGGCGACCGCAAGGCCGTGGTTCGCTTCGGGCTGACCGCGGCAGAGGCCCGGTCGCAGTTGGCCAAGCTGGATCAGATCTTTCAGGAGAAGTTTCTCGAGCTGGTTTCGACCCGCAAGGTCGCTTACTTCACCGTGGGCCACGGAGAGCGCTCCTACGAGCAGTTCGGCGCTTCGGAGAAGGACCCCAGGGCTCCGCTCAAGGGGCTCAGGAGCGTGCTCAAGGGCCAGAACTTCGAACTCAAAATCCTGGGCGTGGGCCAGGGGCTGGCTTCCGAGGTTCCGGACGACGCTTCTCTCGTGCTCGTCGTGGACCCGGGGGGAGATTTCCTTCCCGGGGAGATCGAGTCCCTGCGCCGGTATCTCGACCGGGGAGGCCGGATGTGGGTGGTCCTCGATCCGGACCGCCGGAGCAATGTGGCGGACCTGCTGCCAGAATACGGCGTGCGTTTCGTCGGCGCGCCGCTGGCCAACGACACACACTACGTGCGGGCCTCGTACAGCAAGGCGGACCGGTATAATCTTTACACCAACAGGCCGACCTCTCACGAATCTGTCCGCACCCTGAGCAACAATTCGGCCCGGCTTGCCGTGATTCTGCTCGGGGCCGGTTCCCTTGAGAAGACCGAGGGAGGAAAGGGGGCCAAGTCCCGGGTGGAGATGACCCTCCGGAGCATGCCCGAGACCTGGCGCGACGACAACCGGGACTTTGAGGCCGGAGGGCCCGGCGAGGCGAAAGGCAATTTCGATTTGTGTGCTGCGGTCAGCCTGCCGGTCGGAGAACCTGAGGGCCAGCTGGCCGAGCGGAAAGAGGGGCCCCCGTCGAAAGACGGCAAACCGGAAATGAGGATGATCGTTCTGGCCGACGGCGACGCCCTTTCGGACCAGGTCATCGCCAATCTGGGCAATTACTATCTCCTGGAGGACGGCCTCAAGTGGCTCGTGGGTGAACAAAAGGAACTCGGCACCATCTTGCCGGGCCAGGACGTGCGGATCCAACACACGAAAAAAGAAGACGTCTGGTGGTTCTACGGCACGGTCTTCGCCGTCCCTCTGCTCGTTCTCGGAGCGGGTCTCGGCTATTTGCGCCTGCGGACGCGCCGGCGGCAAGGGAACCGATCCAAGTGAGAAGGTCCGTTCTTTTCGCGTATTTGATCTTGCTGCTTCTGAGCTTCGGGGTGGCCTATGTCACCTGGACCCGCGAGCCGGGCCGGGGCTTGGCCGGAAGCGTCGCGATGTTTTCCTGCCCCAGGGAGGGCCTGTCGGGCCTGGAACTCAAGGTGGGCGATAGGACCGTGCGCTGTTTCTTGAGAAAGAGCGCTTATTCGAACAAATCCTTTTGGTGGATCGATGCTGCGGGTGAGGGCTTCAAGGCCTCCGAAAGGTTCACCGAAGCGCTCGGGCGGTTCTGCCCCTGGAAGGCCTCGAGAGACCTTGGCGTTGCGGGCGACGAGAAGAAGCAGGAATTCGGCCTTGCGGGCAGTCAGGACCGGCTCGTTCTAAGGTTCGGCGCCGATCAGAAGGCCTTCCGGGTCGGAACCGCGGTCTATGGAAGCCAGGACCGGTACGTGGAGGATGAGGAATCCGGCCGGGTCTACCTTGTCCGCGGCCAGGATCTGCGGGACTTCGAGTATCCGAAAAGCCGCTTCATGGAGCGCAACTTCCATAGCTTTGACCGGGAGCGGGTGACGCTTGTCCGGGTGCAGTCCGGCGGACGAACAGCGGAAATCGTACCGGTGACTGAGGGTGGAAAGATCAAGGGATGGGCCGATGCCGCGTCGCCCACGGAGTCCAAGGAGGCCCTTCGCAACTGGATGCAGAAATACTTCACGTTGCGGTTTTCGGACTATGTGGACCCCGGGGGCGAGTCTGAGACCATGGGTTGTTCGGCGCCGACCGGAGCCGAGGAGGTTTTCTCTCTTACGTTCTTCGATGGAAACAAGGAGATCGGGTTCTTCCGTCTTTACAGGGCAGCCGAGACCGGGGGAAAAATGAAGGCCTTGGCCTGCGCGGACAACACGGATTGTGTCGTGGAGCTGCCTTGGACCCAGGCCGAAGGCCTGGTCAAGGATCTGGAGACCGTTCTCCCCGGCGAGCCCTGACGACACGGCCGGCCCCAGGCAGTCACGGGGCAGGCTCGAGCCCTGAGGCCAAGAGTCTCCCTCCCTTGGATCGATGGTTGATCCGGATTGCAGCGCGTGGAGCCGTCCGGCCGAGCCGGCGCAGGAAAACCGACTCTGCGCCAGTTGCCCAGCCGCTTCCGCCGATTGCCCAACTCCCTTGTCCGGTTCGAGCGCGTCCCCCGATGAGATCGGAGATCACTCCTCTCAGGCCAGCTCCAGCCAGTGGAACCACGCCGGGTGGTTCTCCCGATACCATTCAAGGATTTCCCGCAGGACAACCTGTTTTTCCGGCGAGATCACGTCCGGAGGAATCCGGTCGAAATGGACCCGTATGCAGTTCTCGCTGAAATGCTCTAGCGCCTCGGAACACAGGGTCTGAAGCTCATTGCGGATCCTACCCGAATCGGAGATCTTTACGGGACGGCTCCGGTAGTTCTCGCCCTGCATGAAGCGGTTGAGCAGGGGGTTGAACACGAGGCGGCTCTCCTCGAAGGTTTCCATGAGGCGGAGCGCAACGGTCGTCAAGTTGTCGCCCCGGGGCGTGGTCAGGCGCACCGAGACCTCGAACGTGTCGGGCGCGATCTGACGCACGCCAGGGGCCCCCGAGTAAGGGTCGGGGAGCATGTAGCCGGCCACCGCAAGGACGCTCCACTCCTTTTCCGGGAAGAAGTCGTCCGCCCGGATCACGCGCTTGCGGGTCGGAAGCCCGGCCCGGGCCGCTTCCCCGATCATCTTTCGATAGAGCGCCACTGTGGCGGCGTCCGGCTCCTTGCCGAGCAGGGCGCCGAGCTTGGCGGCGAAGTCGGGCCCGTCCGGATCCATCCGGATGATCTGGGCCTCCCGCTCGTAGCTCAATTCGAAGCGGGAGGTAAAGATCGCCAGAGACACGTCCAGGTCGAGCAGGGGGCAGAGGCTTGCCGCCTGCATGGCCTCGGCCGACGCGGCGTATCCGTCCACGAGAAACAAGTGGGTTTCGCCCTTTTCGTCGCGCCACGCCTTGACAGCGAAAGTGGGTGCGTAAGTGCCTGAATCGGTGAACGCGGCCTGGCCGGTGGGCAGCAGCCAGCCGTCTTCGACCAGGTGCACGCCGAGCGATTTCCACTCCTGCCAAAGCTTGCCGATTCGGGGCTCCCGGGACTTGCCGGCCAGGGTCCACACGTGCACGTTGGCAGGTTTGATCCCCGGATAGGCATCCTGAATGGCGGCCAGGACCTTGGAACGGGGCGCGAAAAAGTCCAGGAGCACGGCCTTCTCGGCTGCCTTTTCCACAACGAGCCTGGGTAGCAGAAGATTGCCCATGTAGCCTTCGTAAGGTTTCGAAATGCAAAGAGGCTGGTCGAAGAGGTGAAGAACGGTCAGAGGGCCGCTGGGCTCCCCATTGGCGAACCGGGAGGTGTTCTCGAGCGTGTCGATCGCGGCGCCCCAGACCGTGATGCCGGCCTGCCGGATCTCATCGTAGAAGTCCTTCCAGCGGTAGTGACTGGAATTGATGAGTTTCTGCACCCGAGCGTCCAGGAACTTGGCCACCTGGGGCCTCGCGTAGATCCGGCCGAAGCCCAGCATGGGGTTCGATCCCATCTCCGGCGTTTCTCCTCCCTTGGGCATGAGCCCCTCGCCGAGGCAGACCATGATGGCGTGATTTTCCGGAAGAGACCTCGAGAGAAACCACAGGCTTTCGCTCATCGCATAGGCGGAGACAGAGTCTGCGTCCTTCTTGACTTGATTGATGGCCTTCTTGTCCAGGCCTTTGCCCTCGCCGAAGCGGCCGAAGAGCCTCGTGCCGAGGGCCGTGACCGCGGCGGTCAGAATGAACAGCCTCTCCATTCTCCTTTCCACGAAGGAAATGCTCTCGTTGAACCCCACCGAGTCCTTTCCCCGGAACCATTCCACCCGGACATCTTCGAGCCAAAGATGGAACCTGCCCAGGATCGGACGGGTATCGAAGGCCCACTGCGCCACCTTGTTCTTTTTCCGCATGATGTCCGACTGCTCGACCACGGTTTCACCTCCCTGCTGCTCCATTCGTTCGCGCCTCTTGTCATCCCCTCTGGGCCTGTCCGCTTTTTCTCAGATCGGCCATCCAGTTCGCCATCTCCAGGAAATCCACTGGAGCATCGTGAGGCTCCCCACGAAATTCCCTGTAGGCTCTGGCCACGGTGAAGACGATCCGCTCGGGCTCGGTCCAGCCCGCGTACGGTCCCGGATCGATCGAACGGGCCGCCTCCTGAACCGAAAGGCCCCGCTCGTAGCAGGTCCGGGCCTCGCCACGGACGTAGTCAAGATAGGCCCGCATCTCCCGGGCTCCTTCCACGCCGCAGAGCGGGCCATGGCCCGGGACGACGACTTCAGGCGCCAGAGCCTCGATGCGTTCCAGGGCCGAGATCCAGTTTTCGAACGTCCCTTCCCAGCCGATGGGCGTGCACAGGCGAAACACGATATCCCCGGCGTAAAGGACCTTATCCTCGGGGAAGAACACGATCACGTCCGTAGAGGTGTGGGCCGGGCCCACGTGGAAGATTTCGATTTCGCGCCCGTCGAGGTACACGGTCAGGGAACCATCGAACACCAGGCTCGGAGGAGTGAGCCTGATCCCGCTGAAATCGAACGGAGCCAGGGCTTCTTGGAGCAGGGCGATCCCGGGCGAGGAGTCCGGTGGAAGCCCCAGGAGAGCCTGGGTCATCTCCGGGGGCATCTTTGCCAGCTCGGCGCGGAAGCTACGGTGCGCGATGATCTCGGCTCCTTCCACGAGCTGGTTGCCCCAGCAATGGTCCCCGTTGTGATGGGTGTTCACGAGCCGTCGGATCGGCTTGCCCACCCGCCTCGAAATCTCGTCGAGCATCCTGCGGGTGAGGGGCAGATCGAAAAGCGTGTCGACCAGCAGCGACTCGTCTGCCCCGGCGATGAGCCCCGCGTTGCTCCAACCGAGACCCTTGTCTTGTTGGAGGTATGCATAGGCCCTGTCCGTGAGCTTTGTCAGGCCAAGCCCGGCTCCTGTGACAGACATCCCTTTCCTCCTTTCCTTGGGGGACTTGTCTCTCAGGCACGGAGCGGATTGTATCGAAACCTGTCGGCCGCTACAAGGACGGGCTTCCTTGAGGACGCGAGCGCGGCCAGGCCGGATGCGAGGCTGTCTGCCATTCCCTTTGACTGTCGGGCCGACCGTCCCGTACAATGCCGCGCGATTTGCCCAAGGCGGAGGGGAGGATTTGCCATGGCCGGGCCGCTCGCCGGAATCCGCGTTCTCAGTTTCTGCCGTATGCTCGCCGGCCCTTACGCGAGCATGCTCCTCAGTGACCTGGGCGCAGAGGTCGCCAAGGTCGAGGAGCCTCGCATGGGGGACATGGCCCGGTACGCCGGCCCCTTCGTCGACCAGACGAGTTCCTACTTTCTGAGCGTGAACCGGGGGAAGAAAAGCGTCACATTGGACCTCAAGAACCCCGCGGCCCGCGACGTGGTCTTCCGGATGGCCCAAAGGGCGGACGTTCTTCTCGAAAACTTCCGGCCCGGCGTCATGGAAAGGCTGGGTCTGGGATACGAGGCGGTCCGAGCTCACAACCCGGGGATCGTCTACGCCTCGCTCTCCGGGTTCGGCCAGGACGGCCCTTACGCTCAAAAGCCTGCTTTCGACATGATCGCCCAAGGGATGGGTGGGGTCCTGAGCATCACGGGAGAGCCGGGCCGGCCCCCGGTTCGGGTGGGCTTTTCGGTCGGCGATATCGGCGCCTCTCTGTTTGCGGTCATCGCCATTCTGGCCGCGCTGAACGAGCGGAGCCGGAGCGGGCTGGGCCAGCGCATCGACGTGGCCATGCTGGACGCGCAGGTCGCCTTGTGTGAAAACGCCTTCGCCCGGTACTTCGCCACCGGAGAAATCCCCGGGCCCACCGGATCTCGGCACCCTTTGTTCACTCCCTTTCAAGCCTTCCCCACCCAGGACGGCTACATCGTGCTCATCGCCCAGTTCGAGCAGGACTGGAAGAAGTTTTGCCAGGCCGCGGGCAAGACGGAATGGATCGAGGACGAACGATTTCGGTCCATGGAGGCACGCCTCGAGCATTATGGCACGTTCGTGGAGGAAATGGAGCGCTTGATGAAAACCCGCACCACCCGAGAGTGGCTGGACTGCCTTGAGCCTGCGGGCGTCATGTGCGGCCCGGTGAACAACATCGCCCAGGTGGCGGCGGATCCTCACGTCCGGCACAGGGAAATGATCGTGGAGGTGGCCGATTCCCGCGGGAACCGGCGCAGGGTCGTCGGCACGCCCATGAAGTTCGCCAGGACTCCGTGCCGCATCGAGCGCGCCTCGCCGGAACTGGGGGAGCACACTGACTCGATCCTCTCGGAATGGGCGGGGTTGACGCCCGAGGAGATCGCGGGCCTCAGGCAGCAGGGTGTTGTCTGAATTGAAAGGGCTCTTTCAGCCCACGCGGGCGGTCACGGTCGCCTGGGCGAGCCGTTCGCCAGAGGCGTTTTCAGACCACAGGTCGCACTCGATCCTCCGAAACGCCCCTTCGTTCGTTGCCTTTGTCACCCTGCCTCGGTATGTGACCGTATCGTTCAGGTAGGCGGGCACTCGGAACTTGAGAACCATTTTTTCGATCCGCACGGCTCTGCCGAGCCAGCGATCGAGAAGCTCCGGGAAATAGCTCGCCGTGAAGACGCCCGCGATCACGATGTCCCGGTACCCCAGAGCCCTGGCGTACTCGGCGTCGAAGTGGAGCGGGTTGATCTCGTTGACGAGCCGGCAGTAACGGCCGTTGCGCTCGGCCGAGAAATGAACGGCGAGGGGAGGAATATCGACTCCCTCCCGAATCGGATCAACCATGCAAGTCCTCCTCGTTGCCGATCTCCCCGCGGGTGCGCAGAAAGAACACGTGCCGATCGGACGCGACCCTGTTGCCTGCGTGATCGTAGACCTCGTGGGGAAACGTGCCCACCAGGTAGCCGCCCATGCGGCCTCTTTTGCGGACCAGGCCCGAGAAGCCGAGCTTGAGCCGGTACGGGGTGTCGCAATAGAGCGTGTCGTAGAACTCCACGACCGACGATGTGTGAATGATGCCCAGGACTGCGTCGCCGAGGAGGTGGCCGATCCCGGCAGTGAACAGATCGTGAGAGAGAGGCGCCAGGAGCGTCAGAAGATACGATTCAGGGATCGGGATTCTCTCCTCTTCCGGGGTTGGAACCGCATTCTCCGCGGAAGGCTCCGAACCCTGCCGGCCCAAGATCTCGCGAAACTCCCGCACCCTTGCCGCAGGGACCACGATCTCCCGGACCGGAATGCGAGAGATGGCCTCCTCCATGGCTTTTCTCAATGTTTCGAGGTCGTTCGCTTCGGTCACGGGTTTCGTCTTTCCCTTTTGATGCGTGATGGGCGTCCCCGGCCGGAACGATCCGGCACAGCTTGGAGTCTTGCGCTTATCATGCACTCTCGCAGGCAGAATGCCAAGGCCTGCGGGGGCATGACACCGGGACCGCGCGATCCCGGATTCGATTCGGAACAGATTGATCCTGCCGAAAAGAGGAGGGACGCGCTCCGTCGCGTCCGCTAAGGGGCCAGGCATAAAACCTTGATCCACGAGAACCGGCGGATGCCTTTTTCTGCGGCCATGACAGAGCATGGCCCTCCATGGGATGACGGATTCTTTTCCACGCGGCCACGAGGGACCGTGGCCCCCCAAACGGGTTTTCCTTGGAGGGACGCGCTCCGTCGCGTCCGTCTTTGGCTCTCTTGCCCGCTCGCCCACGGGTGGATATAATGAATCCTCCGCAAGCCCAAACGGAGTGAGACAGCGCGCCTCGTTCTCCGAAAAAGGCGGCCACATCGGGGCTCCCCTCTGCTGTCGTCCTTTCCCCGGCTTCCTTGGTTACGCCCGGCAGAGGCATCCTTTTGTCAGCCCCAGCAAGAAAGGAGAAAAAATGGGTCCGCATCAAAAGACGGTTTGCCTGGTCGCTCTTCTCGTCGGCCTGGCCTCTTGCGCGGGCCTTGCGGCCTCCAGCGACCCGGAGGCCCTGGAGCAAATCAAGGCCGAAAACAAGCTCATGAAGAAAAAGATCTCGAGCCTGGAAAGAGAGAATTCCGTCCTGTCCGAGGAGAACCAGGAATACAGGAAGGAACTCGCCGCTGAAAAGGCCAAAGTGGACGACCTCAGCGGAAAGTTGACCTCCCTTACGGACAAGTATCAGAAGGACGTGCAGCAGCTTAAGAAACAGATCCAGGAACTGGCCGAGCAGAACAGCCGGCAGCAGGAGGAGTATTCGCGCCAGATCGAGGATCTCGTCCGCCAGAACAGGCAGACCGAGGAGGCCTGGCAAGCGGAAAGAAAGCAGTGGAACGAGCAGATGGCGGCTCGCGAAGAAGCCTTCGGCCGCGAAAAGGAGGCGCTGCAGGCTGAAAAGGCACGCCGGGAGCAGGAACTCACCCAGCAGATTGAGGATTTGAGGAAAGAACTGGCGGCCAGGAACGAGCAAATCGCTTCTCTGGAGGCCGCAAACCGGGATCAGGCCGCTAAGCTCGATCAAGCCGCAAAGGATCTCCTTTCCAAGGAAGAGAGTCTTCGGTCCCTGGCCTCGGAGATCCAGGGTCTCAAGGCCAGGCTCGGGTCCGCGGAAGAAGAGACGGCCAAACTCAAGAATGAGGCCGCAGCCAGAGAGGCGGCCCTGAGCGCGGCCCAATCCGACAGGCAGGAGTTAAACAAGAAGCTCGATGAGGCGTTGCAGGCGCTCCGGACTCGGGAGAGCCGAATTCAGGCGTTGGAAAAAGAACTCCAGGAACTCAAAGGCACGCCGAGCGCTCCGGCTGCTCCTGCGGAGGCGGCGACCCCGGCTCAGCCCGCGGCTCCGTAGCGGCGTGGCCAAAGCCGGTAGGGAACAGGCAAGCACTCACTCAAGCTACGGAGGCTATGGCAGAAACATGAAAGTCGGATCTGGATCTATTTTGTCTCTTGCGGTCCTTGCAGCGGTGTTCTTCTTCTTTTCAGCCCCGAGTCCGGCCTCGGCCGACGAAGGTCTGTCGATCCTGCTCACCTCGAATCTCGAAGGGAAATTCGCGATCGAGACAGCCGAGCGTCCGGACCAGGATCCCCTGCTCGTCATCGCCCAGGGAATCATCCGGGAAAGGAAGACCGGGCGCATCGGTCTCTATCTCGACCTGGGCAATGCCTTCTACCCAGGCCCTCTTTCCAAGTTTTCTTACGGTGCCGTGATGTCCGAGTATCTGGGCACGCTGGGTTGCGACGCGACCCTGGTCTCTTCGAGGGATCTGCAGATCGGCACGGACCATCTCGAAACGCTGGCCCGGGAAGGAAAAACCAGGCTGCTTTCGGCCAACCTCATGAGGGACAAACAGCCGCTTTTCGTCCCCTTCGCCCTGTTCCCCGCAGGCCGGGACACGGTCGCCGTGCTCGCCGTCAGCTCCACGGACATCCGGTTCGACATTGCCGAAAAGAAGCTCTACGGGGTCTACGCCGCTCCCTGGGAGGAAAGAGTGCCTCAGGTCCTGGAAGAGATCCGCAAAGCCCGGCCCAGGCATACGATCCTCCTTTCGGGCCTGAGCCTTCAGCACACGATCGCTCTGCTCGAGAAGAACCGGGACATCAGCATGGCCGTCTGCGGCGGCGACAACACCGGAGACCTTTACGGCGGCCGGGCCGTGCGCGTGGAACTGGAGGACGGCAGGCCGATCGTCATGCTCGCCCGCAGCGACGGATACTACAGGCTCGACATGGCGACAGAACCCAGGCTGCGGGTGCGTGAGCTTGTTTGGAAATCTGCGGAGGAAATCGCGCAAACCCTGAAGCCCGGGGCGCCGGAGAAAGCCGATCCGGCTTTTGCGGAGTTTTCCAGGCGGCTGGCCTTCTGGCAGAAGCAGTTTCGCAAGGAGGAGGACGCGGTCGTCACGGAGGCCAGAGAAAAGGCCTTCCCCGTGAGCGACTCAAAACTCACGGGCCTCCTGCGGGACCGGTTCGACGCCGAGATCGCCATCGTGGAAAAGGGCACTCTGGTGCCTTCCGACTATCAGGGCGAGATCCGGCACGCCAAGATTCTGGATACGGTGAATCTCGATTACAACCTTTTCGTTTACGACTTAACAGGCGAGGAGGTGCGGAAGATCCTGGGAAAGGACCCCTTGCTGCTCATCGACGGCATCTCGGGCGAGAGAATCCAGGGATACCGAATCGAGGACAAGCGTCGCTACCGGGTGGCCTCCACCCAGACCGCCTATGACCGGATCGTCAAGATCCTTGCCAAGGAGCCGGCCTATCGGAACACTTGGCAGACCGTAAGCGAGCTTCTCCTGGCGGATTTGCAGGAAGGCAAGATCGTCTTTCGAGACGACTATCGTTACCTGGACCGCAGATTCCGCACCACTCTGGACGTGAAGCTTTCCAATTACCTGGACCACTCGACGGTCAGCAAGGGAGACGACATTTCGCCGCCTCCCGGCAAGCCGGCCGACAGTTACAAGAAGTGGGGGCTCGACAACCGGATCGATCTGACCCTTTACAACAACCTTCACCAGTTCGTCTTGACCCCGGAGCTGCGTTACGAGAGAACAGACGACCAGTACCTCCAGAATTTGCTCCGGGGCACCTTCGTTTACAATTTGAATCTCCAAGGGCCCCTCCAGCCGTACCACAAGTCCCAGTTCGAAACCGTCCTGGAGGAGCAGCGCTCGGGATTTAGGCCCATGCTCCTCCGCGAGACGGTCGGTGTGTCGGCGGTCTGGGGAATCGCCAAGGCCCGTCTGGGTCTCGGCTTCGAGAAACGGATCAACGATCCTGTTGAGCCCTATGTCTACGGCTTGGAAACCATTGGGAATCTCAAGTACCCTTTCTGGGAGTACTTGACCTACGGCCTGGACGTGGACTCCTTCTTCGGCGCCCAGTCCCGAGAGGGGGCCCGGCCCCAAGTGCGGTCCGAGATCACGAACGCTCTGACCTTCTCCATCAGCCGCTACGTGGGGTTCTCGCTCAAGCACCGGTGGGTTTATCTCTACTCGGCCGAGCTGGAGGAAAACTACTCGGACTCCCAGTTCCTGACCGCTCTGGACTTGGCAATGGACTACAAGATCTGGTAGGTCGCTCCCGCAGCGCTTGGCCGAGGCGCGGTCAGTTGATTCAGTTGATCGTGCAGAGCGCCTCCGCGAGCTCGGCGTAAAGTTCCGCGGCCAGGCACACGTCGCGGAACGAGACGGATTCGTCGGGGACGTGGGCCTTTTCGAGCTGCCCGGGACCGAGCAGCAAGGGCTTGACGCCGGCGGCCCAAAGCTCGTTCGCATCTGAATGGCTGCGGAAGGCCTGGAGATCCTCGAAGGGCAGGCCGAGCTTTTCGTAAACGCTCCTGAGGGCGTCCATGACCGCGCCCTTCTCCGGAATTTCGTACCCTCCGTGGATCATGGCGAAGCGCAGCGAGGCGTCCAGGGATGGGTCGGCGCTCCTCTCGCGCGACACAAGCTCGTCGAGCTCCAGCGTGACTGCGCCGATGGGCGCCGAAGGCGGCAGATGAACGTCGAGCCAGGCCTCGCAACGGTCCGGAACCGCGAACCCAGCCCGGGAGCTGACGAGATCCCGCACGTTGAAGACGAACTCGGGATGCCGGTCCTCGAAAAACCGGGTAACCGTAAGAAGAAGCCGAAGCATGGCCTCCACGGCGTTGCGTCCCTGGTTGGCCAGGGAGGCGTGCATCCGCCTGCCCCGCGTGGAGAGCTGGATTTCCAGGTATCCATAATGCCCGAGGCAGGGTCTGAGGTCCGTGGGCTCTCCGACGATGGCCCAGGGGAACCGGTAATCCTTGACAAGCCTTCTGGCGCCGTCTCCCTCCTCCTCCTCGCCCACCACGAGGGCAAGGGCAACCGGAAGCTCCGGGCCCCGTGTTTCCCAGAGGCCGAGATAGGCCTCCACCATGGCCGCGCATCCGCCCTTCATGTCGGCTGCGCCGAGCCCGCGGATCTGGTCGCCCTGCTCCTGGTAACCGTAGTGGTCCAGGTCGAAAGCAGGCACGGTGTCCACGTGACCGATCAGGGCCAGTTGGATTTCGCCCCCCTGGGGTGCCACCACGAGGTTGTATCGGCTTTCGTCCACGGGCTGCCGCACGACCGGAAGTTTCTGGCGCTTCAGATGCCCGTAAAGAAACTCGAGGATTTCCTCTTCCTTGCCCGAGGGGCTGTAGATGTCCACCATCCGGCGAAGGAGACGCCGCACCCGCTGGGGCTTTATGCCCCCCTGGGATCTAGTCATCGCTTCGGAGACCGCGGGAACCTTCGGCCCTGCCGTTGCCTTTCCGGTCGGTCTGTTGGCGGCGCTGGGCGTCCAGGTTCAGCGTGAGGTAGATGTGCTCCTGGGGATTGCCGAAGCCGATCTTGCGGAAAAAATGAAGAGCCGGCAGATTGTCCGCTTCGGTGTCCACGAGGATCATGCGCACCCCCATTTCCACGAGCTGCTCCCGGAACTCGTTGAAGAGCCGCGTGGACACGTCGTTTCTCTGATAGGCGGGATCCACGCCGAGCCAGACCAGATGGCCGTATTTCCAGGCGGAACGTCGCTTTTGAATGGTCGTGCCCAGGGCGAACCCGATGATGCGGTCGTCGGACTCGGCCACGAGGCAGAGTTCCGGCTCGGCCTGAAACAGCTCGATGACTTCGAAAGGATCCCACGTCCGATAGAGCGTGGGCATCTTGCTGGCGGTGAACAGGCGCTCGCCGAGGTGGTAAACGGTGGCGAGGTCGTCGATTTCCATGGCGCGAATTTCTACGTTCACGCGCTTCTTCCTGTTTGTGGACTCGTCTTCGTCGTCATCGTCCATGACAGAACATGATCCTCCTTTCCATGGGGTTCGATCGCGGGCTGCCAGGGAGGCCCGGCAGCCTCTTACCTTTATATTTCTATTGAGCCATGCGAACGGACTTGCTGTCAAGAATCGCCTGCGGTCCATCTGATTGAATGCGGTCTCAGGGCCGGCCCTCTCCGGTTTGACAAGGCCAGCCGCGTCCGTGTTGCGGACCGTCGAAAAGGTCGGTAGCATAGAACAGGCTCGTTAGGAAAGGGGGTGCATATGATGTTCGACCGCATCACATTCGACCCCAAAGTCATGGGGGGACGCGCGTGCATCCGGGGCATGAGGCTCCCCGTATCTCTCGTGGTCAACCTCGTGGCCAATGGAATGACAACGAATGAAATCGTCAAAGAGTACCCTGACCTCACGGCAGAAGACATCCGGCAGGCTCTGCAATATGCGGCTTGCCTTGCGCGGGAGGAAGTACATCCTCTGGAAGGGGAAGGATCTTGAGATTCCTTTGCGACATGGCAGTCTCCATGTCCACGGTGAAAGCCCTTCGGGAGCGCGGCCACGATGCACTCCACCTTCGGGAAGAGGGGCTCCACAGGCTCTCGGACGAAGAGATTCTCGAGAAAGCGAGGCTCGAAGACAGAGTCCTCTTAACCTTCGACTTGGACTTCGGGGATCTTTTGGCAGCCGGCCTTCACGAATCGCCCAGCGCGATCCTCTTCCGCCTCCACAACCAGACCCCAAGCATCGTTACGGAGAGGCTTTTCCGCCTGCTGGCCGAATCAGGCCGATATCTCACGGGAAACGCGTTGATCGTTGTGGAGGAAACGCGCTATCGCGTGCGGCGACTCCCCATTCTCGAACTCGAAGGAGATCGTTGAATATTCCCTGACGGCGAACCCACCTCTCGCGCACCTAGGCCTTTGTCTGCCTCGGCAGAGTTTCGGCTTTCATGCGGCGCACGTACGAGGCCACCTCGCGGATCATCCTCTGGGGGTTGTCCAGGTTTCGCGCCAGCACGTCCACGACCGCGCTGCCCACGATGGCCCCGTCCGCGCCCGAGGCCGCAAGCTGCCTGACGTGCTCGGGCCTTGAGATCCCGAAGCCCGCGCAGACCGGCGCGTCGGTTCTGGACCGCACCCTCTTGAGAAGCCGGAGCGCCGCAGGATGCACGGTCCTGCGGGCGCCGGTGACGCCGAGCAGGGCCACCATGTAAAGAAAGCCTCGGGCGTTCTTGAGGATCGCCTCGAGTCGTTTGTCAGTCGTTGCGGGCGTCACCATGAAGATGGGGTCCACCTGGCAACGCTCGCCGGCTTCCAGGATCGGACCCGCCTCTTCGATCGGAACGTCGGCAGCCAGAATTCCGTCCACGCCGGCATCCCGTGCCTCTGCGAAAAACCGGTCGATCCCCCTGCGGTAAATGAGATTGCAGTATACCAGCAGACCGATCGGCGCTTGCGAGAAACGCCGGATCTCCCGGATGAACTGAAAGGACCGGTCCACGGTCATCCCGGCCCGGAGGGCGCGGATGTCGGCGGCCTGGATGGTGGGGCCGTCCGCGATGGGGTCGGAGAAGCCGATGCCGAGTTCGAGCATGTCCGCACCAGCCGCCAGAGCTGCCCGGACCACCTCGAGCGATGTTTCGTAATCAGGGTCTCCTATGACGAAAAAAGGGATGAAAGCGATTTCCCGGCGGGCCCGCAGGGCTTCAAAGCATCCCGGATACCTGGTCATGTCAGAACACCCGTCCCATGCGCTCCAGTGCCTGCTGAGCGTGCTCGAGATCCTTGTCTCCCCTGCCTGAAAGGTTCACGACCACGATCCCCTTCGGTCCGAGTCGGCGGCCGAGTTTCAGGGCGTAGGCCACCGCGTGGGCCGACTCCAGGGCAGGGATGATGCCTTCCATGCGGCTGAGCAGCAAAAAAGCGTCCAAGGCTTCCCGGTCGGTCACGGCTACGTACCGGACGCGGCCCGTCTCCCTGAGATGACTGTGCTCCGGCCCCACGCCCGGATAGTCCAGCCCGGCCGACACCGACCAAGCCTCCTGGATCTGCCCGTCCGGGTCCTGCAGAATCCGCGTGTACGCGCCGTGCAATACCCCGTCCGAGCCGCGGTTGAGAGGAGCGCTGTGGCGTCCGCTCTTCAGTCCTTCGCCTGCGCCTTCGACTCCGTACAGGCCAACCTCGGGCCGCGACAGGAAGGCCTGAAAAATCCCCAAGGCGTTGCTGCCGCCTCCGACACAGGCCACCACTGCGTCCGGAAGCCGCCCTTCGGCCTGCCGGATCTGGCGGAGCGCTTCCCGGCCGATCACGCTCTGGAAGTGCTTCACCATCGTGGGAAAAGGGTGAGGTCCTGCCGTGGTGCCGAACAGGTAGAACGTGTCCTCCACGTGGGCGATCCAGTCCCTCAGGGCCTCGTTGATGGCGTCCTTGAGCGTTCTCGATCCGGTCTTGACCGGCACCACCTCGGCTCCGCACAGGCGCATCCTGAGAACGTTCATCCTCTGGCGGTGCGTGTCCTCCTCGCCCATGTAGATCACGGTGCGCAGCCCGAACAGGGCTCCCACCATGGCGGTCGCGAACCCGTGTTGTCCGGCGCCGGTTTCGGCGATGAGCCTCTTTTTGCCCATGTACGTTGCCAGAAGGGCCTGGCCCAGGCAGTTGTTGGTTTTGTGCGCGCCGCCGTGGAGAAGATCCTCCCGTTTGAGGTAGACCTTGCAGCCGGCCCTTCGGCTGAGATTGGCTGCGTACGTGAGCGGCGTGGGCCTGCCCGCGTACCGCTCAAGCAGGGTCTTGAGCTCCGCCTGGAACTTCTTGTCCGCCCGATACCGGTAGAAAGCCTCCTCGAGTTCCTCCAGAACGGCCATGAGCACCTCGGGGACGAAGATCCCTCCGTATCGGCCGAACTTGCCTTTCTTTTTCAACGCAGATCCCCTGTGGAACATCCTGTTGTCTCAACGCGACCGGTCCGTCATGGTATACGGATTCCGGCGTGCATGCAATCGCTGCGGCACGGTGATAGAATGCGGCTCCGGGTCGCTTCCCGGTGTGGACGATGACGGGGCGTTGCACAGGAGCCAAGAGGACATGGGCGGAGTTCATCTCACCTTGAGCTGTGCGGCTCTGTTTGCTTGCGCCTTTGTCTTCTACGGCGGTTATCTCTCCAGGCGGTTCGGCATCCGGCCCGAGGCACCCACTCCCGCCCATTCGCTCCAGGACGGGATCGATTACGTGCCGGCCAGGCGGGAGGTTCTTCTCGGCCACCACTTCGCATCCATCGCCGGCGCCGGCCCCATCGTCGGTCCTGTGCTCGGCGCGATTTTCGGCTGGATGCCGGCCCTGCTTTGGATCGTGCTCGGAGGGATCTTCATCGGCGCGGTCCACGATTTCTCGGCCCTGGTCGCCTCGATCCGCCATCAAGGCCGCTCGATCGGGGAAGTGATCGAGCAACACGTGGGGCGTCGGGGGAAAATCCTGTTTCTCGCCTTCTCCTGGTCCACCCTCGTGCTGGTGGTGGCCGTCTTTGCGAAAATCGTGGCGCAGACCTTTGCGGCCAACCCGGGCGTGGCCACGACCTCGATTTTTATCATGCCCCTGGCCGTCGCCTTCGGGCTCTGCAACTACCGCACCCGGCTGCCCCTCGTCGCGACCACCACGGCCGGCGTTGCGCTCCTTTTCGCCGCGATCCCGGCCGGAGCGCTTCTTCCGATCCAGACGAGCGCCGACGCTTGGCTCGCCATTCTCTTTTTCTATTGCGGGCTGGCCTCGGTTCTGCCGGTCTGGATTCTTTTGCAGCCCAGGGACTATCTGAATTCCTTCCTGCTTTATGCCTTGCTCGTGGGCGGCCTTGTCGGGCTTCTCTTCTTCAGGCCGTCTCTGAACCTGGCTCCGTTTGCCTCTTTTCACACCGAGCTCGGGCCCTTGTTTCCGATTCTGTTCGTGACCGTCGCTTGCGGCGCGATCAGCGGCTTCCACAGCCTTGTGGCCTCGGGCACCACGGCCAAGCAGCTCAACCGGGAGACCGACGCCCGGTTCGTGGGCTTCGGCGCCATGCTCATTGAGTCTCTCCTGGCCGTTCTGGCCCTGGTTGCCGCCGCCTACCTCACGCCGCACCAGTACCAGGATCTCAGAGCCGCAGGAGGTCCGATTCATATCTTCTCGCACGGGATCGGCTCTTTCATCGCCACGCTTGGGATCCCCGCAGCGACAGCGAGGAACTTCGCCGCCCTGGCTGTGTCGGCTTTTGCCCTTACCACTCTGGATACGGCCACCCGGCTGGCCCGGTTCGCTTTCCAGGAACTGGTCGGCACGGGCGCCCCGACGAAAGCGAGGTCTTTCCTTACCCACCGGTACACGGCGACCGTGCTCACGCTGGCGGCTTGCGTTGTCCTGGTGACCAGCGGCGGAACCGAGCGGGTCTGGCCCCTTTTTGGATCGGCCAACCAGCTTTTGGCCGCTCTCGCCCTTCTGGCGGTCTCGGTCTGGCTCGCCCGCAAGGCCGAAAGGAACTTTTTCGTGAAATACCCCATGGTCTTCATGTACGCCGTGAGCTTGAGCGCGCTGGCGATCCAGGCCTGGCAGAATTTCCGCCAAGGCCACATGCTCCTTTCCGGCCTGGCCTGCGTGCTGTTTGCGCTCGCCCTCTTTCTTGCCAGGGAAGCCCGAAGAGCGCTCGAGAAAAATCGGTTGACTTCTCTGCCGGAGGTTCCGTAACTTGTTATAGAGGAACTCCAACAGCCCTTTGCCCCCGAACCGGAAAGGAGGGTTCTCCCATGAAGAAAGCGCTCTACGCTTTCGCTGCGGCTATCCTTCTTGCCCTCGCTGGTGCCTCGGGCTGCTGCTATGACGTGCCGGAGAACGGCGAGTTCTGTTTCATCATCGTGCCCATCTTTGGCGAAGGTTCCGCAGGCGTGCCCAGCGCCACCGCTTTGGAGCCTGTCGACTGCAGTCAGCTTCGTTGACGCAAGGCCCTCTCGGCAAATCGGGGCCCCGGAGGGGCCCGTTTTGTCTTTTCTGTCTTTACCCATAGCCCAGCAGGGGAGGGATGACCGCAGCCATGAAAATCCTTGCCTTCAACTCGAGCCCCAGAAAGGAAAAAGGCAACACCGAGCGGATCCTCCGTCCCTTCCTTGATGGAGCCTGCCAGGCCGGCGCCGAAGTCGAAGTCGTGTATCTTTACGACAAGAAGATCCTGCCTTGCCTCGGCTGCTTCCACTGCTGGCTGCGGACTCCTGGCAAGTGCTGCCAGAAGGACGACATGGAGGCACTTCTCAAGGCCCTCACGGAAGCCGATGTGGCGGTCTACGCCACGCCGCTGTATGTTTTCGGCATGAGCGCGGTGATGAAGCTCTTCCTGGACCGGATCGTTCCTTTGGCCGAGCCTTTTGTCGAACTCACGCCCGACGGTCGATCCACGCATCCCATGCGGGGCGAGAAAAAGAACAAAGGGATGGTCGTCGTGTCGAACTGCGGGTTCCACGAACTCTCCAACTTTGACGAACTCATGGCCCACTTTCGGGCCATCGCCTATCACAGCCGTGTCGAGATTTTGGGCTCCCTGCTCAGGCCCGAGGGGGAGTTCCTTGCTGTGGCCGAAAAACTCATGCCGGAAAAGGTCGGCAAGGTGTACGAGGCCGCCCGCGAAGCGGGCCGGCAGGTGGTCACGGTCGGGCGGGTCTCGCCAGAGACCGAGCGCGCGGTCTCGGCCCATCTCCTGAGCCGAGAGAAATTCCTGGAGAGCGCCAACGCGTACTTCCGCAGCAGGATCGAGGCGGCCACGGGCAATCCAGGCTGAGCGAGTGAGCGAGGCCCACCCGGGGAGGATGCGAACGTCGCCCGGATCATGGCCCGCAGAACTCAAAAAGGGCGAGGAGGGCAGACGATGAACCGCAAGGGCGCGATCTTTGTTTTCGGTTTGTTTTGCCTTGTTCTTTTTTTCCTGCCGGCCTGCTACGAGCCGGGAGGACCTGTTCCCGAGGCTCCTGTCGCCCCGCCGCCGCGGGAGCCGATTGCGCAGCGGGTCGTGGTCGAACCGGTTTTCGTCCCGTCTCCCTATCCCAGGGACAACGGCGAGATCCCGGCCGACTGGATCACGGACTGGGACTGCGACCAGATCCGGTTTCTTCGATACAGGCCGGATACGGGCTGTGAGCCTCCCAAAGCGGTCGACGCCGTGCTTGTTCTCATCCCTGGTTACATGGGCGGGGCCAACAGCTTCGACTATCTCGGCCGGCAGCTCGTCTCGGCTGCAGAAGCCGATCCGACAGTTGGAAGCCTCGAAGTCTGGGCCATTGACCGCAGGACGAACTGCCTGGAAGATCTGACGGGGATGAACGCGGCAGAGGCCGCGGAAGACACGTCCCTTGCCATCGACTACTACTACCGAGGGGCCGAAATTGAAGGCCGTACCTTTCAGGGCTTCCGCGGCGAGGGGGAGGTCCCCTTCCTTTCAGAGTTCGGCCTGGGGCTGCTCATGCGCGATCTGTGGGCCATCCTGGAGCAAAAGATTCCGGATCGCCAGACGCGCGCCAAGACCGTGTTCGTGGGCGGGCATTCGGCGGGTGGCGCTTACGCGTCTTACTTCGCCGGATGGGACTTCGACGGCGACCCGGCGACCACGGCAGACGCCGGATTCGCCAACTGCGCCGGCCTCATTGGGCTGGACGGTCGCGTGGGAGCCAGGCCCGCGGACTTCGTCGACGAGGCTGAATACCAGCAGAGCCTCCAGGCGATCCGTCTCGGCACCTCGCCTCGGTTAAGCCTCTTTCTCGGCGTGACGCCCGAGGCTCTGGCCCTTTTCGAAATCGTGGGCATGAACGCCCACTTCCGGCCGGACGCGGAGTCCACCCTGGCCAAGGATATCCCCTACTCTCCAAGCGTGGAGGGCCTGATCCGCATGCTCCACTCGAAGGATCTCAGCCACTTCCTGACCGGCGTGCCCGCCTTCGAGAACTTCCGGTACACCAACGAAGCGGTGCTGGGCATCTTCTTCGACGACAATTTCAATCCCGTGAGCATCCTTCAGGCCAGCATGGGCTTCTTGCAGGGCGGCCCCGTGGTGAGCAAGGTTTTCCCAGCGGATCTCGCCGATCTCATCGGATTGCCGGGATTCGACGCCCAGGGGATGTTCATCCCCTGGGACGCAGGGCCGCCCACCGCGCTCGGCACGGGCCCTCTGTATTCCTGGGTGAACTACGACCGGGTTGGAAACGCTTCGGATCCTGATTACCGGGACACGACAGGCTCGCTCGTGTACACGACCTGGAGAAACGAGGTGAGCGACATCCAGGATGTGGCCGTAAGCCTTTACCGCGGCCCATCGAATTTCCCTGAGTGGTACTATACCTCGAGAATCAACTTAGACAGGCAGGCCGCGGCTGCGCCCTATAACGCGACGTACGGGCTTCACTTCTTTCACAATGACAGCATCGAGACCGTTCCGATTCTCAACGTGAACGCCTCGGATCGGGAGGGATACAATCATCAGGACGTTCTCTTTGCCGCGGTGGACCGGCCCAGCCACAGGGAAAGCGAGGTGCTGGGCCCCATGATGGATTTTGTGTTCTCCCACAGCGGCGGAACCGTCCAGGTGCCGTAAGAAAGAAAAGAAGTCGCGCCAAGGACCGACTTTTCGTGCAACCTGCTGCCTTCAGATCAGAGGGAGGGTCGCGTGTGCTTGCGTGACGGTCGGCGACGATTTTTCCTGCCTTGTCCGGGTATGGAAAGGCCTTGGGCCGCTGTCGGGCTCTGCCTCTCTGATCTGGCGGGGGGAGCAGGAATCTAACTCAAAGACTAAGTGCCTATAAACCCAAATTAGGCAAGTCTCTTGTAGCTGACTGAGCCGAAAAAAGTTGCTGATGGTCGCGTAAACCCCTTAGAGAAAGCTCCTCGCGTGGTATGAATGGGTGCGAGAACACAGAGCCAAACCACGCAGAGGAGCACGAAAAACATGAGTCTTTCCCGAAGGAAAGTAGCGGCAACGGATCGAATCGTCAACCGCAAAATCGAGGAGCAGTTAGACGAATTTACAGAAGCTTCCTGAACTCTCCGATAGTGAGTCCCGCATCCTGTACGATTCCTCCCATGGTGTATGCGTTGACGGGGTTGTGGCGAGGGATGGTGACGATGCGGACTCCATCCGACATGACAATGTGTTTCCCTTCCCGGACAACCCGGAAACCTGCCTTCTTGAGCGCATTCACCGCAGCGAGGTGGTTTATGCCGGCTAACTTTGGCACGACTATACCCGTACCTCGACCTCTCGGACTTCTTCTCCACTCACGATCTCTTCACGGGCGGCGAGGTACTCTTGAATCGCGATTTTGATGTTGGCGAGCGCCTCCTCTTCCGTGGCACCCTGGGACCAACATCCCGGCAGACCAGGACATGAGATGCTGAAACCCTCTTCGCTCCTGTGTAGAACGACCTTGTACTTCATTTCTAAACCTCCAGCTGACTCAACCCTTATCTGTATATTACATGCCCTTCGAGAATTCGTTTGACAGACTAAGAGATTTTGCGGCGCCTTAGCCTCCGCAAACGCTCAGTTAGAGTGAACCGCGGGGCGGAGGTCTGGTACGCTTTTGAGATTTAGAGCAGGATGGCCGCGATGCTTGAGGGAATCATAATGCATTTTGAGGATCACGTCAAAGATTTAACCCGAATTGTGGGAGCAACGCGATTCTTTCCCCATGAAGTGCAAAGCTAAAATGTCCCCATGGGCGGAGACAGAATCGCATTGAGCCAAGATCAGTTGAGGCGGTGGCATCTGCTGACGGTGGTTTTGGACGGGCGGATCTGCTTGAGGGAGGCGGCGGCGCGGATGGGGGTCAGCTACCGGCAAGCGCCTGAAGGGGCGGGTAACTCGGGACGGGCCCGAGGGGCTCCTGCATAGGAACCGGGGCAGGAAGCCGGGCAACGCCCTGGCAGAAGATCTCACAGAGAAGACCTTGCAACTGTCCCGTACAGAGTACCTCAGGTTCAACGATACCCACTTCTGCCAGCAGTTGGCCACCGCTGAAGTCATCCGAGTCAGTCGGGAGACCGTGCGCCGGCTCCGACGGCGTCACGCCATTGCGCCCAAATGCCCCCGTCGTCCGGCTCGACACCGGATGCGAAGGGCACGCAAGCCCCAGGAGGGCATGATGGTTCTTTGGGATCTTTCACAACGGCCCGTGCGGATGCCAGAGGCGAAAACCTGAGACGCGATTTGCGCTGGACGCTCTTGGACGGTCTCGGAGAGGCAGGTGGCGGAGGGAGCAGGATTCGAACCCGCGGCCCTTTCGGGCTCCGGTTTTCAAGACCGGTGCCTTAAACCACTCGGCCATCCCTCCGCGGAATCTCTTTAAGGAAGGTCGTCTCTCGGAAGCCTGGCCCCAACGGCCCACCGTCAATGTAGCGGCTCGCCCTCGGCGTTGTCAAAGCCCGAGCGGAAGCGGTTCTTGAGGTATCGCTGGAGCGCCGGGTACTGGAGCGGGACATGGCCATGAAGGTCCATTTCGACCAGTGCCTTCCACAGGGGCCAGCCCTGGACTTCCACGCGATAGAGGGCGGCGACAAGTCCGGTCTTGTCCGCTCCGGAATGACAATGAAAAAGGATGGGAAAGTTCCGCTCGTCCGTGAGAAGCGCCTTGATCTGCTGCCACTGTTCCTCGGGCATGCCCTGGCGGGTGCTCACCACGATGTGGTGAATCACCACGCCGCGCCGGGCCGCGATTTCCCGCTCGTAAGACCGAAGCGTGGGCTTAAGAACCAAAATCGTCTTGAGGGCATAGCGGTCGATCCAGGATTCGAGCTGATCCGGTCCGGGCTGCCCTGACCGGTAGATCTTGCCCGGAACGACGACGTCGAAGTTCTTTTCGACCAGGTAGTTCCACAGGAACCAGGCCACGGCCAGCAGCGCGGCCAACGCCAGAAGAACAGGCAGCGCGGCCCGGCCCGTTCTCTCGGGCCTTGGGGGGCTCGCCACGTCAGATCTCCACCTGGTCGCCGCCGGAGTCGCTCCCTTCTCCGGATTCGGCGCCCGGCTCGTAGTTGCCCAGGACGACCATGGTTCTGTGGCCGACTTTTCTTCTCGTGATTTCACGGGCTCCGTCTCCCAAGATGCCCGCCAGCTTCTCCGCGTGCCGGGCTTCCAGGATGCAGAGAACCTTGGGATGGGACTGCATATACTCCTGGACGGCCTCGGGCGACTTGAAAACGCGTATAGGCCCCTTGGAATAATAAAGGAACTGGGGCGGGATCTGCAGGTAGGCTATGAGCTTCGCCCCCCGGGCTCTTTCAGCAGCCAGGGGCTCGCAAACAAACCGAGCGCTCTTGTGGGGGTTTACGGTCGGATCCACGACGTGAGCCCTGAAAACGGTGAGGAGCGCCGCGACTAGAAGCACCGACACCCATCCGGTGCGCCAGAGCTTTCTTTTCTGGAGAGCCAAGAAGGCGAGGCCCAGGAGGACCAACGCAGGAGCAAAGAAAGCCGCGGGCCGGAAGGGCGGCCGGTACTCGGAAGGCGCCAGAATCGCCGACAGCGGAGCGGCCGCTGCGAGCAGAAGAAGCAAGAGGCCCAAAAGGAGGTACACCCCGCGGGCATAGAGTTCCAGTTTCCCCTTGATGCACGCCCGGTTCCAGTCGTCCCATGCGCCGGAGACATAAACGGCCGCGGCGGGGAAGAGCGGCAGCAGATAGTTGCCCCGCTTCTCGGTCGTGATCGAGAAAAAGACAAAGGCGACATAGAAAAATCCCATGAGGTATTGTTCCGCCCCGGCCGAACCCAGAAAGGCCTTGACCTTGCTCTGGGTCGCGCGGTACCTGAGGGCCCATGCAGCCGGGAGCCAGAGGGTCCAGGGCAGGAAGATCGCCGGGAAATCGTAAAGGTAATAACCCAGCCCTTTCGGATGGCTGTACCCGTGGACGGCCCGGCTGTAGGTCTGTTTCCAGAGAATATCCCAGCCGCCGTAAGCTCCCCGGGTGGACAGAACGGCGGGCACGTACCACGCGCCGACCACGGCGACAACGGCCAGCATGCCCGCGACAGGTCGGAGCCGGCCAAGAATCCTCCATTGCCTGTGGGCGGCAGCCCACACGAGAGGGCCGCTCCAGCAGAGCAGGACGGCCACAGGACCTTTGGTCAACGTGCCTGCGGCCATGGCAGCGTAAAAAAGAACCGGAAAGATTCGGGACTGCCGGCCCTGCAGGGTTTCGAAGGCTCCCACAAGAGCGAACAAGACAAAGGCGGAAAAGACGAGGTCCATCTGGCCGAACCGGGCGACCCATGTGAATTGGGCCGCGGTCGCCAGGACCGCTGCGGCGATCCAGGCGCGGCCGGTTCCCAGATGCCGGCTGCCCCAGAAAAAGACTAGGAGCACGGTGGCCGTCGCGGCCAGGGCGGACGGAAGTCGGGCCGCTAAAGGCGTGACGTCGCCGAAGGGGAGGCTCGCAATTCCGGCCAGCCAGAAGTACATCATGGGCTTTTGGGTGTAGATCTCGTCGTTGAGATGCGGCACGATCCAGTCGGAACGGTCGATCATTTCCCTGGCCACCTGGGCGTAACGGGGCTCGTCGGGCGCCCAAAGGTCCCGTTCGCCGAGGCGATAGAAGAACAAGGCTCCGCACAAAAGCAGAAGCGCGACGGTTAGAACCGCCCGGGACGGCGCTGCTCCGTGCAGACGCGACTCGATCCGATCGAGGAAAGGGGCCGACGCAGGGGACATAGGCTCGTTCGTTTGTGGGGCAGGAGTGGAACACTCCGAGGCCGTTTCGGCATCGAAAAGCAAAGTAACACGGTCGAACCGGCCTTGCAAGGAAGGAAAGCGTTGCGTGAAACTCCGGGCTGAAGCGGAGTTTGTGCGCCGCGTTCGATTTGACTCCATCCGGGCGAAAGGATAAACAAAAACAAACGTCGAGAACACCTTTCTAGGGCTCGAGGAGGAGGCAGAAATGGACGTCACAAGCAACAGAATCGCGACGGCATTGAAGACCGCCATTCGCCGGGAAGAGAGAACAGCCCAAGCGTATCAGAACCAGTCGAAGGCCACGAAAGACCCGGCCGCCCGCAAGGTCCTCGAGTCTCTGGTGCGCCAGGAGATGGCGCACGCGAAGAAACTCAAGTTGATCCTGGACAAGGGGATCGACATCTCCCTCTTGGGAAAGCGGGGACGGGAGATGGTTCCGGAGCTTCGAATCGTCAACGACGACGTCCGGAAGCTGGAGGGCAAGGGGGAGGCCGTAACAGTCCTTCGGCGGGCTCTTAAAGCCGAGGAGAACTCGGCCCGCTTTTACCGATCGCTGGAAAAGATCTACAAGGGAGTCGACGTGGCCGTCCTGTTCGGCAAGCTCGCCGAAGAGGAAGAAATCCACAAAGCCCGCTTGGAAAGAGTCCTGGCCAGGATGTAAAAAGGCTTCAGCCTCTTTTCAGAATCTCGCCCGCGACCTGGACCGCAGACTGGGCGCAGGCCTCCACGCCCACAGTCCCAGGCGGCATGCATCCGTCGCCCACGTTGTACAGGTTCTCGACAGGCGTCCGCACCGGCATGGGGAACCCGGGCCACCTGTGCATGGAAGGCCAGTCTTTATGGTGAGTGCCGGTGTGGATGATGTGGGCCCCTTTCCGCAACACCGGAAAGTTTTCCTCGATTTCCCGGCGCGCCCGCTGAATCGACTCCCGGAACCTTAGCGGAGGGCTCGAACTGGGGGGGACGCTGTAGGTTACGGTCAGGTGTCTGCCGGGGGGTGCCAGCTCCGGGCAGGTCAGGGTCGGTGTGGCGAGGAAACACAGACTTTTGGTGTTTCCGAAATTCCAAACGCCGGCGCAGTCGCTGGGCGGCTCGGCTGAGGCGATGCAGAGGGAGATGACCGGAACCGGGTGCGGATGCGCTTCGAGGAGGGCCCGGTAACTTTTTTCGATGGGTTCTGCGCCCAGAAGCCGCACGGTCTGTTTTGGCCCGCAGTTGCTGATGACGTATGGAGCTTCGATCGTTTCCTCCTTGCCTTTCTTGTCGACGCATACGCCCCGCACGGCTCCCTTTTCGACAAGAATCGAGCGGCACGACGCGCCGGTCTCGACTCTGGCGCCCCGCTCGACAAGCGCGGCCGCCAAGTCGTTCATGAGTCTCCTGTTGCCCTCTGCGGCGATCCCGTAGCGGATGTTTCTGCCCATGGCCTTGAGGAATCGGAAGAATTCTCCAGCAGGCGTCTCGTCCGCATGGACCCCGATGTAGGCGGCGCAAAACCCTTCAAAAAGGGCGTGAACGCTTGCGTTGGAGGAGTACTGGGCCAGCCAGTGGCGGAATGAGATTTCGTCCGAAGGCTGCCACCAGGAGAGAGCGCGCGTAAAACGCCGGAAAAGTTCACGGGCCTCCTGGGGGTCCTGCAAGGCGAATTCGATCATGCCGAGCAGCCCGCCACCGCCGGTGGGAGCTTCGTAGTCGCCGTGGCGAAGCCTGTACCGGTAAGCCCCCTGCATCGGCCGAACGTTCATGGGCACTCCGAGCAGATCGAACGTTTCCCGAAAGGCGCTTCGTCCCTCGAAAGGCACGAGAGTCGCGCCGGTCGGGACCTGAAAGCCTTTCACGAGGCGGCTGGACAGGCGGCCTCCGAGAATCGGCAGTCTCTCGAGGACCGCGACCTTCATGCCTTGCTGCACGAGCCTGGCTGCTGCGCACAGACCGCCCACTCCAGAGCCGATGACGACGGCGTCTGCTTTGCTCCGCTTCATGTTTGGGCCTCGCGTGCTGGTTTGCTCCGCCGGTGGTTTTTCGTGGCGGCTCCCTGTTCCCGCCTTGCCTCTTTCGCGTCAAGCCGAAAGGGGCGATCAAACCACCTCCATCAGGTCCTTCCGATAAGGAACGCTCAGAGCCCCTTCGGGGCAGAACTCCACGCAGCAGTAGCAGGCAATGCACTTGGCCGAGTCGACCTTTGGCCAGGGATCGAAGGAAATGGCGCTGGCCGGGCAGGACTGGTCGCCGCAGAGCCTGCAAAGGACGCATTTGCCTTCGTCGAGAAGCGGCTGGATTTTGACGATCTGCTCGTAAGGGTTGAAACCGGACTCCAGCGCGAAGGTCGGAGGCCTCTCGAAGGTCGGCAAGACCTCGAAGTCGCCCTCCACATCGATCCGGTCCAACCGGATTTCGCCGAGCCCTTGCTGGTGCGCCATTTCCAGCATCTTGATCTTTGTCGGATCCCAACCCATCATGGCCGTGATCACAGCGTCCACCTCGACCCCGTTTTTCCCGGCGACGATCTTCCCCACCTTTCGGGGCTTGCCGTGGGTCGGGCCGCCCCCCTCCATGCCGACCACGGCGTCCACCACGTGGAGATCCGGCGTCCGCCACTTGTACAGGTCCAGCCACAGTTGGGTCAGGCGTTTGAGATTCCCGGTCTCCAGATGATAGCGCGATTTCATCGCGCCGACGACATATCCGAACAGATTCTTGATGCAGCACGAGATACCGGAAAGAACATGGGTTTTCATCTTGGGCACGTTGATCAGGAAGTCGACCTCCCGGACCTTGCGGGACACGAACACGCGGGGGAGAATGGCCGAGCCGATGTCGACAAACTCCCCCTCCCGGCTGATATTGCAATAGTGGTCAGGGGCGAGATCGAGGATGCCCGACATCCGGACCGAGTGCATGGCTCCCTCGTCCAAGTTGCCGGGATTGTCCCCGATCGCGACGTCGGGGGTTTGCTTGAGGCACTCGTCGAGCAGGGCCTTGACCAACCGCGCGTCGGTGGCGGCGCTCTTTTCCGGTCCCACGGCCGCCCCGAAGTTTGGCTTAAGCAGAACGCTCTTGCCTTGGATTCTGACGTCGAGCCGTTGGAAGATCCCTGTTAGGGCCGAGCCTGCGGAATCGTAGTCGGCGTTGCGGACAAGGACAAGGGACATGGCGTGATCCTCCCCGCTTTCATCGTGGAGCGGATCCACAACGAATGCAAGCCCTCCTTCCGGGGCCGGGGAGCCGAAGAGCCTGAGAGGCTTGCGGGCTCGATGACCTTGATGGCGTCCCCAAAAAAGCGGCCCCGGCAGGCGGCGTCTCCTCCCTTTCCGTCCCGGGGGCGGACCGGGACCCTTCTCCTCACGAGCGCCCGGCTAGTGGGTTTGCCTTTCCCGGGAGGGGGGGACAGCCCTCCTTTCGGCAAGCTTCCCGGGAATTTGACAGCCCGACCGGGCGCCGACACCGCCTGCCGGGAAACCGACAGTCCTCCTGCTGCTGGGCCGGAACCTCGGCCTGCGATTACTTGGCCTCCTGAACAACGGAGGTCATGCCCAAATCCTTGCGGATGTCCCAGAAGGCCGGGCATTGCCACATGCAGATGAAGCTCGAATGCAGGTCCACGTGGTCCATGAGGGTGACCATTCCGTTGAACCAGGAAGGCATGCCCATTTCTTCGAAGAAGTGCCACCAGACGTCCTCGGTTCTGTAGAGGCGGCCCCTCTGGTCGTAGTTGGCGATGAAGTGGATCACGAAGGTCTCGGCGTCCACGTACACCTCTCGCTTGCTGTACACATAGTTGGGATCCTTTTGGGTCATGGTCACGAGGTAGATGGGCCTCCGCTCCATTTTCACATTGTGATAGGCGAAGTCCTCGGAGCTCATGTAGTGGGTTCCATCGATGGTCACCGGCACGAGGAATTCTCGCTCTTCCACCTTGTAGTCATACGGGTAGCGAGTGGCCGAGAGCTTCTGGGAAAAGAGGTTCATGTCGTCGTAAATCAGGTCCTGCCCACCCACCTGGTCCTGCGTGTCGGTGGCGGACATCTTCCGGATTCGCCGTAGACTGGGCACGTACAGCAGATTCTGATCCGGAGTGGCCTGGTCCATGTAATTCAACATGTTCCGGGTCATGCCAGCGGAGTCTCGCGGCGTCTCCCACTTCCAGGCTCCTGTGATGAGCTCTCCTCGTTTTTTCGCCCGTTCGTCGTACCAGCCCAAGGGTGGGATGAGAACGCGTCCGGCCAGGCGGCCGAAAAGAGTGAACGCGTCGGACTGATAATCCCGCTTGAGATCTCGGGTATAAGCCCAGAGCCGGTTGTAGTTGACGAAATTCTGCTCCCACTGGCAGTAGCGGCCGAAGACCCAGTTCCACATCACCTGGATGGCCTTGAATTCGCCCTCGGGTTTCGGGAAGGGGAAACCAGCCTCCCAGGTCGACGGGATCAGATATCCTTGATCGTCAAGTTTCGTCTTTCCGGCATTGCGTTTTGTCGCTTCGGATACCGGAAGGGGATAATAGAGCTGCCGGGTCGGGACAATCTCGAACTCTGGGATGTTGCCGATATGGGGCGGCCCGCCGGGCTTGATGCGATTGTACCACTGCGGGATCAAGAGGGCCTTAAGCCCTGGGTACTTTTCCAGATCCTGATAGGTGTACTTGCCCGGCTTGATTTCGGGGGCGATTTGGCCCACACGATCCGGAGCCCGGAAACCGATCACTTCGGCCCATTGGGTCTTCATCGCTTCCTGATCGAAGCAGAGCCTTTTGTAAAGCTGAGGGGGAAGAAGGGTTCGAGGGTCAAGCGGAGACCCCAGCCAAGAGCGTGGATCGTCGAAATTGTTCTTGTACTGCATCACCTCGGAGATGGTCTTGGGAAGATAGGTTGAGGGATGCGGAATGGCCTCATCGGCAGCCGCAGGAGCCGCAAGACTTGCCGAAGCCAGGAGACACAGAGAAAAGAGAACGACGGAGATCTTGATCCCACTCATGCGTGAACCTCCCATGTGGCTGTCTTTTGTACGATTGCGCCTGACCCGCGCGATCCGGGGCGCTCAGCATGAGCAGCCCCTGCGTTGGACTTCACCTTCCTTGCCTGCATCAGGAGAAGCGATACGCTACGGTGAAGTACACGAAATCCTTGTTGGAAAACGGCTGGAAGCCCTTGGCGACCCTGCGACCGTCGAAGACCAGGAACCCCAACTTGTACTTCAGGCGGTCGCTCTGTTCCCAGGCAATTTGGGTTTTGAAAAGGTTCGCCCGGAAGGTGATGTCTCGCTGCCAGAAGAACATGGGTTGCAATTTGTTGTGGAAATAACTCGTGTTGATCATGAACGTAGCGGTGTAGTTAACGTCCTCCACGCCCGAGAAGTAGAAGTCATCCGGATAATCGAAGATCTTCCGGTGGAAGAACTGCGTGGAGGTGGAAAAATAGGACTTCGCATTGAGCCAGTCGACCTTGAACTTCCAGTCCAGGCCCAGAGCGTAGCGGAGTTCGTCCCGTTTCTGGAGTTCCTTTTCTCCTGGTGGAATGACCGGCGAATAGATGAAGCTGCTGTTGAAGGCGTAAAAAACCTCCGTGCGCAGCACAGGCGCGACGCCTCCCAGCACGGACGCTCGGAGCGCGGGGAAATCCCTGGAAAAGGTCCCGCCTACGAAGTGGAGTTTCGGATAGTGTCCTTTCTTGCCGGGATGAAGGATGAGATTGCCGTCCCAAGGCGAGGGTTCAGGGGGAACCCGTCCCCTGGTGGATTCGAAAATCGGCTGGTTGTCCCGGCCGTTGAAGTAGTTGAGCGTGACGATCGCGTCGGCCAGGATGCCCTTGAGTCGAACGCCGTATTGGAAGGTGTCTGGATCCCAAGCGTCCGGCTCGTCGAGTTTCACGATGTCGTAGGAACCCACGTGGCAGAACCCCAGGGCGGGGTGTGTAATCGAGATGTTGGGTGCCCAAATACCGGAAACGTCGTTGCCCGGCAGGATAAGTTCATTGCCCCGGAAGTCAGCGTTTGGATTGAAGACAAATTCCACTCCCAAGTCTGTGAGCCAGGTCGTCTGGGGCTGCACGAAATATTCTGTCCGAAGGAGCCAGATCGGGATGATTGTGGTCTCGAACTCAACGTCCGCAAGGCCCCGCCGCGTGTCGGACGGATTGATCTGGTCCATCAAGCGTATGCCGTCGGTCTCCCCCCATTTGACGATCTGCTTGCCGATCCGAAAGAGGAAGTTGCCGGGCGTCCAGGTCAGGTGAAGCTCTTTGAGGAGATCCTGATAATCGTCGAAAACATACAAGCGGTCCCGAGACCGATTGAACTGTTTTTCTCCCCATTCGTCGCTCTTGCCGTCAAGCAGAGGGTAAGCCCAGTCCGTGTTGACCATGGTCGAGCCGAAGAAAGTCAGATTGTCGGCCATTTGAAGCTTCGTTTCGAGAAGAAACTGAAAGATCGCGGACTGAAATCCTTTCTTGGTGTCGTAGTGGTCTCCGCCCACGATGTTGAAAGCCACGCCCTGGTTGACATACCCCATCACGGATAAGGGCATGGCTCCCACGGTGAAGTCGTAGGCTCGGGCCGGTCCGGCGACGACTGCCCATGTCACCGATACGGCCAGGAGCATCGGCGCGAATCTGCTGCAGAGCCAAGGCGCGATCCTGTTCATCATCCCCCCTCCTTTGCGTTTTGAGTTGCCTGTTTCGAGCAACGGACATCCTCGAGAACGTGCGCCAAAGAGTGGACCGGTCCATGCGGCAACCAGTCCATGGCGCTTTATGGGTCAATTTTCTCTCGCCAGGGTTTCGGCAACGGAAATCCTCGACGCCTCCTGGCTCCGAAGAAACCTCGGCCGGATCCAGGAAAGCAGCAGCGGGTGGATCGTAAAGGCCATGACCATGTTCGAGAACAGAAGGATCGCCAGGAGCAGGCCCATCTGGGCCTGGAACTTCAGGGCCGAAAGGGGATACCAGGACAGAATGGGAAGAATCAGGGTCAGGGCGGTCAAGAAGATGCCGAGGCCGGCCGTGCGAACGGCCTTGAGGATTGTTTCCGTGTAATCCCTGGTATTGGGATATTCCTCGCGAGCGCGGCTGTAAAGGTAGATCGCAAAATCCACGCCCACCCCGACGCCAACGGCCGAGCACGGCAGGGTGGCTGTGGTCAGGCCGATTCCGGCATACGCCATGTAACCAAAGGCGATGAGATTGGACAAGACAAGAGGAAGGCTGAGCATGGCTCCGGCCACCAAAGAACGGAAGGAGAGAGCGCACATGCAGAAAATGGCCGCCAAGACCAAACTGTCCAGAAGCAGATGGGTCTTTTTCATTTCCTCGTTCAGGGCGATCTCCATGCCGATGCGGCCCCCAGCGAGTCTGAATTCGCCCGTTTCCGTTTTGAGAGGGTGATTCTGGAAGAACGCATAGGCTGCGTCGCGGATGCGCTTGAGATTGTCTGAGGTGTGGTCGGCGAAAAACAGGGTGATCTGAGCCCGGCTCTGCTCCGGATCCACGTAGCGTTGAAGACCGGCCATGCCCGCGCTGGACCGCAACAGCGCCATCATGCCCGTGAGCTTTTCCCGGTCTCGGGGCACTTCGTACCAGACAGGGTCTCCCTCGTGGAAGGTGCAGTTGAGCATTTTCATGAGGTTGGCCAGGGAGCTTGAGGACATGTAAATGTCCGGGAGGCTCTGGGCCATATGCTGGCTAAAGAGCTCGAAGGTCATCAGCACCGCCGGGTCGTAGACCGACTCCGGCGCCCCGTCAAAGTAAAGGCTGAAGGTCTCGGAAGAAGCGCGGAAATTCTGGTTGAAGAAAACCTGATCTTGGTTATAGGGGTGTCTCTCCCAGAGGATCGGCGAGCCGGGCGTAGGATCTCCCACCTTCAGCTTCGAAACCTGCCAGAAGCCGTACGCGGCGATTGCCAGAGCGACGATGGTGATCGGATACCGACCCACGGTCATGGAGAAACGAGAGAGCCTGACGAGCCATGTGGAACGGTCTCTTCTCTGTCCTCCGGAGGGCTGTCTCGTCTTCAGAGAGAGCAGGCTGCACAACAGGGGGACTACCGTGCCCTCTATGAGGATCGTGAGCATCCAGAAGCTCATCAGGATGGCCACCTGCTTCATCAGGCGGATATCGGCGATGCCCAGAACCAGAAACCCGGCCACGTCGGTCGCCACGGCGGCGGCATTGGGTATGCTCATGGCCTGCATGGTTCTCTTGGCAGCGGTTTCTTTGGACGAGCTTGCCCGGTATTCCTCGATATACCGGTGTGTGATCTGCACGGCGTTGCTGAGCATGCGGGAGACAACGAGGAAGGCGAGGACAAATTGCAGGGGGCTGAAGTTGATGCCGGTCCAGGCGATGAAGCCGAGCCCGAAGGCGGTGCATATCGCGGACATTGCGGCCGGGACGACCATTCCGACCAAGTTGCGGAAGGATAGGTACAACAGAGCGGCCATGAGCAGCACGCTTATGGCAAAGACTTGATAAAGCTGGGGCTTGTGGCTGTAAATCCACCCCATGAGCATCGGAAACCCGACGATGTGGACCGAGGTGTTCTCGTCGCTGTACCGTCGAACCACATCCTGGAGCTTGTGGAAGATCCTTTCGTAGGAGACGGTCTCGCGCATTTCGGTCAGCACGAGAGCTGCCGAGCCGTCCCTGGACACGAGGGTTCCGTCGTAGGCCGGATTGGAGAAGATGTTCTTTCTTAGGAGCTGAATTTCCGCCTCGTTCTCCGGAATATCGGGAAACATGAGAGCTTCGAAGGCGATCTCGCCCCGGGCCTTGGTCTTGACGACCTTGGTGGCGTTGCTGGCGATCGAGACGGTCTGCACGCGGTAGATTTCGTCCCACAGCTCGATCTCCCGGGTGAGATCGCGGATTTTCCCGAGCATGGGGAGATTGAAAATGTCTCCCTGGCGAGCCCGAAGGGCGATGACGAGGCTCGTTCCCCCGCCTCCAAAGACTTGAGAGAAGCGCTTGTGGAGCGCGAGGTACGGGTGGTCCTGGGGGAAGAGGTCTGAGAGAATCACATGGGTCTTGATGTTCGTCGCGCTCAGGGCTGAAAGAACGGCTCCAACCATCACGATCGCCAAAACAAGCCGTCTGTGGCGCCAGAAAAACTCGATCCGCCTCGAGACCTGAACCGGGGTGTCGTTCATGGAATTTCGCTCTCGGCTTTGAAAAAGTCGTTACCTTCCGTGCGGAGGATAAATGCGCCTCCAGGACGTTGCTGTTCCGTCGGACAGATAGATCCATCCGCCGCGGCCGACCGCGACGAAACTGTCTTCGCCTTTCGGACACAGCCCGTACAACCAGCCGTAGATGACCGGGGGCTCAGCGGAAACGGCCCGGAACGTCTCGCCCCCATCCGAACTTGCCAAAAGAAGGCCACTTCCGGCCAAGAGGACGGTTCCGCGCAGATCGGCCCAGATGCCGAACAGATGGGCTTTCGGGATGTTGCCTGTTCGCTCCAGCCAGCTCTGTCCGCCGTCCTTTGTGACCGCCGCATATCCTTCCATTCCCACCACCCAGGCCGTTGAGGGACTGACGGCGCGGACGGCGAACAGGGACGTGCCGGCATCAACGTCCCCGGTTTCCTCCGAGACGCGCAACCAGCCGGCCTGATGCTCCCAGTGAACCCCTTTGTCGCGGGTGTGATAGATGTACCCGTATTCTCCCGCTGCCCAGCCGTGCTCGGAGTCGCAGAAGGAGATTCCCTTGAGAATGATGTCCGGGCCCTCGAACTGGACCGTCCAGGTTTGTCCGCCGTCCTGGGTGTGGAGGATTTGCCCCCGCTCGCCGGCGATCCACCCGGTCGACCGATCCACGAAGCAAACCGCCATGAGATACAGGTCGACCGGACTTTGCTGGCGATTCCAAATCTGGCCTCCGTCGAGCGTGTGGAGGATCGTCCCTTTGTCTCCCACTGCCCAACCTGTTTGGTCGTCCAGGAAGGATATGCCGGTCAGGGTGTAATCGGTTCCGCTTGCCTGGACGCTCCAAGTTGCGCCGCCGTCGGACGTGTGAAGGATTCGGCCCCATCGGCCACAAGCCCAGCCGTGGGTTTGGCTCGGAAAGGAGACGGAGAAGAGATCCTGCTGCAGGACGGGACCGGTGCCCGCCGAGGGGGCCGCCCAAAGGACATGGCCCTGGGAAAGGGCCAAAGCGGTCAGGAACAGGACGATTCCGAGGGATCGCGTTCCACCAATACGAAAGGTACGTCCAGGCCACGAGGAGAGAGCTTTCCGCATGTTTGCCTCAGGAAGGAACGTCTCAGGATTCCTGAATTTCACTGTTTTATTGTTCATTGAATAGGGCATTGGTCATGAAATGACCTAAGACAGATAATATGACCCTAGGTCATGTTATTTACCAGTCTGGCCTACTGCTTGTCAACAAAAAAATGAAGGGGGGCCGACTAGCCCCTGACCCGGATCCCGCTTGCGAACCGAGAAAGCGGTTCCACGGGGCCCGTCAACCGAGGGATTCGGGAAGAAAGGTTGGAAGGAAATGATCCTCAGGGGACCTGGATGGGCCGTTTCACGTAGCCGTGGGCATGGAACCACCGGACGGCCTTTTTCAGACAATCTTCGAGAGGGGTCAAGGTCAGGCCCAGCTCCTTAAGGGCTTTCCGGTTCGATGCGTGCATGGGGCGCTTGAGGAACCGCACAGAGGCCAGGCTGACGATCGAGGGACGGCCCAGGAGCCTTGCCAGGACAAGATCTCCGAACAGGCCGGCGACCCAGGCGGCGGCGTATGGAATGGGCCACCTGGGAGCCGGCACGCCCGTGAGCCGGGAAAGGACGGCCAGAATTTGGCGGACGGTCACGTTCTCGCCGCCCAGAATGTACCGTTCTCCGGGTCTGCCTTTCTCCATGGCAAGCCGGTGGCCGGCTGCGACGTCGTCGGCGTCGATCACGTTGAGGGACATCGGCGGATAGAGGGGCATCCGGCCGTTCAGGAAATCCACGATGAGCTTGCCGGTCGGCGTGGGTTTGAGATCCCGCTCTCCCATGGGCGCGGTCGGGTTGACGACCACCACCGGAAGTCCCCTGGCGCAGGCCCGCCAGGCTTCGACCTCGGCCAGATACTTCGTCGTGACATAGGGAAGAAAGAACTCGCCCAGGTCCCAGACCGTCTCCTCGTGTGCAGGCCTTCCGGCTCGGGCCGACCCGACTGCCGCGATCGTCGAAGTGTGCACGACCCGACGGACGTCCGCCTCGAGGCAGGCGGCAAGCACGTTTCGAGTGCCCTCCACGTTGATGCGGTAGTAGGCTTGGGGCGGATCCGCCATCGTGTAAAGGGCGGCCACATGGTACACCCGATCGCAACCCCGCACGGCCCTGCGGACCGAGTCGAAGTCGGTGACGTCCCCCGGGGCTTCTTCGACGTCCAGGCCTTGCAGATTGAGACGATTGGCGTTCGGCCGGACCAGGACCCGGACCTCCTCGCCGTTTCTCAACAGTTCCCGCACGACCGCAGATCCAAGAAAACCCGTGGCTCCGGTGACGAGCGCTTTCATGGCCTGTCTTTCTCCTCCCCCAGTGCCCCCGGTTTGGCCTCGGCCTCGGAGGCAAACTCAGAGGGCTCCGCTTTTCAAAAGATCCTCCACGATCCTGGCTTGAAGCTCCCGGAAGGTTTCCGGCGGCTCCGCGGACTCGGGCCTTCTCTCCATCCGAAGGGCATCCGCCGGGCACTGAAGCGTGCAGACCGCACACCCGATGCAACGGACGGCCTCCAGGCGGACCACGTCCCCGTCCAGGCTTAGGGCTTCCATGTGGCAGGACTCCACGCAGGCGCCGCAGCCGGTACAGGCCTGCTCATCGACAACCACGATGAAGTTGGAGGTCGCAGCCAGGGAAGGCATTTGGGAGTTCTTTACGCTTGTCAGGATGCCGCAGCAGCACCCGCAGCAGGCGCAGATGAAGTCGATGCGCTTTTTCGTGTTGTTGGAGGTCAGAACGAGCCCGGCCTCCACGGCCCTGCGGATCACGGCATGGGCTTCCTCCCGGGAGACCTTCCGGCCGAAGCCCCGCTCCTCCACGAAGCGGGCGAAGGGCCCGAACTGCATGCACACGTCCTTGGGAGCTCCGCAGCTCTTGCCCATGAGTTCTTTCTGGTGGCGGCAGTAACAGGTGGCCAGACTGATCTCATCGGCCTGGTCGATGTAATGGGAGACCTGTTCGAAGGTGTGAACCCCGATTGAAGGCTCGATCTGCTGTTCGATGGGGACGACCCGGGCGAAAGGGGTGATCGCGGGAGGCGGCCCGTCGGTGAAGGGCGTGTGAAGGATTTCGTCGAAAAGGCGCGCGAGTTCCCGGTCTTTCTGCGACGTTTCGCCCTTCATGAACTGGAGCTCGAACACGCCGGGAAAGAGCTGGAGAAGCTTGTATTGGTTTGGTGTGCCGGACTTGCAGTAAAGGAGTCCCTTGTCTGCCATGGCCTCGAGCCGGGCGGCCACCCGGGAAGGGTCCTCCCCCAACCTGGCAGCCACGGCTGCGGCGTCTTGAAGGATGCCGGGCGTCATGGCCAGGGCGGTTTCGGCTTCCTCGGGGGTGTAGAGCCTTTGGAGAAGCCGGGAGAGGGCTTCTCCTTTGGGGCCGCTCATGCCGATCGTGCGATAGAGATCCGCGAGTCTGTCGTAAAGGTCAGGTTCGCGTCGCTGCTGCTCGTGCATCGTGTTTTCTCCTTCAGGGTTGGTTGGGAAAAGGCGGTGCTCCTGCGCCGGCCAGGGGGCGACTTTCCGTATCGCACGGACCATGGGCTCGGCCGGGCTGTACCCGGGGATTCCCTGGGTGGCCTGGCGCGACAGGCGGCATGCGGTCCCGGGAAATCGTCGCAGAAGGAACGCCTGGAGGCCGTTGCGGAAAGGATTTCGCTCGTAAAGGCGCCTGCGGATCCAGGTGCGGCCATAGTTGCAGTTGATCCGCCGGAACTCGCGTTCGGCGGCTTCGCGGTCCCGGACGGCCATGGCCGCGATTTTTCCGGACAGGAGCGCTCCGTGGATCCCGAACAGGAACATGGGATCCATGGACCCGGAGAGGCTTCCGGCCAGAATCCTCTGGCCGTGAAACAGCCTGGGGTTCCGGAAGCTCTTGGTCGGTACGCAGCCCGTGAGAAATCTCCATCCGGCGAGGCTTACGCCGAGTCTTTCCCGCACTTTCTGGACGCAGTCTTCCAGGTTCGCCCGGGACAGGGGCTTGCGGGAGAACAGGAGGGCGTACCAGAGATTGTTCACTGCGGTCGCGTAGAAATAGTCGTTGGTATAGTCGTCCATGTAGCTGACGAGAAGCTGCTCGAACTCTGCCCGAAGGTTTCCGAAGAGCTTTTCGTTTCTTTCTGCCTGCATCCAGAAGGAGTAAACATTTTTGTACGGGATGCCGGTGGCGTCGAACATCTCGGGGTGCAGGCCGGTGGCGAGGATGCTGCCGGGCGGCACTTCGTCGGGATTCCGGACGAGCGTGCCAAAGAGGAATTTCACGCCGTGGTGCAGGCATTCCCGGTACAAGTAGCTGTCGATGGAGGTGGGCCTGTCTCCCCTTTCGACGCAGAAGAGCGTATCGGTCTGGCAGGAAAAGAGGTTGTCCTTGACCCCGAGCTGAAAGGACAGGATCGGCTTGAAACAAGGGGTCAGGTCGATTCCCACGTAACGGCTTGCCGCCTCAACGTGGATGGGCGTGCTGTGGCAAGAGGGGTGCAGGTGGCGCATCCCGCCGATCTTGTCGTGCCCTTCCAGGATCGTCACTTCGTCGCCTTCCCGGGCCAGATGGATGGCGGCGACCATCCCGGAAAGGCCGGCTCCAACAATCGTCACTTTGGGCATGGCCGTTCCTCCCAAAGGGTGCCAAAGGTCATGATACGGGTCTTTCGGGCATGGATCAACGGAGACCGGCAACGGAGAAGGGCAACGGAGACCGGGCAGGGGAAGGAAAATGGCGAAGCAAGAGGACAAGACGCAAAAGGGCGAAGGGCAAAGACGGTCGGATCGCGCGGCGCTGGAACACTCTTGGTCTGGCTGGCTTTGGCTGCCTTACCCGGACAGACGGGCGGAAGGGCAGGGGGAGGAAGACCTACCACCCAGTTGGGCCGGGCCCGTCCCGGGCTCAGTGGCTTGGAGATTCGCAGGGACTGGTGGGACAGTTCAGAACCTGGCAGAGAGTTTCCAACTGCTCTTGGATCTTGCCGGCCCTTTCTTTGATCAGGCAGGCAAGCTGAATTCGCGGGCTCGGCGGTCCCTCATCCACTTCCAAGAGCAGGAAATCCGCGGCGAGCCGAACCTGGGAGCAGGACTCGCGAAGCTGCTCCAGGAGCACCTGCGCCTGAGGTCCGAACTCCGTCAAGCAGGGAGGGGTGGGAAGGATCCAGTTCGATTGAGGGTTTCGGGATGCCATCTCGATCTCGTTCTCCCCATACCAGGATGAAACAGGAGGGGTTGCGTTCTTGAAGGCGCGGCCATTTTCGTACCCTGAGCAAAGGACGTGCCAAAACAACGGGCTAGGGTTTGCCCGAGGGGGAAACCGGAAAACCCCTCAATTTCAAATTGGAAACGGACGGGACAGATTTGTCTGAGCCCAGCGCCGCTCGGAGCGCAAAAGCGTCACAACCTTGACGGGTGGTCGTATTTTGGCACGGGTCCAAGCTTTTCCAGACCGGTCCGTGAAGTGCCTTGCGACTGTCACGGTCCCTTGTGGCCTGAAACCTGGCGGACACTGGGAAACCTGAAAGGTCTGGCCGTGGATCGCCAGTGGGAGGCGTTGTATAGTGGCTTCGCCCCCTGAACCGAAGTCGGAGAAAAGGAATGAGACCAGAGCGGGCGGAGCGGCTGCCGGAGCTGGACTGGCTGAGGGTGTTCGCTGTGCTTCTGCTCGTTTACTACCACACGGCGGCGATATTCGTTCACTGGGACTCGGTGGTCAACAATCCGGAGCCGAGCCTGTGGGCAGACATCTTCATCCTGTTCGTGGATCAGTGGTACATGCCGCTCTTTTTCCTGATCGCAGGGGCCTCCACGCGCTTTTCCCTGGAGCGGCGGAGCGGTCTCGCTTACGCGGGGGAGCGCATGAAGAGGCTCTTGGTTCCCCTTGTCTTCGGCATGCTTGTCGTGGTTCCGCCCCAGGTCTATTTCGAACGGCTCCAGGACGGCCTCTTCCGGGGGTCGTTCCTCGATTTTTACGGGCGCCTTTTCGACGGCGTCTACCCGGCTGGCAACCTGAGCTGGCATCATCTCTGGTTTGTGGCCTACCTGCTCGTCCTTTCCTTGTGCTCCCTGCCGGTTCTCTTGTGGCTGAAGGGCTCGGGCTGGCCGGTGCTGGTAAAGTTTTGCGGCCTCCTGCGCAGACGAAGCCTTTGGCTGTTTCTTCCCGGCCTGCCGCTCGCCGCTGCTGAGACCCTGCTCAGACCGAAATTTGCGGGCCCGGCCAATTTCGTGAACGATTGGGCGAGCGTGTGCTTGTTCTGGCTCTTTTTCCTATACGGAAACATTCTGTATTCGGACGCTGGGCTCCTCGAGACCGTGGAGTCCTGCTGGGGCAGGATCCTGGCGGTTGCCGTGGGGTCGAGTTTGGTGGGGGGCTTCCTGTTTTTCGCGGGCCAGATCCCGGGCTACGGCAACCCCCTGCCGCAGGGCCTCTCGCCGGGATGGGCTCTTCTCATGCTCTTGAGGGGAGTGAACGCCTGGGCCTGGGTTCTCTTTTGGGTCGCCCTTGTGCGACGCCGTCTCGCCTTTCGTAACCGTCTTCTCGAGTACGCCTCCGAGGCGGCCTATCCTTTTTACATTCTCCACGAGACTTGGATCGTGGCGATCGGCTATCAGGTCGTGCGGCTGGATTGGGGTGTCGCGGCCAAGTACCTCGCCATCAGCACGGCGGGGCTCGCTGCGACCCTCTTCTCCTACGAGATTTTGGTCAGAAGGATCGCGCCGATCCGGTTTTTTTTCGGGATGCGGCCGGTCCGGCCTCTTCCAGCCCAGCCCGGATGATCTCTCGCGTTCGGTCCATTAGGCGGTCGATGGTCGTCGTGTCGTACCCCGAAACGTCGATGGGAGGGTGAATGCGCATCCGGGCGCGGCCCGGGAAGAGGTCGAGCGTTTTGGGCGGCAGGATGTTTCGGGTCCCCACGATCGTCACGGGCAGGACAGGAAGGCCCAAGTCCAGGGCCATCTGGAAAGCCCCTTTCTTGAATTTGCCGAGTTCGCCTGTGAGGCTGCGCGTGCCTTCTGGGAAGAAGAGAACCGAGGTGCCGTTGACGATTTTCGATTTTGCCGCCTGCAGGGAGGCCACGGCCGAACGCGGGTCGGACCGGTCGATATAGATGTGTCCGAGTTTTTCGCAGGCGATCCCCAGGACCGGAACGCGGCGGAGTTCCTTTTTCATGACCCACTTGAAATCCACGCCCAGCCATCCGTAAAGCACGAAGACGTCGTAGTGGCTCTGATGGTTCGCCACGATCACGTAGGACTGCTTCGGATCGATGTTCTCCCTGCCTTCGACATCGACTCCCATGGGCGTGGCCCAACTGTTGAGCCTTGCCCAGAGGGTTCCGCAAAGCTGGCTGGCGATTCTGGGTCCGAAAAGGGCCGTGAGCAGCATGGCCACCGGGCCCAGGCAGGCCGTCGTAACAGCCAAGAACGGGATGAAGACAAAATACTTGTAAGGCTGGTACAGCCAGTACAGGAACCTTCGCATACCCAAACCTCTCAGTTGACCCAGTCCGGGACGACCCACAAGAGCATGACCGTGAAGCGCAGGCCGCGTCGAACGGAGCGGGGATGCGGTCAATCGGGGTCCGGCTCGAATCCCCACACGCCTCCAGAAAACCCTGGGACGTAGACCCATCCCTCTTCGGACATGGACGTGCCCACCGAGGCGAATTCCGTCGCGCTCACGATCTCTTCGTCCAGAGACTGGCCTGTGGCGATGTCCAGCACGTGCAGCCGCAGGCCGAGTAGTCTGCCGGCCTGGGCCACGACCACATAGGCGCGGTCCGCCCCTCTCTGGACCGCGATTCCTCTGGATTCCAGGTCGGTTCTTTTCCACAGAATCTCGGCGTGTTCTCCGGCGTCGCGCAGAGCAACAAGGGGCGAGTCGAATCCTCCCGTGGGCAGGATCACGCCGCTCCGGGATGTGCAGGCGCTTCCCAGGGGATTGAACCCGAGGTCAAAACTCCACAGGGTGCTGCCGTCTTCGGCCGAGAGAGCCAGCAGGTGGTTCGCGTTGTCGTTGACGTAGAGTCTTAGGCCGTCGCCCGAAATGTCCGGGCTTGAGGCGCTGCCGCCTTCGAGGGCCTTATTCTCCCACAGGGGTTCAATGCTAGGAGGATCGCCCGGGACGTAGCGCATGGCCACAAGGGAAGTCAGGCCTTCACCGGGACGGGAAAGGGTGAAATAGAATGCGCCGCTTTGAAGATCGATCGAAGGTGTGTTGGCACAGGGGCATCTTCCCCCGGAGGAGCCGCTGCCGCAGTCCAGGTAGTCGAGAAAACTCGGTTCGTAAGAAACGCCGGGCAGCAGCTCATACGGCTCCGTGACCGGCTCGCCCGTATCGCGCCTGAGCACGTAAATTCTGCCGATGTGGGTGATGAAGAAAAGATGGCCCTCGGGCGTGAACTGGGCGCTCAGGGGGAATCCGACGACAGGCGTCTGCCACCGGTGGACGCCCTGGGACGTAAAGGAATGCATGGCCCGATTGTCCCCCAGGTACACATTCCCGTCCCGGTCGATCGTGGGAGAAGAGGCGATCGCCGAGTCATTGACGAGGTCGCTGCACCAGAGGATGTCGCCTGTCGTGCCGTCAAGGGCGTACAGATGGCAGGGATCGCCGCCGATATCAAGGCCCACGCCAACGTACACGTTGCCCTCAGGCCCCACGGTCGCCGCGGCCGCGATGAGCTTGCCTTGCAGGGCGTGAAAGGCCGGGGATACGCCGGCAGGACCGGGCGTATCGCTCGAATCCGAATTCCGGTTGTCGTGGTGGATCACGGGCCAGCCGCAGTCCGGATAGGCGCTCCGCTCGGAAAGATCGGAGCTTTTGTCGTCCCGGTCCGAGTCGCAGCCCGCGCTGAGAATCGGCACCTGCAGGGCGGCAAGGCAGGCCGCGGCCAGAAGGAACCGCTTCTTCATGGACTGGAACTCCTCTTGAAAGGGGAATCGCCTCCGGGCGGCTCATGATAGCGGATGGAGCCGCCTGGGGACAACCCCGCCGCAAGGACGGAACGGCACTCGCTCAGGTCATGGCGTCGAGGGCGTTACGGCACGGCTTGTTCCCGTGCCCTGGCCGTGGTAAACAGGAAGCCTCGACGTTGCCCTGGGCGATGCACGTTTTGGCGCTAGAACAGGAGGAGAATCAAATGGCGATTCGGGAAATCAGGGCCAGGGATCTCAACGCACGCGCCTTCATCGAAGAAAAGGTGAGAGAGATCCGCTCTGCCGTTGGCGACGGCATTGCCATCAACGCTCTGTCTGGAGGCGTCGACTCCTCCACGGTCACCTTGCTCGGCCACAGGGCACTGGGGAGGCGTCTGAAAACCTATTTCATCCAGAACGGGCTCATGCGGGAAGGCGAGCCCGAGCGGATCGTGGCGCTTTTCCGAAGGCTCGGCGTCCGTGTGGAAATCGTGGACGCCCAGGCGAAATTCTTTCGGGCTTTGAAGGGCATCACGGACCCGGAGGAGAAAAGGGAAGCCATCACCCAGACCTTTTACCGGGACGTCTTCGGCAGGCTTGTGAAAGCGAGCAAGGCCAAGGTGCTTCTGCAGGGGACGATCCTGACCGACATCGACGAGACCGTGGCGGGCATCAAGAGGCAGCACAACGTGTTCGAACAGTTGGGGATCGACCCGCAGAAAGCCTTCGGCTACAAGATCCTCGAGCCCCTCGTGCAACTGCGCAAGGACGGGGTGAGAAAAGTGGCCAAGGCCCTAGGCCTTCCCGAGTCCGTTTACGGACGCATGCCTTTCCCGGGGCCTGCCCTTTCGGCCCGCGTGATCGGGGAGGCGAGTCCGGCGAGGATCCGGCTCGTCCGGCAGGCGACCGCCATCGTGGAGGAGGAACTGGCCAGGACCCGCGCGTTCCAGTACATGGCGATTCTGCACGAAGATCGCGTCACGGGCATGAGAAACGGAAAAAGGGAGTTCGGGTTTCAGATTGAAGTGCGGTGCTGGGACAGCGTGGACGCCCGCAAGGCCACGCCGACCCGGCTTCCCTATGCGAAGCTCGACCGGCTGGCCAGGCGGCTGACTTACGAAGTGCCGGGCGTAGTGAGCGTGACATACAACATCACGCCGAAACCCCCGTCCACGATGGAAGCGGTCTAGGCCGCCTAAGGGCCCCCGGGTAACCTGGCCGGGGCTGGGTGACTCTAAATCGATAGGAGAGCAGTACCGGACCTGCCCCCCTTAGGTGGTTTTGGCACCGTGCCATCTGAAGGCCGGGCACGCCGCGCGGAGGACGGCCTCCATGCAAGCCGAGCATGCCCCGGATTGGCCGGGGCCGATCGAAAACCTGGAGTCGTTCCTGGAGAAAGTCCGCTCCGACCCTCTGCTGAACTTGCTTCGCGACGGTATCGTCGTGATCGACGCTGAAAAGCGGGTCCGCCTCATGAACCGCGCTGCAGAGGAACTGCTCAAGATTCGGGAGTCGGAGGCGCAGGGACAGTTCTGCTACAAGATCGTCCGGAGCGAGGTCTGCAAGGGCATGTGCGGCCAGTGCCTGAACCTGGAGGCATCACCCTACCTCGAAAGTTTCAACGTGGACGTGCTGACCCATACGGGAGAGATCATTGCCTGTTGTCTGCACACGGCGGTTCTCAAGGACCGTCAGGGCGCTACGACAGGATACATCGAGCACTTCCGGGAAATGGGCCAGGTTCGGGAGATCATCAACCAGCAGAGCGAACTGCTCAGGCTGTACGCGAATGAGAAAGAAAAAGTTCAGACTTTGGTCAACAGCATCGAGGATGGCGTTTTCACCGTGGGGTTGGACGGCCGAATCCGCAGCCTGAGCCCCAGACTGGAGTCGCTCGTGGGCTGGAAGGAAAAGGATTTGCTCGGAAAGGAATGGAGCGACCTTCTGGTTTTGGGTGAGGCGGGAGGGGAATCGGCGCGGCCTTTGCTTGCTGCGGATCGTCGCCTCGCGGAATTCCGCGACCAGCGGTTCGAAATGCGCACGGCCCGCGGGGTCCTCATACCGGTGTCGCTCAGCACGGTGCCTCTTAAAGGCCCTGAAGAGGATCGGATCGGCCTGCTCTGCCTAGTTCGGGACCTGCGGGAAATCGAGGAACTCAAGAAAGAATTACACGGACGGTACAGCTTCGGGAACATCCTGGGGACCGGGCCGCGGATGCGGGAGCTTTTCGAGTTGATCGAAAGGCTTTCGGACACCACCACCAACGTGCTCATCCAGGGCGAAAGCGGCACAGGCAAAGAGCTCGTGGCGCGGGCCCTTCACTATCACAGCCCGCGCAAGGACAAGCCGTTTCTCAAAATCAACTGCTCTGCTTTGCCCGATCCCCTTCTCGAAAGCGAACTGTTCGGATACGAGAAAGGGGCCTTCACAGGAGCTACCCACCGAAAACCCGGGAAATTCAAACTGGCCGACGGCGGCACGATCTTTCTGGACGAGATCGGGGATACTTCTCCGGCCTTTCAGGCGAAGCTGCTGCGGGTGGTCCAGGATCTCGAATTCGAGCCCTTGGGGAGCACTCGAGTCGAAAAAGTCGACGTGCGGATCCTGGCCGCTACCCATCGGGATCTCAAGGCCGACATCGCTGCGGGCCGCTTCCGGGAAGACCTTTATTATCGACTTTGCGTGGTGCCCATCTTCCTGCCTCCCTTGCGGGAGCGCAAGGAGGACATCCCGTTGCTCGTTAGCCATTTCCTCGAAAAAGTCGCTGCCAAACACAAGCCCCACAAAGTGCGGAAACCGTGGTTCTCGCCCCAGGCCATGGCCATTCTGATGGACTACGACTGGCCAGGAAACATCCGTGAACTTGAGAACGTGGTCGAGCGAGCCGTTGTCTGCTCCGCCTCGGACAGGCTCGACCCATCGGTGCTGCCGCGCGAAATTCGCCTCCACAAGACGGCGGCGGGTCAAGAGGCCCCGGACTCGGCCGGGGCCGTGCGAAGGACAGAGACCGACGAATTCCGAAAGATACGGGAAGTTCTCGATTCCTGCGGCGGTAATAAGACGTTGGCGGCTCGAAAGCTTGGAATCAGCCGCACCACGCTCTGGCGCAGGATTCGGGACGGAGAGAACTCGGGAGCTGATCATCCCCTTTGATGCTCTCGCACCTGTCTTTTTCCCTCCCCTGAGTGCTGGGTCGCTCTTTCGTTATTTCCTGCTCAAGACTCATTCCGCAAGAACCCCCGCAAGGAACCGTAGCGCCTGACTGTTTCATACACGCGTGAAACAGTGTTGCAGGTGTTTCATGCCGAGTTCTTGAGCATTTAACGATTAAAATCAAAGGAATATGACGAAGGGCCGGATTTCGTGTTTCATTTTATCGGAATTCTTCTTCTTGACACTCCTTCCGCCACCAGCTCCCTTCCCAAGAGAAGAACCGTGCAAATTCGTTCATTTTTTTCAATCCATTAGACTCAATGTCCCCCTAGAGGCCCTTCCAACGGAATGCTCTGGCACGGCCCTTGCCCTCTCCGGGCCTTCGTGAATGGGTTTTCGCTTTTTTGAAACATTCCAGCGGCCTCAGGAGGGAACTTGACGTGCGGACACCTTCGCCAATCCGACCGAAGTCATTGCTGCTCCGTCACCATTTGGCGTTTTGGGTCGCTCTGGGCCTTTCGGTCGTGCCCGTGCTTCCGGCAAGGGTGAATGCCGCCCGGGCAGAGGAAGGGACCAGCTTGGAAAAACTCCAATCCCAGATCCAGGAACTTTGGGATTCAGTGGATGAACTGGAGGCGCGGCTCGTCAAAGAGGAGAAAAAAAGCGCCTGGGACCGGATCCAGATGTACGGCGATTTTCGGATCCGCTACGCCTACGAGCACTGGAGCCTGCCGACTCAGTTTAACTTCCCGACCTTTGTCGAAATGATGCAATTCGGAAGCCTCCTTCAGAGCGGCCAGACCATTGAAGAGATTCTTGGCTTCCTCCTCGAGAATGATTTGCCCTTGCGAGAGCGAAAGGCCCACACCTTGAGCAACGACGAGTATTGGGATCTTCGATTCCGGCTCAAGATGCAAGCCGAGATCTCCGATACGATCCAGTTCCACGGCTGGATGACGGTCAAGCATTTCTTCGGGGCCGGGATCGTGGACCCAGTCTTTAACGGGTCCCCCAATACGGTGTACTACAGCTTCGACGCGGCCTCCATTCCCTCGGACACTACGGTCAAGCTTCAGAGAGCCTATGCCACCTGGAAGCCCAAGGCAATCCCGATCATTCTTACGGTCGGCCGCCAGGCCGCCACCGACGGCCCTCCGCGGGAACTTCGGGAGAACCGCGTCCGTCAGGGCACGCCCCCCGCCCTACTCATCGATGCCGAGATCGACGGGATCATGCTGGGGCTCCAGCTCGACAAGATCTGGCCTTCTCTACCGCCCACCGTGGTCCGCGGCTGTTATGGCACGGGCTTTGAGTCCGGTTTCGGCGGAGGAGGAAGGATCGAGAAGTCCACGGCCAACATCGGCATGTTCCGGTGGGTGTCTGTGGAAGGGCTCAAGGACATGAAGGTGGCTGGCGGATGTGGTGACACGCAGCTTCCCTTCCTTTCCGACAAGACGCTGCTGAGTTTCGGCTATTTCCGCGGCATGAACATTACCGACATTCCGAGCGGGCTCACGGTGAACTTCCCCGACCCTTGGGGGTCCACGCCGCAGCGCGTGACCGCGACCGAAAACCTGGGCGATATCGACCTTTTCGGTTTCGTGCTGGAATCCCAAAACTTCGGCGTGGACTGGTTCGTCTCAGCCGGCGCCAATCTCTTTCACCCGAACGGCAAGCTCTCCCAATACGGGTTCGGTTCCCTGGGGAACAACGATCCGCGCTATGCGGTTCAGTTGGGCAGTTCGCCCGGGGGCAACCCGTCCGAGGACCATGCGGGATACGCGGTGTTCACCGGCATGCAATTTCCCATTCGTCCGCTCCGGAGCAAGTTCGGCCTGGAGTACAACTACGGGTCCAAGTACTGGTTCAGCTTCACCCAGGGTTCGGATGACCTCAACAACAAGCTCGCCACTCGCGGTCACGTGGTGGAGCCTTACTACATCCAGGACGTAACGAAGAATTTCTTCGTCCGGGTTGGGTACCAGTACTACCGCTACAATTACAGCCTGAGCGGTTGGCACATCGGCGAGCCGACCCGCGTGAAGTCCGGAGGCAGCTACTTCTACCCGACGCCGAAGGAAATCCACAACGCGTACGTGCTTCTCGAGTTTCTTTTCTAACGGGAACCGATCCCACCGGGTTGCGGACTTCGTGCCTGCCGTCTGCGTGGGAGGCATCTAGGGGACCCCAATGAAAGGAGGAAGGAAAAAGATGAAGGGCCACAGCAGAATCGGCCGGCCAAGCGGAAGAAGCAGGGTAGGATCTGTAGCTTTTGCCGCGGCGGTCCTGGTGCTGGGATTTGCCCTCGCGGGGCCGGTGATCGGAGGCGAGGGCGAAGGAAGTTCCAAGCAGGGGAAATTCCTCTTCCGGTCCAAATGCAAGGAATGCCACTGGCCGGACAGGGAAGGGGGTGAAGTCACGCCGATCACCTTCACCCAGCAGCAATGGAAGGATTTCTTCGACAAGAACAAGCACAAGAAAAAGAAGGACGTCTGGGGCGAAAAGTTTACGGCCGAGGAGCTTGTCCACATCAAGACGTACCTCATCGAGCACGCTTCGGACAGCCCGCAGCCCGAAACCTGCGGTTGAACGAAGAGAACGGGACCTGCAAGGAGAGCAAGGCCGTGGGGAAGGAGAAGAAGCAAATCGCCGAACCTGGACCTCCGAAATCGGAAAGGGGACGCCTCGTGATGGACCGGAGGCGCTTCCTGTCCTTAAGCGTTTCAGCCGCGGCGCTCGTCGCAGCGTCGGGCGGTTCGTGGCGGTTCTTGGCCGGGACTGCCCACGGGGGCTTGGACAGCAAGACGGTTCAGGGGGCGACAAGGGTCGTGCCGACCGTGTGCGGTCTGTGCACGAACAAGTGCGGCGCCTTGGCCAGGGTGGTGGACGGCGTCGTTGTTAAGCTCGACGGGAACCCGCGCCACCCCAAGTCGAGGGGAAAGCTCTGCGCTCGGGGACAGGCTGGCCTGCAATTACTTTACGATCCCAATCGCCTCAAGGTGCCCCTGATTCGGGCCGGCGCGAGAGGATCGGGCCAGTGGAAGAGGGCGAGTTGGCAAGAAGCTCTGGACTACACGGCCGAAAGACTCTTGCAGATCAAGGAGCGATACGGCCCGCAAGGCGTGCTGTTTTCCTCTACCGAGGAATTTCAGGAACGGTTCTTCTTGGATCTTGCCGAAGCTTTCGGGAGTCCGAACACGATCCGCCATCCAACCCAGTGCCTGGTCGCGAACAACGTGGCCTTTTTTCACACCTACGGGACCGTCCCGCTGCCGGATCTGGCCAATAGTTGTCTCATCCTCATGGCGGGCGCAAACCGCGCTGAGGCGATCATCACGCCAGACACGCTCGATCTGTTTGAGAACCTGCACTATAGAAGCAAGTTCATTTACCTGGATCCCCGCTACACGGTGACGGCCAGCAAGGCGGACATTTGGATCCCGATCAAGCCGGGCACGGATTTGGCCTTCGTGCTGGCCATGATCCATGTGATCGTCAAGGAGAACCTCTACGACCGGGCCTTCGTGGAACAGTGCACCCACGGGTTCGACAAGCTCGTGGAGCACATTGAGCCGTACACGCCGGAGTGGGCCGCCAGAGAATGCGAAGTGCCGGCGGTGCAGATCGTCGAGATCGCCCGCATGTTCGCCTCGGCTGCACCGCGCGCCATTTTTTATTACGGCCGCAGAAGCTCCTTCGACCGGAACCAAACCGCGTTCCGCAGAGCTTTGGCCATCGTCAACGCCATCGTGGGGAACTGGGACAGCCCGGGCGGACTCTTGCCGCCCCAGTCGGTGAGCCTCGGGTTCACGCTGATCCCGCCGTTTCCGGACATCGAGGCGCCCCGTATCGACGGCCTGCCGGAGAGCTATCCTTTGAACAATACCCAAGACGGCGTCTATTCCCGGGCTCGGGAAAACGTGCTCAAGGGCGAGCCCTATCCAGTCAAGGGCTGGATGGTGTACAAGCAGAATCCCCTTCACGGTATGCCCGACAGAGCCAAGACCCAGAAGATGATCGACCAGATGGAGTTTTTGTGCGTGATCGATGTGCTTCCGTCGGACACGGCCTGGCAGGCCGATGTCATCCTCCCTGAAGCGACGTACCTGGAGCGGGAGGACCCGCTTCACACGGAAAGCTCCATTCGACCCCATGTAGTGTATCGACAGCAGGCCGTGGAGCCCTTATACGAGAGTCGGCCCAATTTCTGGATCATGAAGGAACTGGCCGGCCGGTTGGGCCTGGGGTCCTATTTCGATTACGACCTGAAGACCTACATCGAAAACCAGATGATGACGCTGTCGGAGGAGGCCCGGCAGGCATTGCGGGAGTACGGCGTCTGGACCCGGGAAGGATATCCGAAGTACGGAGAGCACAGGGCAAAGGGAAGGTTTCGAACGCCCACCGGAAAGATCGAGATCTACTCGACTCGTTTCGAACAACAGGGAAAAGATCCTCTGCCCGTCTACCAGCCTCTGCCGAAGCCGCCGCTGGGGCAGTTCCGGCTCCTCATGGGCCGCAACGCCTACTTTACTCACGCTGCGCTGCAGAACAACCGCTGGCTCTTGCATCTCTACCCGGAGAACAGACTGTGGATCCATCCGGAGGAGGCCCGCAGACTGGGGATTCGGGACGGCACCACGGTCGAGGTCGTGAGCCCGGTTGGCAGGGGGACCCTCAAGGCCTATGTGACCGAGGCGATCCGTCGCGATTGCGTCTACATGGACCATGGCTTCGGTCACACCTCACCGGCCTTGGAAGCGGCCTGCGGCCGTGGGGTGAGCGACCAGACCTTGATCGCCGACGCGGCCGACGAGGTGACGGGAGGAGTCTCCTACCATGAAACGTTCGTGGAGGTAAGGGCAGCCGCCTGATCCGGCCGGGGACGCCCCGAGAAGCCGGGGAAAGCGCTCCTTGGAAGCCGTGAGAGAATTTGCGAGGTCGAGATGAAGCAAGGCCAAGGCAGATTCAAGCGCTACGCAATGGTGGTCGAAGTGAAGAAGTGTTTCAATTGCAAGGGATGCGTGGTGGCCTGCAGGGCGGAGAACAACGTGCCTTTGCCGATTTCGAGGAACTGGATCGAGGAGTCCGGCATTCGCGGTCGTTATCCCTTCCTGGGACAGACATTCGAGCCAGCCGCCTGCAACCACTGTGAGCGTCCGCCCTGCGAGCGGGTTTGCCCGACTGGCGCCACGTACCGGACGTCCGAGGGCATCGTGATGGTCGACAACCGCAAGTGCATAGGCTGCAAGTACTGCATCCAGGCCTGCCCCTATCAGGCCCGTTCGGTGAACCGGCGAGACAAAGTGATCGAGAAATGCACCTTTTGCATCCATCGGCTTGAGGAAGGGCGCATCCCGGCCTGCGTGGAGACCTGCATGGGCGGGGCCAGGCATTTTGGAGATGTGAACAACCCCGATTCCGAAGTGGCGCGCCTGTTGGCCCACAAGGACTCGTACGTGAAAAAGAGCGAAGCCGGAACCCGTCCTGCTTTCTACTACGTGTTCTGAGGAAAGGAAAAGAGGCATGGAGAGTTTCCAGTGGGGATGGTTGATCATGGTGTACCTGTTCTTGGGCGGGCTGGGGGCAGGTGCTTGCTTCGTGTCGGGCCTGGCCGTGTACCTTGGAGGGCGGGATGCGTACCGGAACATCGCCCGGTGGGGGGCGTACATGGCACCCTTTCCTGTGATGCTGGGTTCAGGGCTTCTCGTTTTCGATTTGTTCCGTCCCTGGAACTTCTACAGACTTTTCCTCACCTTGGAGCCCACTTCTCCCATGTCCATCGGCTCTTGGCTTCTGCTGGTCTTCACGGGCACGAGTCTTTTTAACGCATTTCTCTGGCTGCCGAGGGAGGCGAAAGAGCGGTTCCTTTCGCGGCGCCGCTTGAGGCGTTGGAAGAGATGGTTGGAGTGGACGTGGCGGGGCGACAACGAGGAGAGACTCCGGAGCGTTCTGGCCGCGTTGGGCCTCCCTCTTTCGGCGGGGGTAGGCCTCTACACCGGGATCCTGCTCGGGGCCATTCCCGCACGGCCTTTCTGGAATACGCCCATGTTGGCTCAGCTCTTCCTCTTTTCCGCCTTTTCCACCGGAACGGCCGCTCTGATCGTTCTCACCTCGTTCACGAGGGAACACGCCTTGGCGGGCGGCCGGGACGCAAAGCTTCTGTACACGTTGGACATTCTCCTGATCTGCCTGGAGATCCTGATCATCGTCCCTTTCATTCTTCATGCCTACCTGGCGACCTCGAGCATCCAGCACTCCTTGCGCCTCATCCTGGGGGGGCCATACACGGTTCTGTTTTGGGTTGGCGTGGTGGGCTTGGGTCTTCTTGCGCCTCTGGCGCTCGAAGCGTACGAAATCTACCCGATGCTCTTTAAGCGGCAAGCCCACCACAGCCGGGCTCTGGAAGTTGCCAGCGGTCTCCTGGTTCTGACCGGAGGCCTGCTGTTGCGGTACGTATTCGTCTTTGGCGGCCAGATGTCCCACTTCGATCCCGGCGCTGCCATCGCCATGGCGGGCGGCGCTGGAGCCCTTCCCTGAGGGGCTTTCCGAACCCGGGGATACGCAGACATGTCCGTCGGGCATCCTTCAAAGACTTGCTCAGGAAAGGCGAATGCGCCTCACCAGCCGATTTTTCTCGGCCCTTCCGAAAGGGCTGAAATCTACCGGGATCTGGCTTCCCTCTACCGGCCGCCCACGTGGGACAGGATCCGCGGCCCTCTTGATCGGCTCCTGATGCGGCATCCAGGGTTCCTCCTGGCCGGGCAACCCTATATCCGGATCGCGGAAGAGATGGACCGGATGGAGCGGGAGGCCTACCATTTGGACATCGAGGTCTACGAAGCCGAGCACGTGAGGCTTTTCGTCAATGCCCTCGAAGGAGTGGCCGCTCCGCCGTATGCGTCCTTTTACCACGAAGGCCGGCTTCTCGGCCGTCCCGCTCAGGAAGCCCTTGCCTTCTATCGACGCTTCCAACTCGGCCAGGGGCCTGCCTGCACGGATCCGCCGGATCACATCGCCGTTGAACTGGAGTTCCTCCGGCTCCTGTGCTCCCTGCAGGAGGATTGCCTGGCAAGGGGGAGACGGGAAGAAGCAGAGTCTTTTCTGCAGGACCAGGCCGAGTTCTTTTTTCTGCACCTGTTTCCCTGGGCCCCTAAGTTCTGCCGAAAGGTTCTCGCAGCAGGTCGCCTGGCTTTCTATTCGTTGCTGGCGGCTTTTACCCTCGGGTTTCTCCTTGAGGAGAAGAAGTACCTCGAAGCGACCTGCCCCGGCGCCTGTCCGATCGGCCCTTAGCCGGTCTGAGCCGGAGGCGTCTTCCTCTTAATCTGTCTCAAAGAGCAGGCTAGAGCTGGGAGGCTCGAAGGGCTCTCTGACCGCTTCGCGCGGAGGACAGGGCTATGGGGCGGGCTTTCCGCCTGGCCGGAAGCCTGTGAGCTGCAAGCTGTACGAGGACTGCGCACATTCTCCCGTAGGAATACCCGATTGACTCGGCGGCGCAGGCGAAGCTTGCGTCCGGACTGATGTCTGCGTTCGGGTTGACGTCCAAGACGTAGAAGACGCCGTCGCGAAGTCGAATATCGATCCTTCCGTAATCCCTGCACCCGATGGCGCGATAGGCCGAGATGGCGACCTTTTGGAGCTTCTTTTGCTCCGCCTCTGTCAAAGGGGCAGGCAGAACCGTTCGGATTTCCTGGTAAGGTCTCGAAGACGGGACGAACTTGGCCGCGTAGGTGCAGAGGTGATCGTGAACGTCGCCGAAGGAGGAGAAATCCATTTCCACTGGGGGCAGCATCTCGATTCTTCCGTTCCCCCATAACGGAACGTGAAATTCCCTGCCGTCGATGAAGTCTTCAACCAGAGCAGGCTGCCCGAAGACGTCCAGGACAAATTCGACCCTTTCGAGCAATTCCTTCTCGGACAGGACCACGGAATCCCGGGTGAGCCCTTCGCTGCAATGGGTTCTCGCAGCTTTCACGATGGCTGGGAACCGATCCCAAAGACCCGGCTCCGGTCGTTCAAAGACCTTCCAGGCAGGGGTTTCGATTCCACAGTGGTAGAGGATTTCTTTTACGCGGGGTTTGTCTTCGCTCAGGGCAAGGACTTCGGACGTGGATCCGGTGTAGGTGAGTTTCAGAACCTCCAGCGCTTCTGCCACCAGGGGCTCGCTGTGGGGAATGCCCGGGATGGACTCGCACCAGTTCAGGATCACGTGGGAGCGAGCCCCGTGGAGTCGAAGATGTCCAACGATGTCCGAGTCCCTAAGGGGCGAAAGCGTCACCTGGTAGCCGAGCTGCTCGATACTGGCGCCGAGCTGGTCTGCGTATTCCAGAACCACTTTTTGATCCGCGTCATCCCAAGAAGGATCCAGATCGAACAGCACGACGACCGAAGGAAACGAGTTTTGGGCTTTCTCCGGCACTGGCCCCCTTTCTTGACCCGCTGAAGATCCTCAAGGATCCGAGGGGTTATCCGACGACTTCTCCTGTTCTGCTAGAAACGTTGGAGTTTTTCGTAACACGATTTCTTATGAAAGACATTTTTTGTTTTGTCAAGACATTTAATCTATTTATCGGAGAAAATGATAAAAAAAATGAAAGTTCTCTTGGAAGCCTCCTTCCCGTCTTCACGATCTTCTCAGGACATCCGCGGCCGTACCCTCCGTTTCGCCCGGATCCGGAGGAGGGTGGGGATTCGAGGGATCCCCGTGCCAACGATTGACAGTTTCTGCAAGGGGAAGAAAGATAACCTGGCTCGTTTTGCCTTATGGGCTGGCCGGTGTCGGTAGAGATCGGGGGAATCCATGCTGGACGAGGGAACGCGATCGACACGGATGAGACGGTTTTGCCCGAGAAGCAGCAAGTTCTTCTCGCTCGAGCCTCGCCGCGTCCTGCGGACGCTGGCCGCCGCGTCTCTGCTTTGGCTCTGGGGCTCTTCTTGCGTGGTTTACGGGCAGGAATCCGCGTCCGGACCGGAAGGGGGGCAAACCCCTGCCATTCGAATCGCGGACGACATGGGCGAGGCCGTGCGCAAGGAGGCGGCCAAAGTGGGGAAGGAATTCCGAAAGGAGGTTCGTCCCCTTTTCAAGCGGACTCCCCTGGGATTCGACATGGAAACAATCGAGCGAGTCCGGGTGGAGGCGGTGAACCTTCCCCTGCGAGTGCCGGAGCTCGTGGACCACATCGTACGCCAGAGCCGCATGCTGGGCTTTGTGGGGTCTCTGATCATGCTGGCCTTTCTGGCCGCGGTCTTTTACAGCCTTTTCGGTCAGAGGAGGGTGCTCAAGCGGCTCGAGAAAAGCGTGGATTCCTTCCGGGTGCGGATTCCGGCAGAGTTTCAGGTGTACTTCCTTTCCGCCCTCAAAATCCTGGTGGCCTCCCTGATCCCGCTCGTCCTGTTGGGCGTCTTCAGTCTCATCCAGGCTTTCATCTCGTACAGGGGAGCATGGTTCTGGCTGACAGGCCAGCTCTTGAAGCTCTGGGCGCTGGGCGCATTGATCCTTCACCTCCTGCGGGAGACTCTGACCCAGCGCGTTCTGTCCATTCCCGTCGAGTACGGCCGCTCGGTGTTTCGGGTTGCCCGATGGGTCGTTCTCTACATTCTCCTGAGCGTGGCTTTGTTTCAGGCGGCAGAGGCCTTTGCCCTTCCCCAGGACTTTCTGGCCCTGCTCAAGTTCCTCCTGAGTCTCTCGGTCGTCTTTGTCTCTTTCCTGCTGCTGTTGAAGAAAAAATCGATCCTGGGACTCCTGCCCGATCTGCCGTACAGCAGCTACAAGAAGTTTCGGCAGGGGCTGGAACGCTACTACTTCCCATTGATGGTTCTCACGTTTCTCACAGGCCTTCTCTGGTGCGCGGGCTACCAGAGGCTTTCGAAGGTGATCTGGACCAAGACCTGGGCCGTGGCCGGAGCCTTCCTGGCCATTCTGCTCGGATATCACTTGCTCCGTCGGCGCCTGGAAACCTGGATCGAGAAGAAAGGGACGCCGGACGAAGCCGCTCGCTTTCTCTATCGGTCCCTCCGTTCCTTGCTCTTGTATGCCGCGGTCACGGTGGTCATTCTGGTCACGCTGGACCTGCTGGGCCTCAAGGAGCCGGTCCAGCGGGTGTTGTCTTTCCCGATCGTCAGAGTGGGGGATACGCCTCTTTCTCTGTGGACCTTGTGCAAGGCCACTCTCATTCTGTTGGCCTTCCTCCTTTTCTCGGGTTTCATCAGGGCTTGGCTCGACTACAAGATCTATCCTTCTGTGGGCGTGGACGAAGGGCTAGGGTATGCGATCAACACCTTCCTCCGGTATCTGCTTCTCGTCGTGGGCCTTCTGATCTCTTTGAACTCGGTCGGGCTTGACCTGCGGGTTCTCATGGTCTTCGCGGGCGCGCTGGGGATTGGTCTGGGCCTGGGTCTCCAGAATCTGTTTGGGAATGTCGCGGCAGGGTTCGTCCTCGTGTTCGGCCGCCTGATCCGCAAAGGCGACTGGATTCAAGTGGGGGACAAAGTGGGGCTTGTTCTGGAGGTGAACCTGCGGTCGACCAAGGTGCGCACCCCGGACAACGTGGAGTGCCTCGTCCCCAATTTGGACTTGACCTCCCAGACGATTGTGAACTACACGCTGTCAGACCCTCTGGTGAGGGTGCACGTCCCTGTGGGGGTTTCCTATCGCTCCCGTCCGAGAGAGGTGGAAAGAATTCTGCTCGATGTCGCTCTTGCCAACGAAAACGTGAACCGCCAAAAACAACCCGAGGTGTGGTTGTGCCAGTACGGAGAGAGTTCCATCGATTTCGAGCTTCTCGTGTGGATCGACGCGCGCAAGGTGGGCGCATACCGCGTGAGGAGCGAGCTCTATTTTGCGATCTTCGACGCCTTCGAGAAGGCGGGCATCGAGATCCCTTTCCCTCAGCGAGACATTCACATCCGCTCGGGCCTGGTCTGGCCCGGCACTCCTGCTCGAGAGGGACGTGGCCGATAGAGCGGGTGAGGCGCAGGTTGAGACGGAACCCGAATACCGGAGGCGAGGATGCTGGTTCTGGTCGAAAAGAAAGGCCCTGTGACAACGATCGTCATCAATCGGCCCGAGTGCAGGAACGCCGTGGACCGGCCCACGGCCGAGGCTCTGGCTGAGGCGTTCCGCTCTTTCGAGAGCGACGAGGAAAGCCGCGTGGCTGTCCTGGCTGGCGCGGGCGGATGCTTTTGCGCTGGGGCGGACCTGAAAGCGATTTCCGAAGGGCGGCAGGCGAATCGCATGGAGCCCGACGGGGACGGTCCCATGGGGCCTTCCCGGATGTTTCTGGCAAAACCCGTTATCGCGGCGGTTGCGGGCTACGCGGTGGCCGGGGGCCTTGAACTGGCCCTGTGGTGCGACCTGAGAGTCGTGGAGCGGGACGCGGTCTTCGGGGTCTTCTGCAGGCGGTGGGGCGTGCCGCTCATTGACGGAGGCACTGTGCGCCTGCCCCGCTTGATCGGTCTCTCCCGCGCCCTGGATATGATCCTGACGGGAAGGCCCGTCGGCGCGGAGGAGGCTCTGCAAATGGGTCTGGCCAACCGCGTCGTGGAACCCGGCGCCTCCCGGGCCGAAGCCGAGTCTCTGGCAGCCGCAATCGCCGCCTTTCCTCAGAGATGCCTGAGGAGCGATCGCCGGTCGGCCTACGAGCAGTTCGACCTTCCTTTCTCCGAGGCCATGAGAAACGAGTTCCGTCTCGGTATGGAGACGGTCTTGAGCGGCGAGACGCGCGAAGGGGCGGGAAGATTCGCGGCAGGCGCTGGCCGGCACGGATCCTTCCAGGCATAGACTGCGAGGCCGCGGCCGGAGCAGAGCGCTCTGCGCGCACCCTCAGCGGACTCGGGGCAGCACGTCTTCTTCCAGGTAGCGGAGCACGTGGTCCATGTGCTCCCGACAGCGGTCGTGCCAGTGGCTTCTGTGGGGAGCGTCGCGGAGCTTGCCGTGGCAGGCGCCGAGGCGGACCAGGACGGGCCTCATGGGGTCGGGCAACTCGTCCGGGAGATCCACGCGGTTCATGATCGCCCAAGCCAGGGTCCAGCATCTGGCCACATTGCCCAGGTCGTATCCTCCTCCGCCCAGGGCGACCCAGGCAGGAGCCCGGTCGGTCAGGTACTGGGCGACCTTCGAAAAGCCGTTCGTGGTCAGCTCCAGGTGAGCCAGCGGATCCGATTCCAGTGTGTCGACGCCCAACTGGGAGACCACCACGTCGGGCCGGAAGGCCTCGAAGAGGCGCGGGACCACGGCTTCAAAGCCCTTCCAAAAGACCTCGTCGTCTGTGCCGGGATAAAGAGGCACGTTCACGCAGTACCCGAGGCCTTCGCCCCGGCCTTTTTCCGATGCGGCGCCCGTGCCGGGGAACAGGGTCCGGCCATCTTGGTGAAAGGAGACGGTCAAGACCCTGGGGTCACCGTAGAAAGCCCACTGAACCCCGTCGCCGTGATGGGCGTCGACGTCGAGGTACAGAACGCGCTTGCCCTGATCAAGGAAATGATAGATGGCCAGGACGACGTCGTTCACATAGCAGAACCCAGAGGCGCGGTTGGCCGCGGCATGGTGCAGGCCGCCGGCGATGTTGAAGGCGATGCGCGCCTGCCCGGACGAAACGAGCCGGGCGCACTGCAGGGAAGCTCCGGTATGCAGCAAGGACCATTGCCAGAGGCCCGGGAAGACCGGGTTGTCGCCGGGGCCGAGTCCGTGGGTGTAGTCCCCGTCTGAGAGCCCTTGTTCGGCTCGCTTCAGGACTTCGACGTACTGGGGTGTGTGGAAGCGGAGGATGTCGGCTTCGGCGGCCGGTTCGGTTTCAATGAGTTTCGCGCCGGGAAGCTCGAAAAGCCCGTAAGCTCTGCATAGATCGTATGTGAGCTTGAGCCGTTCGATCTTTAAGGGGTGGCTGGCGCCGTAATCGAAAGAAAAGTAACGGTCGGTGTAAAAGAAGGCTGTTTCCACCTTTGCCGATCCCGGACCCAAACGCAGAATTTCCGCGGTGCCCTTTCGCCCTCCCTGTTCGCAAGCTCTCCCGGGCGAGTAGAGAACTCTCCAGCTCTATTGTACTCCAGCCGGTGGGAATGGCAACTAAGACGAAAGCGAGGGCTCTGCGGGTCGCAGAATCACCGGTCCCGGAACGTGGAAGAACCGACGCTTCGGGCGAGGAATCGATCCAGGGCGTCTGCAAAGGCCTTCCGGTCTGCGGCTCTCAGGATCGGGGGTCCGGCGGTCGTCATCCCCGCGCCCCTCAGCGCGTCCATCCAGTCCCGGACGGACAGCCTCTCGCCGACTGTCTCCTCAGTGTGAAGCGTTCCTCTTGGGTCCAAGGCGAACGCGCCTTTTTCCACGACAGCCGCTGCCAGGGGCACGTCGGCCGTGACGACAAGATCCCCGGACCGGGCTTCCCGCAGGATGGCGCGATCGGCCTCGTCCAACCCGCCGGGCACCAGGAGCGTCTGCACATAGGGACTCTTGCGGAAGCGGATGGGGCGGTTTGCCACCAAGGTCAGAGGGATGCGCCTGCGCTCGGCGGCCCGAAACAGGATCTCCCGGATGTCCCGCGGGCAGGCGTCCGCATCCACCCAGATTCGGATGGATTCCTTTGGGCCGCTCCGGTCTCTAGCGGATGTCGGCATGGTACCTTTGGAGGGATTTCACGCGGCCGTGCCCCTGCCGGCAGGCTGCGATCCCCTTTGCCGCGGCGACGGCTGCGGCCAGGGTGGTGATGTAGGGCACTTTGTGCTTGATGGCCGCCTTGCGAATGTACGAGTCGTCGTACTGGCCTTTTTTGCCGCTCGGCGTGTTGATGATCAGGTGGATTTCGCGGTTCGTGATTGCGTCCAGGATGTTGGGCCGGCCTTCGTGGAGCTTGAGAATCCGCTCCGACGGGATGGAATGCTCGGCGAGGAACCGGTGGGTTCCCTCGGTCGCCCGGATCTTGAACCCGAGGTCGTGAAATCTTTTGGCCACTTCCAAAACAGCTGGCCGGTCCCTCTCGGAAACCGTGATGAGGACTGTGCCCTCGATGGGAAGCCGCTGGTTTGCGGCTTCCTGGGACTTGAAAAAAGCCAGGCCGAAGGAATCGGCCATGCCCAGGACTTCTCCGGTGGAGCGCATCTCCGGGCCGAGCCTGGGATCCACTTCGGGAAACATGTTGAAGGGAAAGACCGATTCCTTGACGCCGAAGTGGTGGATGGCTTTGGGGCGGATGTCCAGATCCGATAGCTTTTCCCCGAGCATGATCCGGGTGGCCAGCCGGGCCATCGGAATGTTGCAAACCTTGGAGACCAGGGGCACGGTCCGGGAGGCGCGGGGGTTGGCCTCGAGCACGTAGACCGTATCTCGGGCGATCGCGTATTGAATGTTCATAAGACCCACCACGTGGAGCTCGACGGCGATCCTTCGGGTGTAATCGTAGATCGTCTCCAGGTGCCGCGAGGGAATGCTCACCGGAGGAATGACGCAGGCCGAGTCCCCGGAATGGATGCCTGCCAGTTCGATGTGCTCCATGACGGCCGGCACGAAGGCGTTTGTGCCGTCAGAAATGGCATCCGCTTCGGCCTCGATGGCGTTCTCCAGAAACTTGTCGATGAGGATGGGTCTCTCGGGCGTGACGTCCACGGCCGCGGCCACGTACTGCCTGAGCATCTCCTCGTCGTAAACGACCTCCATGCCCCTGCCGCCCAGAACGTACGAAGGCCTGAGCATGAGGGGATATCCGATACGCTCGGCCACGCGCAGGGCCTCCTCGAGGTTGCTTGCCACGCCGGCCTCGGGCATGGGAATCCCGAGGGCCCGCATCCTCTGCCGGAACCGGTCCCGGTCCTCGGCCAGGTCGATGGCTTCGGGGCTCGTACCCAGGATCTTCACGCCCGCCTCTGCGAGCTCGGCTGCGATGTTGAGAGGCGTCTGGCCGCCGAACTGGACAATGACGCCGATGGGTTTCTCCTTTTGGTAAATGCTCAGGACGTCCTCGACCGTGATGGGCTCGAAGTACAATTTGTCTGAGGTGTCGTAGTCCGTGGAAACGGTCTCGGGGTTACAGTTGACCATGATGGATTCGTATCCCAGATCCCGCAGAGCGAAGGCAGCGTGCACGCAGCAATAGTCGAATTCGATGCCCTGGCCGATCCGGTTCGGTCCCCCGCCCAGCACCATCACCTTGGGCCTGTCCGAGGTCGGCACCCGGTCCGGAGCATTGTAGGTGGAGAAATAGTAGGCAGCGTTCTCCACGCCGCTCACCGGGACAGGCTCCCAACCCTGGACACATCCCAGGGAGATGCGGCGCCTGCGGATTTCGCGCTCCGGGATGGACAGGAGCTTGGACAGGTATCGGTCCGAGAAGCCGTCCTTTTTGGCCCGGACCAGAAGCTCGTCCGGGAGGGTTCCTCCCTTGTGCTTGAGGATCTCCTCCTCCAGGTCCACGAGTTCTTTCATCTGCTGAAGGAACCAGGGCTTCAGAAAGGTCATTTCGTACAGCTTCTGAATATCGGCTCCCTTGCGAAGGGCCTCGTACAGGATGAACTGGCGCTCGCTCGAAGGCTCCCGGAGCAGGTCGAGGAGCTCTTCGAGGGATTTCTCGTGGAAGTCCTTTGCGAAGCCCAATCCGTATCGGCCGATCTCAAGGGACCGGATCGCCTTCTGGAGGGCCTCCTTGTAAGTCTTTCCGATGCTCATGACCTCGCCCACGGCCCGCATCTGGGTGCCGAGCTTGTCCACGGCGTCCCGGAACTTCTCGAAGGCCCATCGGGCGAACTTGACGACCACGTAGTCGCCCCAGGGCGTGTACTTTTCCAGAGTTCCCTCCCGCCAGTACGGGATCTCGTCCAGGGTGAGACCGCCGGCCAGCAGGGAGGAGACGAAAGCGATCGGGAATCCGGTCGCCTTGGAGGCGAGGGCCGAAGAGCGGGAGGTCCTCGGGTTGATCTCGATCACCACGATTCGGCCGGTCTTGGGATCGTGGGCGAACTGGATGTTCGTCCCTCCGATCACCTGGATGGCTTCCACGATGTCGTAGGAATACTTTTGGAGGGTCTTCTGAAGCTCCGGAGCGATCGTGAGCATGGGGGCCACACAGAAGGAATCGCCTGTGTGCACGCCCATGGCATCGACGTTCTCGATGAAGCAAACAGTGATCATCTGGTTCTTGGCGTCGCGGACCACCTCGAGTTCAAGCTCTTCCCACCCGAGAACCGACTCCTCCACGAGGACCTGGCCGACCATGCTCGCCGCAATGCCCCGGCTTGCCACGGTCCGCAGTTCGTCGACGTTGTAGACAAGGCCTCCGCCCCATCCGCCCAGGGTGTAGGCGGGCCGGATGACGACCGGGTAGCCGAGCTCGGCAGCGATCTTTTCGGCTTCCTCGACGGTGAAGGCCGGGTTGCTGCGGGGCATCTCGATGCCGAGCCGCTTCATGGTTTCCTTGAAGGCGATCCGGTCCTCTCCCCGTTCGATGGCGTTTAGATCCACACCGATCACCCGGACGCCGTATTTTTCCAACACGCCCGAGCGGGCCAGCTCCGAGGTCAGGTTCAGGCCGGACTGCCCACCCAAATTGGGAAGGATGGCGTCGGGCCGCTCCTCTTCTATGATCTCGGCCAGGGTCGGAGCGTTCAGAGGTTCGATGTACGTCATGTCGGCCATGCCCGGGTCAGTCATGATTGTGGCGGGATTGGAGTTCACCAGCACGATTTTGTATCCGAGCTTTCGCAAGGCCTTGCAGGCTTGCGTTCCTGAATAGTCGAACTCGCAGGCCTGTCCGATGATGATCGGACCTGACCCAATGATCATGACCTTGTGGACGTCTTCCCGTCTCGGCATAGAGAAACCCCCTTCAGGTAACCAGCGTGAACGTTTCAGGACGGGTCGAGCCGGCAGGCCGCGCCCGGAGAGGAGAGAACCTGAAACTGTGTGGAAATGGATTTCGGTTCTTTCAATATCGGAAGGATTCTGTCCTGTCAAGGCGTTGCCCGACCCGATGTCCGCGGGAACTCTGCGCGGATGGGCAAAGGGTGGGGACAGCCCATTGCCTTGCTACGGACGTCCTCGTCTCCTAGAATGCTCTCTGCCAAAGCGGTACGGGCACTCCGTTTAGGGCGAAGCGGCCCGTCTGCCTGAACCGTCCGGAATCCGTGACGCAAAACAAAGGAGGCCGAAATGACGGATCCGAACCGACTGATCCAGATCATGCCCTGTCTGGACATGAAGGAGGGTCGAGTGGTCAAGGGCGTGCACTTCGTGAACATCCGGGATGCCGGGGATCCGGTGGAGAACGCCCGGTTCTACGAACAGGAAGGGGCCGACGAGCTGGCCATGCTCGATATCGCCGCGACTGTGGAGAACCGCAAGACCCGGCTTTCCTGGGTGAGGGACGTCTCTTCGGTCATCCGGATTCCGTTCACGGTGGGAGGCGGCATCGGGAGCCTTCAAGACATCGAGGAAGTTCTCCAGGCAGGCGCGACCAAGGTCTCGATGAACAGCGCTGCCGTGAAACGGCCGGAGCTGGTGCGGGAGGCCGCCCGCGCCTTTGGCTCGGAAAAGATCACGATCGCCATCGACGCCAGGCGGAACCGGGCGGTGCCCAGCGGGTTCGAGCTGGTCGTGGCCGGCGGGACCCGGCCGACGGGGAAAGATGCTGTGGAATGGGCGAGGCGATGCCAGGATCTGGGCGCGGGCGCGATCCTTCCCACGAGCATGGATGGCGATGGGACCCAGGCCGGCTACGACCTCGAATTCACCAAAGCGATTTCGGATGCGGTGACGCTGCCTGTGGTTGCCTCGGGTGGGGCCGGAAAACTCGAGCATTTTTACGATGCCGTGGTTCAGGGCCGCGCTTCGGTCCTGCTCGCGGCATCGGTCTTCCACTTCCGGATCCTCACGATTGGGCAGGTCAAGGAGTACCTCAGGTCCAGGGGACTCAACGTGCGCCTTTAGAGAAGGCCAACGAGAGATTCACAGGAATCTTGGCAGAGAGGGCGAAGGGAGAGCGATATGCCCCAGGTCTCAGGAGCACAAGAGCCGCTGGAAAAGCTTCGGCAGTTGTTTCTTGGGTTCCAGATCGATGCGGTCGGGCCCGAGGCTGCCTCGTTGATCGAGAGGGGAGTCGCGGCCCGGGAGATTCTCGAAACATGCCGCGGCTGCATGGCCGAAATCGGAAAGGCTTTCGAAGAAGGCATATACTACTTGCCCGAGCTGGTCGTGGCAGGGGAGATGTTCAAGAGGGTGAGCGAGCAGATCCGTCCCGCTCTGGCTGCCGGAGCCGGCGGTGGTGCCGGCCGGATCGTGCTCGGCACCCCCAAGGGTGACATCCACCATTTGGGCAAGGACATCTTTCGCATGCTGGCCGAGGCCGCGGGTTTTGAAGTCTTTGACCTCGGCGTGGATGTGGCTCCCCACGTGTTCGTCGACAAGGTGGCGGAGACCGGAGCCCAGATTCTGGGGATGTCGGCTTTGATCACCGCTGCCTTCGATCCCATGAAAGAAGTGCTTCGTCTTCTCGAAGAGAGAGGGTTGCGAAGCCGGGTGCGGGTGATCCTGGGGGGAGGGGTGACCACGAAGGATATGGCCCGGAAACTGGGTGCTGACGCCCAGACCGTGGATGCCTACGAGGGGTTGAGAATCGTCCAGTCCCTGCTTCTTCGGGCGGAGGTTGTGGCATGAGAGAAGGGACGAAGAAAATTTTTGCCGGGGACAGGATCACCGCCGAGGAGCGTCTCGAAAAGGTCATCCGCCTCGAGGAGCCCGACCGCGTGCCTGTATCCATGATGATCTACTACTACGGGCCGGTTCACGCCGGCGCCCGCATGAGCGAGTACATGAGGCGGCCTTCGGTTTACCGCAGGGTGAGCCGCAAGGTATACGAAGACCTCGGCCCCTGGGACATCTATTACAACATCAATCCGGTCTCGCGGCTTCTGTACAGTTTCGTCCTCATGATGAAGTACCTTTATCCGGGCGACGAGCTTCCGGACGACGTCATGGCCCAAGTGGAGGAGGTCGAGTACATGAAGCCCGAGGACTACGACGCGATCCTCGCGGGGAGCTTCTACCTGGCGGACCTCGCGTTCCGGATGCGGCTCTTGCCTAGATTCTGCAAGGAGGCCCGCGGCGCCGGGACCGCGAGGCTCCTGGGCCGGCTTGCTCGAGACATCGTTCGCCAAAAGCTCTTCTGGGACCAGGATCGGAGGTGGTGCCGCAGGCAGGGCATGGTCATGCAGATCGGGTTTCAGGCCGAAATGCCCTTCGATGTTTTCTCCATGGCGCGCACCGTCGTTCCGTTTTCCCTCGATCTTTTCCAGCGACCTGAGAAAATCCGGCGGGCGGCCCTCAGGCTGGCCCCGAGCTTCGCCGAGACCTGCGTCTGGGCCGCCCGCTGGATGGGCGTGCCCCGGATCCAGCTCTACTGTCACAGGACCTCCACGAGCTTCCTCTCTCCCCGCCAGTTCGAGGAGCTGGCTTTCCCGAGCCTGGAGGCCGTGGTCTGCCGGATTCTGGACGCGGGCATGACGCCCATTCTCCACTGCGACGGCGACTGGAGGAAGAATTTCAAAACTCTCAGAAGACTGCCGGCCCGCAAAGTGATTCTTCAGCTCGACGGGCTCACCGACATCTTCCGGGCCAAGGAAGAGATCGGCGATCACATGTGTCTGTTCGGTGACGTTCCGGCTGAAAAGCTCGTACTCGGAAGCCCCCAGGAAGTGGAGGAATACTGCCACCGGCTGATCGAGGAAGTGGGAAAAGGAGGGGGCTTTATCCTGGCTGCGGGCTGCGAGGTCCCGTACAACGCGAAGCCAGAGAATTTGCGCGCTCTGGTCCGCAGCGCGTTCCGGTACGGCGTCTATGCGTCTTGACCCGGAACCGGGACGGCTTCTTCAAGGTTGTGCGTCTGCCCGGCCCCGAGTTGCTGGCGAGCGAATGAGCCCCTTACGGCGAAGATCGCACCGAGCACAGCAAAGTCCGGCGTGGCCCTCTACAGGCCGCCCACGCGCTTGCCTGTGAAGGGTAGGGCGAGGTTGACGATCTTCCCCTTTCCTTGCTGGCCCTGGGGGCCCTTGCACGCCAAAGTCAGAGTGAGATTGACCTCCCCTTGGAGGGGAGCCCCTGCCTTGGCCTCAACGAGCCGGGCGGTGATGTTTTTCGTATAGAGAAAAAAGCAGGCTCCGACGGGCTTGAAGCTCCCCTCGAGGTGAAGCAGGAATTCTTTCTTGTCCGGGTTGTAAATGCCTTTCTGGGGAGGCTTCTTCGGATCCTGGGCGTCGGAAACGTACACATGGACATCCTTGACCTCGATCCTGACGGTCCCCGAGAGGGCTTTCAAGTGCTCCGAGACGTTCTCTGGAACAGGTACAGCTTCGCCCCACTCGTTGGAGAGTTTTTCCTTTTGAAAGCTGTTGAGCGGAATCACTTTCTTCTCTTTGCCTGAGCTGAGAACGAGTTGGTTTTCCTGAAAGGCGATCTCGTAGCGGCCGCTGATCTCAGAGGCTGCGGAATGAACAACCGTCAAATCCACGGTGAGGCTCCCCTTGTTGCCGAGATAGGCCGAGAGCTTCGACTGGGTGTTCGCGGTCAGGAAAAGCTGGCCCGAGTTGTCGAAGGTGATATCGGCTTTGGCCCCCACCAGGTACCGCTTTCCTGAGACGACTGCCAGAAGCGCGCCGATCGGGGCGCCAGGCAGCTCGTATCCGGCCGGGGCCGAGGTCCCGGCCTCTCCCTCTGGGCCCACCAGAACGTTCTCTTTGGGTTTGACGGTCCACTGGCCGGTGGCAGAGAAGGACACCTTGTCTCCGGCTTGCACAAAGACTTTGGTGTCGTTCAGGGGAACGTTGGCTTGAACCGTGATGGTCTTCTTTACCGTCTCGGCCTGGAGCGTGAACGGCACCAAGGCCAGGGCGGCTAAAGTCAGACCGCAGGCGAAGAAGGTTTTTGTCTTCATGGAGGTGCTCTTTTCTGTTGGAGGTAGATGGTCCGGGATTCTCTCGTGGAAATTCTCCAGCCGATCGGTGAATTCAAGGATAGATCGCTGTCTTGAACTCTAGTTGTGCGAGGCGGTCCTGTCAAATCCTGTCAAATCCGTCGGGACCCCGCAGTCTGTGCTTTTTCGGGATGTCTTTTGACAGCCCTTCGAGGGTGGAACGATAATTCGTCAAGTCGGAACGGAAGGAACTTGAGGAACCTGCCTGGATAGACCCGGGGCTGGAGACCACGGCATGGACGGGAAAGGCTTGACCCGCAGGGATTTCCTCCGCGTCCACCTATACGGCACGCTCTGGGTCGCCCTGGAAGGGCTCGGAGGCTTGGGGTGTTGTCCGCGGTCTCGCCGGGACGTCCCTCGGGTCATCGTCCTCGGGTTCGACGGCATGGACCCTACGATTACGGCCAGAATGATGAGGGAAGGAAAGCTCCCTGCTTTTGAGAAGGCAGCCAGCCAGGGTTTTTTTTGCCGCCTCGGGACGAGCACGCCGCCCCAGAGCCCTGTGGCCTGGTCGAACTTCATTTCCGGGACTGACCCGGGAGGGCACGGGATCTTTGACTTCGTTCACAGGGACCCATCGAATTACCTGCCCTACCTTTCCACCTCGAAGACCGAGCGTTCGGGCAAATCTCTCCGGTTCGGCGACACCCTCATTCCCCTCGGTCGTGACAGGGTTCGGGACCTGCGCAAGGGCAGGGCCTTTTGGGAAGTCCTAGAGGACTACGATATCCCGGCCACGATCCTCAAGATTCCTTCGAACTTTCCGCCCACGGCCACGAAACAGAAGACTCTCAGTGACATGGGCACGCCGGACCTTCTCGGTTCCTATGGAATTTTTTCCTACTTCAGTGACCTGCCCGTGGAGTTCGACCCGGACATCGGCGGCGGAAGATTCCAGCGAGTGGTCGTGGAGGGACACACCGTTCGGGCCGCCCTCGCAGGGCCGAAGAACCCTTACCGGACAGGACGGCCCGATTCAGAGGTGGACTTTACGGTCTACGTGGATCCGGAATACCCGGTGGCCAAGATCGTAGTCGGGGACAGGCAGATCCTGCTGAACCAGGGCGAATGGAGTCCCTGGGTTGAGGTCGCGTTCCGGATGGCTCCCGGGGTCGCGGTCAAAGGGATCTGCCAGTTCTACCTGAAGGAGGTCCATCCGCATTTCAAACTCTACGTCACGCCGATCCATCTGGATCCTTCAGACCCCGCGCTGCCGATCAGCACCCCCGAGGACTACGCTTCGGAACTCGCCCGCCGGTTCGGCCCCTTTCACACGAAAGGTCTTCCCGCGGATACCAAGGCTCTGGAGCAGGGGGTTCTGGACGAAGAGGAATTTCTGGCCTTCGACGAGACCGTGCTGCAGGAGCGGGAGAGACTGTTTGATTTCGAACTCCAACGGTTCGAATCCGGCTTGCTTTTCTTCTACGTGTCGAGCACGGACCAGCGGTCCCACATGTTCTGGCGTTGTGGAGACCCCCAACATCCGGCCTACGACCCGCGGGCGGCCGAACGATTCGGCACGGTCCTCGAGGAGGCATACCGTCAGGCCGACAGGGTCCTGGGAAAGGCCCTTGCGAAAGCGGACCGGAACACCCTGGTCCTGGCGATTTCGGACCACGGATTCCTGCCGTATTACCGATCCTTTCACCTGAACGCATGGCTCAGAGAGAACGGCTATCTCCATCTGCTGGAAGGAAGCGATCAGGGAGACAAGGAATTCCTTCGAGGGGTGGACTGGTCCAGGACCAAGGCTTACGCGCTCGGCTTTAACGGCCTCTACATCAATCAGCGCGGCCGGGAGGTCAGAGGATCCGTCGAGGCTTTCGAAAAGGCCCGGCTGGTGCAGGAGATCGCCGCAAAACTCGAAGGGGTCCGGGATCCTGCCAGCGGGCAGAAGGCCGTGTTCAAGTGCTATCCCGCCGCGACGTGCTACTCAGGGCCCTGCCGGGACGAGGGACCGGACCTCGTCGTGGGATACAACAAAGGATACCGGGCTTCCTGGCAGACTGCGCTGGGCAAAGTGCCGCAGGGATTGTTCGAGACCAACCGAAAGAGATGGAGCGGCGATCACTGCATGGCTTCGGACCTTCTGCCGGGCATCGTGGTCGGAAACCGCAAGCCCGTGAGGCGGGAGGGGCTGCGACTGGAAGACGTCACGGCGACCCTCCTGGCGGCGTATGGCATTCCCAAGCCGGCCGAATACACGGGGGAGTCGATCCTGTAAGGAACCCTCCTTCGGGAAAGGTCAGCGCTTTCCAGCCGCTCGCTTCTTGCCGGCTGCTGTGTGGGCTTCTTCTGCCGGAAGAATCCGGAAGGAAAGCTCGCCCCGGCCTGCCTCGATCTCCACGATGGACCCGTCCGGAATTTCGCCCGCCAGGATCTTTCGCCCCAGTTTGGTCTCCACCTCTCTCTGCAGGTAGCGTTTGAGAGGTCGGGCCCCGTAAACGGGATCATAGGCTTCGCGGGCGATGAACTCCTTGCAGGACTCTGACAGGCGGAGTTCGATGGACCGCTCCTGGAGCCGCTTGCGGATCTGGTCCAGGAGAAGCTCGATGATCTTCTTGATCTCTTCGATCGTGAGAGGCTTGAAGAGCACGATTTCGTCCACCCGGTTCAGGAACTCGGGCCGGAAGCTGTTGCGCAGGGCCTGCATGACGCTCGTCCTGGCCTTTTCGTCGATTTCACCCCGGTCGTTGACGCCTTCCAGCAGATAGGGGCTGCCCACATTGGAGGTCATGATGATCACGGCGTTCTTGAAATCGACCGTGCGGCCTTGTCCGTCAGTCAGGCGGCCGTCGTCCATGATCTGCAGAAGGACGTTGAAGACGTCGGCATGGGCCTTCTCGATCTCGTCAAAAAGGATCACGCAGTAGGGCCTCCGGCGCACGGCCTCGGTGAGCTGCCCCCCTTCCTCGTATCCCACGTATCCCGGAGGCGCCCCGATGAGCCTCGACACCGTGTGCTTTTCCATGTACTCGGACATGTCGATGCGGATCATGTTCTCTTCGGTGTCGAAAAGGGCCTCGGCCAGGGTGCGGGCCAGTTCGGTCTTACCCACGCCGGTCGGCCCCAGGAAGATGAACGATCCGATGGGCCGCTTAGGATCCTTGAGGCCCGAGCGGGCGCGAATGACGGCGTCGGCCACGGCCTGCACGGCCTCGTCCTGACCCACGACCCTGCGGTGCAGAATTTCGTCCAGCCTGAGCAGCTTCTCCCGTTCGCTCTCCAGGATCCGGGAGACAGGGATGCCCGTCCAACGGGAGACGATTTCGGAGACCTCCTCGTCCGTCACCTCCTCCTTGAGAAGTTTCTTGCCGGCTCTTTGCCGGTTCATCTTCTCCTCGGCCTCCTGCAGTTGTTTCTCGAGGCCCTGGAGCTTGCCGTAACGGAGTTCGGCGGCCCGGTTGAGGTCATACTGGCGCTCGGCCTGCTCGATGGCGACCTTGGTCGCCTCGATCTCGGAGCGGAGGGCCTGAAGCTTCTGAATCTCGGCCTTCTCAGCTTCCCACTGGGCCTTCATCGCGCCGGCCTTTTCCTTGAGCTCGGCGAGTTCCTGGTCCAGCACTTCCCGTCTTTCCTGGGACGGCCGGTCTTTCTCTTTTTTGAGCGCCTCCCTTTCGATTTCGAGTTGCATGATCCTGCGGGTGATTTCGTCGAGCTCGGTCGGCAGGGAATCGATCTCGGTGCGGATCATCGCGGCCGCTTCGTCGATGAGATCGATGGCCTTGTCTGGCAGAAAGCGGTCGGAGATGTACCGGTGGCTGAGCACGGCCGCAGCCACGAGAGCGCTGTCGCGGATCGCCACGCCGTGATGCACTTCGAACCGCTCCTTGAGCCCCCGCAAAATGGAAATCGTGTCCTCGACCGAAGGCTCCTGGACCATGACAGGCTGGAACCGTCTTTCGAGGGCGGGGTCCTTTTCGATGTATTTGCGGTACTCATCGAGCGTCGTGGCGCCGATGCAGTGGAGTTCGCCCCGGGCCAGCATGGGCTTGAGCAGATTGCCTGCGTCCATGGACCCTTCGGCCCGGCCGGCGCCGACGATGTTGTGGATTTCGTCGATGAAAAGCAGGATGCGACCTTCGCTCGCTTCGATGGCCTTGAGGACCGCCTTGAGCCTTTCCTCGAATTCGCCCCGGTATTTGGCCCCGGCAACCAGAGCGCCGAGGTCGAGCTGGTAGATCGTCTTGTCCCGAAGCCCTTCGGGAACGTCTCCCCGGACGACGCGCTGGGCCAGGCCTTCCACAATGGCGGTCTTTCCCACGCCGGCCTCGCCGATGAGCACCGGGTTGTTCTTGGTCCTGCGGGAAAGGATGCGGATGACCCTGCGGATCTCGGCGTCGCGGCCGATCACGGGATCGAGTTTTCCTTTCTGCGCGAGTTCGACCAGATCCCGGCCGTAGAGCTTGAGAGGCTCATAGGTTCCCTCGGGCGTGGCGCTCGTGACGCGCTGGCTGCCGCGGATTTCGGTCAGGGCTTTGAGGAACCGTTCCCGGTTCAGGCCGAACTGTTGGAACAGGCGGCCCGAGGGGGTCTTGGGGCCCTCTTCGAGAAGGGCGAGCAGGATGTGCTCGGCGCTCGCGTACTCGTCCCTGAGCCGCTTCGCTTCCTCTTGGGCTCGCACCAGAATTTGGCTCAGCCGCGGGGTCACGTAAATGCTTCCCGGCTGTGCACCCGGGCCGGATACTCTGGGCAGTCCGTCGAGCACCCGCTCCAAGGCGGCGGCGAACGATTCGACCGGGATTTCCATCTTCTGGAAAAACCGCGGCAGCAGTCCGTCTGGCTGCTCCAGCAGGGCAAGCAGCAGATGCTCGGCATCCACTTGTTGATGGCCGTATCGGACGGCGAGGTTCTGGGCCTCGCCCAGAGCTTCCTGCACTTTTTGTGTAAAGGAATTCAGATTCATGGGGATGATCCTTTCGGGTCGAGCGCAGTGTCTTAGGGCGCCTGCGCTCTTTTTCGTTTCGAAGCTAAGGTAAGCACATCGGACGCCCGGTCAAGGGAAACAAGGGGCCGTACCTCGTGGCCGCTCCGGCTGGTAAGCCGAGAAAACCGGGGGGTTAGGTCTCTTCCGGATCCTTGAGCACAGGCAGATCTTCGAAACGGCCGCAACCGTCGTTCCACCTCACCAGGCGGGCCTGTCCGCCTTCCACGAGTAGCGCCGGCATGTGAAGGGCAGGACGAACAATGCGGTTCTCCGCATCCAGGACCGGGGTCCAGGTCCCGGTGTTGAAGTACCAGGTGTCCCGGCCTGGCACCTTCCAGAGATCCTCCATGTGGGAGTGGCCGAAGGTGACGTAGCGGACCTGGAGGATGTCGGCGATCCGGGCCGCCGCGGCGCGCAATACCCTGGGGTCGCTTTCGCGGTAAAGGACGGCTTCGGGGCCTGGCCGCAGCGAGAACAGGAACCACAGGATGCCGGCGAAGATGAAGGCGTAGTTCAGAACCAGGGAGGCCGTGGAACGCACCAGGAGGCTCGTCGAGGAGCCCAGGATCCATTCTGCCAGAAAGCTCCAGAGGAAACTCAGTCCGACCAGGCCCGCGACCGTGATCAGAAGTCTCCGCAGGGGCCTTCTCAGCATGCGCGAAAGGAACTCGCTTCTGCCTCCCCCAATCGGCGCTTCGTGCAGGGCGGCGATCCGAACGAAGGCCTCCGGCTTTTCGTATTCTTCGCCCGTTTCCTCCACAAGCCTGCGGTTGCGACTCTCGATGTCCCGATAGCGGCCGTCTGGGCGCTCACGAGTTTTTTGCCAGGTGCGGGTGAAGGAGGGAAGGTAGTTCCGCGCCACGTTCCATACGATGTAGAACTGCCTTCCTAGAAGGGTCGAGAAATACGACGATGGCCGGATGTAGTTCGCCGCCGTGGAATCGCGGGCCTCGATCTTGTTGAAGAAGTACCGAATAAAGAACGAGCCGAAGGGCAGGTCGATCTCATACCGGCCTGCCGGGCACTCGGGGTCGAGCAGCATGGGATACAGGAAGTTGCGGAAGGCATTGACAGGGTCGTACTGGTTCCCATGCTCCACATAAAGGAGATCCGGGACATAGTAGACCCAAGGCCGGATCTCCACGCGATCCAAGGCTTGGGCGATGCGTTCGTCGTCCCCTCCTGGCTGCTCGTTCCTGTCCAGCTGGCGCATGTAGTCCTCGAGCAGTTCCAGAAAGCGGTATCGGACCTCGGGCCAGAACCAGTTTACGTCGTGGTTGCCTTTGAGGATGACGAGTTGGTGGCCCCAAAGGAGGAAGCGGGCCAACCCCTGGAAGAATTCGGGATGTCCCTCAAAGATCCTCTCCAATTGCCACTTCGACTCTGCCGGGGACGTGCCGAGGCCGTACCGGGCTTTGGTGGGTGAGATGGGAGGAAAGCCCGGGGGCAGGCGGGACGGATCCGGGATCTGGGTGACCCGAAGGAAATCCATGAAATCGCCGTTTAGGATGAGAATCCACTTCCTGGCTCGATTTTGAGCGATGTCGTGAAGATGGCAAAGCATTCTCTGAAAAGGGCCGTCAAGGAAAAAATTTTCCAGCCGGGATACCCGCTGGGAGGAGGGGTCTCTCCCCTCGGAGAGATGGAGGTCGCTCAGCACGACGAAGTCACAGGCGGTCATGGCGCACGCCCGGGGGCCTTGGAGGGAGACCTATTGCATAGACGAAACGCGCAAAAGATGCAAGAATGGCAATCGGCAGCGCCCTTGCTGTACAATTTCGAGCAGAAGGCGGGGTTGCGCCGAGGCGTTTCGGTGCGGGTGGAACTTTTCAGAGGCCGACCGGTCTATTCATATGACTGGACCCTGGAGGACCACGGTAGAGAGGAACGGCCGGCCTGGCATCGAGGGAAAAGGCTTAAGCGTTGTCCAGGGCAGACGAAATTCTCGTGGCTCGATGCCAGGAAGGGGACAAAAAAGCCTTTGAGCTGCTCGTCAAGAAGTACGAACGCAGGATCTTCCACTTGATCTACCGAATGACCCAGGACCCTTCCGCGGTGGAGCCTCTCGCCCAGGAGGTATTTCTCAAGGCCTACCGGGCCCTTCCTTCCTTTCGCGGCCAGTCTCAGTTCTACACCTGGATTTACCGGATCGCCATCAACACCTGTCTGAGCCACACCAAAAGGGGCCACGCGGAGGAGGCCTGCGAGGTCGAAGCCGACGTGAACACCCTCGCTCCTTCCGGGGAAGTCTCTGGAGTGCACTTGGAGGACCCGGAACAGCATCTGATGCGCAAGGAGTTTTACGCGCGGGTGCTGGAAGCAGTCCGGAAGCTGCCTGAGGAACTGCGCGTTTCGATCATTCTCAGGGAATTTCTGGGGCTCAACTACGAAGAGATCGCCGAGGTGACCCAAATCCCTCTGGGGACGGTGCGATCGCGGATCTTCCGGGGCCGAGCCCGTCTCAGGGAACTTTTGGGGCCTTTTCTGGACAGATCCCCGGCCTAGCTCGCGGGGGTGGCGCGCCGGGGCGGAAAGCGTTGGCGACGGAGTCGTGACATGGGATGCGAGGGATACGGGCTGCTTCTTTCCCGCTATGTGGACGATGACCTGGAGGGGCCGGAGGCGGAAAAACTCATGCGCCACCTGTCCGTTTGCCCGTCATGTCAGTCGGAGCTGGGCGCTCTTGAGCGACTGAGAACCTGGATTCGCGCCGCTGATCTTCCTCCTGACGTTCTGGAACTGTTTGACAGCACGACCCTGGCGGACCGTGTGGATTCGTGGGAACCCCTGAACCCTTCCCCCCGAAAAGTTCCTCGGGCCCGTTCGTGGGTTGAGGGCGTCCTCTCCCTGTGGCAGCGGCCTCTGGAGGCGATGGGGCGTTTCGCCTCTGCACCCGCGGGCCTTCGATTCGCTCTTCCTCTTCTTGCGCTGGGAATCGTAGCCGGCTTCTTGCTGGCCCGGAGCCCCGAGAGCGGCAAGACGGTGGACGTGCGGCAATTGCCGTCCGCAGTCGCCATGAAAGCTTCCCTCATGGAAGGTGATCGGGACCGTGAGGACTTGTATGTGTTGGAGCACGCTTCCCAGCAGCCGTGGGTCCGATACGGAGATGAACTGCCCGTGATCCAGCTCGTTTCGGAAGGGTCGAATTAGGGGGATCGCCCGCCATGGCCATACGGCTTGCCCGCAGCTTGCTTTCCCTTGTGCTTTTGATCGGGGCTTTGCCCGGTTCTATCGCCGCTCAGGACGAAGACCTCTCGGAGCTGGATCGGATCTTGTCCGAGGCTCGCGAAGCTCGGACGCAGGTCCGCTACGAAGGCGAACAGACCGTCTATGCTTTTCTGAAAGACAAGACGGTCGTGTCGCGGTTTCAAGTTCGTTACGCGTATCCCTACTTCAAGAGGGAATCCATCGGGGAGAGGCCGGAAAGATCGTTTGTTCTTCTCGACGATGGCTCCTACCGCTGGAGATATCTTCCTTACCGCAAGATCGTGCTGAAAGAGCCGTCCCGGGCCGGCACAGACGGATTCTTCCCGACCGACCTGCCGGCCAACACCGCCCTGATCCGTCAAAACTACAACTTTACGGTTCGGGGGCCCGTGCCTGCCGAGTCAGGTGACTGCCACGTCATCGAATTCCTGCCCAAGTGGCAGGATAGGCCTCGAAGGGAGATCTGGCTCCAGGGCAAATGGAAGATTCCCGTACGGGTGTGCGTGGCCTTCCCGGACGGCCGCACCTCCTACATGTCCGAGCTGCGGAAGCTCTCCTGGAACCCGGATTTGAGCCCCGAGATCTTTCAGCTCCGTGTGCCCGAAGACACGCGCGTTTACGAGATCCGGGAAGAGGGGAATTTGAGCCTGGAGCAGGCTCGGGCGCTCTTGGGCAGGCCTCTTCCTCTGCCGAGCCAGGTGCCGAGAGGATTTTCGCCCTTCAACATTCTCCTGCGCATGGAGGGGGGAAGCAGGCGGATTCAGATTGTGTATGCGGACGGCCTGGCCAGCTTCTCTATGTTTCAGGAATGGGCCGACCCTGGGACAGAACGATCGGCGCAGCAGGACGGAGACTCCCGGCCCGAGGCCGCTTCCCGAACATCCGCGCCTGCACCCAAACCCGAGGTGGAAGCCCGGGTGCGGCAATACGGCCTGATGAACGTCCTTACGCTGGGCCTGCCGGGGCGGAGGACGGTTTTCGTTGGAGACGTGCCCGAGGAGAAGCTTCGCGAAGCCGCTCAGTCCTTGGGCCAAGAGCCTGAGACCGCCAGGTAGGATCCTCCGACCGGCGCAGGAATCCTTTTTGCCTTCTGCCTTTATCCCCTTGACAGGCAAAACGTCCTTGCATTACCGTCGCCCCTTGTCAAAGGCGGTCCCGGCGAAGGATTGCTTGTCGTGCGTGGGCGAGCCAAAGGAATCCTGCGAGTGGAAAAGGAGGGGCCTTCATGCCGGTGGACAGGCTGACTCTGTTGGAATCGCTCTCCTGCGCCTTTGGCGCTCCCGGAGCCGAGGGCGAAGTGATGGAGATCCTCGACGGGTTGCTCAAGGAAAGATTTCGCGGCTCCCGGGACCGTTTCGGCAACCGGGTGTATCGGAGCCGGGAGCCGAGCGAGGGTGGCCTAAGGATCGTCCTGGCGGCCCATGCGGACGAGGTGGGGTTCGTCGTGCAGGCGGTTCACCCGGAGGGGTTTCTTTCCTTTCTTCCTTTGGGATCCTGGAGCCCTCTGGCCGTGGCCGGCCTGCCGATCCGCATTAAAGGGAGCCTGGGCTTCGTGGACGGCGTGATTGGGATCGCGCCTCCCCATCACCAGAAGGAGAACCCCGGATCGCGCCTGCCGGACTGGCCCGATCTCTGGATGGACATCGGCGCTAGAAGCGCCTGGGAGGCCCGTGACCTGTTCGGCGTCCGGCCAGGAGACCCGGCCTCGCCCGCAAGCGCCTTCAAGATCCTGCGGGGAGGGAGCGTACTGATGGGCAAAGCCTGGGACGATCGCGCGGGGTGCGCCCTTCTCGTCGAAGTGCTGGAAGATCTGGACACGGATCCCGCCGGAGCACCGAACGCGGTCTGGGCAGTCGCGACCGTGCAGGAGGAAGTGGGCTGCCGTGGAGCAGCCGTGGTCGCGGATCGGCTCAAGGCGGACGTGGCCTTCGTCTTGGAGGGAGCGCCGGCTGACGATTTCCCTCGGCGGAGCGATTGGGAATCCCAGGCCCACATGGGCAAGGGGGTGCAGATTCGCAGCTACGACCCGAGCATGATCGCCAACCCTGGCCTGCGGGACTTTCTGATCGAGATTGCTGAACAGGAGGGGATCCCGTGGCAGATCGCGGTCCGCAGAAGCGGCGGCACGGACGGCGGCCCTCTGCATAGGAGCTGCGAGGGCGTTCCCACGATCGTCATCGCCGTTCCGGTTCGATATGCCCACAGCGGCGTGGGGCTCATCGACCTGGGCGACTACGAGGCCTGCCTTCGTCTGGTTGTTTCGGCCTGCCGGCGGCTAAGCCGGGAGGTTGTGGAGCGGTTCTCCCCTTGAATCGAAGGGAAAGAGCCTGTTGACAAGGGAAGGGCAGTGTTTTAGAGTCATCAACCCATGAGCGGCAAGTATAAATTCCCTGTCCCATGAGACCGGACCGGAGAAGAGACGGGCAGCTTCGGCCCTTGCGTTTGCGGCGGGGCTGCTTGGCCTTCGCAGAAGGGTCCTGCTTCCTGCGCCAGGGTCGGACGTGGGTCCTGTGTGCGGCCACGGTCGAGGAAAGCGTTCCTCCTTTCTTGGTCGGCCGAAACGCGGGCTGGGTAACGGCTGAGTACAACATGCTGCCGCGGGCGACGCGGACGCGCACGGAGCGTGTGGGGGGAGGCGGCAGGTTCCCGGGCCGGAGCGCGGAGATCCAGAGAATGATCGGCAGGGCCCTGCGGGCTGCCACGGACCTCGAGGCCCTGGCGGGATTCACGGTCCGGATCGACTGCGACGTGGTTCAGGCGGACGGCGGAACGCGCGCGGCCAGCGTGACCGCGGGGTACGTGGCTCTTGCCGAGGCTCTCGAAGGGCTGCGAAAATCGGGACGCTTGGCCAAAAGGGCGTTGCGGGATCATGTGGCGGCCGTCAGCGTGGGCATTGTGGATGGGCGGTATTGTCTGGATTTGAGTTCCAAGGAGGACGCCAGGGCGCAGGTGGACCTCAATTTGGCGATGACGGGCAGGGGCAAGATTGTCGAAGTCCAAGCTACGGCAGAGGGACTTCCTTTCGGCAGGGCTGAGTTGGACAGGCTTTTGAATCTGGGTGCGAGGGGGATCCGCGAACTCATCCGGGCGCAGAAGCAAGTCTTGGGTACTGGCATGGGCGGGTCCTCCTAGGAAGTGGGTTGTGGGTCTGGAAACCGGAGGTTGCCATGGTCCGAAAGCGTCGGACGGAGGGGGCGGTGGAAGCGGACAAGAGCGCAGTCAAGACAGAGATCGTGCTGGCCACGAGGAATCATGGGAAGATCATGGAACTGCGCTCTCTTTTGAAGGGGATGCCGATCCGGGTTCTATCGTTCATGGATTTTCCGGGCCTGCCGGAGGTTGAGGAGGACGGGAAGACCTTTCGGCAAAACGCGGAAAAAAAGGCCAAGGCCATTGCCAAGGCCACCAATTGTGTGGCAGTGGCCGATGATTCGGGCCTTGAAGTGGATTTTCTTGGAGGAGCTCCCGGAATCAGGAGCGCCCGCTTCGCGGGCGAGAAGGCGACAGACCGGGACAACGTCCGGAAGCTTCTCAAAATGATGGACGGAGTGCCCTGGGAGCAGAGGGGCGCGCGGTTTGTGTGTGTCACCTGTGCGGCGGATCCGAAGGGCAGAACCGTCTTTGCCGAGGGCGTGTGCGAGGGTGCGATCGGTTTCGAGATGCGCGGGACTCATGGTTTCGGATACGATCCGGTTTTTGTTCCCAAGGGATATCGGGTTACCTTGGCGGAGATGGACCCAGCCCTGAAAAACAAGATCAGCCATCGCGCTCAGGCGATGGCCAAGTTCCGGGCGCTTCTTGAAGAATTCCTCTTTGGTTCCAAGAAGGAGCGATAGGGTCCACGCTTCCTGTCGAGGGCGGCTCACCTTGTTCGGCCCCCGCTCAGCCGAAAGCGCTGGGCAGAAGGGCGTGCCTTGCCTCGAGAGGCAGGTTACGCAAAGGGAATCCCTCGAAAGAGGGTGGATCCCAAACCCCACAAAAAGCCCGCTTTCGCTTGAATCTTTCGGCGTCGTGTGTTAAGAACAAAGAATGTCCCTGGATCCTTGGCGGCGGGGCGTGGCGCAGCCTGGTAGCGCACCTGCCTTGGGCGCAGGGGGTCGGAGGTTCAAATCCTCTCGCCCCGACCAGAAGGAATCCGAGGCGGGGCCGCTGGAGGGAAGGGATTCCCAGGCGTACGGGCAGGAAGAATGTGCGCCTGTAGCTCAGCTGGATAGAGCAACGGACTTCTAATCCGTAGGTCGCAGGTTCGAATCCTGCCAGGCGTACCAGGAGGCCCTCGGTGGGAGCGCGGCATGGGCCCGCGCAAGAAAGGGCTCGGAGAACGACGAAGGCCGACGGTGGGTGTAGCTCAGCTGGATAGAGCACTGGGTTGTGGCCCCAGAGGTCGAGGGTTCGAATCCCTTCACTCACCCCACTCATCTGGAAGAAAGGATTGTGCGCCCGTAGCTCAGCTGGATAGAGCGTCGGACTTCGAATCCGCAGGCCGCAGGTTCGAGTCCTGCCGGGCGCGCCAGTTTTGATCGTCCATGGGGTTGTGGAGATTTTGCTTGGGGATTCTTTGTCCTCTGCCCGTAGATGCTCACGGGCCGTTAGCTCAACTGGTAGAGCAACTGACTCTTAATCAGTAGGCTCGGAGTTCGAGTCTCCGACGGCCCACCAGTCATCCGAAAGGGTTAGGTTGTGTGAACCTAGCCCTTTCTTTTTGCTGTCGGAAGAGATCTCCGGTGCGGCAGGCTTTGCGAAACCGGCTCAAGGCGGGTAGAATAACGGTAGGGGCGAATCCACGGGGATGCGCTCCAGGGTTGCGTGAAGTTGCGGAAGCCTCTTCGGGCCTTTCGCCTTGCGGGAAGCGGGTGGCGGGGCGTCCGAAGACCGCCCGAGTTGACGCGAGAGTGGCGGAATTGGCAGACGCGCTGGACTTAGGATCCAGCGGGCAACCGTGGGGGTTCGAATCCCCCCTCTCGCATCCGTTTTGTCGATGGCCCTTCGGCGGGCCGGCTTCGGGCGTTTTGTTTCCGTGGGCTGACCAGGGCAGGGAGAGCTGATGATGAGAATGGACCAGGTAGATGTGACGCCGACGCGGAAGAAGATTCTCTTTGGCATGGAGCCCCAGGAGGTCGAGGCCGAGGTGGAGAAATTCTGCCGAAAACTGGCCCGAGAGGTGGACATCAAGGGTTTCCGAAAAGGGAAGGCGCCGACAAGCGTGGTTCGCAGGATGTTTCGGGATCAGATCCGAAGGGAAGTCGGCGCCCAGATCGTGTCGACCTCTCTGGAGAAGTTTCTGAAGGAGCAGCCCTTGCAACCTGTTGGCGAACCTGAGCTCGACGTGCCGCCGTTGGAGGAAGGAAAAGAGTTTGCCTTTTCCGTCCTTTTGGATGTCAAACCCGAGCTTGAAATTTCGGACTGGGAGGGAATCGAGCTTACCCAGGAGCGGGCAAGGGTCAGCGACGAAGAAGTGCGGGAATCCCTTCGGCAGCTTCAGAACCGGCACTCGAAGCTCGAAGGGGTTGCCGAAGACCGGGGCGTGGAGACCGGTGATGTGGTCCTCGTGGATTCAGAGGGTTTTGTGGATGGCGCTCCGTTCCCGGGCAACGTGAAGAAGGATCTGTATATTGAAGTGGGAGCCGGAGACGCTCGCAAGGAGATCGAGGAAGCTCTCATCGGAGCGCGGGTCGGCGAGACGCGGGAGGCAGAGGTCGAGTATCCCCACAATCTGGTGAATCGGGATCTGGCGGGCCGGAAGGCGAAGTACCGCGTGACGATCAAGAAGATTCTGAGAAAGGATCTCCCGCCGCTGGACGACGAATTCGCCAAGGACGTGGGAGCCTATCAAAGCCTCGAGGACCTGAAGGAACGGCTCCGGGAGGAGATCCTGCGGGAGAAGGAGAAGCGGATCCGCAGGAAGCTCGAAGAGGACCTGCTGGAGGAACTGATTCGGCGCAACCCTTTCGAGGCCCCGCGCTCGCTCGTGGCCTCGCGCCACGCCCGCCTGATGGAGAATGCCAGAGCGCATTTCCTTTCCCGGGGGCTTTTCCTGGAGAGGGAAACCGAAGGGTACCAGAAGCTCGAGTCGGACTTGGAGCAACTGGCGGAAAAGGAGGTCAAGAAGGATCTCTTGTTGGAAGCGCTGCAGAAGAAGTTTTCCATCGAAGTTTCCGATGAAGAGGTGGAGAGGCGAATCCAGGAAATCGCCTCCCGCCACGAGCAGAGCGTGGAAAAGGTCCGCGCAGAGATTCAGAAGGAAGAAGAGGGAATGGCCCTGTTCCGGCAGGGGCTTGTCAGCGAGAAGACGCTTGATTTTCTCTTGGGCAGGTCTAGAATAAAAGTAGAGGAAGAAGATTCGGATCGCTGAGACTTATCCCTGCCGGAAACCCAGTCGATGTCCGTTCGTTTCGGACGGGTCGCCACACCCATCGAGAGCACGCATGAATCTCATTCCCATCGTCGTCGAGCAAACCAGCCGAGGGGAACGAGCGTACGACATCTATTCCCGTCTGCTGAAGGACAGGATCGTCTTCATCGGCTCCCCCATCACGGACGAGGTGGCGAACCTCGTCATTGCTCAAATTCTTTTTCTCGAGAGCGAGGATCCTGACAAGGACATCCAGATGTACCTGAACACTCCCGGAGGCTCGGTCACGGCGGGCCTGGCCATTTACGACACGATGCAGTATGTCCAGGCGCCGGTCTCGACCATCTGCATGGGGCAGGCGGCGAGCATGGGAGCCGTGCTTCTGGCTGCAGGCGCGCCGAAGAAGCGTTTTGCCCTTCCCCATGCCCGGATCCTGATCCATCAGCCCATGGGAGGCTTCGAGGGGCAGGCCACGGACATCGACATCCAAGCTCGCGAGATCCTCCGCATTCGGGAGGAGCTGGACAACCTGCTGGCCAAGCACACGGGACAACCGCTGAAAAAAGTTCAGGCGGACACGGAGCGCGATTTCTACATGAACGGCCAACAGGCCAAGGAATACGGGATCATCGATGAGGTGATCACGAAAAGGAAGACGTGACGGGGACGGGCCGCCGATTGGACGGCCGGGAACCGTTGGGCCCTGGGAGGGCGAGGAAGTCCACTTCATAGGGAGGCCAGGGGTGAGCAGAAAAGGCGGCTACGATCATCCGGGCAAGCTCGTGTGCTCTTTCTGCGGCAAGAGCCAAGACGAGGTCCGGAAGTTGATTGCCGGTCCCACGGTTTACATTTGCGACGAATGCATTGAGCTCTGCAATGAAATCATCGCAGAGGAATGTGAACAGGAGGACCACCGCAGACGGGGAGGGTCTCTGCCGAAGCCCCACGAGATTCTGGCGTTTCTGGATCAGTACGTGGTGGGCCAGGAGAGGGCCAAGAAAACCCTTTCGGTTGCGGTATACAACCACTACAAGCGAATTCAGCACGGAACAGGATCGGACAGTGTGGAGTTGCAGAAGAGCAACATCCTGCTCATCGGGCCGACTGGATCCGGAAAGACCCTTCTCGCCCAGACCCTGGCTCGTTTCCTGAATGTGCCCTTCACGATCGCGGACGCCACGAGTCTGACCGAGGCGGGGTATGTGGGCGAGGATGTGGAGAACATCATCCTGAACTTGCTGCAGGCGGCTGATTACGACATCGAACGAGCCCAGAAAGGGATCGTGTACATCGACGAGATCGACAAGATATCGCGCAAGTCCGACAGTCCGTCGATCACCCGGGACGTTTCGGGCGAGGGCGTCCAGCAGGCTCTGCTGAAGATCATCGAGGGCTGCATGGCCGCGGTCCCGCCCAAGGGAGGAAGGAAGCATCCCCAGCAGGACTTCTTGCAGGTGGACACCACGCACATCCTGTTCATCTGCGGAGGGGCGTTTCACGGGCTGGAGCAGATCATCGAGCGGCGGGTTCGGTCCAAGACCATGGGGTTCGGGGCCGAGATCCACTCGAGGACAGAACGCAATGTGGGCGAGACCTTGCAGCTCGTGGAACCCGAAGACCTGCTGAAGTACGGGCTCATCCCGGAGTTCATCGGCCGGCTGCCCGTCATTGCGACGCTGGATGACCTGACGGAAGAGGACTTGGTGCGCATCCTGACCGAACCGCGGAACGCCATCACCCGACAGTACCAGAAGCTGTTCGAGATGGACGGGGTTTCTCTTCGGTTCGCCCCGGACGCTCTGCAGCTCGTGGCCAAGGAAGCGCTCCAGAAAGGAACCGGTGCGAGGGGGCTTCGGGCCATACTCGAGCAGAGGATGCTCGACATCATGTACACCCTGCCCACCTTGGAAAACGTCAAGGAATGCATCGTCAACCGGGACGTCGTAGCGAGACGGGCGGAGCCCATCCTTGTCTACGAGAAGAAGCAGGAGACCGCCTGATCGGAGACCGAAACGTTTCGAACCCCTATGGAAAAACCTGAGATCCGCCGATGAGGAAAGGTGAGACACCCGAAGAACGCGTCACGTGGGAAAGGCGAAGATGCTCTTTCGCTTCAACCGCGACGATAAAGAAGACAGAATGAGAGAACAGCCCGATATTTTGCCTATGCTTCCCTTGCGGGACATCATCGTCTTCCCGGGCATGGTGGTTCCCCTGTTCGTCGGACGGGAGCGTTCCATCCGGGCCTTGGAAGAGGCCATGAACCGGGATAAGCGGCTTTTCTTGGTCGCCCAGAAGGACGCCAAGATCCAAGAGCCCACCGAGAAGGATATTTACACGGTCGGGACGATCGGCTCCGTGATTCAGATGCTCAGGCTTCCGGACGGGACGGTCAAGGTGCTCGTGGAGGGCAAGAAGCGGGCCGTTCTGGCCGAGTACCTCGTCAAGAAGGATCTGTTCGTCGTCCGGGTGGACGAAGTGACCGAGTTCGAGGGAAACCCGACCGAGGTCGAAGCCCTGATGCGGAGCATCCAGGACGCCTTCGAGAACTTTGCCCGCCTCCACCGGAAGATTCCCCAGGACATGGTTCTGTCCGTCTCGTCCATTGACGAGCCGGGAAAGCTCGCTGATACACTCGTGGCCCATCTCAGCCTGAAGCTGCCGGACAAGCAGGATATTCTCGAAACCATCGACAAGCAGGAGCGGTTGGAAAAGGTTTACGCGCTGCTCAAGAGCGAGATCGACATCCTCGAAGTGGAGCGGAGGATTCGAAGCCGGGTCCGCAAGCAGATGGAGAAGAGCCAAAAGGAGTACTATCTGAACGAGCAGATGCGGGCCATCCAGAAGGAACTAGGGGAAAAGGACGAATTCAAGAACGAGATAGATGAACTTGAGGCCCGGCTCCGCAAGAAGAAAATGTCGAAAGAGGCCAACGACCGGGTCAAGAAGGAGATCAAGAAACTGCGCATGATGTCGCCCATGTCAGCCGAGGCGACGGTCGTCCGCAATTACATCGACTGGATCCTCTCGCTGCCCTGGTATGAATACACCGACGACGAAATGGATATCGAAAAGGCCGAGAGGATCCTCGATGAGGACCATTACGGCCTGCAGAAGGTCAAGGAAAGGATTCTCGAATACCTTGCGGTCCGCGCTCTCGTGGACAAGATGAAGGCCCCGATCCTCTGCTTCGTGGGACCTCCGGGGGTCGGCAAGACCTCTTTGGGCAAATCCATAGCGCGGGCCACGGGCAGGACCTTTGTGCGCGCTTCTCTCGGAGGCGTGCGCGACGAGGCCGAGATTCGCGGCCATCGCCGAACATACATCGGCGCGCTGCCGGGAAAGATCATCCAATATATGAAAAAGGCCGGCTCGGGCAATCCGGTCTTCCTTCTCGACGAAGTCGACAAGATGAGCACGGACTTCCGCGGGGATCCGGCCGCCGCCCTGCTTGAGGTGCTCGACCCGGAACAGAACCACGCGTTCAACGACCACTACCTTGACCTCGACTACGACCTGAGCCGGGTGATGTTCATCACCACGGCGAATACGCTCTTCAACATCCCCAGGCCTCTTCAGGACCGGATGGAGATCATCCGCATTGAGGGATACATCGAGACGGAAAAGCTTCAGATCGCCACGGGCTTCCTCATCCCCAAGCAGCTCGAAGCCCACGGGCTTTCGAAGGAAAACGTGACCTTCACGGACAACGCGATCCTTCAGATCATTCGGCAGTACACGAAGGAGTCGGGTGTCCGGAACCTGGAACGCGAGATCGCCACGATCTGCCGCAAGGTTGCGCGCGAGGTCGTCCGCCAGGGCAAGGGGACCCAGATCCGGATCACGGCCAACGTGCTGGAAAAATATCTCGGCGTGCCCAAGTACCGCTTCGGCATCAAGGAAGGCGAGAACCGGATCGGCCTTGCAAACGGTCTGGCCTGGACCGAGCTGGGCGGGGAGCTCCTGGTGACGGAGGCTACGGTGATGCCGGGAAAGGGCAATCTCATCATTACCGGCAAGTTGGGCGACGTTATGCAGGAATCCGTCCAGGCGGCCATGAGCTACGTCCGGTCCAGAGCGGAGGTGCTGAAACTGGACAAGGATTTCTACCAGAAGGTGGACATCCACGTCCATATCCCGGAAGGCGCGATTCCGAAGGACGGACCTTCGGCGGGAATCACGGTGGCCACTTCGATCGCTTCCGCCCTCACCCGGCGGCCGGTGCGGTCGGATCTGGCCATGACCGGAGAGATCACTCTTCGGGGCCGGGTCCTTCCGATCGGAGGCTTGAAGGAAAAAGTCCTGGCCGCGCACAGGGCGGATATCGCGACGGTTCTGATCCCCCGGGAGAACGAGAAGGATATCCGGGAGGTGCCGGCCCGGGTGCTCAAGAAAGTGAAGCTCGTGCTCGTTGAGCACATGGACGAGGTCCTGGATAACGCCCTTCTGGCCGAGGCAGCCGTCGGGGCCGGCGAGCCGGGGGGTCTCAAGGAAGACGAGTCTGCTTCCCATGCGGATCTTCCGAAGGATTACCTGGAAGATCAACGCTCCAACCTGCTCTGAGCGGCTTGCCCCGTTCCCGGCCTTGGGACAGACTGGAAAAGCGCTCTGTTTCGTGCTAGATTGGCTTCGGTCGGGATTCCCATCCCAGGATTCGGAAAACGTCCTCTCCGGGTGCAATAACGGCTTAAAAAAAAGGGGGCGAATCGGGCGGATAGCTCAGTTGGGAGAGCATCGGCCTTACAAGCCGGGGGTCACAGGTTCGAGTCCTGTTCCGCCTACCAGAAATTGCGGAATTCAAAATGGGGGCGTGGTGCAGTTGGTTAGCACACCGGCCTGTCAAGCCGGAGGCCGCGGGTTCAAGTCCCGTCGCTCCCGCCAGGAAGTTTCGGGGGGCTGTGGAGAAAACCCACAGCCCCTTTTTCGTGTCCTGTGTGAGAGGCGGCAAGGCGATGGACATGCACGTTTTCGATGACGACTTTTTCCGCGGGTTCCCTTACAGACCCGAAGGGTTTTTCCTGGACCGGCGGGCCGAGGTGGACCGGTCGGAGCAGCGGATCGTCTGTACCATGGACACCTCCCAGAAATTCCCCCTGGTCGAGGCTCAGAGGAACCACGACCAGATTCACCCTCCCCATCTGCCCGGAGCCGTGATCGTTCACTTGACCGGCATGGTCGGCCTGGCCGCGGCTCAGATTTTCTTGGGAATACGCTTCGATGCCGGGTGGTCCGGATACGGGAGCCGGATCCACAAAGCCGAGTTCAAGCGACTCGTGAGGTTGGGTCCACCCGTCCGACTCGAAGGACGGATCACGAGCGACAGACGGCGCGGGGGAATGGCGATCCTCCGGTACGAGTTCAGGTTCTTCCAGGAAGGCGCTCTTTTCTATTTCGGGGACCAGACGGCGGTCTACAGGCGATTCGAGGTAGGGGGGCCGATCTGAAGGGCGACTCCCTCTTTCCCCCGGGATTTCGGATCCGCACGACAGGAGTCCCTTCCGCTCCTTTGCGGTTTTTCTGAGGCGGGTTTCGACGTGCGCCGAGACTGGCTCGAGGACGAGAGGGCTTTCCGCGATCGAGTGGCAGAGCGGCTGGCGAGTGTCCGGTTCGATGCCTCTGCGGAAATGCGCCTTATAGAAGAGCGGCGAGCCGAGGGACGGCGTTGGGTCCCTTCAGCCGTCCTGATCCCCCTGAGGTTCGACCGGTCTCGCTCCGAGCCCGTGGTCGTGCTCAACAAAAGATCCGATTGGGTCCAGCAGCCCGGGGATCTGTGTTTCCCCGGCGGCGGCCTGGATCGGCGCAACGACCGGATCCTGGGCCTCCTGCTCGCCTGGGGAATCCTTCCTACGTGCAGGTCCGGTCCCTTTCGGAGCCTTGCGGGCCTCAGCGATCGGGATCCGCAAAAAAAGGTTCTCCTGACGCTCGTAGCCTCGGTCCTTCGGGAAAGCTGGGAAGAAATGCGTCTTCCTCCGTGGAAGGTCGAGTATCTCGGATGCCTCCGGCCCCACAGCATGGCGAGTTTTCCCCGGACGATTTTCCCGGTCGTGGGAAGGATCCTGGGCTCTTGGGAAGGAAGGCCGAACTGGGAAGTGGAGAAGATTCTTTCCGTGCCTTTTGGATCCCTTCTAGACCCGGACCAGTACGGGCTGTGTCGCATGCGCTTGCCGGGCTCGGGTGGAGAGGAAGGGACGGAATGGGAGACTCCCTGTTTCGTTGTGCGCGACCAAGGACAGGAGGAAGTCCTTTGGGGGGCCACCTTCCAGATCCTCTCCAGGTTCCTGGAGACGGTCGCTGATTTTCCACTTTCCGAGGTGCGCCCACGACGCGCGGTGGTGAGGAATCTTCCGGCCCACTATTTCACAGGAAGAACGGACGCCTGGCGCGGCCGAGGGGCTCCCTCGGGAGGCCTTACCGGCGGTTGAGGACCTACGCCCCCCAACTTTGACACTAAAACGGTTTTTGGTGAGTTTCAAGAAAATTCAGATGTAGCGAAATCAAGTGGTTAGGAGGCTGAAAGGGCCAAATTTCCCAAAACTCTGTAGTACGTAGAAAATGCGATGAGTGTGCATTTAGATCTTGACAATATGGCCAATAAATGCTACATATGTCATCACCATGTTCGTGCGAGTCGCCACAAGCCGCCAACGGGGCAAAACCTACCGCAGCGTGCAGATCTGCGAGTCCTGGCGGGACCC
>Ga0073932_1000167_pt1 | contig 172245 bp, 165 predicted proteins | sample DewCreD2012metaG_FD_76967 | JGI IMG/M metagenome (GOLD analysis project Ga0073932, IMG submission 76967) | Hot spring sediment bacterial and archeal communities from British Columbia, Canada, to study Microbial Dark Matter (Phase II) - Dewar... ... | reverse complement strand
CACCTCCTGCCAATTAATCTGTGTTCTTCCCATCACTTGTATAAGATCAAGCATGTATTTAGGCTGGTAGATAAATTGGTAAGCAGGCGTTGAAAGACTCTGGTAGGTACGCTGTAAGCTAAGTTTGTTTGTGATAACCATGTATTTTATCTCCAATTTGTTAAACATGATGATAATTCGACAAGCGGCGGCGGAGTCACCGCCAAGTTTTGCGACCAAGAAACCACTACTGTCGCCTTATAGGAAACTGGAGTAGGTGTAATAGTCACATCAGGCAATGGACAATCAGAAGAAGTGGCCGCAATAAGCCTCATAGACTGTCCATAAGTGCCCGTCGGAGTCACCGCTGCCGGAGTTAAAGAACTGTTGATATAACACGGGCTGGAAAGACAAACAGATAAAGCCTCTATTCCTGCCGAATCTCTTACTACTCTTGCTCTTTCTATCTGCTGACGAGCAAGCCTGGTTGCCAAACTTACATTTTGTGAATAATCCATATTTTTTATCGCCAAAAGCTCCACCACGACAATACCAGACAAAAACAAAACAATAAGAGAAAGCGCTATGACCACTTCTAAAATTGTTTGGCCTTGTAAAAATTTTACGGACATGATGATGATAAATCGCTACCGGAAATAATACCGTCACGACTTACATTTATTTCATAAAATGTATTGGCAAGATTGTTTTCCGAAAGACAAATACTTACATTTTGATTTGGTGTAATCGAAGAAATTCCTAAAGGAGAATAATTAAAAAGCATTCCTGTTGGGGGAGTAATATAGGGTGTAATTTTTATGTTCTCCGATATTCCAAATGATTTTTCCGAAAAAACATTGCTTCCGCATTTTCCATAAATCTGTCTTTTTTCAAAATCTACGTACCAACCGGCAAAATCTGAAGAGGAGGAAGGCGTACAGCCTCCGCAGATGGTACAATCAACCTCGGAAACCGCCGCCCTGTTTTTGGCATCTTCAAGGATACTCTTTAGATTTTGTCCGGCAGAAATAAGACTCTGCCGCTGATTAAACCTGTTGTATCCGGCAAGCACCATGCCGGCAAGTACAGCAGCCACTCCCAAAGTGACTACCAGTTCAATAAGGGTAAAACCTTTTTGAGAATTCATTATGGATTTGAAATTCTGTAATTACAAACCACACCACTGCCGCAGTTTCCCGCTGAACAAAGTTCGGAAGAATCACCATTTTCAAGATGAGCGCATAAATGATAGGTAAGGGTACTATCCCGCACATAACAATAACTATAGTCTGGTGATTTTGGATCTGTGGGAAGCTTATTTAAATAATTAGGGACTAAACCTGAAGGATTACAACTGCTGTCTACCGGATAACTATTGTTTTCTGCTTTATAAATTTCCAAAGCTGATCTAACTTGTTCAAGATCGGCTTTGCGGATTGCGTCCCTACCGCTTCTGGTTATTGCCTGATAGCCGGAAATGCCTATTGTTGATAAAAGCGCAATAAGGGTGGCGGCAACTAAAATTTCAATAAGGGTAAAACCACATGTGTAATTGTGCGTTTTTAATTTGTGATTCATAATTTTTAATTCTCTATTTCTATTGTTGACTATTGACGCAAAAGGTAGATGGTGTTTCTGACTCAAGACCGGCACAAATATTGTAACCGCTTGAGTTGCAAGTACCACCGCAATAATAAGGCGTTGTTCCCCTAGGATCAGCAGGAACAGTAGGCATAATGGCTATGCTTACGCCGGGAGTAGTGCAGATGATCGGGCCATAAAAAGTGCCTGTTGGAAGCGGATAACTATATCCGCAAACAGAATAATACTGCTCCAAGGCTGATTGAATTTCTTTGATATCAGCTTTTCTTTTGGCATCCCTGCCTTTTTTTTGCGCGGTGGCATAAGATGACATCCCAATAGTAATAAGAAGAACGATAATAGAAACTACCACCAATAGTTCAAGAAGAGTAAAACCAACTTGCAGTCTAAACTTTGAATTGGGAATTTTTTTTCTCATGGTTCATTTATAGTATAACTTGTATTAGTCAGACTGCAAGCTGGAATGGGACTTGAATCCTTATCTGGATCAGCCGCATTTTCCAAACAGGAAGAAAGAGTATAAGAAAGAGGGTTACTGCCTCTTGTATAGATGTAAGGACTAGGCACAGTGCTGCCAGGATCGCAAGGAAACTTGCGCATATATACATTGCCCGTACAATTGGCTCCCGAAGACCAACACTGATTGCAGAGAGAAACACCAAAAGCACCGGTAGTCGGATAAGCAGGAGGATTCTGGTCCATTTTATAAAGCTCCAAAGCTTTTTGGATTTGTTGAAGGTCGCTTTTTCTCTCGGCATCTCTTGCTCTTTGTCTTGCTCCCATGAAATTTGGAAAAAGGAGTGCCGTTACCATCGTTAAAATTGAAATAACAACCAAAAGCTCAACCAGTGTAAAACCGCGATTGTTCATGGCGATGTATTGGTGCTTGAAATGCCATAATTATAATTTACACCTTGACAGGAAACCAGCGCCGGCAAAAGTTTAGGATCGCTGGTATTCTGCAAATTTGCATAAAGCTTATAATAGGTACCATCGGAAACATAACAATAACTGTAGGTTGGACTCATCGGATCGTTGGGAACTTTTTGCATATAAATAACACTCGTATTTTCAGGATGGGTAAAAGACGTACCCCAGGAAGGCAAACCAGTGGGATAAGCCTTCATATCAGCGTAATAAAGCTCCAAAGCTCTTGCTATAGAGTCAAGATCCTGCTTTCTTCTCGAATCCCTGCCTTTGATAACTGAACTGAAAAAATTTCCCCAGAGGGCACCGCTTACTATAGCAATCACTGTCATGGCTATAACCAGCTCTATGAGAGAAAAACCCAATTTGCTATCGAATAACGGCTTTTTTTTGTAAATCTTGCCAAGCATTATAAAAAAAGTAACTTTTTAAAAATATCAAGGATTTGACTGCCAAAGAAAAAGGAAACAAGCGTCCCATACACAAGAAAAGGACCAAAAGCAATCTTACTCTTCATTGTTTTTTTACCCATTAATATCAGTATCAAAGAAATAAATGCTCCTGTCAAGAAAGCGAGATAAAAAGCAACCACGACCTTAGGAAAACCCAGCAAAAAACCAATAACAAAAGAGAGTTTTGCGTCTCCCAATCCTATACCTCGTCCTTTGGTAACAATAAAAAGCAGCATAAAAAACAAAAAAAAGATAAATCCGCTTATAAAGGCAAAAAGAAGCTCTCGCACGCTGCCGCCACCTACAATAATATTTATAACTATTAAAATTAAAAGGGAAATATTAATTTCATCGGGAATTATCCTGTATTTAAGATCGGTTACAAAAATTACCAAAAAACTATAAAGTAAAACGGAATTAAAAATAACCATCCACCAATTATCGTGAAAAAGAAAATAAACAGCTATCAAAATTATTCCCGATAACGCTTCAATAAAAGGATATTGCCATGACAGTCTTTTTCGGCAAAAACGGCAACGCCCCTTTAGATAAAAAAAGGAAAACAGAGGAATAAGATCAAAGCTTGGAAGAGTTTTATGACAAAAATCACATTTTGATCGGCCATAAATTGGACTTATTCCACTAGGAATTCTGTCAATTAAAACATTTAAAAAAGACCCTATGCTTATACCAATTAAAAATAAAAATATCACTTGCAGATCAATCATGCTCTTTCTTCAAAAAATATGAAACTTAAAAGCAAAGTCTGGGCAACAAAATAATAATAATTAATAAATGCCCATTTATTGAAAAAGAAAACTATGAAAAAAATAAATGACGTCAAAAAAAAGAATCTAGAAACATTGATTTTCCTATGCAAATAGATAATCAACAGGAGAAAAAAAATTATAAAAATGCTTAAAATAAAATTATATTGGAAACCAAAAAGGTGATAAAGGAAAGAAAAAAATGAAAGCCCTTCATATCTTGGGGGAAACTTATATTGAAGAAGTATAGCGTCATGGATAAAGTCATCAACAGACCAGAGAAAGAACGGCGTTATTAAAATTAAAGCAAAAAGGATCGTCCTGAAAGTAAAAAGGAATATTTTCCCTGAATTTAACAAAAGCCTTAATAAGAAGGGCAGAACCAAAAAAAAGTATTGTTTTGTCGCTATGCCTAGACCTGTAACTAAACTCATTAAAAATAATCGTTTCTTACTCAAAGCCCAAATAATAAAAACTAAGTAAAAAACAAGGAGCGGTTCTGTGTATGATTGTTCAATCATATAAGGTGAAACAGGATTTGCTAGGATAAGAAGAGAAAAAATCTCCCTCTCAAAACTTTTCTTTTTCAGCTTATAAACTAAAATTGCTGATAAAACTTCGGCTACGATGAAAGTATACCTCGGATCGTTAAAAATAAAAACAAATGGACTTGTAACAAGAATCATGCCGGGAAGATATGAATAAAAATCGGGTACAACATCTGTGTATAACTTCTGATAAGTCATCGAATAGGGATTCTGAAAAGATAAAAATCCCAAAGCGCCTTTTTTTAAATAGTCATAAACATCAATATAAGGATCGGGAGATGAAAGCACCATAATTACTCTTATGGAAATCATGATTATCAAGCTAAATAAGAAAAAATTTCTTTTCCAATTATTTTTAGCTATAATCACCAGAAAATAAACTGCAATCAAAAAATTCAAAACCAAAAGAAATAAAGAGGCGAAAAACTGCCAACTTTTCGGCTGATATAAACCGCCGTAAATTATAATTGAAAAAATAGATAAAATAAGGTACATATTACCGGCATTAATGGTAATTTTTTTGACATATTTGGGATTAAATAAAATAAGAAAATAGAAAAAAAGGGCAATGAGTAAAATGAATATTCCGTTATAGTAAAAAAAACCGTGGGTAAAGATAAAACCTGAAAGTAAAACTAAATATAAAAGAGAGACCATTTTTACAAAAATCCAGTCTTAAGTGTTAAGATACAAAATATTAAGTATTGTATAAAGTATAACCATCTTAAATGAAAAAATCATTGCCAATTTTAATAATGTTTATACCTATATTTATTTTTTTTGCCAGATTATTTTATCCGGAAAGTTCCCTTTTTATGATTCCTGATTTCGGCGAAAGCGATGTCCTTCATCTTAATTTACCTCTAAAACACCTGCTTTCTAGCTCGCTTAAAAGTGGAGAATGGCCTCTTTGGACAACTTATCTTTCTTCAGGTTTTCCGATTCTAGCTGAAGGACAAATCGGCACTTTTTACCTTCCGAATCTTCTTTTTTTCAAATATCTACCTACGATTACAGCCTACAATCTAAATTTAATCTTGGCATTTTTTCTCTCTAGTATCGGCTTTTTCCTTTTTGCAAAAAGCATAGGCTTGTCTTCTCTTACTGCGATTTTTACCGCCGTAGTCTTTACTTTTTCAGGTTTCTTAACCGTCCATCTAAATCACTTTAATCTGCTACAGGCGGCATCTTTGCTTCCTTTGATCTTTTGGGCATCATACCGCCTCTGTTATAAACATAAACTTCCCAATCTCGTTCTTTTTTCTTTCCTTTTGACTGAACAGATTTTTACCGGACATTTTTATATTGTTTTTATCACCCTAGTTGGTATTTTTATTTTTTTTCTCATAAACAGATATAAAATCAAGTTTCTTTTTTTAGGCTGTTTTTTTGCCTTTTTTTTATCAGCCATCCAGCTTTTTCCAACAATTGAACTTCAGCAAAAATCAGGCAGAGCCGGAGGAATGTCTTTTAACACTGTCACTTCTTATCCTTACCCCCCGAAACATCTTCTTGCCTTTATTAATCCTTATATCTTTGGATCACCTGCCACTGGTACTTATCCTCCGTTTAGTGATGACTGGGGAATTTTCTGGGAAAATACTGCTTATATAGGAATTCTGCCATTTTTATTTGCTCTGGCAAGTTTTATTTACATAAAGGAAAAATGGGTTAAGACTGGTTTTGTCATTTTATCCATTTCCCTTCTTCTGGTTTTGGGAAAATATTCACCGTTTTACTTTGTATTTTCTATCCCGCCATTTAATTTCTTCCGCGTGCCTTCTAAATTTCTGCTTCTTACTACTTTTTCCTTAAGCCTGCTTTCCGGCTGTATGATGGAAAAAATCACAAAAAAATTAAAATCGCGGCTAAAAGTAGTTTTTTTTACAGTCATCGTCTTTTTATTAGTATTTGCTGATGAGTTTTATTTCTCTTATAATTATCCGCCTCTTAGCCCCTGTAAATGGTGGACGGAAATCCCTCAAACAGCAAAATTTATCGCTCAAAAAGATGGAAGAATCGTAAGTATTGGTACATCAAAGTTTTGGAATGAAATTTTTCTTAAAGACGGCTGGAAAGATATAAAACCCTATGTTTATCTACGCAATGGTCTTTATCCTAATTACAACGCCTTATTTGCTATACCAAACATTGAAATCAATACCGGAGGGCTTATTTCCAAAAGAACCTCTTTGATGATGAGTCTTAGCCAAGAAATAAAAATTGATGAAAAACAGGAAACTGCCTCTATAAGCGCCACAGCGGCTAATATTCTTTCCCTTCAAAACACAACTCATATTATTTCTCCTTATAAAATTGACAATCCAATTTTTCCAAAAGAGACTGAAGTTAATATAAAAACTTATAAACTTAAACCCTTTTATATCTACAAGAATACAAAAAGTCTGCCTCGCGCCTACATTGCTTATAAAAGCAAATTGATAACCACCACTGGAGATTTCTATCGTAATCTTTCCGATGAAAAATTTTTAGACGAAAAAATGGTTCTTGTAGAAGATAAACGTTTACTTATAAGCAATAAAAATGAACAGGCAGGAATGGTTAAAATAATAAACGCTACACAACAAAATCTTAATCTGGAAACAGAATCCTCAGCTTTGGGTATATTAGTTCTAACCGACAGTTTTTATCCCGATTGGAAAGCCTATCTTGATGGCAGACAAACGGAAATTTTTTCAGTCAATTTAAACCAACGTGGAATTATGCTTCCTCCCGGACAACATAAGGTAAATTTTGTCTTTGAATCATTTTCTTTTTTTATAGGAAAAATCATCACTATCATCAGCGGATTTATAGCTTTTTTAAGTCTGTTTCTTTACTGCGTATTTTTTCTTCGTAAATTTCCCGGAAATAAGAGGCCTTACCGCTATCGTTAAAACAAACAGAATAATTAAGTGATAAAAGAAGATAAGCATTGGCTAAATCCTTGTCTCTTTTTATCATCTCGTTTACCTGTTCTTCTGCTTCCCGACATTTTTTCTGAAGCATATAAGTTTGGGCCAAAATTGCGTAACTATCCAAATCATCAGGATAATATTTTTCTGCTAAAAGCAAATGCTTTTCCGCATCTGCAGTATAATTTCTTCTAGCCAACCAATAACCAAATTCCTGATGAGAAAGACTGTAAACCCGAAGCACGTCAGAAAGAAGCAAATTATTATATTTCGCAAGACTACCGGAATAGGGATCATGATAAATACTCCATAATTTATTGTTAAGATTATAAATTTCTTCGTCCTGCGGAATATCCTTATGATCAAAATATCGAAAAAGCAACCCATTAACTAACCATTCGCCGGAGGAATCACCGAAGGGCTGTTTGCTAAATATTGGAAAGCGTCCATAGTTTTGATAAACCAGCGAATAAAATTTGTCTTTTGGGGAAACATCTTCGGGAGGAAGCAGAAGTTCAGGATAATGTTTTTTTAGTTGATCTTTATAATAAGACGTATAAAGTTTAGTCAGATGAATAAGCTTTACCTCCGGCCATTTTTTTTCGGTGTAATAAACATACTGCGTATTAAAAAGAGGAGTATCGGTAGAAATTATAAGAACAGCATCCTTAGGAACACTGTTTAAAATGTCACGACCAAGATTTTCAGCGGTAAAATCATTTTTTAAACTATTTATTTTAGGGTAATTAAGAATAAAAAGCCCAGCAGGGTATATAGAAACCAAAAATAAGCCTAATTGGGCGAATGTTCTCGCTTTATAAGGTTTACTTATATACATAAACACTCTAAACAAAATTTTTTCAAAACCTACAATACCAAATAATAGATAAAAAGAGAGAAGTATATATAAAGGCTGGACAAATCGCTCAAAAGTCCCAAGCATAAAATTTTCAGAAAGAGGAAATGAGGCGTAAAAAAGAAAAAAAAGGTAAGAAATTATCCCTATGCCGACAGCTATCCAAACAGTTCTATTAAGCTTATATAGAAAAACTATGCCCAAAATAATAAGTATTAATCCGAGTATCCTAAAATCACGATAAACAAAGTCTAAAAAACCGTAAATGTTAATTAGGCGAAGAACAGGTTGGTGACCAACAAAAGAACCTGCTTGAAAAGTACCATATCCCGCACGGGTTATTAAAGCAAAAAAATTGGCAAAAGTTGGTGCACCCTGCCAATTAACTGGAGGATTATAAAAAGAGGATATAATCACGTAAAAATAAGGTATAAAACCAAGAAAAAACAATAAAACGCCTTTGGCTGTATTTCCAAAGGTTACCTTGATCCGACCTCTCCACATTAGATAAAAAAGGGTTGGAATAAGAAAGACGATTATATGATGATGGGTTAAAGATAAACCTAAAATAAAAAAAGCGGCAAAAAGATATTTTCTTTTTTTTTGGCTATATAAACGAAAAGCTAACCACAAAAGCAAAACTGTAAAAAGGTTATTTAAGGCAAATACTTCTACCACTTCACTATAAAGCCAAACAGGGTAGAGAAAGGCAAAAATAAATACGGTCAAAAGGGAAGGGACAATTTTTTTTGTCAGGAAATAAAAAATGTCAAAAAGAATAACCGCTGATAACAAAGAAGATAGGCTCGATAAGAAACCTATCTTCCATGCTGCTGTGCCATTTTTTATAAACTCTGCAAAAATAATTCCTAAACTTGTGTATAAAGGGTAACCTGGCGGGTGTGCGACACCTTTCGTCACTATAGCCGAAGCTAAATCTCCCGCGTCACCACCGTAAATTGTCTTACTTTGACAAAGTAAATAAACTCCTCCTATCCCAATAATCACACTTACCAATCCTGTCCAGTATTTCCCTTTCATCTTACTTTATACACCAATAACAAGCAGTTCCTCCTGCTTGAGTCGCTAGACAGCCGCTACTTACTTCTCCGTCTTTGCCAAATTTTGAATTAGCATCATTAGCAAATGACTTTGACTCAGGCAAGAAACAGGCGGCTACATTTTGTAGCACTCCATTAGCATCTGCCGTGGAGGTCAACCAAATTTTGGCTAAATTTCCTGATCCGGCAAGCTGAATGAATTCTGGCTTTAACTCTCCCGCGCTAATAATCTGATTCAAATAACCTGTTGCTGCTGCGGTCATGCTTAAAGCATCCAAGGACGTTGCTATATTGGTAGTCCACGGAAACTGGCTTTTGACCGAATAATAACGGATGGCTGCGTTGTATACTTCTGTAGTCGTGTTTCTTCTTGAAGTATCGGTACCCTTTTTAAGCTGCTCAAATGGGTCAACTGTCGCCAGCAAACCAACGGCTAAAGCTCCCAAAAGGGCAATTACGATAAGCAATTCTATCAAAGTAAAACCACGATTATTTTTCAATTTATTCTCACCTCCTTTGTCCTGCCATAGTCTTTTAGTTTTTTAAAAAAACCGGTAGACAAAGGCAGGTTTGTTGTTTTTAAAATTTACTTGTTAAAGAATAAATGGGCAGAAGTACCGCCATTACTAAAAATCCTACTCCCAAGCCCAATACAACCATAATAAGTGGTTCCATCATCGTTGTCAAGGAACGCACCATATCTTCCGCTTCAGCCTCAAAATAGTTGGATAACTTCATAAGCGACTCACCCATTTTTCCCGTTTGTTCGCCGATTGCCACCATTTGACCTAAAATGGGAGGAAAAAGCTTGCTTTCAGAAAGAGGTTCGGAGAGAGGAAAACCTTTTTCCACCTTATGAGCCGCGTTGATAAAAACTTCCTTATAGAGAATGTTTCCGGTCGCATCCTTTACTATCTCAAGAGAAGTCAAAATCGGCACACCGCTGTCAACCAACATAGATAAAGTCCTCGTTACATCTGTAAGAGTAGATTGACGAATAAGATTACCAAAAATAGGCAGTCTTAAGGAGATAGCTGCCAGTGTCCGCTTGCCAAATTCTGACCGTTTGAATCGGATAAAACCAACTATCAGCAAAAATGTTGTAATAATAATAATCAACCAGTATCCTAAAAGAAAATTAGACATTGCTATCAATATTTTGGTAGGCAAAGGAAGCTCTACTCCAAATTCTTTATAAAGAGAGGTTAATCTAGGCACGACAACCGTCATAACGATAAAAGAAACTATTATCATACCGCTAACGACTATAGACGGATATATCAAGGCTCCACGGATTTTATTTCTGAAATTGCGCGCTTTCTCAAGATTATCGGCAAGTCTTGCTAAAATCACGTCAAGTTTGCCTGAAGCTTCACCGGCCCGTACCAAAGCAACATAAAGAGGTGGAAAAACATCGGGATACTTTTCTAATACGGAAACCATAGACTTTCCTTCTGCTTTCACCTGATCCTCAATTTCGGCAATAAGCTTGACAAGAGACGGCTTTGTCAACTGTTCACGAAGAATAGAAAGAGACTCAACCAAAGTAAGACCGGCCGTAATCATCGTTGAAAGCTGACGGGTAATATAAACTAGGTCTGTAAAGGAAACACCGCTTCCGCGAAGATGAAACTTAAAAACAGGGGAGGAAACGACTTCTTTTATATCTATAATGAAAAAATTTCTTTCATGTAAAAGATCAATAGCTAGTTTTAAAGAAGTTGCCTCGACTATGCCTTTTTGCGTTCTTCCCAATGAATCTTTGACTCTATAGCTAAATCTTGCCATCTATCTTCCTCCCATCAGTTGCTCATAGACATCAGGTCTGAGAGCATTTTCAATCGCTACTTCCGGGGACACAATATTTTGCTCAACAAGCATTTTAAGATGCTTTTCAAAAAGAATCATTCCCACATCTTCTGAAGTTTGGATTATATTATCCAAAAGAAAAGTTTTTCCTTCCCGAATAGTATTTTTAACCCCACTTGTACCGAGTAAAATTTCGCAAACAGGTACTCTGCCGCCGGAAGAAGCAGGAAGAAGCCTTTGCGCTACAATTCCGGCTACTACTGACGCCAACTGCATTCTTATCTGATCACGGCTTGCTGGAGGAAAGATGTCAATAATACGATCAATTGTCTGTGAAGCATTGTTGGTATGGAGAGTCGAAAAAACCAAATGACCAGTTTCGGCAATAGTTAAAGCCGCTGTCATGCTTTCAAGATCTCTCATTTCTCCGATATAAACCACATCCGGATCTTCACGAAGAATACTTTTTAAGGCTCTAGCAAAAGAAAGAGTATCGTGCTCTACCTCACGTTGTGAAATAAGCGATTTACCTTTTTCGTAAACGTATTCGATCGGATCTTCAATAGTAACAATATTTAACATCCGGGTAGTGTTTATTTCAGAAATTATAGAGGAAAGGGTTGTTGATTTTCCCTGTCCCGAAGGCCCAGTAAGCAAAACAAAACCCTGTTTTAGTTTCGCAAATTCGTGGATTACTGACGGTAAATGAAGCTCATCAATAGTTGGCACATGAGCAGGAATCAGCCTAAAAGAAACCGCTAAAGTGTTTTGTTGATAATAAGCATTGACGCGAAAACGAGTGATCTCGCCGTTTTTATCTTTATAAGCAGTCGAAAAGTCAAGCTCGCGATTTCCGACAAGTTTTTCTTTTTGAGAAGGACTAAGCAAGGAAAAAACCATTTTCTCTATTTCGCCTGCGGAAATTTCCGGAAAAGTCACCATAAAATGAAGGGAACCGTTAATACGAAGGGTCGGCACATAACCAGCCACCAGATGAAGGTCTGAAGCTTTACGAGTAATAGTTAAAACCAAAAGCTCATTAATATCCATAAAATTTTTTATTCTTGAGCCACACGTAGCACCTCTTCAATCGTAGTGATTCCTTTAAGCACCTTAAGATATCCGTCTTGTTTCATAGTAATCATTCCTTCACGCCTTGCCTGCTGTTCAATCGCATCTGCTGTGGCTCTTTCTAAAATTAGCTTACTTATAGCACTAGAAACTAAAATGACTTCAAAGATGCCTATTCTGCCTAAAAAACCTGTATTACTGCATTCTTTACAACCGCGACCACGGTAAAGTTTAATTTCACCTTGATCTTTCGGAAAAAGTGGTCCCAAGACATTTTTTATATCTGCTACGATATCCGCTGAAGGAGTATAACTTTCTTTACAAACATTACAAATCCTTCTGGTGATTCTTTGAGCTTGTACTGCATTAAGAACAGAAACAATAAGAAATGGTTCCGCTCCCAAATCAAGCAGTCTCGGAATAGCCGTGGAGGCATTATTAGTGTGAAGAGTGGAAAAAACTAGGTGACCGGTCAAGGCAGCTTGTACCGCCAAAGCCGTAGTCTCTTCGTCGCGGATTTCTCCAACCAGAATAATATTGGGATCTTGCCGAAGAAATGACCGAAGACCGGAAGCAAAGGTAAGTCCAGCCGACGGATTTATCTGCACCTGATTAAGACCAACTATTTCATACTCAACAGGATCCTCCAAAGTGACAATGTTTACTTTTGCCGTATTTAATCTTGACAAGAGAGAGTATAAAGTAGTCGTTTTTCCCGACCCAGTCGGTCCAGTAACCAAAATAATCCCGTGCGGCTTAGTAACCGCTTGCTCCAAATTTTTCAAAGACAAACCTGTCAAACCAAGCTCTGGAAGGTCGGGAATACCGCCTGTCTTCTTCAGAAGCCTCATAACGATTTTTTCACCATGCACCGTAGGTAAAGAAGAAACACGAAGATCCACTTCTTCATTTCCCAGTTTAAAATTAAACCTGCCGTCTTGAGGCACACGCCTTTCATCTATCTTCATATCAGAAAGAATTTTAATACGAGAGACCACTGCGTCATGCACAGATTTAGGCAGTGCAAGTTTTTCATGAAGTATGCCGTCAATCCTGTAACGAACGCGTGTGCGGCTTTCTTGCGGCTCAATGTGTATGTCAGAAGCCCGACTTCGAACCGCATACTCTAAAATAGTAGATACTATTTTGGCGATAGGCGCTTCTTTAATAATTTCCCCGATTTTGGCAACGTCAACGGTCTTTACTGCGGCAACTCCTGTTTCCTTCAGCGCTTCAGAAACTTCAACGGCTAAACCTGCTGAATATTCTTCCTCAATTTTTTCTTCAATTTCTTTTTCTTTAGCCAAGTACGGAGCAATTATCTTGCCTGATTTCTGCTCTAAAAATTCAATAAGGGGCAGATCGAGAGGATCTTTCATTGCTACTTTAAGTTTTCCCGTATCTTTTTCTATCTCAAAGGGTATAAGTTTATATTTTCTGGCTACCACTTCGGGAATAAGAGAAAGAAGTTCAGGAGAAATACCCAAACCAATTAAAGAAACATAAGGGACCTTATAAACTTCCGACCTTATAGAAATTAAATCATCTTCTGTAATAAGATGTTTTCCAAGAAGAATATCGGTGATTGATTTGCCAGAATTTATGGCAGTAAGTTTAATGTCTGAAGCAACTTCTTCTGAAATTATTCCCCGTTTTACAAGTATAGGCAGTATTTTTTGATCAATATCCATGGGCAGTTCTTCAATTTATAATTTACAATTTAAAATGTATAATTATTCATTGTACATTATACATGGTGGATTCTTCAATAATCATGCAAACTTATCTTCTTGTTTCTCAAAATCAAAACTTTATCAAAAAACAGATTGCGTTATTCAAAGAAAAAATCCACCTTTCGCCTTTCAATCTCCATGTTTTTTCACCAAATCCTTCAATTGGTATAGAGGAAGTAAGAAAGTTAAGATCCATTCTGACAAAAAAACCCTTCGGTGGGGGAGACAGACTCATAATTATCAATGATATCGAAAAAGCCACTATAGAGGCAGCGAATGCTCTTTTGAAAGTTCTTGAGGAACCACCGAGGCAAACATTTTTAATTTTAACAACGTCAAATTTAGCCAAAATTTTGTCTACGGTTATTTCCCGCTGTCAAGTAATAGTTGATAATACACCTTCAAAAAATGAACTTGATAAGGAAATGACTGAAACTTTAGCACTGTTAAAACAGATATTAAATTCTAAACCAGGAGAAAGAATTCTTCTCTCCCAAAAAATCTGCAAATCAAAAGAAGAAACGGCAAAAATGCTTGATCTTATGATTAAGCTTTTACGCTATCTTCTTTATCAGGAAGAAAATAAATTAAAGCTCTCCCGCGGACAAATTGCTAATTTAATCAGTAAAACCGTCGCGGCTAAAAATTATCTTGAAAAAAACGTTAATTACAAAGCTACTTTAGATATTCTTTTTTTAGGATTTCCCAAATTATAAAACATTAATATCTTGTCAAAATAGGCTGTCTCTTTTATAATTATTCTATGGTAACCCAATCAAACACCCCCCAAAAAGGAAGCTACACAGGAGAACAAATTGTTGTATTGGAAGGACTTGAGCCTGTTCGAAAAAGACCGGCAATGTATATAGGCTCAACTTCCTTAACAGGAGTCCACCACTGCATCACCGAAATTATCGATAATTCAGTAGATGAAGCACTAGCCGGCTTCGCTAAAAATGTCTGGATTATTTTTCATGAAGATCTTTCCGTTACCATCATCGATGATGGACGAGGGATTCCTATTGATGTAATTCCTAAATATAAAACTTCTGCTTTGGAAATCGTGATGACCAAATTACATGCTGGTGGAAAATTTGACTCCAGAGCCTATAAAGTTTCCGGAGGTCTGCATGGGGTAGGTGCCTCTGTAGTCAATGCTTTGTCTGAATGGATGACGGTTGAAGTGGTAAGAGACGGTAAAATATATTCTCAAACCTACAAAAGAGGAGTACCAGAAGATAAAGTCAGCGAAAAAAAACAACTCTCTATCACCACCAATAACAAGATACCTAAAAACTTCAAGCCCGAAATAAAATCAGGCACAATTTCACATTTTCTTCTGGATAAAGAAATCTTCAAACAAGGAATAAACGCAGACTATGATGTGATAAAAAAACAAATAAAAGAAAGGGCATATCTGGTTTCCCGACTCTATTTTCACCTTTACGATGAAAGAACAAAAAAACAGGACCATTTTTATTTCGAAGGTGGCATTGCTTCTTTGGTTGAAGCTTTTAACAGAAATAAAAATACGCTTCATGATCCAATTTTCATTCAGAAAAAACAGGAACCGCTAGAATTTCAAGTGGCCATCCAGTATAACGACGGATATAACGAGAATGTAGAAAGTTTTGTCAATGTCATCAATACCACCGAAGGAGGTAGTCATCTCACCGGATTCCGCATGGCTTTAACCCGTTCGATCAATGACTATGCCAAAAAAATAGGCGCTATAAAAGACGGAGACGACGCGATAATTGGTGAAGATACCAGAGAAGGATTAACTGCGGTAATCTTTGTGAAAATGCCTTCACAAAATCTCCAATTTGAAGGACAAACCAAAACAAAACTTGGCAATGCAGAAATTCAGCCTTTTGTCCAAACAGGCGTCAATGAAGCTTTAGATATCTATTTTGAAGAACACCCTCAAGATGCAAGAAGAATTATTGAGAAAGTCTTTCTTGCTGCTAAAGCTAGACTCGCAGCCAAAGCTGCTAAAGAAGCAATCATAAGAAAAGGCGCCTTAGAAGGGGCTTCTCTTCCGGGGAAACTGGCTGATTGTCAAAGTAGAAAACCAGAAGAATCAGAATTATATATCGTAGAAGGCGACTCTGCCGGAGGAAGCGCAAAACAAGGGAGAGATAGAAAATTCCAAGCTATTTTACCTCTTAGAGGAAAAATCTTAAATACCGAACGGGCAAGACTTGATCGGATATTGGAATTTGCTGAAATCAAAGATTTAGTTGTCGCTCTCGGTATGGGAATTGCCGAAAGTCTGACGCCAAATAAACTTCGCTACCACCGCATTATTATCATGACAGATGCTGATGTGGACGGCGAACATATAAGAACATTGCTTTTGACTTTTTTTTACCGGCATCTTCCTTATGTTATCCAAAACCTCCATCTTTATATAGCCCAACCACCACTTTATAAAATTACAATCGGCAGGGAATCTTTTTATGCTTATACGGACGATCAAAAGAACCTAATTATCAATTCGCATAAAAATGCAAAATTTACTCCGGTCATCCAGCGTTACAAAGGATTGGGTGAAATGAACCCAGAGCAACTTTGGGAAACAACCATGAATCCGCAAAACAGAATACTTAAACAGGTTACCGTTGAGGATGCGGCATCAGCTAATGAAGTATTTAGCATGCTTATGGGAGATGAAGTTTTACCAAGAAAAAGATTTATCCAAACTCATGCTAAATCCGCTAACTTAGATGTATGATAATATAATGTATGAATATTTATTGTAATTACAAATATTAGCTTGCTAGGAGAGCAAATATGATTTATCTTACTTTTTCGATTATATCTGCAATTTTAGCCGTGATTTACGGCTTGTACCTTATTTCCAAGATAGCTAAATTACCTCGCGGCACTGAAGATATGGTAAAGATTGCCGAAGCTATCAACGAAGGTGCTTTGGCGTATCTTAAACGTCAATATCAGGTTATTGCCGCTATTGCTTTGATTATTTTTATCATTCTTTGGTTTACGCTGGGATTTTTTTCTGCCGCAGCTTTTTTTGTCGGAGCTTTATTTTCGGCTATCGCCGGATTTATCGGAATGACAGTAGCGGTAAAAACCAATGTTCGCTGTGCTGAAGCCGCAAAAATAGATCTATCCCATGCTTTGTCTACTGCGTTTAGCGGTGGTTCGGTCACTGGACTTATGGTGGCTGGACTTGCTCTTCTTTCTGTTTCCGGTACATATTTTTTTCTTATTACTCTTCAGCCTAATTTAATTAATCTTGCCCCTTTGGCAGCTTTAGGCTTCGGCGGCTCTCTTATCTCAATTTTTGCCCGCTTAGGCGGAGGAATATATACAAAAGGCGCCGATGTGGGAACAGATATGGTAGGAAAAATTGAAAAGGGAATACCGGAAGATGACCCTAGAAATCCTGGCGTAATTGCTGATTTGGTAGGCGATAACGTAGGGGATGATGCAGGGATGGCAGCTGACCTTTTTGAAACTTATGTGGTTACAGCTGTAGCTGCCATGATTTTGGGGAAAATCTTATTTCCAACATTTGAATTCGCGGTTCTCTTTCCCATAGTTGTGGGAGCAACCGCTATTATCGCCTCAATCATCGGCACTTTTTTCGTAAAAATCGGGCAAGATAAAAATATCATGAAAGCACTTTATAAAGGACTTCTAGCTACCTCTTTGTTTGCTGCGATTGTCTTTTATGCTTTGACTGATAGACTAATGAACGGCAATGGCGTATATCCAACCATTAATCTATATCTCTCAACGCTGATTGGAATTTTTGTCACTTTGGGTATGGTAGCTATTACCGAATATTATACTTCAAAAAAATATTCTCCTGTTCGCTCTATTGCCAAAGCTTCCGAAACAGGTCATGGCACTAATATTATTGCTGGTCTTAGTATCTCAATGAAATCTACATTATTACCAATACTTCTTATATCCATCGCTATCTTAGTCTCATACGCTTTATCAGGCCTTTATGGAGTCGCCACAGCCGCTATGTCAATGTTGTCACTTACGGGCATAGTGGTAGCAATAGACGCTTTTGGTCCTATCACTGATAACGCTGGAGGAATTGCCGAAATGACTAATCAGCCGGAAAAAGTACGTTTGGTCACTGATGCTCTTGATGCTGTAGGTAACACCACTAAAGCTATTACCAAAGCATATGCAATTGCTTCTGCCGGACTAGCAGCTTTGGTGCTTTTCTCCAGTTTTACACAAGAGCTTTCAGTTTTTTCTATTAATCACGTTTTCTCCCTTTCTGATCCAAAAGTACTTGTAGGTCTTCTGATTGGCGCCTCGTTGCCGTATTTTTTTGCCGCTTTGGCAATGGAGTCAGTAGGAAAAACAGCAGAATCAATTGTCATTGAAGTAAGAAGACAATTTAAGGAGATAAAAGGAATCATGCAAAAAAAAGCAGAACCAGAATATGGAAAAGCAGTCGATATTGTGACAAAAGCGGCTTTAAAACAAATGATTATTCCCGCCCTCCTTCCGGTTGTTACGCCTATATTAATAGGTTTTCTTTTAGGCGCCTATGCCCTAGGAGGATTCTTGGTGGGAATAATCATCACAGGTCTTTTTGTGGCTATTTCGATGACTACGGGTGGCGCGGCTTGGGATAACGCTAAAAAATATATAGAAGAAGGCAATCTTGGAGGAAAAGGTTCTCCGGCTCATCAAGCTGCGATAACTGGAGATACCGTAGGTGACCCTTATAAAGACACTGCTGGCCCAGCTATCAATCCCATGATTAAAGTAGCCAATATTGTGGCTTTGCTTATTGCTCCTTTTCTGCGCTTTTAAGGAAATAAGCTAAAAAACAAAACTAATATGAATATCGGAAAATTAGAACCAATCGATATCACTACAGAAATGAAACGGAGCTATCTGGATTATGCAATGAGCGTAATTGTCTCTCGTGCTCTTCCTGACGTACGCGACGGACTTAAACCTGTCCATAGAAGAATTCTTTATGCCATGCATCAGATGGGACTCCACTTTACAGGTAAACACACCAAATCAGCTAAAGTCGTCGGAGAAGTCTTAGGAAAATATCATCCTCACGGCGACATGCCTGTCTATGATGCTTTGGTTCGTCTCGCACAGAATTTCTCTATGCGCTACCAACTTATCGACGGTCAGGGAAATTTTGGTTCTATAGATGGTGATCCGCCTGCCGCCATGCGTTATACGGAAGTAAAACTAGCCAAAATTGCCGAAGAGATGCTTCTGGATCTAGAAAAAGAAACTGTTAATTTTACTCCTAATTTTGACGGCACTTTGAACGAACCCACATTTCTACCTGCTAAACTACCAAATTTGCTTCTTATGGGTTCAGACGGTATCGCCGTGGGTATGGCTACTAAAATTCCGCCGCATAATCTTTCCGAAGTGGTTGACGCTATCAACTTTATGCTTGAAAAGGCAAAATTTGTTGAGAAAACTGACCCAGAGACAAAAATTAGCACTCAACAAATTCAATTTGAGGTAACTCTTGATGAAATATTAAATTTTATCCAAGGACCTGATTTTCCTACAGCATCGTCAATTTACGACATTGAAGAAATAAAAAATGCCTACGCCACTGGACGAGGGAAAATAATAATGCGCGCGAAAGCTGAAATCGAAGAAATCGGCAATGGTAAATCAGCAATTGTTGTAACCGAACTTCCTTATCAAGTAAATAAAGCCCAATTAGTTGCTCATATTGCAGAACTGGTGAAAAATAAAAAAATTGAAGGTATTTCTGACCTTCGTGATGAATCAGATAGGCACGGTATCAGAGTGGTAATTGAGCTTAAAAGAGACGCTGTCCCCAAAAAAGTCCTTAATAATCTTTTCAAACACACCGCCATGCAATCAAGTTTTCCGGTTAATATGGTAGCTTTGGTTGACGGTACGCCGCAAACGCTTAATCTCAAAATGATTTTAGAGGAATACATTAAACATAGGTATCTAGTGATAAAAAAAAGAAGCGAGTTTGAATTAAAACAGGCAAAAGCAAAAGAGCATATTCTTGAAGGCTTAAAAATCGCAGTTGATCATATTGATGAAGTAATTGAAACCATTAAAAAAGCGCGTGATGTGGAAGATGCGAAAAAATCACTTATCAGCAAATTTTCTCTTTCTGAAATCCAAGCGCAGGCAATTTTGGATATGCAACTTAAAAGATTAGCAGCTTTGGAGCGACAAAAAATTGAAGATGAACTTATAATGATTAGAGAGACCATCAATTATTTAACTGATCTTTTAGCCCATCCTGAAAAAATCCTTATCGTTATCAAAGATGAACTTAGTAAACTTAAGGAAAAATATGGCGATCCCCGCAAAACAAAAATCTATAAATCTAAAGTGGGAGAATTCTCCGAAGAACAGCTTATACCCAACGAAGAAACAGTAATTGTTATTACTAAAAGCGGCTATGTCAAACGCCAATCTCCTTCTTCATTTAAACTACAAGCGCGAGGGGGGAAAGGCGTCATCGGTATCACTACCAAAGAAGAGGACACTATCGAACATCTCCGCTCTGCATACACCCATGACAACATTCTTTTTTTCACCAACAAGGGAAAAGTTTATCAGCTTCGCGTTTGGGATTTGCCCGAAGGAACAAGGATAAGCAAGGGTCAAGCTATAGTCAATCTCATAAATATCGAACAAAATGAACTAATCACCTCTATCCTTTCCTATGCCCTAAAAGGAGAAGAAAGTAAAAAATATTCATACATCATCATGGCAACAAAAAAAGGTATGGTGAAAAAGACTAAAATTAAAGAATATGAAAATATTAGACGCAACGGCCTAGTTGCTATAAAGCTTGAAACAGGAGATGAACTTTGCTGGGCTAAACTATCTTCTGGAGATGACCAAGTGCTTTTAGTTTCCCATGAAGGCAAATCTATAAAATTCAGCGAAACTGAAGTAAGAGTTACAGGAAGAGATACGCAAGGAGTACGGGGAATTTTGATTCAACCGGAAGATTATGTAGTCGCCATGGAAATAATTTCTGAAGATTATAAAAAAGCAGATTTCCTAACTGTGATGGAAAAAGGCATCGGTAAAAAAACGCCGGTTTCTGATTTTCCAAAACAGCACCGAGGTGGACAGGGAGTAAAAGTGGCACAAGTAACCTCTAAAACAGGAAAAATCGCCAGTGCCCAGCTTATCCCTGTAGATTGTCAAAATTTGGTCCTCACCTCCAACAAAGGACAAATAGTAAAACTGCCTATTAACACTGTTCCTAGATTGTCTAGAGCTACTCAAGGCGTTATCCTCATGCGTTTTTCCAATAAATCAGATGCAGTTGCAGCAGCAACTTGTTTAAGTTAAAAATAATCTTGCCAATAACATATCGCAATTTCCATTGGCGGTTTCTATGAAAATTGATGGTAGCCAAATTGTTTCTGGATTAAAAAAAGAACTTGCACAAAAAGTTGTTTTTCTTCGCAGAAGAAATATTACTCCTCATCTTGCAGTAATTTTAATAGACAATGATCCAAGCTCTTTAGCTTACATCCGTCAAAAAGAAAAAATGGCTTCTGAATTGGGAGTCAAATTTTCAAATTATCAAATTGCTGGATCATTAAACAGTAAAAAAGAACTGATAAATCTTATTCATAAATTAAATAAAGATAAAACTGTTCATGGAATCATCATTCAACGACCAGTGCCTATAGATATCAGCCGAAGAGAATTAAATAAATTGGTAATTCCAAAAAAGGATATCGATGGTTTTCACCCGAAGTCTCCGTTTACTCCTCCAGTGGCAAAAGCGTTGTTGGTAATTTTAGAATGGGTTTTCAAATCAAAACGGGCTATTTATAAAAAAACTTTTCTTTCTTGGTTAAAAAAACAAAAGATTCTTATTATCGGTAGGGGAGAGACTGGCGGAAAACCGATTGCCAAAACATTCAAAAAAATGGGGATCCCCTATAGCGTCGCTCATAGTCAAACAAAAAATTTAAATGAATTATGCCTGAAAGCTGATATTATCATAAGCTGCGTGGGGAAGCCTAATATTGTGCGACATAATATGGTCGCAAATAAAACTACCGTCATTGGAGTAGGATTACATCTTGAAAAGGGAAAACTTCAACCTGATTATAATCAAAAAAAGATTGGTGAAAAAGCCGAGTATTACACGCCGGTACCAAAAGGTGTAGGCCCGGTAAACGTTGCTTGTCTTTTTGAAAATCTCCTTAAAGCTGTTTAAAATAATTTATTTTCTGTGGAATTTTTTATGAATTTCTTTAAGTTGCGGATTGGTTACATGAGTATAAATCTGTGTTGTAGAAATATTTTTGTGTCCCAGCATCTCTTGAATAGCGCGAAGATCAGCGCCATTTGAAAGAAGATCTGTCGCAAAGCTATGACGAAGTCCATGCGGGGTAATCTTAATCGGGAGCCGAGCTTTTTTGACATATTTTTCCACAATCCGCTGCACCGATCTGGCTGTCAATCTCAATCCGTTACCAGCTTTATCTGGCAAAGCCGTTCTTCCGGCATATCTTATAAAAAGAGGCTTATAATCATCATTCCTTGTCTCTAAATAACGCTCAAGCCAATTAATAGCTGATTCTGACAAAAATACCACTCTTATCCTTCCGCCTTTGCCTATTACTCCAAATTCCCCGCGATCAAAATTAATACTGTCTCGGTCAAGCTTGACGAGTTCACTTACCCGAAGTCCGGTACTAAATAACACCTCAAGTATCGCTTTATCCCGCATACCCTGTGGAGTAGAAATCTCTGGCATGGCTAAAAGACGCTCTATTTCTTTTCTTTCTAAAAATTTAAGCGACCGGCTCTCGGCCTTTCCTAATTCCACTTTCTCCGGATTAAGAGTTTTAACATCAATTCTTATAAGAAAACGTAAAAAGGCACGCAAAGCAATCAGGTGATAATTTTGCGTAATCCTTTTTAAGCTTAAACCACTAGCATCAACATATCTTGATAAATATAATCTATAATCTCTGATCACTTCTGGCGTAATTTGCGATGGTTTCGAAAAAGTAGGGAAACGCTCGGAAATAAATTCCAAAAACCGCCCCAGATAATGTCTATAGTTTCTGATGGTAAGTTTGGAACAGTTTCTTTCTATTTCTAGATATTCTAGAAATTTTTCAACCGCATGAGACAAGTCCATAATTATATTTTGCGACATTATAGAATTATTTGTCAATAATTATCCTAATTATCCAAGGTATATATAAAAATATTTAATTATTTAAAACGTCTAACAAAATTATTAAGTTCTCCAAAAATAATCTGGTTTAAAATTAAAAATTATCTACTGGTGTTTTTTCTAAAATTAACTTTATTCATTAAAAAATTAGCTTTAATTCTAAGGCACTGTAATGCCTTAGAATAGTGCCAAAAACTTTTAGATGTACAATTCATCATTTGAGTATTTTTCTCAAAACTTTTTAATCAATGTTTCGCTATTTTTTGGAAAATACATACAGAGAAAAAAGAGAGTATGCACTAAGAAATTTCAGAATATAAATTCTACGAGCGGCTTTTGTGATAAAAAAACAAATGCAGTTAATTTTGCCGCTAAAAGACCTCTTCTCTGACAAATGGCTTCGCATAATGTCGTAAAAGGATTATTGTGCGACTATAAAGCAACTCGTGACTTCTACTAACCCCTAACTTTCGGACTTTTCCAATTAAAGCAAACCGTACTTAATGGCTTCTTATTAAATCAAGAGAAGGAGAAGAAGACAGATATAACCGCATTTGTGTAAAAGACAGGGCAAGATTTTATATAGAGTGTAAGTATACATTGCTCTCTTTAAAAAATAAAAAAGTCATCTTAAGTATTTATCCTTTAGAGAGCAATTAAAAACCTGTTTTCGGTTTTTTTACATTATATCCTATTTAGCGCTTAATAATGCTCTAAATTGCTAATTTTGAGGTTGAATAATTAAATTTATATATAATACGCTACGTTTTTGATGAATTTAGAGCATAATGACTTGCTAAATACTTAATTTTGTGCTGTATTTCTCTTAGCACTCAAAAAGAAAGATTGAGACTATTTAGTATATTTTCGCATATTTTATGGCTTTATAACGCTCTAAACTATTAATTTTAAGGCTAATTTTTTATAAAAAAGAGAAAAATATTTTTAATTTAGCGCGTAAAAACAATCCAAAGTATCAATTTTATGCGTAAATTAATTGTTCAATCGAATCTGAAAAGAGGAGAAAATAGCTTGTTACAATGCTCTAAAGTTTCAAATTTGATCTCACTTTTATCCTCTGCCATCTCTAAAAAGATGCTTTTTGTCTTAATTTTATTCTAAATCGTGAAAAGTCATCATATAAAACCGTGAAAATTATCCACATTTTATCTTAAATACTATAGGATATTTATAACCTAAGCAGCTCATAAGCTTAAATATATCAAAATATATCATCTTAACACTTCCCTCTTCCCTGGTTTATTAACCCCATTTAGTTGTCCAAATAACAATCAGCATTGTAAAAATAAAAGTAATAATATACTCTCTGATGGTATTCTTAAAAAGCCTTTCAAGAAAGTACTGTTGAATGATGCCTACCATGGCGTAAAAACTTGCCGTCACAAAAAGAGCAGCGGTGGAAATTTCCACCGGGTAAAAAGATAAAGCAAGAGTAAGCTCCCCCACCCCAAGACTTACTACTAAACTATAAATAAATAATTTGGCATTTAAATGATCTTCTAGATTAATCGCCCAAAAATTCTGCAAAGAAAGAATAAAAATAATCGGCATGATAAGAATAAAATTCTGCAGGAAATTTGCCCGGATGGAAAAAATTATGCTTGAAGATAAAAATACTATTGCTAAAGTAATAAGCAAACCAACACTTTGAGCCACACGTAAAAGTTGGATTGATCGCTCTGCAGAAACATTATAGATATTGCCTATAAGCAAAATTGCATAGCTGCCGATGGCAAAAGAACTACCTATTACCAACCTAGTAAACCATCTTTCTGGAAGCAAAAAGTAAAAAAGAGAGGTCGCAGCAGTAAAAAACACCGGAAGAATAAAAAGCATAATCCACTCTATTTTTTTTATATCTTCACAAAGCGACCAAATCGTCAAAAGATAAGCTAAAACGGAAAGAATAATCACCATTGGAAATCGGAAATCTTGCCAAATAAGCTGTGTCACTAAAAGTCCAAAAGTCAAAATAATACTTTGGACAGCAAAACGTTCTCTTTTATTTTGGAGAAATGGATATTTATTTTTTTTTATAAGTTGATGAATCAATCGCATGGAAAAATCATGCATCAGTTAAGATATTTCTCGGGAATGTCAAAATTAGCGTAAACTTTATGAACGTCTTCTATTTCCTCAAGCGCAGAAATAAGCCTAAGAACAGATTCTGCTTTTGACTGTTCATTAACAGGCACGGTAACTGTCGGACGAAAACATTGTCCAAAATCAGAAATCACAATGCCTTGCTTTTCTATTTTTTCCTTTACCTTGTGCAAATCTGTTGACTCGGTATATACGTCTACCATTTCATTATCTATCTCTTCTATGTCAGTTGCACCAGCGTCAATGGCGATCTCAAAAATTTCATCAAAAGATTTACCTTTTTTTTCTATAGTCAATAAACCCATATGTTTAAATAGATGCGAAACCGCTCCAATCGCGGCCAATGCTCCCCCACCCCGCTCAAGAATATTTTTTACTTCAGACACTGTTCTTTGTTTATTGTTAGTCACCGCCTCAATGATAAGACCGATCCCTCCTGGCGCAAACGCCTCATAAACTACCTGTTCCATTGCGTCCTCTGCATTAGCACCACAAGCGCGTTCTATCGCTCTCTCTATCTTTTCTTTAGGCATGTTAAAAGCCCTTGCCTTCTCAACAGCTAATCTTAAACGGAAATTAGAAGCTGGATCAGCGTTTCCTCCACCTTCACGTACCGCCACTATTATGGCATTTGCCAGTTTTGTAAAAATCTTACCACGAGTGGCATCGGTAGCTTCTTTCTGATGTTTAACTTTTGACCATTTGGAGTGCCCTGACATAAGCATTTATTATATATCGCCTCTTGACTTTTCTCAATAAGCCTCGTAAACTACCGTTATTCTTTTGGTCATTTCCATGCAAGATAACCTCGCAAATATTGCTATTGCGGCTGCTTTAGCCTACAATTGGGAAGAAGCAATCGCTGTAAATAAACAAATCCTTAAAGAAAAAGAGAACGATGTAAATGCTTTAAGCAGATTAGCTTATGCTTATCTTCAAGTAGGAAGAATTAATGAAGCTAAACGCATTTATCACCAAATTCTCTCCATTGATCACTTCAACATGATAGCCCAAAAAAATTTAGAAAAAATTAATTCATTACCCAAACGTTCCAAAATACATCCTTCCCGCTCATCTTGTTCTGAACAGAAAAAAACTATCACTCTTTCTCCCAATTTATTTTTGGAAGAACCGGGAAAAACAAAAACGGTAACGCTCATCAACGCTGCCCCAACCAGTGTTCTTTCTAAACTTTCAGTTGGTCAAACAGTAATAATTTGTCCTAAAAAACACTCGATAGAAATCCGCAGCGAACAAAAAACTTATCTTGGAGCTCTTCCTGACGATTTAGCTTTTCGCCTAATCCGCCTTATCAAAGGAGGAAACTGTTATCACGTCTGCATAAAAAATGTAACAAAAAACAGCATTTCTGTTTTCCTAAAAGAAATAAAAAGAGGCAAGAAATTTTCCCTGCAACCTTCATTTATTACCAACTTAGGAGAACACCAAATAGGAAAAAAACCTCTCAAACATAATTCCTCCTTGGAGGAAGATATTACCGAAGAAAAAGCTTCTCAAGAAGATTTGGAAGAATAATGGATAATTTTTTCCTTTAAAAAGATAATTGCTCCGCTTATACCATGTTTCCTTTTTACTTTTATGTTCTTAACTTCACGCGGAACTGATAATTCTTTATCTGCCGCCCTTATCGCAAGAATAAACGAGACTATAAAGATAAAAATAACAGCAAGCAAAAGAATCATTTTAAAAACTGTTTGCCTAAAATAACTTCTACGTCAGCAATATTTTTTTCTGAAATCTCACTGTCAATCTCACAATGATAAAGCGCTTTTAATCTTTTGACAATATGGCTTTTAACTTTCTTTTTCTCTGAAAGTCTAATAAGGCAAATAAAATCCTTACTTTCTTCGGAGGTGTCCTTTGCTACCACATTGGCGCCGAGATTATTTAAGATTCTCCCAAAAAGAGAAGCAAGTCTGTCTTTCTCTGCAGCATTTATAATTTCCAAAGAAACTTTCTCTGATCTGACTAATTGGTCTTGAAACTTAAAAGAAATAAACGCGTCAAAAAGTTCGGGATCGATAATCTTTATAAAAGTTCCGTCTGGAAGCTTTTCTTTACTAAAAACAGATGCTTCATCTATATCAAGAATAATTATGTTATCCAACCTAGTGCTTCGTATAGCATTCCAAAGATTAAATTTGTCCATAAAGCTAAGATTGGTTTCCAAATCAGAAAAGTAAGCAATAAATTCCGGAAAAGAAGTGATTACACCCACGAAAGAAAAAAACTTACTCTTTATTTTTCTTATGTCGTCTTTATTATTAAGACGTATTTCTGGTTTTCCTGTTTTTTTAGCAAGGTAACCTTCGGTAACAATGGCAAAGGTATTTTCAATGCTTTTTCTAAGAAGGTATCCCCCACTCCTTTTCGAATCAAGAGTACCTAGCGCAAAAACATTTCCCGCTAGATAATTGCCATAACCATACGGCACGTTAAGATAAACATCGGAAGGAACCTTAAGGATTACCAGCTCATGGTAAACTGGATTTACAGAAATTACATATAAAGGATCAGAATTGATAACGGCAGTAAAACGGTATGCTTTATCCCACTGATTTTTCCAAGATGTCCATAAAATTCCCAAGAAAACAAAAATAATGATGAGGAAAATTATGAAGTAAAAGGGTTTTATCTTTTTTTTGGGCTTAAAAGATTTCCTACTCTGCATTCTTCTTACCTCTTTTGATAATCTCAACTTTCGGAAGAACAAAAGTCTGTTCAGACCCAAGCTTCAAAGCTTTCTTTTCAAGAAGACTTTTTTTGATTTTTTTCTTATCGCCCTTATAGAATCCTCCAAATTGTCCCATATTTTATAATTTTACTTAAATTTTTAACTTCTTGTCAAAGATTGCAATTAGGTTAAATATCACTATAATCAACAACTGCTATGGAAACTGAAAAGCGAGGAATATTAATAAGAAATCCACAGGCATTATCAAGGAGGCTTGAACCACTACATGAAAAGCTAGCTAGACTGTGTCAAAAAGAAATAATAGGAGTGGAAGGACTTAGGAATTTAAAACCGGAAGATGTCTATCCTTACGAATTTGCTGTTATTTTCGGAGGAGATGGCACTTTTAGAACTTTTAATTATTTATATTATTTAAATTTCCAAATACATGATGGGGTTAAGGATAAACAAAAAAATCCTATTGTTGTTTTAGGAGGTTTGGGAACTACTAATACCGGTATGCTTATGGCAATAAAGCAAATATTATCTGGACGAAGCGTTCCTATTCCTGAAAATTTACAAGAGATATTTTCTCCAAACCAGTATCAAGCTACACAAATTTTTCCAACATTTCTAAACCACAGGGCAATCTGCTATCTTGCCGGTGCAGGACCAATCGAGATAATGTCCCAAGAATACGTTGACAAAAGAAAAGGAGAGGAAAATCCTACCAAACTTTACCAAAAAGGTGCAATTTACTCACTTGTTGAATTATTTAAAAAACCATCGGGAAATTACCCTAAACCAACTAGCATCTGGTGGGAAAATGACGGAAAAAGCAGGCAGCTTGACCCTCAAGCTTCATATGGCATGTGTTTTACTATAGGCGGAGAGATTCTTGCCAGTTTTCCATTTATAAAAATCCTTCCTCCCGAAAAAATCCGTTTTGTCACTATAACAGCTCCCGATATACGCTTAGCAGCCGCAAGATGTCTTTTTGTATTGGGGCTGGCTTCGCTTGGTTACGGCGGTCCTGATCTGGCGGAAAAATTAAAACTGCTTTATGTCAGAGATGTTGATAAACTGCACCTTAAGTTAGGAAAACGCAAAGGGGCGATTATCATCATAGACGGAGATGTCTATGAAGAAGATGCTTACAAAAGCCTTTATCCTCAAGAGGCCTTCGAATCTGATACTGAAGTTGTTCTACAAAAAGGGAATCCTCCGCTTACATGTATTATTCCCAATGACTATATCAGCAGACAAAGAGAGAAACTTCAACCGAAAAGAGGAGTTATTTATTCTGCTTCCTTTTCCTAATGCCAACCATATTCTTTTCTTATCCTTTTTAGCTTCTCTTCCACATTGACCAGATCTGAATGCATAATTTTAAGAACTATTTCCGCCATGCTTGTAGCCGCCTCAAACTCCGGTTGCACTACCATACTTACACCAAAACTGCGAAGTTTATTTTGATCTTCTTCAAAATGAGTCCTACAAATAAGCTTTACTTTAGGATTAAGGGTTAAAACATTCGCAATTACTGTACCTTGCATATACCTGTCTGCATAAGCCATAATAACTACTTTTGCAGCATCAACACGGGCAAAACGCAACACTTCTATATCGGTAGGGTCGCCGTAAATTGCTTTCAGCCCTTCTTTCTCCAAGTGTTTAACCAAATGATGATTATAATCAACCACCATATATGGAATTTCCGCAAGCGACAGCGCACGACAAATATACTTTCCTACTCTACCATGACCTAAAACTACAACATGGTTTTCCCAAGTTTGGCCATCAACCAATCTCTCCCTGTCAAAGCGGTTAATCAAATCGCCGATACGAGGAAAATTCTTCGTAATTAATTTCTTAAGCTGATAATACAATTTTTCGGAAACCGCAAGAATCGGCACGGAAAAAACTAAAGTGAGGAAAGAAACTGAAAGAATAGTCATATAAATTTCTTGACTGATTAAATTTGAAGTAAGTCCCAATAAAGCTAAAACAAAGGCAAATTCGCCTACGGAGACAAGCGACAAACCAACCATTGTAGCTGTTTTAGTGTGATATCCAAGCAGTATTACTAAAACTGTAGAAATAACGAACTTAATAAAAATTACCAGAAACGTTAAAAAAATAACTAATTTCCAAGAGAACAAGAGGAAAGCGGGATTTATAAGAAATCCCAAAGAAACAAAAAATACTGTCGAGAAGAGATCGCGCAAAGGCCTGACTTCTGCAAAGATACCATGATTTACGGACGATGAAGATAAAAGAATTCCCGCCACAAAAGCACCTAATGCCGTAGAGAAACCAAGTAGGCGGAAAATATAAGCAAAAATAAGACAAGTTGCGACTGCGGCTATTAAAACTAACTCCCTACTTTTAAAATCGGCAATTTTTTCAAAAATATAAGGCATGATCTTTTTACCAACATAAACAATAAGAAAAAAAAGGGAGAAAGAAAGAAATAAGCTTTTGACAAATTCCATAATCGGAACTATAGCGAAGGTTTCGCTCTGTGAAATTTTAGCAATGGCTGGAAGTATTATGATTAAAGGCAAAGTATAAAGATCCTGCATAAAAAGCCATCCTGACGCTATCTCTCCATGAAGACTATCTAATTCTCCACGATCGGCAAGCGTCTTTACAGTCACCGCTGTGGAAGAAAGAGAAAAAACCACACCAAGAAATAAGGCGGTATAAAAATCCAGACCAAACAATGGAAAAACTAAAACAGCCACAATGATTGTAAAAAGCACCTGAATAAGAGACGCGGAAATTATAATTTCTCCGAGCTCTTTAATTCTTGTTATTGAAAATTCTAAACCAAGAGTGAATAAAAGAAGTGCTACTCCAAGCTCGGCAACCATTTTTATTGCTTCATCATTAGGCAAAACATTTGCCCAAAGAATACCTATAACCATCCCGCCCAGCAAAAAACCAATCATAAGTGGCTGTCTAATACTTTTAGCGGCTATGCCACCGAAAAAAGCCGTAAGCAGTATTAAAATAAAATCACGTATTATAGAAAGTTCAGGCATAATAAAACTTTTAAGATTTCAAAAGATTTCAATCGCAATAAATCATTTACCTCTACATTTTAAAATTTTTAGTGCTGAAATTTAAGATTCTCTATTACTTTTTTTAGATCGTTGGGTAATTTGCTTTCTACTAAAATATATTCTCCGGTCTTCGGATGCTTAAACTTAAGAGATGACGCATGAAGGAAAAGCCGCGGGCAAAAACTTAAATCGCGCCTTAAGGTTTTCCTTCCGACATAAAGACTATCAGAAACAACCGGAAAACCTAGATATTTCAAGTGTACTCTGATCTGATGTGTACGTCCAGTGCGCGGAGAAACCAAAAGAAGAGAAAAATTCTCATAAGCTCCTTTATAATAAGCAATAACTTTGTAAAAAGTAGAGGCCTCTTTTCCTCCTGGCACAATTCCAAATTTCTCCCTGTTCCAAGGAAGCCTAGCTATGCTTGCTTTTATTTCCCCTTCTTTCGGGATGACCTTTCCATGCACCAAAGTTTGATATTTTTTTTCAATAAGCCTTTCTTTAAACTGCTTCTGAAGATTTAAAAATGCTTGACAATTTTTGGCAATAATTAGAAGTCCAGAGGTTTCTTTATCAAGTCTGTGTACTATCCCCGCCCGATTATAAAAATCTATTGTTTTATTATCCCTAATCCTTAATTGTTGATTGTTAATTATATTTTTTGCCCAATCCTGAATTGTTTCTTCTTTAACGCTTTCTGCCTTATTTACAACAATCCCGGATGGTTTTTCTATCACTAAAAGGTCACCATCTTCATAGACTAGATCAATTTCCATTTCATTTATGTTTTGATTCTTATCACGCCTGTCCTGATCTTATTTTTTCTCTCGTTTCTGCTCGCATTTAACGCAGTATTTAGCGGTAGGTTTAACAGCCAATCTATCAGTGTCAATAAGTTTTTTACATGATTGACATTTACCGTAAGTTCCTTTTTTTATCCGACTTAATGCTTCCTCTATTTCTGCCATATTCCTTCTTAGCTCTTTCTCTAATGCCTCCATCCTTTCGTGTGAAGCTTCCTCCTTAGCTTCGGTATCAGAAGCCGCATTATCTATCAATCTGTCTGGATCAGAAAAGGGGTCTTGCTGTTTAATAGAAGAAATTCTCCCGCTTATTCTTGCTTTTTCCTTAAGAAGATAAAGTTTAATTTTTTCAAGTATGCTCATGGGAAATGTCATCTTTATTTCTCCTTTCTTTTTCCTCTTTGTAAGATTTTACAATAATCGATAAACGAGAGATAAACGGCTTTAATACTATAACAAGCATTAAAAGAGACCCTATCTGTTTGGCGCTTAAACCATACCAGTATACAGTAGATGTTTTGAAAAATTCAAGAGCAAAGATCGAAAGTGCGCTCACTAGAATAAACAAACAAGCAACTGTATTTTCCGGCAAAGATTTTTTCAGGGTGCGGTTATAAAGAATAATAAGCGCAACAGATAAGATCAAATACAAAAAAGCCTCATAAAGTTCAACCGGATGAAAACGGCCAATCTGCCCCACAATTTTTACTCCAAGAAATGAATTTGTTTCTTTTCCGAAACTGGCACCTCCTAACTGCTCTCCTATTTTGATAAAAACCATTGCTATACTGATAGTCACCGCAAAAAGATCTAATAATTTCCTGAAGTTGTATTTTTTTACCTTCGTATACCACCATAAATAAATAAAAGCGCCTATCATTCCGCCAAAAAGCGAAAGACCGGGTGTTTCCCTAACTAAAATATACCGGAGAATATTTGCACCAAATTCTGAAAAATGCAACAAAATATAAACTAATCTAGCGCTTATAAGACCGGCGATGGCTGTGTAAAGATAAGTATCTAGATATTCCTCCTCTTTAAACTCTTCTTTGGCGTATTTCCAGACTACAAAGGTGGAAAAAACGAAAGAGACAGCGAGAAAAAATCCAAAGGCATAGACGTTGAATTTTCCAATGGTAAAAAGTATAGGCTGCATAGTTTATTATCTTCTATTGAGAATTTCTGTATTCATCCTTGTATATTTATACCCTCCAATAAGAAGAATTACAATTCCTAAAACAAAAAGAGTAATCCCTATGCCCATAGTGTCAGCGAGAATTCCGGAAAAAATAACTGGCAAAACAGAAACTCCACCGGTTGCTGAAGTCAATACGCCATAAACTCTTCCCCGCATCTCTCCCTCTGTATCCTCCTGTAAGACAGTATTGGCTGGAACAGTAATAAACGAGTTAAAAAAGCCGAGAAAAAATATGCTCAAAAGACAAACTAGCATGCTAAGAAGCTGCGGCAGGTGCCAAAATTTCCAAGCGGAAAGAAAAGACAAAATAATAAGCATAGCTCCAGTAACAAGAATTCCCCAAAGGATCAAGAAACTCTTTAAAAAACTCTTACCTACTCCTCCAACCAATAAAGCACCGAATATAAGCCCAAAAGCCACAGGACCCATTACTAAATACGAACTGTCAGCAAGATCAATTTCTAAGACTTTATCTGCAAAACCGGGAGCAAGAACCGACAGAGTCATAATCAAAGCTTGAGCAAAAGTCATAAGAATTAAAGCTTGTTTTACTCTGACATTATCTTTGATAAAAATCATTCCATCTTTAATGGTTTCGATAATTACAGAAAAAGTAAGACTATTTTTACTTTTATTAACTCTAAGTTTGGGCAGGTAATATACAAATAAGGTTGCCGCAAGCATAAGAAAAGACATCATAAGATACACATTTGGGGATCCAAAAAGTTTAAGAGCTGGTCCTGACATAATAAACCCAAAAACCATCGAGCAATAATAACTTATCGTAAAAAGAGAATTGGCGGTAAGAAGGTCTTTGGAGGAAACCAACTCTGGAATAGAAGGGCCTTCTGCCGGAATAAATACCTGTGTGATAAAAGAAAAAATTACCGCAAAAAGATAAATAAGCAAAAGATTGGCGGAAAAGAAAAAAAACGCTATAAAAGCGAACACTCTAAGAAGATTGCAAACTACTAAAATATCTCTTTTATCAAAATGGTCTACTAATCCTCCGGCAATAACACCAAAAAAAACTGACGGTATGCCAAAAGTTAAAAGAAGTATCGAAACGGCAAAATTGGAATGAGTTTCCTGATAAACCCGTATTACCAAGATAAAGGAAAGCATATTTACAGCAATCTGGGAAATTATCTGCCCTAACCATAAATTTCTGAAATGACGATTATTAATAACTGCAAAATACGGGTTTTTTTTCATTATTGGGAATTTATTTTAGATTTTCTCCAAAAAGTCCAAAAGCAATCTCACCCCAAAACCGGCTCCTCCTTTTGGCGCCAAAGATTCATCTTTCTCTACAAAGGCCGGCCCGGCAATATCAAGATGCGCCCAGGGAAGATCATTCGTGAATTCTGCAAGGAATAAAGCCGCGGTGATCGCTCCTCCATATTTACCGGTTTGGATATTTTTAAAATCGGCGATATCGCTTTTGATAAGCGGTTTATATTCATCAAAAAGTGGCATCCGCCAAATTTTTTCTCCTGTTTGAAAAGATGATTTAAGTAAACGCTGGGCTAATTCCTCATCATTACTCCAAAGCCCAGCAATATTCTCGCCTAAGGCTACCATACAAGCACCGGTAAGAGTGGCTAAATCAATAAGATAATCAGGCTTAAGATAAGAAACCGCATAAGAAAAAGCGTCTGCTAAGGTAAGTCTGCCTTCCGCGTCTGTATTGAGAACCTCTATACTCTTGCCGTTTGCCGAAATAAGAATATCTCCTGGCTTTAAGGCTCCACCGCCCGGCATATTTTCACATGCCGGAATAAGCCCGGTTAAACGGATATCTAACTTAAGATAAGGTAACACCTTAAAAATCGAGAGTACGGCAGCTGCTCCCGCCATATCTGATTTCATTTTTTCCATATGCTCACTGCTTTTTAACGATAATCCTCCAGTGTCAAAAGTAATCCCTTTCCCCACTATAACAATATGTTTTTTTGATTTAACCGGTCGATAATCGAGTCTAATAAATTTTGGTTCCTCATTCGATCCTTTGGCTACAGCTAAATAAGCATTCATACTTAGTTTTTCTATTTCTTCTTTTTCTAGAATATGCAACTTCACTTTGCCTTTACTTTCCTTAGAGATTTCTTGGGCAATTTTAGCCAAATATGAAGGAGTCGTTACATCTGCCGGTTCATTGATTAAATCTCTAGCAAAACAAGTAGCTTCACTATAAAACAGACCGCGTTTAATTCCTTCTTCTGCGCTGGATATTTTACCGGCATGAAGACAAAAATATACTTCAATCACAGCTTTAATTTTTGCCTTTTCCTCTTGACTTTTATACTTTATAAAACTGTACGAAGAAAGCTTTACCGCCTCTGTTGCCGCCTGTAGCACTTCTTCTGTTTTGAATTTAACAAACCAATAATCATCTAAAACCAATGCCACTTTCTCCGGCCGGAAACTTCTTGCCTTACGGAAAGCTTCTGCAATTGATTTCCTTATCTTATAAAGATCAAATGTCTCTTTTTCTCCCAAACCCGAAACAAGAATTTTGTGGGAAGCTAGATTTCCATCCGCCGATAAAATAAGATATTGTTTTTCCTTTCCTTCAAAATCTTCCCTTGCTGCGGCTTTTTTAATAAGATCATTAACCGTTTTATTTAAGAAAAGAATTTTCCCAAAATCACTTTCGTAGGAAAAAAAAATTAAAACATCTGCTTCTATCTCGGCAGGATCGTTGGCTTTAATAGTAATTTTCATAATCTTTAAAGTTGACTTATCCTACTTATACAAAATATAATGAAGCGAGTCAATCAGACTAAGTTAAATTTATAAAAAGCCGCGGTGGCGGAATTGGTAGACGCGCAGGTCTCAAAAACCTGTGAGCCTCAAAGCTCATGTCGGTTCGACTCCGACCCGCGGCACTTAAATGAACTCAAAAGGCTATAAATGATTTGATTTGTTTCTCTACTTTTCCCAGCATTAAATTTCTTCTTCTTTCTTTTCCAACCCATAGAATCTAATACGGTCGCCTTTGAAAATAAGATCTATTTCGCCTAAAGGTCCGTTTCTGTGTTTGGCAATAAGGAGTTTGACAACCTGATTATCCCATTTTTCCATTTCCTGCTCTTGACGATAAAGAAACATCACCACATCTGCATCCTGTTCAATTGCTCCTGACTCACGTAGATCGGCAAGCTGGGGCACTCTGCTTCCCCGCGCTTCCACTGCGCGAGATAATTGAGAAACGGCTAAAACCGGTATCTTAAGCTCACGGGCAAGATTTTTAAGCGATTGAGAAACTATCGAAACTTCCTGAACTCGATTATCAAACATTCTACCGGGATCAACTAACTGTAAATAGTCAACTATAAGAAGACGGACATTATGGTTTACCTGAAGCCTCCTTGCTTTGGTGCGCATTTCAAAAATATTGATACCGGGTGTATCATCAATAAAAAGCGGTGCTTCGGCTAACTCGCCCATTGCCTCTGAAAGTCGGGAAAAATCATTGTCAGAAAGCCTGCCGGTTTTTAATCTCCAGGCATCTATATCTGCTTGAGAAACCAAAAGTCTGTCTACCAATTCCTCTTTACTCATCTCAAGAGAAAAGATGCCTACCGCCTGCTTACCTACAACGCTTACATACTGGGCTATATTTAATACCAATGCTGTTTTTCCTTGTCCTGGCCTAGCTGCTAGTATCAAAAGATTACTATCTTGCATACCAGCTAACTTATTATCGAGATCAGTAAAACCAGTTGGTACGCCCCGAAGAGTTGATCCTCTTTTGTGAAGTTCATCCAGCCTGTCAAAACTTTCCGCTAATGCATCTTTGACCGCAATAAAATCTTTGTGGGCGCGTCTTTGGGCTATTGCCAATATCTCACTTTCCGCTTTATCAAGAAGATGTTTTACATCTTCTTTTTCATCAAAAGCTGCTTGAGCCACTGAACCAGCTACTTCAATCATTCTTCTTTTTATATAAAGATCGGAAACTATCCGACCGTAAACTTCTATATTGGCAGCGGTGGGAACCATATTGGTAAGTTCAGATAAGTAAGAAGCGCCGCCTACATTTTTGTATTTGCCCATTTTTTTAAGCGCCGCCGTCACTGTGACAATATCAACTGGTTCGTGATTTTCAAAAAGCAACATCATTGCCGCAAAAATATCAGCATGAGCATCTTTGTAAAAATATTCTGGGCGAAGAAAATCAATAACGTCCGCTATAGCGTCCTTATCTATAAGAATGGCGCCTAAAATCGAGGCTTCTGCCTGTTCATCATGAGGAGGAACACGAGATTCAGCCATAGCAAGAATTACGCGAATTAAGAATCAAGAACTACCACCGTTTGCTCCGCAGGCAATTTGTCTTTGGTAACAACAAGTTTAGTAACAGATCCTATACCAGTTTTACCCATTTGTGTAAGAAAATCTTCAACCGGAGACAGATTCTGGTAAAATTTAGCATCGCCTTTAATTTCACGATAGTGCATAGGGATGATAATTTTCGGCTCCAGTTTAGAAACTAATTTAACTGCTTCGCTTGCATCTATGGTGAATACTCCGCCGACTGAAACAAGCAGTATGTCCACACCGTCAAGTAATTCTATTTCCTTTTCTCCAAGCTCATGACCCAAGTCTCCAGTATGAACGATTGATATTCCATCCATATCGATATGATAAATTGTATTAGTGCCCCTTTTTTCACCGAATTCTTTATCATGAAACACTCCCACACCAATGATTTTTACTTTCTTTATCTCGTATTCACCCGGCCCGGAAACTAAAACTGGATTTCCTCCTACTATTTCTGAATTATTGTGATCTGGATGTTCGTGTGAAATAGTAACAATATCTGCTTCAGCCTTAGGAAATTTCAAACCTAACATGGCGGGATCAAAAGGATCGGTAATTAAGGTGGCGGTTTTACCACGGATTTTAAATGATGAATGCCCTAAATGGGTAATTTCCATAACGTTAGAAAAATTTAACATTTTTCGGGATTCTTGACAAGGGGGCTTGTAATTATTAAGATTACTCTGCTTTTATGAAAAAAGACGTTATTATCGCTGTCCTTATCGGTTTTATCGTTGGCGGAGGCGCTGCTTTAGCTTTAACTAATATTCCATCTCTAATTAAAACAACTCAAAAATCAAGAAGTGAACAGATCGCCACCACTATTTCTCCTTCCATTACTGAAAATGGCTCTTCTAAAATTCAAAATGATGAAATTCCTCTTATTATCGAAAAACCTCAACAAGATTCTATCAGTGAAGAAAAAACTATCATTGTTTCCGGTAAATCAAAGGCAGAAAACGTCATAATTGTCGATACAGATCTCGAAAGTCAAGCTGCAAGTACCGCTATCGACGGCACTTTTAGCGTTAAGGTTTCTCTCGGAGAAGGATTAAATAATCTTTATATCGCTTCATATGATGACAAAGGAGAAAAAATAGAAAAAACTATCACGGTGTTTTATACTCCAGAAAAACTATGAAAAAAATAGCTTTTGCATTGATTTTTTGGGCTTTTTTATCTTTGCATAATCAAGTATCGGCGGCTACCTCCCCTACTTTAAAAATCACTACTTCTCCTGTGGCATCTTCCTCACCTGTCCCTACAGATGTAAGCGTTATTGAAAAGCTCAAAAAGATCGAAACACTAAAGGAAAAAATCGCCACAAAAGTGGCAGAAATCAGAGAAAAAGAAAAGGGTGCAGTTTCCGGTCTCGTCAAAAAAATTGAAAAAAACTCTCTAAACATCGCTAAAGCCTCTGGCGATCAAACAGTTGCTTATTCAGAAGACACTATTTTTTACACATTTAAAAATGGAGGCAGACAAGAAATTAAATCCAGTGTCATTAAGGAAAATGATACAGTGACGGCTTTTGGTTATTTTGATCAGACAAAAATGACATTTTCAGCTAAATATATCTATCTTGAAGATTTACCGCTTCATATTCGTGGCAAAGTCTCTGATATAGATAAAACAAACTTTACGATTACCGTCAAAGAAAAACATGGCAACATTATAGTGGATGTAGAAACTTATACAAAAACATTAATCTATGACAGAAACAAAAATAGTTTTATCAGCGGAGGATTTTCAAAAATAAAACTTGGTGACGCTGTCCACTTAATCGGCACGGCGAATCCCAAAATAGAAAACCGGGTATCAGCTAAAAAACTCTATGTTATTTCTTTTCCAAACCAGCCGACAGTTGCGCAACAACCCACGATAACAGTAAACCCCACTCCGTCTATAACAAAGAAAAGCGACTTATAATTTTTAAGTTTTAAGATGAGAGGTTTGACAATTTAAGCAATTTTTGATGAATTACGGAAGACGCAACAAGAATTCCCGGCGTAAAAACATCCCATTTTTTCCCACTAATATCAGTAACCTTTGCACCAGCTTTTCTAGCGATTATAACGGAAGCGGCATAATCCCAAGGAAAACAATTAGCATGAAGATAGGCATCAATTTTCCCGCAAGCGACATGAACAATATCTGTAGCGGCGCTACCCATCATTTTTATATGTCCTACTTTACCCAAAAGTTTACCTGTAAGAATCAAGGTTTTATTTCTTAAAGCCAAAGCATGAGACCAATCAAGACAAACAACAGTTTTTTGAAGTTCTGTTTCTTTTGACAAGGTAATTTGCCGTCCGTTTAAAAAAGCACCTTCTCCATCTTTTCTTGCCCAGTATAAATTTCTATAAAGCGGATTGTAAACTGCTCCCAAAATAGGCTGGTTACCAAAAACTAGAGCAATAGCGATGGCAAAATGAGGCAGACCACGGGAAAAATTTGTCGTCCCGTCAAGCGGATCAACCAGCCAAAAAAAATCTGTTTTTTTATATCTATCGAAATTTCCATCCGAAGTTTCTTCTGTTAAAATGGGTATTCGGGGAAACTCTTTTTTTAGTTTTTTTATAACCAGTTCATCAACTGCTAAATCTGCTTCTGTCACCAAATCGTGTTCACCTTTGGGTTTTTTACCCAAATTTTCCGCATGAAAGTACTTTTCTAATAATTTTCCTGCCTCTTTAATAAGATCAATAAGATACTTTTCTGCTTTAATAAGATTGATAGGATAATCTTTCACGATAAATTATCTTAGCATATTTGCCGCTAGTTTGATAGAATAAAAAGAATTCATATGGCAAATCGAGCGGAAAAAGTGAGAAAAAAGTTATTAGAGCTTGACCTTGATGCTCTTTTTATCACCAACCAGCAAAACGTTTCCTATCTAACCGGCTTCACGGCATTAGCTGCCAATGAGCGTGAAGGGTTTATTCTGATTACCAAAAATCACCTCTATTTTTTTGTTTTTTCTACATATTTTGACCTTTTTGAAAAGGGAAAAAACGAATTTACCGTACTTTGTCTCTCTTATAAAAAAAGACTAAGCGGCTATCTTAATAAAATCAGCCAAAAAGAGAAAATCGAATCTATCGGGATTGAGGAAGAAAATATCACTTTGTCTGAATTTGCTTCGTTAAAAAATAAAGTTAAAGTCAAATGGCAAAAAACAAAAGGGCTTGTAGAAGATTTAAGAGTGATAAAAGAGGAAGAAGAACTTAAATCTATCAAAAAGGCCGCTAAAATTACTGACGACGCCTTTTCCTTTATCAAAGGGAAAATAAAAAAGGGAGTCAGCGAAAAAGAGTTGGCGCTGGAACTTGAATATTTTCTCAAGAAAAATGCAGGTGAGATCGCCTTCTCCCCTATCGTCGCTTTTAATCAGAATGCTGCTATTCCGCATTATTTACCCACTAATAACCAACAACTAACAAATAACGACTTAATCCTTCTTGATTTTGGCGCCAAGGTAAATGGATATTGCGCGGATATGACGCGAGTGATTTTTTTCGGCGAACCTTCTTTCAAACATAAATTAGTCTATGAGATAGTTCTACATACTCAAGAAGAAATCATTAAAACACTTAATCACCACTCTCATAATACGTATTATTATAGTGGAATTAAGAAAAAAGAAATGGCAATTTCAGGAGCTAAACTTGATAAAATTGCCCGTCAGTTTATAAAAAAACACCACTTTACTCCCTATCTTCATGGACTTGGCCATGGAGTAGGCTTATCTATCCATGAAGATCCAAGGTTAAAAATCAACTCTGAGCATATTTTGCTACCGGGAATGGTTTTTACCATTGAACCGGGAATTTATATCAAGAACTGGGGTGGTATAAGAATCGAAGATTTGGTAGTATTGAAAGAAAATGGCATTGAAATATTATCTAAATCGCCAAAAGAATTTATTATAATTTAACTTTATTAAGAATTTAATCTATGATCAAACCGCAGACTCTAAAAGGCTTTCGTGATTTTTTGCCAAAAGAAGCAATTGCCCGGCAATGGTTGATTAAAAAGATTGTTGAGGTTTTTGAAAAATTTGGTTTTGATCCTATTGAAACACCAGCTTTGGAATACGAAGAGGTTTTATTGGGAAAATATGGAGAGGATGGTGATAAATTGCTTTATCGTTTCAAAGATCTGGGCGAAAGAAAAATAGCCATGCGTTATGATCAAACTGTACCAACCTCACGCGTAGTCGCCCAGTATCCCGACCTACCTAAACCTTTTAAACGCTATCAGATACAACCAGTCTGGCGGGCAGAAAACCCTCAAAGGGGAAGATTTCGCGAATTTATGCAATGTGATGCTGATATTTTTGGAAGTGCTTCGCCTTTGGCTGATAGTGAAATCATCGCGCTTTCTTATTTTGTCTTAAAAAATATCGGGTTTGAAAAATTTACGATTTATTACAACGATAGAACACTACTTAACAATCTTTCCCCCGCCGCCTTAAGAATACTTGACAAACTCTCGAAAATAGGCAAAGAACGGGTAAAAGAAGAACTTAGAAAAAATAATTTTCCGGAAAATCTTTTTGATGAGCTTGAAAAAAACAAGCCGACTCCCATTCTTAAAGAAATTATAGATTATGCAGTCAAGCTTGGTGTTTACCAAAATGTGCTTTCCTTCTCTCCCACTCTTGCCCGTGGATTAGATTATTATACGTCAGTCATCTTTGAAATAACAATTGAAGGCTACGACGCTGGTTCTGTCTGCGGCGGCGGAAGATATGATAAGCTTATTGGCATGTTTACCGAGTCTGATGTACCCGCTACCGGGTTTGCTTTCGGTTTTGATAGGTTACTTGAAGCTGCCAGAGAATTTAATTTAATCCCTCAAAAACAAACCAATACAAAAATTCTTGTCACTGTCTTTTCCAAAGAAATATTAGGTCAATCCCTTTCTTTGACAAGTAAATTAAGAAATAATGGATTCGCTGCTGAAATTTACCCAGATTTATCAGCAAAGCTCGAAAAACAACTGAAATATGCAGACAAAAAGGGCATACCTTACATAGTAATTATCGGTCCGGATGAAGCAGAAAATGCTACGGTAACTCTAAAAAAACTCAAAGAAAAAACACAAGTAACTGTTTCTATTGACCATCTTTTCGAATTGATTAACTAGCTTAAAAATAATTCCCAAATGTTAAAATCCGAGCACCATCAAAAAGCTATTTTTGCTTTAATTATTGCTAATATAATCTGGGGTGCTGCTTCTCCCATCTTTAAGCTTGCTTTAAGCAATTTTCCTCCTTTTAGTCTTGCATTCTTACGTTTTTTCGGCGGCATGTTATTGCTTTTTCCCTTTGTCAGAAAAAATCTGCAAGTTAAGAAAGAAGACTGGCTTAATCTTTTGCTTCTCTCCCTTTTTGGCATTAGTATAAATATCAGTTTCTTTTTTCTGGGCCTTGAACGCGCACCTTCTATCAACGCACCTATCATTGCCTCAAGCGGACCGGTTTTCCTTTATCTTTTTGCAATTATCTTTCTTAGGGAAAAACCTCACAGAAAAGTTTTTATCGGTTTAGTAGTGAGCTTAATCGGCGTGCTTACCATTGTTATCCAACCTCTAATAGAAAAGGGGTTTACTGGAAATTTTATCGGTAACGTGTTTTTTGTTCTGGCTACTTTTGGCGCGGTCGGCCACGCTATTTTTAGCAAAAAAATTATCTACAAATACCAACCTATTACCATCACCTTTTGGTCTTTTTGGATTGGAATGATAACTTTTATCCCTTTTTTCTCTTATGAATTGGTTAATTCTAATCCATTCTTAAAACTGGATTATCGAGGTTTTATCGGTATATTCTACGGTATCATTTTTTCTTCTACACTTGCTTATTTTTTATTCGAATGGGGCATCAAAAGAATTCAAGCGCAAGAAACGGGACTTTTTACCTATATTGATCCACTTGCTGCTATTATTATCGCAGTACCCTTTTTGGGAGAAAAAATAACGCCGGTTTTTACCATCGGTTCTATACTTGTTTTAACCGGCATAATGATCGCTGAAGGCCGTCTTCAATACCATCCGTTTCAAAAACTAAGAAGATAGGCTTTTTTTACTCTAAAATACGTATTATTAGAGTAAACTTAAAACTACTTTTATTTCTTACTTTTATCATGTATAATAAAGCCTATCTATGAAAACAGACATTCACCCAAAATGGTATCCGGAAGCAGAAGTAGTTTGTGCCTGTGGTAACGTTTTTAAAATCGGCTTGACAAAACCGAATCTTAGGGTTGAAATATGCCATAAATGTCATCCGTTTTTCACCGGTGAAATGAAATTTGTTGACACGATGGGAAGAGTGGAAAAATTCCAAGCAAAGCAAAAAAAAGCAGAAGCACAAACCGCGTTTCTTGCTGCCAAGAAAAAGAAAAAAGTCGAAGAAAAAGAGGAAAGAAAACCCCGAACGCTTAGGGAGATGCTTTTGGGTACAGCATAAGATAATAATTCCAAAATTCAAAAGTATCAAAATCCCAAATAAAGAATATAAATCACAACTTTAAAATAAATCCATATGAATAATGACATCGCTATTATCGAAATTCGCGCGGCAACAGGCGGAGACGAAGCTAAAATCTGGGCTGCTGATTTATTGCGAATGTATCTTCGCTTTGCCGTGGAAAAAGGCTGGAAAAGCGAAATCATTGATGAAGGAATAGCAAAAATATCAGGTACAGATGCCTACAAATTCCTTAAATATGAAACCGGAGTACACCGCGTACAAAGGATTCCCAAAACCGAACGCTACGGCAGAATACACACTTCAACAGCCACCGTTGCTGTCCTACCGGAAATTGAAGAGAAAGAAATCTACATAAATCCTGGTGATTTGGAATGGGAATTTTATAGAGCCGGCGGTCACGGCGGTCAAAACGTCAATAAAGTTTCAACAGCCGTAAGATTAAGACATAAGCCTTCTGGAATTGTGGTCTCCGCTCAAACAGAACGTTATCAAGAACAAAACAGGCGGATTGCCCTTTCAATTCTTCGAAGTCGACTTTGGGAAATAGAACAAGAAAAAAAATCAGAAACTCTCGGACAAGCGAGATCTTTAATCGGCCGCGGTATGAGAGCAGAAAAAATACGCACTTATAACTTCCCGCAAAATCGAGTTACCGACCATAGAATTAACAAATCATGGCATAATCTTGAAGAGATAGTGGATGGAAAACTAGAAAAGATAGTCGCTGCCTTAGCTTTAAATTAACTTCCTACTCTTCTTTGTTTTCTCCAATAATTGCTTCCAAAGTTTTGGTTTCTCCGTCTCTCCACACTTCTACAGTCACTTTATCTCCTATCTTTTTTCCGGAAATTATTTTTGCTAACCCTCCTTCTTTTTCGGTTACCTTTACTCCATCAATTTTAGTGATAATATCTTCTTCCTTAATTCCTGCTTTCTTAGCCGGCGAATTTTCTATAACATCCTGAACGTATGCTCCTTCTGGTACATCATTTAAAATAGCCAAGTCGCGTGTAATCATCTTATAACTTACACCCAGATACGGACGTTGAAATTTACCATTTTGGTTAAATTGCGTAATCGCATCTTTAATTACATTTATCGGTATAGCAAAACCAATATTCTGTCCTTCCTGCGATACTGCAGTATTTATACCTATCACCTGTCCGCTTGAATTAAGAAGAGGACCACCTGAGTTACCTGGATTAATCGCTGCATCAGTTTGAATTACATCATCCAGTTTCTCTACATATCCTTCGAAAGGACTACCGGCAGTAATACCTCTTCCCAAACCTGAAATTACACCCACTGTTACTGTATGACGGAATTCACCCAAGGCGGTTCCTATGGCAATCACCATTTGACCTACTTTAAGTTTTGATGAATCACCTAAGGTAACCGGTTTAAGATTTTTGGCGTTTATTTTAATAATTGCCAAATCATTGACAGGGTCGCGGTAAATTTTTTCTGCCTCATATGTTTTGTCATCTTTTGTAATTACTTTATATTTAGCATTTGTGTCGGCAACGACATGTCTATTTGTTGCTATCATCCCATCCTCGGAGATAATAAATCCAGTGCCGATATCTTGCTCAATTTTTTGACTACCTGATTGTCCTCTCTGCCTAAAAATGTTAAAAGGATCAAAAGGATCAATCTCAAAAATCCTTCCGATAGGTCTTGATTTAACAATCGAGATCGTCACGACTGAATTGCTGGTTTTTTCTACAACATCTATCACTACTGATTCTTCATTTACGATTTTGACCTTTTCGCTAGGCAAACTAATCTCAGCAGCTTTTTGAGGAAAAGAAAAATATTTACCAAGAGTGCCTAAGTCTACCTTAAACTGTCCACTCGCCATACCAACATAAAGAAGAATCAGAAGAAGAGCAATAAGAATAAAAATACGTTTCATAAGGTTTAATCAATCTATTTTATTATACAAATTTTTTTTAAAAAAACGCAAGATCTCAAAGTTAAAAGATGATTATTTTACCAAAACTTCTATCCCCTTGATAAGTTGCAGATCTTCATCCGGCTTGTTGGGATCGTTTTCTACTTTTAAGTCTGGCTCTATACCTGATCCGTTGATCCACTTACCGTTGGGAAGAAGCCACTTTGCTGTCGTAATATGCAAACCGGCACCTTTTTCTAAATCCTGCGCTTCTTGGATGCTACCTTTGCCAAAGGAGGTTTCTCCAACCGTTTTTATACCACGGCGCACTTGAAGGGCTCCGGCAACTATTTCGCTTGAAGAAGCAGTACCCTTATTGATAAGAACAACCAATGGCATTTCTGTAAACTTCCCTTTCCTATTTACAGAATAAGTCTGTTTTATTCCACTGGCATTTTCCTGTGTCACAACTACGCCATCTTTGAGAAATTCGGAAGCGATAAACACTGAACCGGAAAGATAACCGCCCGGATTATTACGAAGATCAAAAACTAACCCCTTCATTTTGTTTTTTTTCTCTTCTTCCTTGGTTTTTAAAATTATTTCATCAACCGCCTTGTTCCATTCTTCTGGTGTCTGATCGCCAAATCTTATCAATTTAAGATAGACTACTTTATAACATTCAGGACATACTTCTTTGATAATTCTACATTCAGAAAGCAAATGGGAACAGTCGACATTTAACATCTCCCACTCCACAGAAGCTACTTTAATTGAATCGCGAATTACAGTTATTTCTGCTGAAGAAGAAGCCTCTTTTTTAACTATTGTCAGGACTACCTTACTCCCTTTAGGTCCCCGGATTTTGGAAACCGCCTCAGGCAATGTCCAATTAGCGGTGTCTTTTCCATCCACCTTCACTATCCAATCGCCAGGCATAAGACCTGCCTTCTCTGCCGGTGTATCTTTAAGAGGGGCAACCACAACAATCTTTTTATCCTTTATACCCAACTGTGCTCCTATTCCTTCAAATTTACCACCCAAATCATCTTTTGCCTCCTTATTTTGATCTGGAGAAAGAAAAACGGTATAAGGGTCGCCTAAAGAAGCTACCATACCGCTTATCGCTCCATAAAACATTTTTTCCGGATTAAGAGCTTTTTTATCGAGATAACTTTTATTTAATCTATCCCAAACGTCCCAAAAAAGAGAAAAATCAAGCGAACTTATTTTTTCAGAAGTCTTGCCGGTTATTTTTTCGCTTGATATACTTAAATCGGAAAAATTCCTATCCGTTCCTTTCTCTACCCCCACCTGGTAACCCGCTCCAAAGGCAAGAATAAAGAAAGCGGCGAAAAGAACAATATTTCTTATAGTCTTAAGCGACATAACAAAAAATCACAAATTTTGTCTTAAAATTAATCTATGATAACCAGCTGCTTTACCAATGGTCTTAGCCAAACTGTTTTTCCAGAAAATTCTGCCAATTTCTTAAAGATTTCTTTTCCCACTTTTACCCAAGGAAGTTCGCTTTTCCCAATTTCTTCTGCGGTGATCAAACCTTTAACCCCCATTACTTCTAGCTTTACTATAACATCTTGATGGATCTTTTGGGAAGCAATTATACTCTCCTCCATCTCGCCTTCAAGATCATCTAATATTCCTAAGCTTTCTTTAGGCGCCAAAACTAACCTACCTATCACATCTTCGCCTTTACCGTACAAAATCCCAAAAACCTCTCCTTCTACTTCAAGCTCCAAAACCGTCTTGGTGATATTTTTTACTCTACCGTTTACCTGACTTTTGATTTTTTCTTTTCCCGCTTCTTCTTTAGAAGTAAGAGTAAGAGTGCCTTTCGTCAAATCAATCTCTGTAATTTTTCCAAATACCGGACTTTTTACTATTTTTGATGAAAAAAAACTGCGGACAACTGCTAAAGTTTCTCCGGGTAAAACATCTTCTCCAATTTTCTTTTTAAGGTAACGGTGTATTGTTTCCGGTTTTATATTAAGAAGCTGACCTAAAGGAATAATTTTTCGAGAAGCTAAAAGTTTATCCTCAATAAGCACTGTGTCTTTGCTAACATTTTCTCCAATATTAACTAAAACTTTTGCGGATGAAGAAATTGAAAAATGGACAGTTGATTTCATGCAAATCTATTTTAGGAAGGACGAACTACAAAAGGCAAAAGCGCCAAAAATCTAGCCTGTTTGATTGCCTCTGCTAGTATCCGTTGGTGTTTCTGACAAACACCAGAATCAAGTCTTGAAACTATCTTCCCGCGTTCGGTAATAAAATGTCTTAGGGTTTCGATATCTTTATAACTAGGTTCTTTTTTCTGTTTGCAAAAAAAACATACTCCGGCTTTTTTAATTTTTTTTCTCTTTTGAAAAATTGTTTTTTTCATAAATTGAAAAAACTAAATCATCTTAAAAAGGAATATCTTCGGGTGTAATATCTTCTGACTTTGTTTCTTCTTCTTTTTTGGTCTCATCTGTCTTAGCCTTTTTTTTGCCAGCTTTAACTGGCGAAGAAGCATTGGACTGGGCTACGACTTCGCTTGTAGCGGACACAGGTTCTTCTATTTTTTCCTCCAAAGTAACTTCTGAAGAAGGAGGATTAACTGCTTCTTCAGAAGGAACAACCGCTGTTTCTTCTTTTGCCGATCTCTTCGAATCAAGAAGAATCATATCTTCTATAACTATTTCTGTAGTTGTCCTCTGATTGCCATCCTGACCTGTCCAACTATGTGTTGAAAGCCTACCTTCTACATAAATTTTTCTCCCCTTGGTCAAAAGCTGAGCACAAAGCTCTGCGAGTTTATTCCACGCTACCACGCGATGAAACTCTGTCTCTTCTTTGGTCTCACCTGTCTGGGTGGTCCATGAACGATTAGTCGCAAGACCCATTGTGCAGACTGCTGTTCCTGCCGGTGTATAACGAAGCTCCGGGTCGCGGGTAAGATTACCAATCAGAATAACTTTGTTAAGTGAACGTGCGGACATATATTTTACTCCTTCCTTAAAAATAAATATCTTAACACTTCAATATTTCCTTTAATTTTTTCCCTAAGAGTTTTGATTTTTTCGGGAGGAAACATAAATTCCAAAACAAAGTAGTAACCCTCTTTCTCTTTTTTTATTTTATAAGCTAAGACGCGCTTACCCATTTCTTCTTCTTTTGTGACTTTTCCTCCAAAATCCTCAATCTGTTTTTTTATCCCGTCAAGCAATTTTTTTCTAGCTTCTTCCGCTAATGAGACATTTATGATTAAAACCAATTGGTAACTTTCTTTCATAAGTGCTTCAGTATACCATAAAAAAATTGAAATTAAAACTATCTAAAGATATACTTATTTTTATGATAATAAAAAGAACCGCTATTTTTTTTATCATTTTACTCCTTTTTATAGCTTTAGGATTTTTTGCCTATTTCTTTTTTTTTAGTGAGAAAAAAATTATCAGCCCCCTTTCACAAAATACAAAAACAGGTAAAGTAGATAGGGTGAAACCCTTGGATAAATACAATTTTAACGAGCTTAAAAAAAGGGTTTTTACACCATCAAAAATCACGCTGGATAAGGTAATTAATGATAATTTTGATTTTTCCTCCCACCTTTTCTTTTTTACGACAGACGGCAAAAAGGTAAGCGGCTTGCTCAATCTTCCTAAAAAAAGCGGCATCTATCCAGTCATCATTCAATTCCGCGGCTATATCAACCCGGAAAACTACACTACTGGAGCGGGCACCATACGAAGCGGTGAAGTCTTTGCCAAAAACGGATTTATCACTCTAGCGCCTGATTTTTTGGGATACGGACAATCAGCCAGCCAATCTGCCGATCCTTTGGAAGAAAGGTTTGAAACATACACAACCGCCTTAAATCTTCTTGCCAGTCTTTCAAGCTTAAACCAGGCGATTGCCGCTAAAGGTAATAATAATATTGAAGCCGACATAAGCAAAATCGGCATCTGGGGACATTCAAACGGCGGACATATTGCGCTTTCCATCTTGGAAATTACGGGAAAAGATTATCCTACTGTCCTTTGGAATCCTGTTTCTAAACCCTTCCCTTTTTCCGTACTTTTTTTCTCTGATGAGGCGGCAGACGGTGGCAAATATCTAAGAAAAATTATCGCTGATTTTGAAAATGAATATGACGCTAACCTCTATTCAACCGCAAATTACTTTGACTGGATCAATGCAACTATTCAACTCCATCAAGCAGAAAATGACGAAGCAGTGCCAAAAAAATGGTCAGACTCGTTATACCAAAAACTCAAATCTCTAAATAAGGAAATTACTTATTTCACTTATCCAGGAGAAGATCATGATTTCCATAACGGCAGCTGGCAAACGGTAGTTGAAAAAAACATCCGCTTCTACAAAGAACAGTTTGCAAAAAAGACAAAAGACTAAATCTCTTGCTTTATATTTTAAATTTAGCAAAAACCAGATTCTCTATTTCCAAAAAGCTGTGTACCCTTTTTACATTTTCCGGTAATGCAGCAACCCTATTCCATGGTCGATCTATAAGGTATACCGGAATTTTAAAAACAGTCGCTATCTCCCATGCGTCTTCTATTAAAAAATCTATTCCTAAATGATCTGCAACAGATTTTTTATATTCCGCATCAGATTGGTAAGGTTCTTTTTCATCATATAAATGAGCAGTGGCGTTTCTACTCCAAAACCCATGCTTTTTAAGCCAGTCCAAAGTAACTTTTTTCATATATAAAGGTCTTAAAGTGATATAATGCACTTTTGCTTCTTCTTTCATCCATTTCCTAATTACTCTTATCGCCTCATCATAAGGTTTAAGCGACAAATGATATTCATAATCTCTTTCAAGTTTTTCTATAAACACATTTACTTTTTCTCTTTCAATACCTGAATATTTTTCAAAGTAATAGAAGTCAGATATTTCCTCGTAGGCTATTTCTGTACCAAAATGCCTATTAAATTTTTCAACATAAGAGGAAAATGTGTCGGAAATAACGTTATCTATATCTATACCAATTTTTATAGTCTTTTTCATTTATGCTTTCTTCAGTTTTGGTCCAGCGGGCGTATCCTCTAGAATGTATCCTTCTTTTTCTATATCTTTTCTGATTTTATCCGCCTCTTCCCATTTTTTTTCTCTTCTTAAATTTTCTCTTCTGTCCACTAACTGCATAAGTTTTTCCGGTATCCTTGTCTCTTGTTTTTGAATGCTTAAATCTCTCAAACCTAACCCTAATACTTCATCAAAAAAAACTAATAAGTCATATTTATCCTCATTGGAAATATTGCTTTTGACTATTTCCCAAATCACCGCTAAAGCTTCTGGCGTATTTAAGTCATTATTAATAGCCTTTTGAAATTTTTCCCTAAATAAATCTATCTTTAAAAGTTTTTCTTCTGAAAGGATCGTCCTTTGTCCTTTTGTAACCTGCAACTTAAAATTTAAAATTTGCTGATAAAGATTGTCTAAAGCATTCTGTGCTCCCATAAGAGATTTCCAACTAAAACTCATCTGTGATCGGTAAGAAGCGGTAAGAAATAGGTAACGAAGCGCCAATGGTTTGAAACCTTTTTCTTCTATATCCTTCAGTCTATAATAATTCCCTAAAGATTTGCTCATTTTTTCTCCCTCAACTAACAAATGTTGGGCATGAAGCCAAAATCTGACGAACTGTTTACCTGTAGCTGCCTCGCTTTGGGCTATTTCATTGGTGTGATGAATAGGAATATGGTCAACTCCGCCAGTATGAATATCAAGAGTTTCCCCTAAAAACTTCATGCTCATAGCAGAACATTCAATATGCCAGCCGGGAAATCCTCTTCCCCATGGACTATCCCATTCCATTTGTCTTTTTACTCCAGAAGGACTAAATTTCCATAAAGCGAAGTCTGTTAGATTTTTTTTACCTTTTATCATTTCAACTCTAGCTCCTGCTTTAAGTGTCTTCTGGAGACTGTCAAAATTCCCTCCGGTTAATTTCCCATAATCCTTTAATTTAGAAGTATCAAAATATACTCCATCTTCAATCTTATAGGTGAATCCCTTACTTTCTAACACTTCGATTAATCGAATCATCGAAGCAATATGATCGGTGGCACGACAAATAATTTCGGGCTTTTTGATATTTAATTTTGCCATCATCTGAAAAAAATCATCCGTATAAAATTTGGCGATATCCCAAACTGACTTTTTCTCCCGGATGGCTCCCTTTTCTATCTTATCTTCGCCTGTATCGCTATCTGAAGTCAGGTGACCTACATCAGTAATGTTCAATACTCTTTTTACTTTATAACCGTTAAAAATAAGCACGCGTTCCAAAATATCAGCAAAAACATAAGTTCTTGCATGCCCGATATGAGCAAAATCATAGACCGTCGGTCCGCATGAGTAATAGGTCACTAGGGGCGGATTTAAAGGTTTAAATTCTTCTATTCTTCGCGTAAGAGTATTATATAAAAAAAGCATATATTAAAATTTTATTGTCATCCCACTTTGATATTTTTCCCTGCTTCAAAATCGCTGCTTTTTGGTTTTCTCCTCGGTATTCCCTTTCTTGTGCCAATTATCACGGGAAGCGTTTGTGAGGCTTGTATTTGCCGCATTCTTTCTTCTTTAATCTTTTTTTCCTCCTCTTCTTTAAGAGTTTTTTCGTAAGGACGCAATTCCTCCTCCTGCTTTTGCGGTGGCGGTTTCATGTGATCAGGCGTAGCACTACGCAGGACCTTTCTTGTCTCCGCAAGCTTTTTTTCATCACCAAGTTTAATTTGTTCTACTTCTTCATTTGAAAGTTTGGGATCAAGCTGTTTAAGATAATCACCTACGGTGTCTTGAGGATTTGTCTTACCGGTAAGCTGCTCAACTACTTTCTCTGGAGCAACTACTTTTCCTAGCTCTCCTGCTCCTTCTTTCAATGTCTCCAGACTCCCTCTGGTTATCTTTTTTACTATAAAAGACATATAATCTTATAAAAATCCAAGCTTAGACCTTGCTTTTTTGCTCATCATCTGGGGTGTCCATGGCGGATCAAAAGTAAATTTAACAGCAACTTTTTTAACACCTTTAATTTCAGAAAGTCTATTTTTAACCTCTTCTTCCAACGTCCCTAAAAGCGGACAACCCATGGAAGTAAGCGTCATAAAAACCTCAACATTTCCTTCTTTATCCACCTTAACATTATAAACAAGACCCATATCAACAATTGAAATTCCCAATTCGGGATCAAGTACATCTTTTAAGGCTGTCAATAAAGTTTTTTCAGACAACATAATCTATGATGCTTTTAATATTCCCTTCTCCCTTCCAACGCTCTTGCTAACGTTACTTCATCTGCGTATTCCAAATCGCCTCCGACAGGCAATCCGTGAGCCAGACGGGTAACGATAATTTCAGGTAGATTTGAAATTCGAGATTTAAGATTTGCAATTTCTCTTTTAATATACATTGCCGTTGCTTCTCCTTCCATGTTAGGATTAGTCGCCAAAATTATTTCTTTAATTTTACCAGATTTAATTCTGCCTAAAAGCTCTGCTATTTTGATTTCATCAGGACCTATATTATTAAGCGGGTTGATCGCCCCGTGCAAAACGTGATAAACGCCTCTATATTTACCTGTTTTTTCAATAGATAAAATATCAATAGGCTGCTCAACAACACAAACAAAAGAATCATTTCTTGTTAAATCTGCACAAATACTGCAAGGATCCTCTTCTGCAATATTAAAACATCTGGAACAATAAACGGTGGCTTTTTTTAAGTTTTTTAGAGCTTCAGAAAACTCATCAAGTTGTATTTGCGGAACATGAAGAAGGTAAAAGGTCAAACGTGAAGCTGTTTTAGGACCGATACCCGGCAACTTCTCAAAAGATTCAATTAGTTTTTCTATAGATCTGGGAAGAAGTTTCATTGCGCAATTACTTTATCATTTTTCTTATGGCGGCAGCAATCAAGGAAGCACTTGGAAAAATCTGTAGCTTGGAAAAATGCATCTTTAAAGGAAGATGTATGGTATCTGTCACCCAGACTTTGTCCACGGGACTTTCTTTGAGTATCTTATCTGCTCCGCCTACAAAATCTGCATGCGTAGCCAAAGCCACTACCTGTTTTGCTCCTTCTTGCTTCAGAAGAAATGCTGCATTTACCAAAGTACCTCCTGTTACTATCACATCATCTACGATAACCGCAGTTTTACCAGCAACATCACCTACCACTTTCATAGAAGAAATTTTATGCGGATGATCAAGATCTCTTTTTTTCTCAATAAGCGCAAGAGGAAGGTTTAAGTCGTCTGAAAAATTTTGTGCCCTTTTAAGCGCTCCAGCATCAGGTGTTACCACTACCACATCTTTTAGGTCATTTACCGCTTCTAAAAAAACCGAAAGGCCAGAAATATGGATAACGGGAATCTTAAAAAAACCTAATATTGCTTCATTGTGAAGCTCAACGGTAATCAGCTTGTCAAATCCAACAACTTCAATCATTTTAGCTACCACTTGTGCAGACAAACACTCACCATGACGGTGTATCCGGTCCTGACGAGCATAACCGTAATAAGGCAAAACGGCTGTAATTTTACGTGGCTCACCTCTTTTTACTGCATCCGCTAAAAGCAAAAGTTCCATAAGATGCTCATCAACCGGATTAGAAAGAGATTGGATGATAAAGACATCTTTACCTTCAACATCCTCTTGAATACGTACACGACACTCGGAGTCTGCAAAATGAATGATTTCCACTTTTCCCAAGGAAAGACCAAGAATTGAAGATATTTCCTTTGAAAGATGCTGATTAGAATTGCCTGAAAAAATAACTGATGACATTTCTTATTTATTAATAATTATGAATTTTTTTCCTTACTTTTGCAAGCGGCAATAACTTACGGCTAATTATATTGACAAAGCTTTTTAACTCTGCTAAATTCACTTTTAGGATTTATCATACTTTTTCATACTTTTTATGCCTAGCAATTTGGCAGAAAGAACAGTTGGTCTTGCAGACTACGACCAACTTTCTACTGCATTGAATTTTGCCGCAGAAAGAAAAGCCCACGGTGAAAAGATAGTCAATTTTGGCGGAGGCTTTCCTCCTGATAATCTGCTTGAAACTCTCGCTGCGCCGGAAATTTTTAGCGGGCTAAAAATTATCCTTACTGATCCCCAAAAAGCTAGATTATCGCTCCAGTATGGGGAATCATCTGGAATAAAAGCTTTACGTGAAGCACTGGCAGCATACATCAGTCGAAAAGGGGGGCTGTCAGTTTCTGCCGACAATATCCTTATCACTAATGGACTTCAGGAAGGCATTGAACTTGCGTCTTATGCGCTCTGTGACCCGGGAGATATAATCTTAGTCAGCAATCCCACTTATCCTGGAGCTTTGCAGGCTTTCAGCATACAGGATAATGTTCAAGTATGGGGACTTCCTAGTGATAATGATGGAATAATTACTGATGGTATAAAAGAGGCGCTAAAAATTGCCCAAAGGGAAGGTAAAAAAGTAAAAATGACTTATTGTCTTAATGTTGGCAATCCGGATACTTCTGTAATCTTAACGGAAAAACGCGCAGAAGAAATTCTTGAACTGGGACAAAAACACGGGTTTGCTGTTTTTCAAGATGATGCCTACGACGGCATTATCTATGATGGCAGCAAAACTTGCCCTCCTCTTTTATATTTTGATCCCAATGTAATCTATGGCGGCACGGTCTCTAAAGGTCTAGCACCTGGTCTAAGAATCGGTTGGGTCAGTGCTCCTAGCGAAATTATGCCGGCGCTAAGAGGTCTTAAAACCAGAAGATCTCTTTGCGGCGTTCCTCTTATCCAAGCTTTGCTTGCTGAATATATAAAGGAAGGAAAATATGAAGAAAATATCCCTGTAATTAGAGAAGAATACGAAAAGCGCAGAAACGCCATGTTATCCGCGTTAACAAATTATAAAGAAGATATTACAGTTAGGCCGGTAAGGGCAGGAATGTTTGTTTGGGCAGAAAATAATTATGGAATCAACACTGAACAAGCCGCAAAAATAATATTACATAAACATAACGTAGTCATTCTACCGGGAAGTGCTTGTTTTGCCAAAAGAATAATTGGAGAAGAAGTCAAAAATACATGGATGCGTTTGAATTTCACTAATACTTCACCTGCTGACATGGAGAAAGGCGCCAGTGCTTTATGTGAGGGATTCAGAGAAATTAAATCTTCACTGTCTCAATTTTAATTGGCGGCAGATCATCTCGTGGACCATCAACGCGGAAATCATCACAAGCTCTTGCCATAAGCCTGACAATTTCTAAATAATTGCTTTGTTTCCCGCCTGATGATCCCTGCACTAAACAAAGATCGTATATTCTGCCTTTTACGCCTTCTATAAGAGTATTTAGGGCAAAATGAGCATAACCGTTTACAGTCACTCTTATTATCTTTGACTTAAGCACTGCATCGCTAAGATAGCTTTTTTTAATTGTTGTCTTTAAGTTTCCATAACCATCTATTGAAGCAACCGCAAATTCTGGCACCTCTGGAATTTTTTTAAAATTAACTGGAGTACCGATTCTGTCTAAATTTCCGTATAAAATATCCATCACCGCCTCGGGATAAAAATCACGCGAACGAAACTGTGTGCCTTCATTGGGGACTTTAACCTCCCATAACCCCTTGAGTCTGTTTTTGATAAATGAAAGATTATAACCAGCATTTACTGCAAAAACCGGGATACCGCTATCTAAAATACCACAGACAAAAGATTGTCTTTCATCTCCTCTCCAGCTTATATCTCCTCGCGGTGCAGTATTTGAGAAAATCACCAGATCTTTATGTTCACTGTGTAAACCTTCTTGAGCTATCCAAAATCCTGTCTCTAGTGTGGAAAAAGCGTAAACTGGATGCTCTGTTACTTCACGAAGTTTATTGCTTTTATCAAAACGAAAAAAATGGTTTCGTACTTCAGCGAAAGCATGATCAGTAGTATGACCCCCCCCGTAATCAGCGATCACTTGCACGTGCAAACTATAGGAAGAAATTTTGTTGATCTGACGATAAGACCAATTTTTCCCCTTTTGCAGCAACATATAGTTAGAAAGATACTACAGCTTCAGAAAAAATGCAAATATTATGTGCCTTCATGCCAGCTTTCAAGATATTTCTTTTGGGTGCGGGTTAAAATGTCTATCTTAACTCCCATCGCTTCAAGTTTAAGTCTAGCTATTTCTTTATCCATTTCTGGCGATATTGTATAGATTTTAGGAAGCAGTTTGCCTTTGTTTTTCAGGAAAAACTCAGCCGCCAAAGCTTGATTGGCAAAAGACATATCCATTACTTCCGCAGGATGTCCTTCCGCCGCTGCAAGATTAATTAATCTACCTTCTCCCAGCACATAAATTTTTTTATAATTTTGATCTTTAAGGTTTGATTTTTGATTTTTGATTAAATATTCGTCTACGAATGACCTCACCTCTTTTTTTGCTTTAGCTATTTTCTCCAGTTCTTCCAATGCTATCTCTACGTTAAAATGGCCCGAATTGGCAATCATTGCGCCGTCTTTCATCATAAGGATATGTTTAAGAGAAATCACATTTTTGTTACCTGTAACCGTAACAAAAATATCCCCAATTTTAGCCGCCTCGGCAATAGGCATTACAACAAATCCGTCCATCACCGCCTCCAAAGCCCTTACCGGATCAACCTCTGTCACCACGACATGAGCTCCCATCCCTCTTGCGCGGGCAGCTAAACCTCTGCCGCACCAACCGTAACCGCAAACAACGAATTTTTGCCCTGCCAAAAGCACATTGGTTGCGCGAATTATTCCATCAATCGTTGATTGTCCAGTACCGTAACGATTATCAAAAAGATGCTTTGTGTTACTTTCATTAACGGCAAAAACAGGAATTTTCAAGGCGCCGTCTTTCTCCATTGCTTTTAATCTGATAATCCCTGTAGTTGTCTCTTCAGAAGAACCAAAAAATTCCCACTTTTCTCCACTTCTACTACAATAATACGTATCATTAGAGTGAAATAGTTGATACGAGTTATGAAGTTTGCTAACTAGATCGGCACCGTCATCCATGGTAATATTAGGTTTGGCGTCAAGTACGTTTTCAATATGCTGGTAATAAGTCTTGTTATCTTCTCCTTTAATTGCGTAGACAGAAATACCAAAATCGGCAACAAGAGACGCCGCTACATCATCTTGAGTTGAGAGAGGATTACTAGCACAGAGGAAAATTTTTGCTCCGCCAGCTGCAAGCGCCAACATCAAATTAGCAGTTTCGGAAGTAACATGAAGACAAGCGCCAATTGTAATGTCTTTGAAAGGTTTTTCTTTGGCAAATCTTTTCTCAATTATTTTTAAAACTTTCATTGATCTTCCTGCCCATTCAATCTTATTTTTACCTGACTTTGCTAAGTCTAAATTTGCCACTGCAAAATCTTTGTTTTTATTTTTCATTTAATCCTCCTTAAAAGTATTACATTATAAATTTAATTCTTCTCCAAAATTCTCCTTGTATCTTTGGCAAAATTCTTTTTTCGTGAAATGATGCGTTGTGGTGCCGTATTTTTCAACAGTGTATACGGCGGAAAGTGATCCCATCTGTCCACAGGTTTTTATCTTAAATCCACGCATATAACCTGCGATAAAACCTGCCCTGTATGCATCACCTGCGCCAGAGGGATCGAGACTTTTTTTTGCTTTTGCCGATTTGACATTTATCATTTTGCCTAAAACGCTAATCTTTGAACCGTCTTTTCCTAAAGTAGTAATAACAATTTTTCCTTTGGAAGAAAGATCATGAAGATTTCTTATGCCCGTTAACTTCTCCATGAAACTTACTTCATAATCATTGCCGATAATTATCTTCGCACCGGAAAAAGCATCAAGCAGGTTTTTTCCTGAAAACCACCTAAGTTGCATACCAGGATCAAAAAGATAGGGAACGCCAAGTTCTTGGTATTCAATCGCAAATTTCACCATCGCTTTGGGATTATTGGGAGCAATCACGGCAAAATCAATTTTTTCCCGAATATTTTTAACCGAAAGCTTATGGGTCATACTATCTCCCCCCGGGTAAAATCCCCATATCTGATTATCATCTTTATCAGTAATCCCGAAAGCGGTCGAAGTGTAACAGCGATTATTAATTTTAACTTTTGAAGTGTCTACTCCGTTGTTTTTAAGAAATTCCCGGTAGGGAGCAAAATCCAACCCGCTTACGCCAAAAAGAGTTGTCTTTATACCTAAAAGCGCCAGATTATAAGCGATATTTCCCGCGGTGCCGCCGAAACTTTTTCGCATCTGGGGCACAAGGAAAGACACGTTCAAAAGATGAAGCTTCTCCGGCATAATGTGATCAGAAAATTTGCCCGGAAAATTCATGATATGATCGAAAGCTAAAGAACCTGTAATTACAATCATTTCCCTCCTCCTAGCAGTCCCTGTAGCCCTCCGCTCATTTCGCTAAGCTTTTTAGCGGCAATTTCCTGTGATTTTTTAATTGCTTCAGTTAAAGCTTCTTTTACCCTCCAATCTTCCTGACCGTCGATAATAAGCTCTTTAATCTTTTGGTCTCCTGTCATTACTATTTTTACCCCGTTGCGTTCAACGGTAACCTCTTCCGCGGCTAGAGCTTTTTGCATCGCCATAGCCTGATCTCTCATGGATTTAAGATCGCCAATGGTTTTAAAAGGATTAAACAAAACAAAATCACCTCCTTTGTATGCGTCTTTTTATGCAGGTTTCTCGCACCATTCTACCACCGCCACCTCAAGCGGCAAATAAGGCATATTGTTATTTTTAAGCTCTGCAAATACCCGGGAAAAAAGCTTAATTAGAACCAATAATTCTTTTTTGTCAAACATTGCGGCTTCTTCCTTTGATATTGTTGATAAACCATAGTTCGCCACTAACATTTTATGCAGATATTCCAGCATATCCGCGACTAAAAAACGCACATTGACGCCTTCTTTCACGAAATTCTCTATTTCCGAAAGAATAAGTTTAATCTCTTTCTTAGCTAAAACTTGAAGAAATTTTTTTGCCCTATCGGTATCCCTGCCTAAAATCCTTAAAAGACCATCTTTATCTTTGATATTTTCTGAAACTACCTGTTCAAGTATTTTTGTCGCATCACGAAAAGAACCATCAGAAGACTCGGCAATAAGCTGAAGATAATCTTCGTCAATTGCAATCTTTTCTCCGGCAACGACTCTCTTAAGACAAGAAATAATTTCAGAAACCGTTGCTTTGTTAAAACGAATAAAACTACAACGGGAAACTATGGTCTCTGGCAATTTTTCCATCTCGGTGGTGGCAAGGATAAAAACTGCATGAGAAGGCGGCTCTTCCAGTGTTTTCAACAAGGCGTTAAATGCTTCATTCGTCAACATGTGCACTTCATCGATAATGTAGATTTTTACTTTTGCCGAAGAAGGCGCCAGTTTAATTTTGTCGCGTAGATCTCTGATTTCCTCGATTCCTCGATTCGAAGCTGCATCTATTTCAATAACATCCAGATGTCTCCCTTCGCTAACGGCAATGCAGGTTGCGCATAAATTACAAGGCTCAAAGTCTTTGTGTATTTTTTGTTTTTTTTCTATTATTTTTTCGCAATTAAGCGCTTTGGCGACTATTCTCGCCGCTGAAGTTTTTCCTGTGCCTTTAGGTCCGGCAAAAAGAAAAGCATGCGGCAAATAAGAAGAGGAAAGAATTTTTGCTAGCCTTTCTTTTACTTCCAAACTGTCTAGTTCTGAAATCTTCTGTGGTCTGTATTTGCGATAAAGAACCATATTAAAAATTAAAAATCAACTGTGATGATAACCCAAAAGATGCAATAATCCGTGAGCTACCAATTCGTTTATTTTTTCTGACATGAGTTTATTTTCCTCCGACGCCTCCTCCCTAGCTTGAGGATAGGAAATTACAATATCCCCAAGATACAAAACACCATCAGGCGGCGGAACAAAAGGATAACTGCCCTCTTCCGAAAGAGGAAAGGATAAAACATCCGTTGTCTCATCAAGTTTGCGATATTTTTTGTTCAAACGTCGCATTAGCCGATCCCCGACTATACTTATACTTACTTCTGCATCGCCTCTTACTCCTTTTTCCCGTAAAATATCATCCACTACGCGGCGGATACTTTTCCTGTCAACAGTAAAATGTGACTCTGTTTTTATAAGAATATTTACCATGAGACGTGACTTTATCTTGACGCTTTGGCTCGTCTTCTTGCCCTGTCTCTTCTTTCTAATTCCTTTTTTGCCTCTTTTCGCACTTCAGCTGGTTTTTGATAAAATTCTTTCTTTTTAAGCTCAAGTAATAACCCTTCTGAAATTACCTTGCGAGTAAATTTACGGATAACAGAATCTGTCGTGTCACCAGGCGCTGCTTTCACAAATATCATTGATATTTTAGACACCTCCTTTGCTAGAAACTGTTTCCTGATCCTACCTGGAATACAGTTTCTTGCATCCTGCCGATAATCAAACCACGAACCGCAGTAAAAACCTATCACGGTAAGTGACAAGATTAGGCGGATCGCAATATTAAATTATTATACATTCCAATCAGCTTTATCTTCCCATCCTCCCAAAAGATGCAAATGCAAATGAAAAATTATTTGGCCGGATAAAGGCCCGTTATTTATCACTACTTTATAACCTTGACTAATCCCTAATTTTTCTGCGATGTTTTTTACTGCCAAAAGAAGATCTCCCAGCAAATCCTTATCTTTTTCTTCTACCTCTTTCAACGACTGCAAATGTTTAACAGGCACTATCAAAACATGCACCGGCGCCTTAGGATTTATATCATAAAAGGCTACCAAATTATCATCTTTATAAACGGATCTGCTAGGTATTTCTCCCTTTATAATTTTGCAAAAAAGACAACTATCCATAGTTATTAAGCCTCTAAAATAATTATATTAGAATTATATTAGTTATTTTTTAATACCTCGATAATCTCTGAAAGGCTCAATTTTGTCGGCCGACAATCAGGATTTTTCATACTGCCATTTAAAAGCATTTTTTTGCCGGCGTGAAGATACCAAGTAGCTTCCGGATCTTTTTTTCTACAAATATTGTAGCACATTGTAAGATCTGTCTTTGATTCCGGCATAGCCTTAATCCTAATATAACCTTTTTTCGGATCTTTGCGGACAGAAACAACATAACCCTGCCTTTGAGCTAGCCTAACCACTTCATCGTTAATCGTTTCCATAGCAATTCCTCTTCCCCATCTAGTTTGAAACTCCACCCCTTTTTCCACAATCTCTTTTTCTGCCCAAACTTTGTTCTGAAAATTTTTATAGATACCATCAAGAGCCATAAGTGAAAATTCCACTATTTTCAGATGATCATCTGGATAGATAAGCCTTAAACCATCAATTATCGCCACCAAACCAAAGTCATAAAAATCTGCCGCCGGATTAGGAAAATAGACTTCGCGAAAATGATCGATATCGTTGACAACGTCTATCATTCTTTCCAAAGCCTCATCGGGAAAATTCTTGCTTTTGTTTTTTGAATTCTTAGATTGGGAAATAAAATCTAAAGTCCGCTTTGCCGCACACGTGTCTTCATCAAGCTGATGATGGTCAAGCATCCCCATTCCTGTGTCTACGTGCAAAATATTCGGGTCTGAATCAACCGGTTCATTGTTGAAAGTTTTCCCCGCCGCAACAAAACCTATCTTGGCCTTTTCCCATCCGGCTAAAAAACGCCTGATAAGCCAAACTGAAGTGCAAGCATCAACATCCGGAGCAAAATGGGTAATGATCTTTTTCACCCTAATATTTTATAACTACCTGAAGTTTTTCACAAGTTCTTTTATCAATATGCCTGGGCAAAATACCAACGTTGTGATGCTGGCTTGCCGCAATAAATACAATGACCTTTTTGAGTATTTTCCTCTTTGTCCGAAAGAGATAAGACTCTGGTAGTAGCCTTTGTCTCTTTTTTAATGTTTGCTTCACAGCTGGGATCGCCGCACCAAAACGCATAAAGAAAACCTCGTTTGCTTTTCATGATTTCCCTAAATTCTGTATAATCATCGGTTTGAAAAGTATTATCCGCGGTAAATTTTCTATGCTTCTCAAAAAGATTTTTTTGAATTTCGGAAAGCAAATCACCCAATACGTTTAATTCACTTAACATAAAAGGAAATTTTTCCTTAGTATCACGCCGAAAGATAGTCAGTTCTCCACTCTCCATTTCTTTTTTTCCCACTTCTATCCGGATAGGCACGCCTTTTAACTCCCAATCGTTAAATTTCCAACCGGGAGTCTTTTCACTTCGTAAATCGACTTTAACTCTGATATCTTTTTTTGCCAATTCATCTTTTACTTTATTGGAAAACTCAAGAAGATCAGGTTCGTTGGTGATAGGAACGATTACTACTTGAAGTGGAGCAATATTAGGCGGAAGCACTAATCCCTGATCATCTCCATGGGCCATAATCAAGGCTCCAATGGATCTGGTGGTCAAACCCCAAGATTCCTGCCAAACAAACTCACTTTTACCCTGCCGGTTTTGGAAAACAATATTAAAAACTTTAGAAAAATTCTGACCTAAAAAATGTGAAGTCGCTCCTTGAAGAGCTAAACCATCCGGCATAAGAAGCTCGACAGAATAAGTATTTACTCCGCCGGCAAATTTTTCACTTTCGCTTTTTAAGCCGATGACCGGATCTATGGCTAAATAATCTTTATACAAAGATTGATACCAATCTAACGCTTTAAGAGTAAATTCAACTGACTCTTTTTTTGTCTCATGAACCGTATGACCTTCCTGCCATAAAAATTCCGTAGTCCTAAGAAAAAGGTACGTTCTTTTTTCCCAACGAACAACATTATTCCATTGATTAATTAATAAGGGTAAATCACGCCATGAATTAATCCATTTGGCATACATGGAATACATGATAGTCTCTGAAGTGGGACGAACCACCAAGGGTTCGACCAATTTTTCGCCGCCTCCGATGGTAACAATAGCTAATTGGGGAGAAAAACCTTCTACGTGCTCCTTTTCTTTCTGTAAAAATGAGTGAGGAATAAAAATGGGAAAATAGGCATTTTCCACACCCGCATCCTTGATCATCCGGTTAAATTCCCTCTGAATATTTTCCCAGATGGCGTAAGCATACGGCCTAATTACCATGCAACCTTTAACCGGCGAATAATCCGCCAGCTCTGCTTTAAGGATCACATCGGTGTACCAACGGTCAAAATCAACCGATTTTTTGGCAATCTCTTTTTTTTCAAAGACGTCCATAAAATTATTTTGAAAAAATTCTCAAAAGATCATTTAAGGTAACAAGCAACATTAAAGCAAGAAGAACAACCATTCCTGCTTGATGGATATACCGCTCCCAGTGCGTCCTGATCTTTTTTCCGGTAATTCCCTCAATGATCACAAAGACTAATCTCCCGCCATCAAGCGCCGGAAAAGGCAAAGCATTGACTATAGCAAGATTCAAAGATAAAAGTCCCAGAAGCTGCAAAACCGCCATATAACCTGTTTGGACCGCTTGACCTGTCATCTGCGCTATGCCGATAGGACCGGCGACGTCTTTGGCAACTGGCTGAAAAGTGACAAGCTTCCAAATGGTCTTTGCTATTCCTTTGGCTAATTCATAAGACATAATAATTGATTCTTTTATCCCTAAAATTGGCGCCTGCCAGAAAGGATAACGTTTTTCTTCATAATTTGAAATGACTATTCCCATCGGTCCCTCATCGGAGGGATAATCTTTCCGCGGTATAATATTGACGCTTAGTTCCTGACCGTTTCTTTCTATAATTAAAATAATCTGTTCTCCCAAATGTTCCTTTGTAGTCTTAATAAGCGTGTTGCCCTCTTTTATTTCCACGATGTTAAAGTCGATTACCTTCTTTTCTTGGTTCATTTTTGGGATAATCATTTTCTTTATGAGATCTTTTTCCTGCAGGCCCACTGCGGCAGCTGGAGAACCAGGAAGAACTTTTTCTATATGCAACCTGTCAACCGGCACCATGACTCCGAGATTAAAAAGATAGGAGATAATTATAACGGCAAGCAAAAAATTCATCCCCACACCGGAAAGCAAAACTAGGCTTTTTTGCCAAACGCTGCGGGCATAAAAAGCTCTTTTTTCCAGCCTTTTACCAAGTTTCTTTTTATTTTTTTCATCCTCTCCCCATTCTTCACCAAAAAGTTTTACAAAACCACCTATCGGCAGAGCGTTAAGGGAATAAATTGTCTCGCCTATTTTTTTACCGTAGATCCTCGGCGGCAAACCGAAACCAAACTCTTCAACCTTAATTCCCAGTTTTTTGGCGGAAAGAAAATGCCCGACTTCATGAATTAAGATAAGAATAGAGAGAATAACAAAAAAAACCCCTGCGGTGATTAGCATATGATAATACACATTGTAACTAAGTGGCGATTAAATTTCCAGAAGCTCCTTTTCCTTTTTCTCGCGAAGAACGTCTATTTCTGCCATAAATTCGTCTGTAACTGTCTGTATTTCTTTCTCTAATCTTTTTTTATCATCTTCTGAAATTTCTTTTGCTTCAAATTTTCTTTTCACCTCGGAAAGCACTTCATGTCTTGCCTGCCGCAGCATCACTTTTCCTCCCTCTACTTTTAAGTGAGCAAGCTTTATATACTCCTGCCTTCTTTCTTCTGTTAAAGCAGGAATATTAATACGGATCACATTGCCATCAACAATAGCATTAACACCCACATTAGCACTATTTATCCCTTTTTCGATATCACGTATCACCGTCGGGTCAAAAGGAGCAATCACCAAAGCGCGAGGACCATCTGTGGTAATCGTCGCCATTTCCTTAACCTTAAGATGCTGGGTATTCTCATAAGCGGAAATAACAATATTTTCGACTAAAGCTGGTGTTGCCCGACCAGTACGTATGGTAGCAAGATCATCCTGCAATATAAGGAGAGCTTTATGCATCTTGTCTTTCAACTTGGCTAAAATTTCCTGATCCATCCAAAAAAATAGGATAGCAGGAATTATTTTTTTTGCAAGAGAGAAAAAGTTAGCAGGTTTTTATCAATCGCTATGATTTTTGTCACGCATGATAAAAAAGGCGCCAATAGCTGAAGATAAACTCACCAAAGCCAGACCGGTAAGAACAAAAAGTCTTGCTTGCGCTTCCTTCTTTTTTTCTAAAGATAACTCCTCCGGCTGACCATTTCGACCAACCCTTAATCTTTCGTAAAAACTTGCCAGATTGGAAACCGCTACCAATCCATCTCCTATTGCCTGTACCGGAATATTTTTAATCTCAGGGTATACAGCTCCAACAATCCCCACCACTACCCTTCCAAATCTTGATCCCAAAAACCTGTCTGGTCTTATTCCTGTTTCCAAAACGGTATAGCCGCGATTTTCCGTGTAAGCTCTGGCAATGCTTGGCAAAGTATTAGTCACTAAAGAACAAAGCGCTGTTACCTCTCCTTTCCTATCTCCTCTTTGCCTAGCAGCATAATAATGTGAAAGCCATAAAAATAATTCTTGCAATCTATCGCCTGCCGCATCTTTGAGTCCCCCTTTGAAAAAATCAATTTTTTGCGGAGAGGATTTTTCAAGCAATCTCGCAAGCTCTCCATCAAAAGCATCAAGCGCAGAGGAAACTACAAGTTCTGTTGCAGTTACCAGCTTGACTAAATCACTCCCCTTCCTTTTATTTTCTACCGCTGCGAAAACAGCGCCTATACCTACACCTACTGCCGCCAGTATCGAAAGGTGATCCGGAGAAAGATCGGGAAACTCTTCATGGAGCTTTTCTACGATTTTCTTCCTTAGGGGTGCTGTTATTTCTCTTATTGCAGAATTACGGGTATTATCCGCCGATGGTTTTTCCCCGATTCTAAATGTATTTTTCAAACCAATTTCTAATCGTGCATAAAGCGTTCCCGCTCTCGCCGCTAAACTTAGATTACCTGCTTGGGTATCGATGAAAAGCGGAATATCTGTAGTAGATTTGACGGGAATAAGATAAGAATCTATAGATAATCTGGTATAATTATCAACTGCGGAAATTATCTCTTGTACACCGTCTGAAATTCTAGCTGCAAAATTATTAAAGATCTCTGCCGCGTTATTATTAGCTGGCAAAGATTCTAAAAAAACTGGTGCATCTTGTTCTCCTGTTTGACGCTCAATGGCATTTGTCATAGAACAAAAAAGGGCAGATTGCTTATCCTACAAAGCTAAGCAGAATTAGTAAGAAGCAAAAAATACGATTTATCAATAGAAAACTCCCTGCTGCTTTTTCTTTTTATTAACGAAAAAAGCGGCAGTCAAAAAAGCAATTCCTAATCCTAACAAAACAAAAACAACCAAAATAGGAGAAACAAAAGTGAGACTCCCTGAAGAAGTAGCCTCAACAGTTGGTTCTGGTGTAACCGTATAAGTAGGTTGGGGAGTCGCGGATGGCTTTAAAGTCGGTGTTGCTACCGCAGATTTAGGCTTTGGGGTCGGAGTTTTAGTAGAAGTAGGAGTACTATTAATAGTAGGAGTATAAGCAGGTGTTTCCGTGGGTGTTGGCGTTTCAGAAGCCGGCAGTGTCATTGTAGGCGTCAGTGTAAAAGTCGGAGTCGGCGTTTCTGTTGGCGTAGATTCTTGCGCTGTTGTCGTTGATTTAAATCCAGCCATTACAAAAAATGCCAAAAAAATCAATACAACAAAGATATAAAATTTTTTCATAAATTTTTAAAACCTGTATAAAGTGTTATCTTAAATTAAGATTTATGTTAAAAAGATTAAAACTTATAAAAATTGACTGATAAATATAGTCGTCAATATAACAAAAACAGAATGATTTCGCAATGATTTCAAATATATTTTATAATACTTGATAGATACTAAACACTGATGGCTAACGAGGAAAAAGTTATTCTTGAAATAAGAAATCCCAAAACTAGCGAAGAAACGCCTGAATCCATGGCGCAGGTTTTTGCCGCTCTTTTCCCAGGCGGCTATATACCACATTGGAAAAGGCTCTGGATAAAAGTACGTACTCTTTCTTTTGAAATAGCAAGTTTCAAACAAACAATTCATTTTTATATCGTTGTCCCCCGTTCAATTAGAACCTTTATTGAAAGTCAAATCACCTCCCAGTATCCGCATATTTATCTTGCTGAAACGCCGGATTACATAATAAATATCGTTAAAAGTCCATATCTTGCTGTAGGTAATCTAGAGTTAGCCTCGTTTTATTATTATCCTATAAAAACATACAAGGAATTCAGGGAGCTGGATCCGCTTTCTTCAATTCTCGGCACTATGTCTAAATTTCCGGCAACCGAATCCGGTCTGGTTCAACTGGTGATCGAACCGCCGCATTGTAACTGGCAAGGCAATGTGGAAAAAATGCTCATGCGGGGTATTCCTGATCCTACACCTAATGCACCAACGCGAACTCGACAGTTTCCCCATGCACGGATGATTGAGGAAAAAATTAACAGCTCCGGCTATCGTACCTACATAAGACTCCTTGTTGGTTCAAGCCAGAAACAAACGGCTCTCCCTACCCTCTTTAACCTTGCCGGCGCCTACGGTGCTTTTGCTTTAGGCGAAGGAAACAGACTTGTTTTGCGCCGACCAAGATTTATCTTCAAAAAAATTGCCTTAAATAAAATTATCAAAAGAGAAAAATATCATTTTCCAAGATCACAAATCTTAAACACTATGGAGTTAGCGACACTCTGGCATCCGCCAACCAAGCTTCTTGCCGGAATTAGAAATATTTCCTGGGGCCGTTCATTGGTAGGTGAACCGCCACAAAATCTTCCGATCGCTGTTGATCTGACAGATGAGGAAAAACGGGAAATAAATTTTTTTGCCAAGGCGGAATTCCGTAATCAACTTACTACCTTTGGCATAAAAAGAAAAGACCGCCGCAAACACATGTATATCATCGGAAAAACTGGTACTGGTAAATCCACGCTTATTGCCAATATGGCAATAAATGATATGAGAAACAGGGAGGGCTTAGCGGTAATAGACCCCCACGGGGATTTATCTGAAATCATCCTTAATTATGTGCCTTCATATAGAATTAACGATGTAGTTTATCTTGAGCCTTTTAACCAAGAGTATCCTTTTTGGCTAAACCCGTTGGAGGTAAAAAATCCCGTGCATAAAGAACTGGTGGCCTCGGGTATCGTTTCTATTTTTTCTAAACTTTATTCATACTCATGGGGACCAAGACTTGAATATATCTTAAGAAATATTATCCTTACACTTTTGGATTATCCCAACGCTACTTTAGTGATGGTACCTGATCTTTTATCTGACCAGAATTTCCGGCAAGCAGTTCTTACTAAGGTACATGATAAAATTCTGCAAAATTTTTGGAGAAATGAATATGACAAGATGCATCCAAGACTTAAAAGCGAGTCAATCGCGCCAATTCAAAATAAAGTCGGCGCTTTTGTCCTTTCTCCGACTATCAGACAAATCATTGGCCATCCGCAGTCGACGATTGATTTAGAAGACATCATGAATAATAAAAAAATACTTATCCTTAATCTTTCGCAGGGAAAACTCGGTGAAGACAACGCAGCCTTACTTGGCGCCATGTTTATCACCAAGATGCAGCTGGCGGCAATGAATAGGGTGAATATACCAGAAGCAGAACGCAAGGATTTTTATCTTTACGTGGACGAATTTCAGAATTTCGCGACCACTTCTTTTATAAAGATTTTATCGGAGGCAAGAAAATACCGTTTGAATCTTATTCTGGCTAATCAATATATCGGACAGGTCGAAGAACAGGTGCAAAAAGCAATTTTTGGCAATGCCGGAACGCTGATATCATTTATAATTGGCGCACAGGACGCCCATGCGCTCTCACGAGAATTTGGACAGTGGTATAAAGAGGAAGACCTAGTCAATTTGGGCAATTTCCAGATTGTCATAAAACTGGCCATTGATGATCTTACATCTATCCCCTTCCATGCCGTAACTCTACCTCTTCCCAAATCAATCAACCAAAACAGAGAAAAAGTCATCAAGGTTTCAAGAGAAAGATACACAAAGAAAGCCTAAGGTTCAAAACTAAAATTGAAATAGTTCTTTTTAAGATTTTTTTCAGCATGAAAAAACTGCTATTATTATCGTTTCTTTTCACCTGCTTTCTTTTTTTTATTAAAACAGCACACGCTATCGATAATCTTCCAGCACTCTGTAAAGACGGCATGTATGATTATTGTTCCCAAGCTCCAAAATGCGGCGAATATCCAGATGTTACCTCCCAAACATGGCTTAACCGCTCAACCGAAATTTGGAATACATACCAAAATCACATTAAAGAATATTGTTATACACCACAGTCTTGCTACGGGTATGTTCCACTCTGTTGTTATGAAATGGTAAGAACAAAAGATAAGGATAAATGCTGGGGTATTGACACACTAAACTGTCTACCTACCCAATGTAATCAAGTACCGGATAGTGAGTCAAAAAACTGCGGATTGCATATACTAAATTATTGTCCTGAAAGAACTAGTATGACTGAGAATGAATTGAGAAATAAGCAGCCGGTTCCACTTTCCGAACGATTCCAAAACGACATTCTTTTCAGGTTGTTAGATAATAACCCCTCTGTGCATGAATCAGTCAAAACCAGTCTTCCTTGGCTGTGGAATGCATATCAGACATACTTAGGATCATCTACTCCCACCCCTCCGGCGGGACCGACTAGGACACCGACTCCGACTATTACTCCCCCCGGCGGCGGACCAACTCTAACTCCTACCCGTACCCCCACTCCTGGCGGACCTACCGCTACTTCCGCACCGGGGCAGCCTACCGCCACTTGGCATCCGGTTACTTCACCTGTAACCACTTCTTCTGGAATACTGCGGGGAATTATCGCTTTTACCGGCTGGGATTTCTTAGCTAATTATGATCCGCTTCTTTTGGCAACTATGGGGGGTCTTCTGGCGCTGACTGTTTTTGTCTTTACAAGATAAAATAAATTAACACCCGACACCCTCCAGGTGGTCTAGCTTGGCACAAGCTCTTATTTTTCTCCAATCTTTAAACGGCTAAATCTGGAGATAGTAATATTTTCTCCCAATTTTCCGATGGTTTCTTTTACTAATTGCTCTATTGTCTTTGACTGATCACGAATATACTCCTGTTTAAGAAGAGCCTTTACATCTTTAGGCGCCATCGAAGCAACCTGTAAACAAATTTCGTGCGCAAGTTTTTGGAAATCAGCAGTACGCGCTACAAAATCAGTTTCACAAAGAAGTTCGACTAAGACGCCAACTTTCCCGCCTGAATGGATATAAGAGGTTATCAAACCTGCTTTTGTTTCTCTGTCTGCTTTTTTTTCTGATTTTTCTACTCCCCATTTAAGCAGTAATGCCTCTGCTTTTTCCTGATCACCGCGAGCTTCTTCCAAAGCCTTGCGGCAGTCCATGACTCCACCGCCAGTTTTCTCCCGCAATTTTTTAATTTGATCAATAGTAACCATAATTAGTTTTGAGATTTAAGATTTTGAAGGTTGAACCTTTTTTTGTTTGCTTTTTGTTTTCTTTACCGGTTTTAACTCTTTTTGAACCGTTTTTTCGGTTTTTTCTGCTGTTTTTTCCTCTTTGACCGACTCCTGTTTGGATTTTAAAGTCGCAGTTTTTAGTTTTTCTTTTTCTGTCCCCTTTTCTCTTATGACCGCACCCTCCTGGTAAGCATCTGCAATATAGTTTACGATAAACTGGATACTGCCAACTGCGTCGTCATTAGCAGGAATAGGATAATCTACGTCTTTAGGATCTACATTGGTATCAACAATCGCCACTATAGGAATACCTAAACGTATTGCTTCTTTCAAAGAGGCAACCTCTTTTTTTATATCCACAATAAAAATAGCATCCGGCAGGGCGTTAAGTTCTGCTACACCTCCATAGACTAACTCAAGCTGATGAAGATGTTTCTCAAGTTTAATTATTTCATGTTTAGGAAATTTCTTCCAGCTTCCGTCTCTTTTTTCCGCCCTAAATCTGTTTAATTTTTCAATATTTTTCTTAACTTCATCCCAATTGGTAAGAAAACCGCCAATCCAACGAAGGGTAAGATAAGGCATTTTGATTTTTTGGGCAACTTCGGTAACTACTGTTTTAGCCTGTCTTTTTGTGGCGACAAAAAGAATAGTTTTGCCGGAAATTCCTAAATTTTTTATAAATTCCGCAGCATTTCCCAAACCATCTTTGGTTTTGGCAAGATCAATAATATGTATACCCTCTCTCGCACCGTAAATAAAACTAGCGGCTTTAGGATGCCACTTTTCTTTCCTGTGGCCGAAATGGCAACCGGCTTCAAGAAGATCTTTTAATAATATTTCTTTCATATAATGAAATAATAAAAAAACTAGCGAGGAAATGTCATCGCTAGTTCCATCTTCCTCTCCTTAATCTTAAGGCTGATTTCTAAGTCCGCCTTCACCAAGGTGATTTGGCGTAAACCAAGAAGGAGTTTATCAGCCTCTGAAAAGTAATTCTATACTACCATAATTTTTCCGTAAACACAACCCTATTTTTACTTTCCAGATCTAGGGGCGGCAAAATTTGCTGCTTTATTCAGTTGTCTTAATGACTCTTCGCTCATTCTTTGTAAAACCGCGTATCGTCTAAAAGCATCTAAAGTAAACTTTCCCCTCTCTGGATCATAGGCTCCTACATAATGCATATTCAATCTAACTGTTCTATCTGTCCTTTCAATTACTTTTTCCACCGGCCCCTGGACTTTCAACCAGCCGGATCTTCCTTCGCTTGGACGATAGCTTCTCTTTTTATTGCCATATTTTTCGGGGTATTCATTTTCCCGGTCTCTTCTGGCTTCTGTGGAAGCCGAACCCTGATACAGGGTATACCAACCTTCAGAATCATCCACAATACCCAAATCTTTTCCTAACATTTTTTCTCCTGCCGATTCTTCTGTAGCCGCCCAATATGATCCAGCCATTACCAACTGGGCGAAAGCCAGCGCTACAGAATGACTAAATGAATCTTTTGCGCCGCCATCGTATATAATCCCTTTACCCATATCTTTTGCCACTTGACTGGTTTCGTAGATTACCCCGAGTGGAGCTACATGTACTCCATGTTTAGGGGTTTCGCATGGAGTACCGGAACCGATATTGACTTTAACCAAATCTACGTAAGGAAAAAGATTTTCCGCACCCCAACCGGTAGCTATATTTCCGGCAATAAATACTACCTTATCTCCGCCATCCTTGCTTTTTATCTCCCCTGTAGCTCTTTCTACTTTTTTTCTAAAAGACGGAGTGTAAGCATTTTCAGTGTCAAAAACTACTACTCTTGCACCCTTTTTTACTAGCGCCAAAGATGCTTCTTCTAACTCCTCATATCCCACTGCGGCAAAAATTAGAGGCGTGCCTTCATTATCTATCGTATTTGCCAAAGGATAACGTGCTTTATCAACTTTACGATCATATAAAGTTGCTACCCATTTTTCTCTTTCAGGCAAGGGAGCAAATTGATGAAGCACGCCTGCAGCGCCGTGGTTATTCATTATTTCCACCATCTCCACATTAGTTACCGTACTCATGTTTGAAGCAAGATATGGTCTATTTAACACTACACCTGGTTTTAAAACCACCGATAAGTCATAATTTTCCGGCTTTAACGAATCGTTTACCGCTATGCCTTTAGATTGCAAATTGCTTATCGCAGGATCCAAGGCTTCCCAACCGGTACCTGGTACAAACCTCACCTCATAAATACTTAGACCCCGCGCTCCTATCATTGGTTTTCCATCCACTTCGCAAATAATAGCCATAAATTCAAAAAATATTATTTAATTTATCTAAGTAAAGCAATCAGCTCTTTATCAGAAAAAGTTGCTTTTTTATTAATCTGACGCTTTCTTTCTTGTAACTTAGCATACAACCGGTTAAAAAAATTATCACTGTTTAAACGTGGGAGCTCCTCCGGCTTAAATCCTATCTGCAATGACCTCTCAAGACATCCGGACCAATTTGTTCCTCTTCTATCATCTCTTAACATCCAGACAGGAAATTTTTCCGCGAAAAATTCCCATCTCTGATGAACTTCATCACCTATATGCTCCCATGGATAAACTATCCAAGCGTCCGTCTGTCTCACCACGTAATCTGCTTTCTTTTTAGCATAAGCAGGTTTTTCATGCAATACGGCAACAGCCAAACAGGCAACTTCTTTTTCTTTAAGATGCGTCTCTAACGCTTCAAGCGAATTAGAAGTATGATTAACATCATCAACAGCTAAAATTCTTTTTCCAGAAAAATCAACATTGGTTGGAAGCGGCTTGTATAATTCTACCTTCTGCTGATTTACTTCATCTTTCGCTTGTATGCCTTGATACAGACGAAGACCGATAGGATATACCGGACAATGAATCATTTCGGCTATTTTCACCCCCGGATAAAAACCGCCTCTTAGTGGATAAACAACCGCATCAAACTTTTTTCCACTTGCGAAAATTTGCCCGGCTAGTTGATCTGTCATTTTTTGTGCGTCGGAAAAACGCATGATTTCATATGAAATACCATCGGGATCAATTTCAGTTTCTGAAGCGGGAAATGGAAAATTTTCCCAAGCCATAAAACCATCTGTTCTGGAAATCTCTTTTAATTCCAACATAATAACTTATTTTTCTAAAGGTTATTATCCATTCTGTCAACCATCATAAAATATATCTTTAGAGATCAAAAGTTATATCCAGGAGATCATTTGTCCGCATCTTGGACCATTGGTGGCTATGGCTACTGGCGCCAATACCCGACTTAAGAAGGCAATAAAAAGCTTTGTCTCTTCTGGTAAATCGCAAGGTTTTTTTACTGATTCCACTGCTTTTCCATCCCAACTAGGCAATTCAACTGTGATCCCTTTCACCCTATCCCAATTCCACTGGTATGGTCTATATGGTATTTCTTCACCGGTTTCTTTATCTACATAGGAAGTAACAACTACTATAGGTATATCTGGCCGGGCACTGTCAAGATGAGTCAGTGCAAGATATCGGTATCCAGCAACTCGCCTTATATATCTCATTAAAGGTATATCTAAAGGATATATTCCGCGTGGACGACCTGTTGACCTACCATATTCATCATTCTCTCGCCGGTATAAATCTACTTGATCAGGAGGTAAATTGTAAGGATGAACTCTTTCTCCCACGCTAGACATATAAGGTACTTTTACGACAGAAACAGGGAATGCAATCTCTTCAGGCATAACTATTCCTTCGGTAGCATCTGGAATACCCACTCTAGCAAGAGGCCGGCTGGCAGTTACATCGGGATAAACACCGTGATAAGGATCCAAGGCGCCGCCTTGAGCGCCTTCGAAAGTAATTGGAATTTTTTGATCGCGCCAAACTTCAGACAAAAGATCATAAACATCGCTAACATAGTTTTTTATTTCATCTCTTGCTGTACATAAGTTATCTATAAATTCATTTTCACTGCCTACTATATGCTTTTTTCGTAAACCATCATTGGCAAGTCCGTTTACATTAAGCAACTCAATATCCTCTCTTAATCCTTTCAGTAAATTTTCATAGAATTTGTAATGTCTTCTGAATTTTTCTTCCCAATCATCACTTATAAGATCCCTGACAAAAAGAGCACGTTTTCCGTAATAAGAAGCGTATCCTTCTGCTACTCCGCTGCCTGTGGCGCCTTTCCCCACTCCAAGTCTACGATTAACTATTTCTTCAAAAGCCCGGTGAACATCAGTTGTCACCACTGCATTAGCATCAATGATTAAATTTCCCGCTAAAGCTCCGCCTAATTTACCTGAAACATATCTTATTTCCGCCGCCAGATCTGATGGATGAACCAGCATGCCCTTGCCCATAATTGCTGTTGCCTTTTCTTGAGTAACTGCTACAGGTAACTGGTGCATGGCTATTTTTTCCCCACCGACCATCACTTCATGTCCGGCATTGGCTGTACCATTGTAGCGAAGAGAAAAAACAACGCCATCAGGATGATCTTCTGCCATTTCTCTATTTAATTCCTGTGCTAAGTGGCCTTTACCTGAATCTCCCAGTGCACTATCTTCTATGGATGCGGATAAAGTTCTGATACCTTCTCTATCGGTAGTTATAGGATTACTATCGATACAATTCCTCAGACTGTCCTCGCCTAAATTTGGATGATAAACACGTCTTATTACCTCATTAACAAATTCACTATTGGAAGGTAATTCTCTTAACATAGATAAGCAATAATCGTATCCTATATCTCAATTTATAAGGTTGTCAATATGAGAAAAGGTATCAAAAAACGTCAAAACTATAACTGCAGCTTAGTTTTAAGATGAGAATAAATTTTTTCGGCAACTTCTTTTATCGGCTTGCAACTGTCAACCGTAAAATATCTCTCCTTGTATTTCTCTGCTAATTTGTGATAGCCGTCATAAACCCTTTCATAAAAATCTTTTTGCTGAAGATCAAGCCGGTCAATTTTTTCCGTACCGTTTCTTCGATTAAGTCCCAAATCCAAGGGAATATCCAAAAATATTGTTAGATTTGGAACGGTATCGTCAATCGCCAATTTGTTTAACTGCCAAACCACTTCCTCTCCTAATTGTCTACCATAACCTTGATAGGCTAAAGAGGAATCAATGAAGCGGTCGCAGATAACTATTTTTCCGCTATTTAGTGCCGGTCTTATTATTTCCCTCACGTGCTGGGCACGGGAAGCGGCCATAAGATATGCCTCACAAACAGCAGTAAGATCTACGTTTTCGCGGCTATGGGTAATTTCACGTATATAATCTCCTATTCTTGTCCCGCCTGGTTCGCGGGTAACCACTATTTGGTAACCTTCTTCTTTAAGTTTACTCGCAAGAAGTCCTACTTGAGTAGATTTACCAGAACCCTCAAGGCCTTCCAATGAAATAAAGAAAGATTTCATATGATTTAATAAAACACTAGACTGTTTTAATTTTACTATAATTTTCGCAAAAATCTTAAATGATTCTATTGCTAGAAATAATATATAATGCTCTACCAATTCTATCCATCACAATTTAGTTGGGAATTTAAGATTTCGGATTGGAAATTCGTTGAGTATCAGAGGATCTTTCTAGCTCTTATCCTACGGTATAGATAGATTTTCTCCCGCACTATCATCCCTACTCCGGCAAAAACAACTAAAAACGAGCAAATCCAACCGATATAAGGAAGTTCTCGAAAAAGACCGTAGACTAACAAACCTAAAAGAAGCGCCCAACCCCTGCGATTACCTTGTTTGAATTTCTTAAGAATGTTATAACCGAGAAAGAAGCCAACAAAAATTTTGGCGAAATAGGCAGCAATTACCAAATAAAAAACCCAAACAATAGCTATAGGCAGTCCAACAATAGTAATCGACAAAAGAAGCACTAAAAGAGGCGTCATCATAAAAATAAGTAAACCTACAAGCAAAGTTTTAAATGGGCTTTCCGCTAGAATAAGATTCATATGAAGCATACGCCTTGGGAAAACGCGAAGACAGATAAAACCGATAAAAAAGGCCACTAAAAAACCCATAAATGAAAAACCCTTTTTGGCAATGGTTGTTCCCATCTTGTCTACTTTGCCCCAATTGCCAAAAGCGTAATTATTCGCGGGTTTAAATGAGGTTGTCCCATAAATATGCGCTCCTTCGGCGATTTCCGCTTCTTTTTTACTCTCATAAGTAAGGTTGCCAAAAATCTGTGTGTTTTGACCTATCACGATATTATCAGCACGAAAAGTTGCATTACCATCATTTCTACCATCAATCTCTATACTTGCCCCCGCCAAACTTAAATCTCCCATCGCTTGCCCAAGATAAGTTAATTGCCCGAAAAACCCTACCACATTTCCGCTCACAACCGCATCTTTGCCTATTGAAACTGTGCCGGCAGCAAACGAAATGTTCTTTCCCACTTTGGCATTTATTTGCACATTCCCTCCAATCACCCGAATGTTTTGCCCTACATCTCCATTCACAACCACCGTTCCTCCGACAGCCAAAAGGTCTCCCCTCACCGTACCATCTACTAATACTTCTTTGCCAGCTACATAAGCATCGCCATTCACTATTCCAGAAATCGTCACCTTATCTCCGGCAGCAAAATAATCATTTATAATTGTCTGTCCGCGAACAACTCTATTCCATCCTCCCTGCGGCGCTCTAGCAGCAAAAACTGAAGATAACGGAATAAAGAATAAAATAAAAAGAGAAAGGGAAATCAGTTTTTTGGACGAGTTTAGCATAAATATAGTTCCAGTAAACAGCAAAGAAAACCTATTGTCAATAAGCAACCATCATCTTATACTTAAAACTATGCTCGGGAAAAAAATATTCAATTATATTGGTATTATTTTTTTTACTGTTATTGTTAATTTTATTCTCCTTCCTTCCTCTGTCTTTGCTAAATCATACTCAATTGCCAGCGACAAGTTTTTTATAGAAGTAAAAGAAGATAAATCCATAAGCGTTAAAGAGTTTCTTACTTACGACTTCAATGGTTCCTTTTCTTGGGCGGAGATGTGGATACCAACTAAAATCAGCCGGGGAGAATATTCTTATAGCACGGAAATTACGGATTTTAATATCCATTCATCAGATAATACCCCAATCACAATTCTTGAAACCAACTCTAATGATGACAAATTCTATGTCAAATGGGGCTATACTGCCAATGACGAAAAAAAGACTTTTGTTATTTCATACACGGTAAAAAATGCCGTGAAAAAATATCCGCAGGTGGCTGAACTATATTGGCAGATTATCGGTTCAAAATGGCAAATCCCGCATCAAAATGTGGAAGTCACTGTTACCCTTCCTCAAGAAGCCTTAGACAAAAAGGAAATTCTCGTCTACGGACACGGCCCCTTAAACGGCAAGTCAGAAATAGCTGATCTCCGAACCGCCAAGTTTAAGGCAGAAAGGGTTGCGGCTGGACAATATATGGAAATAAGAGTAGTCTTTCCGGAAAGATTCATCAATGGCAAAATTGATGGTGAAAAAACTTACGAAGAGATACAAAAAGAAGAAAAAGTTTTTGTCGAAAAAACTATACAGGAAGCCAAAAAAGCACAAATAATAACGGCGATTTTTGAGAAAATTTTTGCTTTGAGGAGAATTGGCGGGATACTTTCTCCTTTTATCTGGTTTGCCATCTGGTACAGGTATTGGAAAAAATACGGTAAGGAATACCCAGTCTCGGGAATCCCCAAACAACAATTTGACCTGCCTTCACAACTTCCGCCGGCAGAGGTAGAAGTACTAATCACTCAAGGTTCAGAACCAACAACCCGAGCCTTTGTTGCCACCATTTTTGATCTTGCCAGAAAAGGATTTATCGAAATACATGATGAAACTAAAATAACAAGCGGATTATTAAGAACAAAAAAAGAAGTAATAACCACCCTAGTTCTCAAAAACCAAAATTATCAAGAAAGTCCACTTGAAAATTATGAAAAAGATCTTTTAGAACTTATCTTCGAAGAAAAAATTGACTTATCTGGAGAAGGATACTTGATTATTAAAGAAATTATTATAAAACATCTGCCTAACTCTCCCTTTAAAGAACCAAATATTACTATCTCTGAATTAAAAAACCGGCTTCAAAACCCTCCGCGATTCTTCGAAGACTGGTTCAAAATGTGGAAGAAAAAGGTAAAAGATAAGATGAGGCAAAAAATCGCCGTTGATGAGGCAAGTAATAAAGCATATAACAATATGATCATCATTACCTTCGTTATGGGCGTGATCTTTCTCCCAATTGGTTTAATCACTATTTTTGCCGGAATTGTTCTCAATAGACACCTTAAGCGCTGGAACAAAGAATGGATAAAAGAAGCCCTCATGTGGAAAGCTTTTAAAAGCTTTTTGGATGATTTTGCAAATTTCAAAGAAATACCGCCTGAAGCTTATAAACTCTGGGAGCATTATCTGGTCTTTGGAATTCTTTTTGGCAATGCTCAAAAGATCATCAAAATGCTGCCTGTAATTTTGAAAAGTCCAGATGCGGCACCGGCGCTTTGGTATTATTATGGAACGACTCAAGGAATAAAATCACTTTCTTCATCAACTGCGTCTTTAGACTCTATAGTCAATTCGCTAAACGTGACAACTTCGGAACTCCAAAGCGCCTCAACCTCTGCCGCGCATTATTCATCAGGCGGGGGCGGAGGCTTCTCCGGCGGGGGCGGAGGTGGTGGTGGAGGCGGTGGCGGAGGCGCAGGATAAAAGTTCTTGCCACAAACGACAGGATCTAAGTTTATTCAAGCTATATCAATTAATCAAATTTTAAGAAGACACAAAATAATCGTAGACTTTTTTTGATATTTCAGCTATTTGTTCATTTGCCTGATCCGGAGCTTCACTTTTTGACAAAATTGCAATTACATAATCGCCATTAGGCGTATAGACTATTCCCGCATCATGACTAAAATAACCAATTTCACCTGTTTTATGAGCAATTATCGTTTCTTTAGGAAGATATTTTGGCAGTTTACTGTTTAGCCTTTGCTTTTTAAAAAGAGAAAGCATTTTATCGGTATTTTCCTGATTTGCCAATTCTCCTTTATACAGCTTTTCAAAAAACAAGGCGATATCATAAGGAGTGGTCTGTGGCGGTTCACCAAGAAATGACTCATTAAAATCATTTTTTTGCAAGAAAATCTTGACTGTTGAAAACCTGACTTTTTCGGACAAAAGAAGAGCTGAATAATTGTCTGATATGGTAATCATCTGCTCCATCGCCTCTTTGGCACTTAAGGTAATTTGTCCTTCTGTCAATTCCGCCGATTCTGATGAAATATGAAATTTTTCGTTCAGTACGGCAATTTCCTGACTTAAAATTTGATTTTCCTTAAGTCTTCCATTTTCGATCTCGTTGAAAGTTACCGCCAATATCCAAATTTTATAAAGGCTTCCCGGCTCAAAATTCTTATGCTCATTAAAAGCATAAGATTCACCAGTTTTAAGATTTTTAATAAAAATGCCATAAGTTCCTTCTTTACCCAAAAGAACATTTTCCACCGTATCTTTAAGGCTAATCTTAAAATCTTTTTGAGGCTGGGGAGTTTCGGCTATAACTTGAGTATTTTTAGATTCTTTATCTACTCTTTTTACGAATTTATCCGATAGAATAAATACAATCGGCGCTATTAAAATGACTAAAATGACAATGATTGGTCTCTTCACGCTGCTAATTTAAGTTTTTGAATTATATCATGCTTATATTTTAATAAAAAAGTCACTCTTATCTGGGTCATTTGCGACTGTAAAATTTTATTGGAAATTATTTTTAAAATACTCAATTTTATCTGATATTATCTAAAAAAATAATCTTATTACATCTTATTAAACTAGTTTTTATTTGACTTAATAATTAGTAATAATATATATTATTTACTCTGTTACTTATACTATAGGATATTTATAAACCATGCAGGAAAGACTGTTTGCTTACCAAGAATTGCTTTCGATACTTAGAACCTTAGACAATCATCCACTGCTTTCACAGGCAATAAAAACTGACCCAGAAGTGTTATCCTGTGCAGATGATTTAAGAAAAGGAGAAGTGATCCTTTTTCATCGGGGAAACTGGCATCTAGGTGTAGCCAGCGGGGAAAAGGTAGGCAATGTCCCGCTTGTTTATGAAGGAAATCCTCAAAAACCAAGAAGTCCAATCTTTTTTCATGAAACTTCATTCTTTCATAAAATAGGTTATGTCCCTAATTTTATACCGCCTGAACTTCTGGGAGATAGGGCAATTTATTCAAATCATTTGGATCGAAAAACAGTGGATCTTCATGAGATTGCCAAAAAAGCTGAAATTTATCATATCTGTGTATGGGAGCGGTTAAATTCTTTTTATTATCAACTAAAAATTATTAGAAACCCTCAAGATATAATCTTTCGTGATCCTGTATATCCCATATTAAAAGATGACTACCTTGCCTTTTTACCCAATGGCGTCCCCTTTTTAATTTCCGACTTTCACCACAAAATCCCCTACCATATCAGACTGCTTACCGAACTAGGTCTTTTAGATAACTTAAATACTAAGAACAATAACCGGCCATTGGTCGACTGGGTTGATAAACATTTTGATGACGCTTATCTAGCAGAAGTAAAACCTGAAGATATAGCTGACGCAAAAATCCTTTGCAAAAAATATAACTGTGGCGCCGCCGCCACCCTGATAGCCGAAACAGGCATTGCTGACGTAAGATACTTTAGCCCACTGGCAACAACTATCCCGCAACATTTAAGATTTGGGCAGGATGTTAATCCATTTTTCTACCATCGGCCTTTTGCCAGAGCCAAAGGAAGAATTCATCTTCTTTCTTTTGAAACCGATATCCTGCAAAATTATGTAAGTAATATTAGTCAAAGAATAAATGAAGAAAATCTTGACGACTTATTCTTATTTTTATACGACAAAGGCATAAACCAAGAAAATTATGATGCTGTGCTTGTCTATACCGGTGCACCATATTGGTGCTCAACTGATTTAGCAAGAGCTGGTATAAGGGGGCTTTGGGAAATATTAAATTAATCTATTTTTAGCCAATAAACATCTTCTCCCGCCACAATTTTTCCATTTATTCTTACGACTGCCTCCTCCGGCACTAACGTGTTTTTACCTATTTTTGGTTTCAAACCCGCCTGTTCCATACTTTTTGCTAAAACTTGCCTTTCATAACGGGAAAAAACAGTTATGAGCATCTGCCTCTCGTTTTCATGAATAATCCTCCCCCATTCAACAAACCCTTTGACAAGAGGCTTATTTATTTGCCCTTCATAATAACCTAGCGCGATAAAAATCGGCGGCTGGCGACAAATTACAATTGTTGGGATCCTTTTACCCATCATATCAATTATCCCCATGGGATCATTGATATCTCCCTCATAAAAAACTACTCCTGTTTCTTTTGAGTATCTTTCTATATAAGGCGTCAGTCTTTTTTTATCAAAGGCAAAAATCTCAGCCTTCTCACCGGCAAACATCCTGATAAAAGGAAGCTCCATACCACACCCAGTTCCAAGCACGCAAATTAATTCTTCTTCTCCTTTTCCATCAAGCGTTTTTCTTAAAAAATCTGGCAAAAAGACTGGCTTATTCAAATAAGCATCCCAGTCTAAAGACATTCCTTCAACTTCAGAAAGCATATGTGTTATAAGTTCGGAAAAATATCACTCATAGAACTTTTTCCCTTTTAATTTCTCCGGCAAAAAAGACTGCCCCTTGGTCGGACCAACATATTTTTCGCTCCAGGTATAGCCCTTAGCATAACCTAAATCTTTCATAAGTTTAGTTGGAGCATTTCTTAGATGTAAAGGGATCGGCTCGTTGGGATACTCATAGACTGCTTGTTTGGCTCGTCCTAATGCGTTTGGCACTGCCCGTGATTTGGGAGCTTTGGATAAATAAATAACTATATGAGCTAAAATAAGTTGCGCTTCAGGCATACCAACTTTGGTTACAGCTTCAAAAGCGGCGTTGGCCTGTATTAACGCTCCCCGATCCATAAGACCTATATCTTCAGAGGCTAAGATAATCATTCTTCTGGCAATAAATTTGGGGTCTTCGCCGTTTTCAAGCATTCTTGCAAGATAATAAAGAGAAGCGTCAACATCGCCTCCTCTTATCGATTTGACAAAAGCGCTGATAATATTGTAATGCTCATCAGCCTTCTTGTCGTAAAGTCCAGCAGACTTAGTCTGAAAAATTTCTTTAATGATCTCCGTCGTAATCTTTTTTTCTTTGTATGAAGTAACCGCCATTTCCAAAGCATTAAGCGCAATCCGAGCATCACCGCCAGAAAACCTGATTATAAATTTTTTGGCATCGGTAGTAACCGTCTTGCCATATTTTCCTAGTCCTTTCTCTTTATCGCTCAAAGCCCGATTAATGATTCTTTCAAGATCAATAGCCTCTAGACTCTTTAAGACAAAAATTCGGCACCGTGATAAAAGTGGACCGATTACTTCAAAAGATGGGTTCTCTGTCGTCGCTCCAATAAGAGTGATAAATCCTGATTCAACATACGGCAACAATGCATCTTGTTGGGCTTTATTCCAGCGATGGATTTCATCAACAAAAAGAATTGTTTTTTTACCTATCCTACTGTTTGCTTTAGAAATTCCAATAATCCTTTTAAGATCGTCTTTGCCGCTTTCTACTGCCGACAAGGGATAAAATTCTGCCTTAAGAGCAGAAGCTATGATGTAGGCTAAGGTCGTTTTTCCCGAACCGGGCGGTCCCCAGAAAATAATCGAAGAAAGAGAATTCTCCTCAATCATTCTTCTTATAATTCTACCCTTGCCCACTAGATGATCTTGTCCCACAAATTCAGAGAGGTCTTTTGGCCGCATTTTATAAGAAAGACTCATGAGGCTATTTTAGCACGAAAAGGCAAAGTTTCGCTTATTCAAAAAGAAAACATTTCTCGCAAAATTGACGGATATGAAGATGAACTTCTCTGCCTATCTTTTTTTTAGTGATTAATCCCGCCTTAGAAAGCATCTTAAGATGAAAAGTTACCGTAGGCTGACTGATAGACAAACGGCGGGTTAAATTATCTACGTTTATCTCTTTTTCCTTTTTAATTTCGGTAAAAAGACGAAAGCGCGCCGGCACCGAAAGCGCCTGAAAACAAATCAAGCAGTGTTTTTTAAGTAATTGCTTATCTTTTCCACCAGATATTTTGAAAAACTTCATATGACGTATAGATATGACATATAGATCCTAGTCTATATTTTCCTTGGTGTCAATCTTTTAATGTTTGTTTTTCGGCACAAGACGAAAATTTTCCTTTGGAATTTCAAATTTTTTGATAACTTCTGCATTTTCCTTATTTCTCCTGACTAAAATAATTGCGTAAAGATCGGTAAAAACAGGCGCCCATTCCGGATCATTTATCCTTCTGGAAAGAAATTGTGCCGACCATTCAGTCTGTTCCCAACGTTGAAAATAAATCGTGTTGAAATTGTACTTTCTCAACATTTCCTTCCACACTTGTTCATCATTTTGCATAGGAATGTAAACCTTTTGAAAAAAATCCACACTGTAAGCCTCCGGCCTGTTGTCTACAAAAACTTTCTCTTTGGGGAAAAGGTGAAAAATGAGGTAACCGCCAATATCGTAGTTGTTGAAAATCGGACCTTTAAGACCTTCCTTTTTGAAAAATTCCGCAGAAAGGTTCTCGCCAGGAAACAAACCTATCCCGAAAAATGCAAGTTTGGGAAAAATTTTTACTAAACTTCCCGTAATGGTCAAAAGGAAAATAAAAATTAAAAAACCTGCTACCGTCGAAGACAGCATATCCTGAATTTTGCCAAGTATTTTTTTCCCAAAAGATGCGCTGATGTTTGCCGCCATAATAGGCAAAGCAAAAAGGGCAAAAATAGTGATATTACGTATCGCCATAATTGATAAAACGGCAAAAAATCCACCCAAGAAAAGATCTGCTAGAGAAAGTTTTTCTTTACGCATGTACCAACCCAAAATATAAGTCAAGACAAAAATAACAAGCATAATCTTAAAAATTAAAAAATACGGCTCATTGGTAATAATTTTTTCCAGATACCAAACATTTTGGTTTTCGAGAACCTTGTAACCGTAATTATTAAAAATTTTGTAAGGAGCCACCGCCCCGGAAAAACCAAAAGGATTTATTAATGCGGCAAAATGGGTAAGCATAAAAATAAAAATAAGATAAAGGGTATATTTGCCAAACCTTCCCCTTTTAAGAATAAGAGCTTCTAGCAGAAAGGCGCCAATTATAACGATGCCTAGGAAAAAATAAATATGAAAATTAACCCAAAAAATCATAAAGGTAGGAAGAAAAAAAAGGAATTTGAAAGAAAGCTTGTTTTCCTTAAATTTCAATAAAATCCAGTAAAAAAATCCGGCAAGAAGGTAGCTAAAAATTTCTGGTCTAGGTTCTGTCCTTACGTTGATAAGAGGTAATAAAGAAATAAAAATAAGAGAGGCCACGCTTACTCCTGCCCTTTTAATAGCCACTATATAAAAAAATAAAAAGGCCAAAAGAGAAATGATACTCACAAAAACCGATATCCCATTAAAACCAAATATCTGATATATAAGATAAAAAATTATTCCGCTGCCCCAGTGGTGAGTAACTACGGGAAAATCAGGCTCTGTATAAGAATAATAATTGGTGCGGATAATAGTATGGTTTTCCAAAAACAACCTACCGTTGGTAAGATGCCTACCCAAATCAGAAATGCTAAAATCTATTTTTATCATACCAAAAAGAATAAAAATGATAAGGCAAAAAGTTATGCTGACTAAAGATAATAATTTAGAATATGCCTTCATAATTTCATTTTTACCGATTTATTTTCTGCATGCAACTGTGATATGATTTATCCAGTCAAAATGAACAAGGGTAAATTTTCAGCTAAACAGCTTGAAAAAATCACTAATAAGCTTCTTGAAAACCGTGAAAAGCTTAAGCAAGAGTTAAAAACCAAACATGCCGCTGCTTACGAGTGGCTGATGAGCCATAATATCGATCTTGATAATCTGCAGAAATATTCCAAAAATATCGCCGCGGCCCTGGCTCTTACCAATCGTCTTCTTCTAAACAATCCCCAACCCGCACCTGCGCCTACTCCGCCGGCGGCTGTTTCTAAAACGCAAACTGATACTGTTACAGATCCTAATTCACCGGAAGCTTTGGCGCAAAACGTCTGGCGTCTTTATGGAGATATTATTGATACCGTTGCCAAAAAATATGAAATTGATCCTCAACTTATCTTTGCCACCATCATGACAGAATCCGAAGGTAATCCTTTAGCTTACCGTTTTGAACCACATCTTGGCGATGCCAGCTATGGATTGGGACAAATACTTTATACTACAGCTTTGAGCCTAGGATTTACCGGTAGACCGCAGGACATTTATAATCCAGAAATAGGCATAGATCTCATCGGACGCTATCACAAAAATACTGTCGAAACCTATGGTGAACTTACTCCCGAACAAATGACTATTGTTTATAATACCGGTAGTCTTTTTGGCTACCCTCACCCCGGACATCTTGAACGCTTCACTAACTGGTACTATAATTATCCCGATACAAGAAAAGTTGCGGGCAATCCAGAAAAAGGAGGAAGCTAAAAATGGATCATCAAGAACCATTGAGTCCACAGGCACCTAAAGAGGAAATTGCTAATTTGGCAAAAGGAAACAATGCTTTACAAGAATTAATTAAACTTTTAGATAACCTAGGTAAAGTATCTCCTCGTCAAGCTCCCAATCTCGCTGATATATTTGAAGTTGAAGAATAGAAAAAAATCTTTTTACCTCTTGTCTTTTATCTTTCTCTCATGTTAGGGTAAAAATATGAAATGGCTTTTTCTTTTTCTTGCTTTTATCTTTTCTTTTTTTCTTTTTCCAAAAACCGTTTCTGCTGCCGAGATTATCACAGACGGCAAACTGATCACTGTAGATATAGGCAAGCAAATGCTCTATGCCTGGGAGGGAGGAAAAATCATCCATCAAACCAAAATTTCGTCAGGACTTCCAAAAACGCCGACGGTTAAGGGGAGTTTTAAAATTAGATGGAAAGTGCCAAAACAACGGATGAAAGGCGAATCCGCATGGTATGGAAAATATGATTATAAAAACGTGCCGCACGTGATGTATTTTTACCAGGATTATGCCATCCACGGAGCCTACTGGCATAATAAATTCGGACGGCCCAACAGTCACGGCTGCGTAAACGTTCCGCTTGCCTCCGCAGAATGGCTTTATAACTGGGCGGAAAAAGGGACGAGAGTGGAAATATTCTGATTAGTTTCCCTTTTTTATCTTTTTTCTAAAATCCAAAGGCGCGTCCATTTTATACTCAAGACCCAACCGCAAAGCTATCTCTGCTTTAGTCAATTCCTCGCCAATTGAAAAAATATGCGAAGGCATCACCATAATATCCCAATCTACAATCTGCCAAAAAATTTCCTTGGCTGTCCTACCAAAAAGAGTAAGAAGAGGTCTTTGCATTTTTTCATCGGCAAAAAGCTTCGCCACTATTTTGCCATTTAGCTTTTTACTTTTTACGGCGTGAGTATGGAGAGGCGCCGAATAAAATTGATCAGGCTTAAAGTCTTCATCATATTCCACATCAATCAACCAGTTACCCCGCGAATCAAGAATAAGATGCGGATAACGAGGTTCATATTTTAACTCTTTCAAAAAAGAAGTTTTAAGTATCTCTTCCGCTGTCTTCCAATCATCCGCATACATGTGAGCAGACATGGTAATAATCGTCAGTGGTCCCATTGGAAAACCTGTGCCTTGAGCAATTTCCTTCTGCACGCGCCGCAAGCCAAAAGCATTTCTTGGCCAACCGTGGAACATATCCTGCGAACGGAAATAAGCAGTAAGAAAAAGCTTATTCTGGGTAACCCGAGCGTGCAACTGCGTCATGCACGGCGTATCAGAGGAATCAGCCTTCAACCAATCATCAGCCCGGTAGAGGACGGCGTATGCTTTCTTGGAAAAAGGCCTGCGCTTAAGCAGTTCAATGATTTCTTTAATTTGATCAACGTAAGAGACTTTGACTCTTTTCCTACCTTTCTCAAGATCCACAATATCAACCGCGACCTGATGACGCATCCTGTCGCCATAATTGTATGCCGCACCGGGAATCCGGCGTGCGGTCATCATTTCAGGATAATAAGCAGTAAGCTCTTGTCTGGAAAAAGGCAGATAATGGGGAAAATATTCATTTGACGGATCCTCATTATTGATAACTGCCGTCAGATTAAGGATTTCCTTAAGTTTATTATTGCTGGCATAGCGGGTTTTTTCAGTCTTGCCGTATCTTTGGATGAGATTAATAATTTTAAGCCAAGTTTGCGCTACGGTGTCTCCTTCTACGCGAAACCCTGTCGATTCAGACGGCCACTGGTCGACAGCAGGCTTGGCCGGCGGAAAAACTCTCGGCTTTTTGGCAAAGGGCTTTTCTTTTGGCAAAGAAGCTATCACTTTTTTTACCTCAACCAAAGGTTTTCCGCGAAGATCAATCACTTTTACATTTTTGCGGAATTCATCAATCGCATATTTTGGTATCTCCTTTTCAAGCTCTCCCCGCCCATCTATGATTTTATAGTTTTCGTCAACTCCCTTTTCTACAAATTTTACCAAAGAGTGCCCCGATTGGCTCATATCTGCTCCCCAGATAATAAGATAACGGATCATTGGGTTGGCAAAAATATTTCGCATCATGTGATTTATACCGGCTGCGGCATAAAGATTGCCAATAGCTGCATAATCTTTCTTTGACAAAGCTTTTTCTACCACGTCCCGCTCGGTCCAAAGAGTAACTACTCCTACATTTGAAGAAAGATCTCCTACACGCAGAATATTTTTGAAATACAAAGGCCAATCGGGATGAGCTACTTTCATAAAATTTTCAATTGCAACTTATCTAATTTCTTCCGCTATTTTTGATGGTTCCGGATTTTCTTGATGCATATATTTAGCGGATTTCTTTTTATTGTAAGGCACTTCTGCTGGGCTCGACAACGTGTCAAAGGTCAAAGCGCAGATTTTCATTCCCGGATAAAGCGCTACCGCAATCCTTCCCATGTTCCCCAATTCCATTACCGCCTTTCCGGAAAATCCCGGTTCAAAAACCGAGGCTGTTGAATGCACCACTATTCCAAGCCTACCAAGAGATGACCTACCTTCAAGCCGAGCAACTATATCGGTTGGAAGAACGATACTTTCTATAGTAGTGGCCAAAACAAAATCTCCCGGCTGAAGAATGAATGGTTTGCCTTTTTCCGCAATAAATTCCTTTGTCACATCAGCGGAAAAACGTTTATCGTAAGGATCTATATAAGGATACCGGCTGTGCTCAAATATGCGGAATTTATAACCTAAACGCAAATCAACAGAAACCGAACCTAATTGGTTGGCAAGGTCAATTTTCGGTGTGATTTTTATCTTTCCTTCCCGAAGATATTTTTTAATCTCACGATCAGATAACACCATAATACCATTTATTCTAACATACTTGACATGCATTAAGAAAAATCGTTATAGTGGATTTTATATGTTTGGCGATATCGTAACAATTGGCAAAAGAGAGGCGCGGCTTATTATTCTTATTCTCCTTATTTGCTTTGTCGGCGCTTTTGCCCTTTCATACGGGTACATAAAGTTTTTAAATAAAAAAAACACTCCCCCTATCCCTGCGGAAACCCTCCCAGAAAAAACGGAAATTTTACCCAATGCAACCGCTGCCCTTTCTCTCACAACAGAACAAAAAAGCGTATCGCGCGGTGATACTTTTAGCATCAGCCTTGCTATTGATACAGACGAAAACAAAGTCGAGGCGGCTGATTTTGTCATCAACTTTGACGGCAGTCTTCTTGCTGCCCGTGAAATAAAACAGGGTAGTTTTTTCGGTGTTTTACCAGTCAAAAACATTGAAAACAGCAGGATAAAGATATCAGGGATGGCCAATCTTATAGGCGATACAATCGTAGTGCCAAAAGGCAAAGGAGAAGTGGCGGCGATAGTCTTTGAGGCGCGCAGATCAGCTGATAAAACTGTTATAAGCATTGATCCTTCTGAAACTATCATTGCCTCAAGCGGCAAAAATATCCTTGATCCGACAAAAATAACAGATCTTGCTGTTGAAATTAAGTAGCGCTCCTTCTGAAAGGAGTCTGTTTTTTACGAAAGACAAAAGGTCAAATTAGGCATTAATCATCATAATTTATGGTAAAAATACCTAGTTTATTTAAAAAAGAAAGACGCGGCGAAGCGGCGGCTACACTTACCATCATTTCATTTCTTCTTTTGACGGCTGGCACAATCCTTGGTTCATTTGTCGCCCAACAAGAAACCAGAACACAAGGTAAGGCAGCTACCGGTTCGCAGATTAAAACACTCGCCGGCTACCATTGGAATGAGTGCCAACTGGGCGCATGTATTGAAAATTTTGATGGAAGAACCGATGACAACGGCTGGTGTCAGGGGTATAAAATAAGATGTGTCAGAAAGGGAGGTAAAGTCTGCCAGCTGCCTGACCCATGGTGTGACGGAGCTGATCAGGGTCCTGCTTCTACCTGCATAGGAGTTAACCAGAAAGGAACAGACGCTTCCCAAACCTGCTCAAGCAGCGGCAAAAGTTGCGGTGATGGAGTATGCAGCGGCCCCAACGAGAATTGGGAAACCTGTAATGCACCTGAATGTCCTTATACCCTTCCGCCAGCCGGTGGACAAATTACTCCTACCCTACCCACTACTCAATGCGCGGCAGAAGGAGGCACCTGCCAAAGGGAAGGAATTTGTGGCGTTAGCATACTCAATTCTTATCCTGATCCTCAACAAAAAGGTTGCCCCGACACTTACCCTGTATGCTGCAAATTGATAGGCGCCACTCCTACATTAACACCTACTCCCACAGGGAGCTTAACTCCCACTTTAACTCCTACGCCAATTAACCGAAATACCGTGGTGTTAGTAATGAAAATAACTACAGATAACACCAAACCATACACTAAAGCAAGTGTGATAGGTTGCCTAGATGAAAATGGGTCTAATTGCCAAACTATAGATTTATACAATGATATTAACTCTCCGATCTCAAATACTTCAAGTTATACAAAAATAATAGATAATCTGGATGCTGATACTACTTATTACGTGAAAGTCGAAATTAAGAATGGTCAAACAAAATTGTATGAAGATCTCTCTTATTATCCTGTAGTCGTACCAAATACTGTGAATTTTGAAATTAACCTATTAAATAATTCTTCTACAATATTTTCTTCTCTTTCCTACTCTTACACGCCCGCTGACTACAAAAAGGTGATGGACGGGTACATAAGCGGTCAATTCTCTGCCATACAGATTTCCGAGTGGGTTGCCCGCGCCACCAACAGCCCGGGAATCAAAATTAAATTTTGCGATCCACTTAAAGGCGAGTGTAATATCCCCTTTTAAGGCTAATCTTTTTCTGCTAGTCTATAAAGTATAAATAAGTTTCTTAGCTTATTAAGCAATGAGTCAATTCCTATGTTTTGCTACCTAGACTGGCATTATTTTATTATCTGGACTAAACTTTTGACGCTCTGGAAAAACATCACTTTATTTCCCTTCTATTATTTTTCCATACCTTTGCATCTTCGTACGCTTTTTGCCCCGTGGAAAAAACAACTAGTGCGCAAAAAACCCGGCTTTCATCCCACAGATATTTTTTATGTTGTAACCTTCAATTTTCTTTCGCGGCTAATCGCCGCTATAGTCCGTATAATCACTATAATATGCGGTCTTTATCTTATCGTTTTGTTCTTTTTTCTTTTTGCCATCCCTGCTTTTATCTGGGTGTTAATTCCCTTTCTCACCTTGCCGCTTTATCTTTTTGGAATAGGAAAGAAAAAGGATCCCGTCTCAACCATTATCAAAAGAAGCGGAGGAAACCCGTATACGCTTTTGATTAATCTTCTCAAAAGCAAGGAGGGTCAATTTGTGATTCTGCGACTTGGTCTTGAACCAAAAGAAGTCTTTGCCAGGCTTTTGCCGTATGCCAAAAAATCTACTTCTTCCTCTCCTCTGCTTGATGCGTTAAATATGAAAAATTTAAGCCTGGCTGATCTTTTTGAGATGCTTGCCATCTCTTATCTCCCTTTTAAAAATATCCTTGAAGAAAAAAACCTAAAAAGTGAGGATGTCTTAAACGCCGCTCTTTGGTATGAAAAAAAACAGAACCTTGTAAAACCGCCTCTTTTTATGGATCTTGCACAAATCAAGAGTCTCCCCGGTATCGGCGTTGAGTGGGCTTATGGATACACGGTCGAGTTTGACAAATATGCAAAAGACTTAACCAAAAATTATTCCATTTTTCCTCTGCTTTTGGGCAGGGAAAAAGAGATAAAAGAAATCGAACGGATACTTTCTAAAACACAAAACAACAATGTTATTATTGTGGGTGAGTCTGGCACCGCCCGACATGCGCTTGTTGAAACTCTCGCCCACCGGATATTTTCAGGATTTTGCCCTCCGCTTTTGTCACATAAAAGGATACTTTCTCTTGATATGCCTGCGGTGCTCTCGGCTGCGCCTACTCTTTTGGAGGTTAAAGGCATTATGGAAAAACTTCTTGCCGAAGCCTCCTTTGCCGGTAATATCATTACTTTTATTGACGAATTGGATAAATATTGCTCTTCCCAACCCGGCAGAACCGATACCGCAGATGTGATCGCCAAATTTGCCGTAAGCTCGGTAGGTTTCATTGGCATCACCACACCTGAAAACTATCACAAATACCTAGCAACCAATCCTGTACTTGCTCCTCTTTTTGAAAAAGTGGAAGTAAATGAACCAGACCGTGAAACAGTAATCACCGAACTTGAATTGACTATAGTGCCAGTCCTTGAACAAAAATACTCTCTTACTATCACTTATCCTGCCATCAGTAAAACTCTTGAAAACGCCGAACGTTATATAAGCAACAAACCATATCCAGCCAAAGCTATAGATCTTCTTGATGAAAGCTGCCTCTTTGCCAAAACTATAGAAGCAAATGCGCTTTTGCCTATCCATATCGATCGCTTTCTCTCCCAGAAACTGGAAATCTCTCTTGGGGAAATAGGCAAAAGCGAAAAAGAGAAACTTTCTAGACTTGAAGAAAAAATCCACCAACGGGTTGTCAATCAGGAAAAAGCCATTTCAGTTATTTCATCGGCGCTTAGAAGAAGAAGGCTTGCCGTTTCATCTAGTAAAAAGCCTATTGGTTCTTTTCTTTTCTTAGGACCAACAGGCGTAGGAAAGACGGAAACCGCTAAAGCTCTCTGCCAGATTTATTTTGGTGGAGAGAAAAAAATGATTCGTTTTGATATGAGCCAGTATCAAAAAGAAGAAGGACTTGAAAGATTGATAGGGTCAGTACGAACGGGAACCCCGGGAGAGTTGACTAGCAAACTTAAAGACAACCCTTTTTCCCTGCTTCTTTTTGATGAATTTGAAAAATCAGTTCCGGAAGTCTACAATCTTTTTCTGACACTTTTTGACGAAGGATATATCGTGGACAGCAACGGTAAAAGAATTGACGCTAGAAATACGATTATCATCGCCACCAGCAACGCCGGTGCAGAATTTATCCGCGAAAATATCAACATGGGTGTTAAGGATGAACAATTGCAAAAAATCCTTGTTGAATACGTCCTAAATCAGGGCATCTTTTCTCCTGAACTTATTAACCGCTTTGATGCCGTGGTTGTTTTTTCTCCTCTTTCCGAAGGTCATCTGCGGGAGGTAGCTAAACTTCAACTTCTAACTCTTAATAAAAGGCTTGCTGACAAAAAGGTCTCGGTTGCGATTACGCCCGAACTTATAAAAAAACTGGCAATTGTAGGTCATGACCGTCAATTCGGCGGAAGAGCCCTAAGCCGCGTGATTGCCGAAAAGATAGAAGATGTGATCGCGCAAAAACTACTTGCTGGAACGGCAAAAAAGGGAGAGGCTATAAAGATTGATCTTTAAGATCTTACTCTGCAATCTGTTCTTTCAGTTATTCGCTAACACATGATTTTTTTAATCTCGCGCCCCCGTTTTTGTCTGTCTTGTCATAAGGAGATAAATAAAGCTAATTCCCATCAATCCAAATCCTAAGTATTCCAAATATTGTGGCAGATAAATTAAAACTATTGTCACCGGCTTCTGACTACTTACTGCTGATAACTGATTACTGATTTTCCATCCATTCTCCCAGTTATTTATTAAAACATGGTCTTTGATTTCTTTGCCGAATATTGGAATCAAAAGTTTCATGTACCAGCTGTCGATTAACCAGTCGTTTGTAATCTCATAGGCATGCCAACCATTATCAAAAGATTGGGATAATATTAGATATTGGCTGTTTGTCCCTGGCAATTGGTTATTGGCTATTTGAATTTCATAAAAACTGGGATTAGGATGAAAAACTGATAGCTGTTGGTTATTAGTCGTTGGCTGTTGGTTAAAATTTCTGTCTTTAACTAATTTTAATGAAGTTAAAAATCTGTAAGGAATCGGGTTAACGGTAATTTGCCCAAGATCATTAACAGTTTGTGTCCGGCCGATCGATATGTTATCAAAGTGAAGCGTATAACCCTGTCCGAACTCTTCCATAGGAGGAATGATAAAATAAGACATCCTCGGGAGGTTCAACCTCCCAGGAGGTTGAACCTCTTTAGGCTCGTTGAATTTCGGCAAGTATGTCTCCAAATCGATCCTTTGAGAATTTTTATTTATCACGCTAAATAAAAGGCTTTTTCCTTCTATATTTTTGTTTTCTAAAGTGACTAAATATCCAAGTTTTTGAGTAAGCCTCGGTAAATCGAAATCCAGACAGTTACTGGATCCCACACTGGTAAATCTGACGAGCGGTGAATTTTCTATGTATCTTATTTTGCGATTCATTGTGCCTTTATTAAAAGGGTCGCAAGAACTGGATTCCAAGCTGTAAGTTTTAGGATCCATCTTGGCGCTGTAATATCCCCATATTTTGGGTACGCGTACCTCCAGATTACCATCGGTAATATAAGGAAGTGGAATTTCGGAAGAAACAGAATAATTAAAATTGAGTACTTCTTCATCCAAAAAAATCTGGGGATATTTTTTGTTTACCTGGCTTAAATCTTTGCTGTCAATTTCTGAAATCTCATCATCGATAAGCTTCGGAACAACTAACTTTGCACCAACCAACTCTTTGGGAATTTTTACTTTGAAAATAAATTCTTCCTCTTGCCCATTAAAACCCTGCTTGACGCTAACGTTTTCAACATCAAACTCTAACTCTTCCTGTTTTCTTCCTGTAAATAATGATCTGAAAGGATAATATATTTCATTATTTTCTGAATTGTTAATCGTTAAATGTCGATTACTTGCCCTAAGTTTGATTGATATTTTATCTGTTATGTAATTCCCGTATTCCAGATATCCCTGATCGCGGTTGTTCCAATTATAAGAAGGTTCAATCAACGGTAAATTGTTGACCAAAAAGACATAATCTTTTGGATTCGCCTCCAGTAAAACACGGTAAATCTTTATATTTCCAATCTCTTTTTCCAAAATTACTTTACCCGATCCGTCTATAAGCTTTTTTACCTGTTCCAGATATAAAGCCCGCGGCGAGGGTGGGCTTATGATATTTCCATCAACAAGCAACCAACTTATCTGATATTTATCAAGCAAATTTAAAAATAAATTCTTATCTTGCGAATAAATCGCTTGGGTGATCTCCCAGTAATAATTTTCATTCTCCCGGCTCCAAGGATAAAATGCTCCGTCAAGTGTGGCTTGCGGCAATGCATACCACAAAAAACCGGAGCCCCTAAATCCCCATCCGTAATATGTCCAACCCCAATATGAATACTGCGGCAAAAATGCAATTCGTGTATTTTTATCCTGGTTTTTAAAATAAGCAACTAACTGATTATATTCATCAGGAATTTTAACTTTCAAATTTTCATAGAAAAAATTACCGGAAAATACAGGATATGCATAAATGAAGATAAAAACCGCCGTTAACGCAGTCAAAAAACTGCGGATTTTTTTATTTCTAAAAAATGAAAGATTGTCATTTAAGCCTAAAATTAAAAGAACGGTAAAAGCAAAACAGTAGAGAATGGAAAATTTGGTGAAGGCAAAACGAAAAATGTTATAAAAATAGGGAATATTTTTTTGTAAAACATCAGTAAATAAAGATAAACCAGGAATATCGCTTCCCAGCATCAAAAATGAGAATATAAAAAGAAAAGCATAAGGATAATAAATAACTTTCTTCGTTCTGATAATAAAAATAAGACCTGATAATGCAAATATAAAATATATATAACCTATTGTCTTAACGAGAAATTTTTCCATCTGGTTGCGCCAAGCTAAAAGCATATAACCGTTTTCACCGTTTTTTTGATAGTCAACATAGTTAAATGAAAAACCTTTCATAAGGATGACATTCTCCAAGTTGCCAAATTCCTTATTTCTATCTACGACATTATCGGTAGACATCTGGTTTATTTTGGAATTTACTATTGTGTCGGAGGCGTGGAAAGCCGAATAAATATAAGGCAATCCCCAATAGGCGTTTAATATAAAAACAAAAAGATATGCAGAAAATATCCGTAGTATCCTTTTTTTATTTACTTTAAACAGTGATAAAGTAATCGCAACGAAAGCGATGAAATAGACGATAAAAACAGACGGTACAAATGCCTGCGGCGTTGAAATTAATAAAAAGAAGATAAACTTGATTAAATTTTTCCCGCCTCCGACCAAAATATAGGAGTATAAACAATATATAAGCCAAGGCAAAAAAGCGAAGTGAAACGAAAATACCTCCAGTGGCGTAAAAAACATTTGTATTGTCGCGATATTAAAAAGATAAAATAAGGCGCCAACAAGACACAATAATTTATCTTTATGCTTAAATAATTCCAAAAGCAGAAAATACATCCCTATGCCGCCAACAGCATGAAGCAGTATATTGGTCATGTATCTTAAGGTATTTATGGGAAACAATAAAGACAAAAGCCAAATCCAAAGCGTATGGATAAGATTAGCGCTGTGAGCCATCCCGTCTAAAATTCCCAAGCCTCTATATTCCTGCCAGATTGAAAAAATACTTCTTTCCAGGTTTACCGCGATATTTTTTTCTGGAAAAAGATTATCCCAACCCAATAAAAAAGTATCTGGAATATAATTAGTGAAAAAGAGAATAAGCTCAAGTCCGATAATAAGAAGTATCGGCCATAAGTCGCGTATCCTTTGAAATATTTTGTCATAGCAGTGAAAGCGCATAGCGTTTTATTCTTGAAAAAGCGGGAATGAAATTAAATTTTAGAATTGATTCTGGCTTATATATGCCACGGACTATCATATAGATTAAAATGGATAATTTCTCGGGTAGAAGAAAAACAACAAAAATTTGACCGATCAAAGCCAACATTGCTTTTGCCGTCGGTTCATATCCGTATTTTGAAAAAGCAACCCATCTGATTTTAAGAGAATTTATAAATCTGCTTTTCACATGAGTAAGAGAGTCGTTTTTCCCGTGCAGCCGATAATTTATGAGTTTTTCATCAATATTGGCGAATCTGCCGTATTTCAGAAATTCAAAAAATGTCAAATAATCATTGTTTGCATCGTATTTGATCGTATATAATCTATCTCGTTTAGGTAGATTCTTTTTATTTATCATAATGCTTGGATGTATCATCGGGTGTGTGATGAAATAATTTTTATATATTTCATCGTGCGTTAAAGGCACTCTTTTTTCTCCAATTATCTCTCCTTTTTTATTGATGATTGCCGCATGACTTCCAACCATAAGCACGTCAGGATTCGCAAGAAGATAATCAACCTGTTTTTCTATTCTCTCGGGATGGGCTACATCATCCGCATCCATACGGGCAATGAATTTACCCTTAGCTTTGGCAAACCCGAGATTGGCGCAGGCATCTCCGCCGCGATTTAGATTCCTTTTAAGATTTATCAATTTTATTTTTTGAGGATATAATTTTTTATATTTTCTGATGATCTTAAGCGATTTGTCCGAAGAAGCGTCATTGACGATTATCAGTTCAAAATTATCATAAGTCTGTTTAAGGATGCTTCTTATCGCCTCCACAAGATAATCTCCCGCATTGTAAACGGGCATGATGATTGATACTAATGGATGATTTATCTTCATATGCAAGCTCCTAAAACGACAATATTCACATTCTCGCCTTGAGAGCTTGCTTGTTTTTTCTAAATGTTCCTTTTTGGGAATATGACCGCGAACGGCCAAACCCCAATCGGGACCATCACCACCTTGTGGCGGACCAGTCTTGCGACTGGAGAAAAAACAAGCAACGGGGGCGCGGGTTGAACTACTGGACTAGGCCTTCGGCCTGAAGCTGAGCGAGCGTTACGCTCGGAAGAGAGTTTTTTTCGTACTCGCTCTGGGCGACGCTGCCACAATTGGCAAGCCAAGACCAAGACGACCCTCCACCGCGGAGGTTAGGGCGGTCACTCGGACTCAACAGGAGCTTACGCTCCGCCTGGTTGAACCCAGGTTCGTTGGTCCAGAAGTTGACAATCCTCCACTCCCCAAGGGGAGACCAGGTGCTGCCCACCACAGGCGGATGGTCCTCTCTGAGTCCGTTCGGACAGACAACAGGCACAGGCTTTGAAGCGGTCGAAGGCGCCGAGGTAGATGTGGCAGGAACGGACACGGCGGCCGCAGTTGCGGTGTTCATCTTCTGGCGATGAATGGCGAGGAGTTCTTGAACCTCTTCGTCACTCATGTTGGCAACGTTTGCCACAACGACCGGCGCACCTGAACGAAGGTCGACAACGATCCCGGAGTGTCCGTTGTTCAAACGACCAGTCGCATATGCTCTCGCGTCAGCGACGTAATCGAAACTCTGACACTCGGGCCCATTGCCTTCCCAGGCGCTACCGAAGCCGTACCAGATCTCGGGCTCGCGGATTGGAACGATGTAGCTCACCGCTTTCACACCCTTTGCAGGGTAGAAATCGATATGCTCCACGCCGTTTCCGCCAGCCTCGATCCGATAGGGCCCTCCAGCTTGCTCCGACCATGTTGCGATCTTGTCAAGATGGCAGATGCCGTCTGACACAACCGCTGCGTAGGCGACGCCAGTGTCCGGACGCGGCGAAGCGGGCAGGACCGTGTATTCCCCACTCGCAACGCTGCCCGGCGTCGGCGTCTGAACCACAACCTTCTCCTCGACGACAGTCTGAGGGAACCAGCCCCGAAAGACCAGTCCCCAGACAAGCAGTGCTATAAGCACTGCGGCCAAAACTCCCACTACGTACTTCATTTTTTTCCTCCTACTTGAATTGCGCCCCCGAGGATGGAAGAGAAAAGATATTCTCTCCCATACTTGGGAGCACAAATTTCCAAGGAGGATCTACCCAAAATACCCCCGAATTTGTAAAGAGCTCCTCGCTTTGCTCAGAGTAAACCAATTTATTTGATATCTCCAAACAAAGAAAGGTATAATTCAATCTTTCCAAAATCAACTAAGCCGCAAATGGCTAGTGATCTTGTAAGAATTGACCTAAGTTTTTAAACTCAGGATGAAGTGCTAGATGTTGAGAAAGAATCCAGCACTTCATTCTAAATTTAAAAAAACCCTCTTGCCGGAGGGTTTCTTTTCCTTGTTCTCAACAGCAAGGAGTACTTTTTCTACAGGTCTTTTAATTTTTCAATGTACTTTATCAAAAAACCCGATAAATAAATTATCAATCGGTTTAATAAAGTATCGCAGTATATCATGCTATAGGATATTTGTCAAGTTTACCGCTTTTTGATAAAATGGAAAAATCCATAAAGGCGCGGTGGCGAAGTGGAAACGCAGGTGTCTGCAAAACATCTACGCGAGGGTTCGATTCCCTCCCGCGCCTCCATAAATATGTCTGTTGAACATGGCCATGGACACGCAAAAGAAACAGTACAGGATATAATTGGTATACTATTTTTAAGCTTGCTTGCTTTCCCTTATATCCTGAATACGAGTACGGAAGCTTTTGAAGCTATTTTCTCTTTAGGCGAAAATGGCCATAGTATTGGACATTAAAAAAGATAAAATATAAAAAGGGGCTGCTGGTTCAGCGGTAGAACGCTTTCCTGATAAGAAAGAGGTGCGAGGTTCGACTCCTCGGCAGCCCACCAGAAAATTTCAACTTACCGCTTCTTTTATTCTTCTTATTCCTTCTTTAATACTCTCCAATTTCCCGGCAAAAGAAATACGAATGTATTCTTTTGTTTCTCCGGATATCCTTCTGCCAAAATGGGCTCTAGCTAAAACTGCAACGCCTTTTTTATTTTTCTTGTCATAAGTTAAAAGATATTTACGAAGTTCTTCAGCGTCTTTAAGTTTTAATTTTTTGCAAACTGCGGTTACATTGGGAAAAAGATAAAAAGCGCCATTGGGCTTATGACAAGTAATACCGTCAATTTTATTTAACATTTCAACAGCCACATCGCGTTTTTCATTATAGCTTTTTACCTCTGCCTGCGCTTCTGACTGATCGCGACCTAACGCGGCTACAGCTGCCGCCATGCATGGTTCCGGAAGGTTTGACCAGAAATTTATCGCGTAAGTAAGGAATTTATCGATAAATCCAGGAATTTTGCTAGCTGCGTATCCAAGCCTAAGTCCTGTCATGGCATAAACCTTGGAAAAACCATCCATAAGGACTGTTCTTTTTGCCATACCGGGAATATTTAATATGCTTTCCGTCACAGGCAATTTGTTGCCTTTGAATTTGGCAATGCGCAAATTGCCGCCGTAAGCCAAACGCGAGTATATCTCATCTGAAAGGATGTAAAAGTCATACTTTTCCGCAAGTTGAGCAATCTGAAGATAATCTTCTTTTTCTAAAACTCCTCCTGTGGGATTACTTGGAGAGCTTATAATTAAAAGCTTGGTTTTTTGATTAACAAGTTTTTTCAACTCTGATATGTCAAATCTGAACCCGTTTTCTTCCCTTAAAAGAATAGGCACGCCTTTTGCTCCGATAAAATCAACCATTGATTCGTAAATCGGATAAGCGGGTGTTGGATAGATTACTTCATCTGATGGATTTACAAGAATAAACATAGTTCCGGCAATTACCGGTTTTGCTCCGGGAGTAGCGATGATGTCTTTAGGTAAAAAATTAGTCTCATGAGTAGAAGATATATAAGCTGCAACTTCTTCCCTAAACGCTTTGGAACCTGTAGAAAGAGCATAATGTGTCTCATGACGTCTAAATGAAGCAATAGCAGCCTCGGTAGATTTTTGAGGAATATTACATCCCGGTTCGCCGATATTCACTTTTACGATATCCCAACCTTTATCTATCAAAGCGGCAATCTCCGGACCTACGGCAAAAGCATTTTCCGTACCAATCCTATCAAAATTTTTTGCAAATGGTTTCATAAAATTCTCCTTTCCAAATTTATCCAATTTATCTAATCTCTGGATAAATTTGAATTTTAATTAAAGCATATTGATAATTTTACTTGCGATAAACTCTGCCGTTAATCCGAAAGCTTTCATAAGCTCCCACGGCGCGCCAGATTCGCCGAACCGATCTTCCACCCCTATCATGGCAAATTTAGGTGTTTTAGGAAGCCCTGCTTCCATAACTGTCGCCGCAATAAGATTGCCGAAGCCGCCCTTTTGGTGTTCTTCAGCTGTTAATATCACTTCTACTTCTTTGGCAGCTTTAATAATCGTTTTACGATCCAAAGGCTTTACGGTATGCATATTTATAATTCTAGTCTCAATCTTATATTGTTCTTTCAGTATCCAAGCTGCCCGCATCGCTTCAGGCACCATTGGTCCGCAGGCAAATATCGCCACTTGCTCCCCTTCATCATGATAATTTGTCGAAACTACAGTTTCAAAAGCATCCTTAAAATTATCGTGCAAACCGCGTAATCTAATAATATTGGCAAGACCAAAGTGAAAAGGGGTCTTTTCACTGGTTACTATTGGCGTAGCTTCCCTAGCAAAACGGATATATTTTGGCCCTTTAACCTTAAAAAGTAAAAATTCTGTCGCTTTTTCCGTCTCAAGACTATCACAGGGTATTACCAAATGCATATTGGGTAAAATACCAACGACGGCAATCTCTTCAAGAGCTTGATGAGTGGCGCCGTCTGCGCCTACGGAAACTCCACCGTGAGCTCCGGCAAAAAACACGTTTAAGTTGCCATAACAAATAGAAGTCCTCATTTGATCGGCATTTCTCTGGGAAATGAAAACTCCATAAGTAGATAAAACAGGCAATTTTCCCTCACGGGCTAAGCCGCCAGCCACGGTGGTAGCACTCTGTTCGGCAATGCCCATAGATAAAAATCGGAATTTCCGCTCTGGATAACCATCGTAAAATCTGTAAATCTGTACAGATTCGGAAATATCAAGTCCCAAACAAACGATTCTTTCATCACCGCCATGCCTGGCTAATGCTTTTCCAAATCCGAAACGGGTCGGCTCCATCACCACTTTCATTTTTTTCTCTCTATTCCAAAAATAGTCTTTTCCAAATTTAGGCACCGCTTTTTCGATTTTTTCTGTTATCTTCTTTTGATAAGAAAGGGCTTTTTCTTTGAGTTTTTTAAGATCAAATTTTTCCCAAAGACCCAACTCTTTAAGGGCTTTATCAAGTTCTTCATCTTTTGGCGCCTTACCATGCCAGCCGGCTACATCTTCCATAAAAGAAACGCCTTTGCCTTTGATTGTTCTAGCAACAATTGCGATAGGCTTACCTTTTATCTTTTGGGCTTTTTCAAAAGCCTTAAGTATCTTTGTCAAGTCATGACCGTCTACTTTGATAACTTCAAAACCAAAAGAGGCAAGTCTTTCTTCCAACGGATCAAGCCGCATGACTTCCTCTGTAGAACCATCAATCTGAAGATAATTACGGTCAACTATAACAATAAGATTATCAAGTTTGTAATGACTCGCCTCCATAGCAGACTCCCACATGGAACCTTCATCCCATTCGCCATCGCCGGTGATGCAGTAGACTTTATATTTTTTACCGTCAAGTTTCGCCCGAAGAGCAGAACCTACCGCCAAACCTAAACCCTGGCCTAAAGAACCAGTAGAAAATTCTACACCCGGAAGTTTAAGACTATGAGGATGTCCCTGGAAAGGAGCATCAAAACGTCTAAGCAGAACTACATCTTCGACAGGAAAATAGCCGCTTATACCAAGCCCAAGATAAAGCGAGGGCGCCTTATGCCCTACAGACCAAACAATTCTATCCCTGTCATCCCAATCGGGATTTTTGGGATCGTGGTTAGCTACAGATAAATAAAGAGCCGCTGTAATATCCATAATTGACAGCGTCCCTCCGGCATGACCGCTACCAGCAAGATTAAGCGCTATAAGATCAAGCCCGCGCATGTAATTTGCTTTTTCCTTAAGCTCGGCAATTGTGTATTTTTTTCTGACTTGACCTGTTTTTGAATTAATTATCATAAATTATTTAGACAAACTCTTAAGAGATTAAAAAATTATTCAAAAAATACTGTTGGCTCTTCATATACTCTATATGGCTTTTTCGATAAAAACTCCTCTAAAAGTCTATTTTGGTCATCTACTCCCCTTTTATTATCAAAAAGCGCCATCGGCACATTTACGCTTAAACACCTTCTTTTAATCAGATGACGAGTGACTCCTGCTGGAAAAAGCCCGCCTTTTTTCACTACTTTTATTATCTGATGTCTTGTAAAGGTAGGAAAAACTACCATAGTATTTGCCTCTGGATGCTCCTTAAAAAGAAGCGGCAACCCAACCTGAGTGGGAAGAGAAGGCAGGACGTCTCTAATAATACAGTTTTTATAACAGGAAACTATTGCGTTTAGTTTGGCTATCTTATCAAGCAGCTTGCCATTGACGGAAACCAAATAAACATCAAGATTGCTGGATATAACCGTACAAATTCTTCCTAAACCTTCTTCTTTTATATAACGATGACCAACATTTTCTGTTTGTCCTCTTTTTACATTTATTTCCTCCATGCTACTTAAACATTTCACATAGTTTTCTGTATGCAGAGGAAAAAGATGACACCATGATGAAAGCTCTACTGCATCCTGATCGTTATAATCAATAACCTGCGCCAAAATATTCTTATAACCCATCATTTTAAAAGCCGAAAGCCTGTTCATCCCATCCAATTGAAGATATTTTTTATTATCCAAAGAAGCTACAATGATAGGATTCACTAAGACTGCTTCACTTTTAAGTCTTTCAACCAAAGGTCCAGCGCGGGAAGTATCATATTCCTCATGACAAAGTATATTGGCAATGGGAATAATTTGAAGATGAAAAATCTTGGTTTTCATGACTTAGGAAGTCAAAAATTTATTTAAACCACCTGGTTTTCCGGCTTCTTTCCTTGCATGACCTGAATAACATCCTTAATAACAGTAATGCTTGCTTTTTTAAGCGCTTCTTTTGTTGATGCTCCTAGATGCGGTGTTAAAATGATATTATCCAATTTCCGCCATTTGGAATCAACAGGTAAAGGTTCTTGCCAAAAAACATCCAAGGCCGCCCCGGCTATTTTTTTATTTTTTAAGGCCTCATAGAGAGCTTCTTCATCTATAATCTCTCCACGCGAAGTATTAATAAGATAAGCTGTCGGTTTCATCACTTCTATACAGTGTTTTGTCACATAGCCTTTAGTTTCTTTATTTAAAGCCAAATGTATGGTTACAATATCAGCTGTCTCAAATAATTCCTTTAAAGTACAATCTAATCTCTTTCTTGAAACTACTAATATCTTTGTACCAAATTGTTCAAGAAGGCTCTCCACTTTTTTCCCGATATGGCCATATCCGAGAATACCGATAGTTTTTCCCGCTAATTCTTCACCGACCAGTTCTTTTTTCAACCATAAACCTTCTCTCATTGAGCTTACTGCCCTTGGAATATGGCGAAGAAGTGATAATATCAGTCCAACTGTTAATTCAGCGACAGCCTGTGAATTGGCATCGGGAGCATTGACAACTAAAATTTTATGCTGTTTAGAAAGCGCCAGATCAATATTGTCCACCCCCGTCCCCACTCGGCCGATGATTTGCAGCTTTCTTCCCTTTGAAATAACCTCTTTTGTCACCTTTGTACGGCTTCGGACGATAAGAGCTTGATAATTAGGGATGGCTTTTAATAACTCCTCAGGAGAAATTTCGGGATTGTAATCGAAATCAATATTATTCTTTTTTAAAAGATCAATAGCAGAGTCAGCTATTTTGTCAGAGATAAGAACCTTCATAAACTCAAAAAAAGTTTAACTTTTTAGTTTCAGAGTTTAGTTTTGCTCTCTAAGATTTACTTTAATCAGATATTTTTTACTTTTAAATCTTCAAGCGACGATCGTAAGGCTTGAATTACATTTTCCAGATCTTTCCTATTTACCCACCCCATATGTGCCACCCTGATAATTTTTCCCTTCGTCTCCCCCATCCCGCCAGCCAAAACCACGTTATATTTTTCTCGCAAAATTTCCAACCATTTATGACCATCGACTCCATCTGGAATTTTTATCGAAGTGACAGTCGGCGAAGCATCATTATCATCAACAAATAGTTCTAAGCCCAATTTTCTTAACTCTTTTCTAGTTAATCTCATAAGTTCAAGATGTCTTTTAAAAATATTCTCTCTGCCTTCTTTTTTCATCATTTGCAAAGCGGTATCTAATCCAAATATCGTTGAAACGGCACAGGTTGCCGGCGTCTGGTTTTTTTCAGCAAATTTTTTATACATGGAAAGATCGAAGTAATAACGGGGCATTTTGGCGTTTAAGTGAAAATTCCAAGCTTTATCAGATACGCTAATCATGGCAATACCAGGCGGCGCCATCCAAGCTTTTTGCGAGGCAGTTACTAAAACATCAATCCCTAACTCGTCCATCGGCAAATCTATCGCTCCCAATCCGCTGATAGCGTCAACTAAAATTAAAGGTTTATTTTTATGTTGATGTACAAAGGGAGTAAATTCCTTAATTTTATTTAAGACTCCAGTCGCGGTTTCATTTAGGGTAAATAATACTCCTTTTACATCAGGCTGATTCTCTAAAGTTTTGAAAACTTCATCCTTATCAACCGCTTTTCCTAATGGAAATTTTACCTGTACCACGTTTGCCGCAAAAGCTCTAGCTACATCTGCCCATCTATTGCCAAATTCTCCGCAGGTAAAAGAAACAATAGTATCGGTTGGCGAAAAAAAATTGACGATTGCCGCCTCCAATCCCCCCATACCTGATGAAGTAAGAAGAAAAATGTCATTTGTTGTTTGAAAGAAATATTTGAGGTTTTCAATTACTCTTTTTTGGATAACTTCATAACTATGACCGCGGTGATTGATCATTTGCTGGGAAATTGATTTTAGAACTTCTGGCGGAAGTGGTGTCGGACCAGGAATACGAAGATTTTGTGGAGTGTCTCTTTTCATTGTTAGTTTTTAGCTTAGCATGACAATAAATTTCCGTCAATATCTACCATTTCTATTTTATGCCACCTGTTTTATGCCACCTTTTATGCCACCTGGAGGGTGAATTGGCTTGGCACCTTATCTTTCAATAATTAAATCTTTAATTTTCCCTAATTCTTTAGCATAAGAAGCATAATCAATAACGAATTTTTTATATGATTCTCTATTTTTAAATAAACCTAAAATAGATTCCTTTTGAATAAAAGAAAACGGGTTTGTCTCTAAATAATCTCGTAAAGAAGACCACTTATAAGAATAAAGGTTGCCTAATTTAACCAAAGAAGAAACATATGGATTTAAATGGATATATCTTGAAAGATGCATAAGTTGTTCATCGGTTTCCACCCAAACTGCTTTAAATATCCCCTGGAAAAGCGGTCCTTCTCTTTTATGTTTTGTGTTAAAATATTTTGAGTAACTATTAACAGTTTTTGAAATAAATTTTGAAATACCATCCTCTATTTTTTGCTTCAAAATAAAATGAAAATGGTTAGACATCAAGCTGAATGCCACAATATCAACTAATGGATTTAATTTACTTACTTCCATAAGAAACTTTTTCTTTTCTTCAACAGGGAGAACAAGATATTTGGAAAAGCGCATTTTTGCAGTCTGAAAGCGATAATAAGTAAAGGTGTCAATAAATCTTTGAAACTCTCTTCTATTTGTGAACACTGCTCTTTTTTCAATACCACGATTATATACATGATAAAAATAATCATTAACAAAAATGATCTTTCTATTGGTCGACATGCTTTTAATGTGATATAACTATAATTTAGCTTATATAAAGATTAGGTGTCAAGCTAAACCACCTGGAGGGTGATAAATATTACAGGAAGTAAGCTCTTGATGTAATCTCTCAATTGCCCACATAATTTGGGGCTGAAAATCTCTAGAAACTACAACTTTCTTAAGACCAATTTCTCCTTTTATTCTCATCTCTATACCCTTTATTCTACTTATTGATAATACGCATAAAGCATTGTTTTCATGATTTTTCATTACAAAATTAAATTGCAATGCTCTTTTTGATTCCCCTCCATAAAGAGGTATTATTCGCCCACCAGATATCATCTCTTGTTCTAGTGGTAAACCAAGACGCAAAGCAAAATTTGCGGCTATATCATGATTATTTTCTAAAACTTTATTAAGTTTATCTAAATCAAGATCATTCCCTAAAAACATCTCTGAAAGATAATCCATGCGTCTATGTCTAGCAAACCTTTCATTTCTTAAAGAATAAATAGTCCTATGACCTGAAGGAGCAAGATTTACAGTCGAGTACTTGGTTTCTCTGTAACCTCTTCGGGTAAAATCGGGATTTTTTGCTCTATATTGAATTATTTCAAGCATAAAATTAAACCTAGATTATCTTATATTGTTAATTACTTTAGTTAAAAAATCCGTCCTCAAAAGGACGGATTTTTAATTGATTACAAAGTCTTACCCTTGATAATCAAAAAGTGGTAGGAAAAATGCACACTAATAATAAATCGTGCACTCCACCTTGGCATCAAAAGCTTAGGTGGATAAGAAGCCGTAATACTCTCCGCCAACTGGCAGATTGTACACGGCTTCTTAAAATAGAAAGGAGGTGATCCATCCCCACCTTCCAGTAGGGATACCTTGTTACGACTTAGTCCCCATCACCGAGTTTAGCTTCACCCGCCAGATGGCGGGCATCGGCTACCCTCGACTTTGTTGGCTTGACGGGCGGTGTGTGCAAGACCCGAGAACGTATTCACCGCGGCCTGCTGATCCGCGATTACTACCGATTCCGCGTTCATGGAGTCGAGTTGCAGACTCCAATCCCAACTGAGGCGAAATTTCAGAGATTTGCTTAAGGTCACCCTCTCGCGACTCATTGTTCTTCGCCATTGTAGGATGTGTGTGGCCCACGGCATAGGCGCCGTGCTGACTTGACGTCATCCTCTCCTTCCTCCTCGCCAAAGGCGAAGCAGTCTCCCGAGACATATCTAACTCGGGAAAAGGGTTGCGCTCGTTACCCCACTTAAGGGAACACCTCACGGTACGAGCTGACGACAGCCATGCAGCAGCTTTGCTATCATTCTTGCGAATTACTTCCTGTTTCCAGAAAGCTGTACGATAGCATGTCAAACCGTGGTGAGGTCTTTCGCTTCGTCTCGAATTAAACCACATGCTCCACCGGTTGTGCGGGTCCCCGCCAATTCCTTTGAGTTTTAGCCTTGCGACCGTACTCCCCAGGCGCCCTGCTTAACGTGTTAACTTACGACACTCTGATATAACTCAAAGCATCTAGCAGGGATGCGTTTACGGCTAGGACTACGCAGGTCTCTAATCTGCTTCGCTCCCCTAGCTGTCGTGCCTCAGCGTCAGACTTCGATTAGTTTCCTGCCTTCGCTCTTGGTGTTCCTTCCGATATCAACGCAGTTCACTGCTACACCGGAAGTTCCGGAAACTCCACCGAGTCTCAAAGCCTACCCATCTCTTACCCGAATCCCGATTAAGTCGAGATATTTGAAGTAAGATGCAGTAAACCGCCTACGCGACACTTTACGCCCAGTAAATCCGGATAACGCTTGCACCCTACGTATTACCGCGACTGCTGGCACGTAGTTAGTAGGTGCTTATTCGCCCCGCCTCGATAGCGAGGCAAAAGAGGTTTACACCCCGAAGGGCTTCATCCCTCACGCGGCGTCGCGCGATCAGACTTTCGTCCATTGTCGACTATTCCTGGTTGCTGCCACCCGTAGGTGTATGGCCCGTATCTCAGTGCCATTGTGGCTGGTCATGCTCTCACACCAGCTACCCGTCATAGCCTTGGTAGGCCATTACCCTACCAACTAGCTGATAGGAGTAAGGCTCCTCCCAAAGCGGGCAGTTACGCCCTTTAACCTTGCAGTATTATGCAGGATTACCCCGTCTTTCGACGAGATGTCCTCCACTTTGGGGTAGATTCCTTACCATTACTCACCCGTCTGCCACTAGCCGCCTTGCGGCGACTCGTTCGACTTGCATGCCTAAGGCACGCCGCCAGCGTTCATCCTGAGCCAGGATCAAACTCTCAAAAAAATTGAACGAAGTTCAGTTTTCACAGTCCGTCAAAATTCGCTCCGTAAGCCAAAGTAGAAATCTACTAAGGCAAACGGTAAAATAGGCGGACGAAAAATTAAACTCTCGTTCGAAATTCCTACCACTTTTTGATTGTCAAGGTGCCAACTGCTTCAGACAAAAAAACCGCAGGAAGCGGTTTATTCCTTCTTCGTTTCAATTCAATAATTAACTAAATTAAGTATAGCAAAACCATACAGCTTCCGTCAATAGACTAAATCACAAGTTAAATTCTATACCATTTGCATCGCCTAAAATATCATTGCCGGTTACCTGATCAACCATTTTAGTTTTTCCCTCCCCAGTTTTAAACCTCAATGTTGTTTTCACTTGATTAGTGGTCTTATTTTTCGAAACGACTTTAAAATTAGCAACGATACCGGCTTTGTTATCAACCTCCTTGGAAAGAGCTGAAAAGGAAAAAGTAGAATTCGCCTCGTCTACCACTCCACCGGTTGTGATAAAGGAAGAACCGGGCGTAAGTGTAGAGGGTAAAATGTCAATTTTATCTTTTTCGTATTCAATAACTACATCTACTCCGCTGATACTCTTATCAGAGTTAAAAGAAATATTTACCGTATCAGGGGCTATAAATCTCATTGTCAGCGTAGAAGATGAAAAGCCAGCACGACTTTGGGTAGAAGTTAAATTTTTTTTCTCTCCCAATTTCACAGCAGAGATAAGAATTGTCAAGACAAATATTCCTAGACCTAAATATAAAGGGAACTTTACAAGTTTACCCATAGGATGGATTTATTATCGGCAATAGAAAAATTTCTGTCAAGATTGATTATTTTTTGACCTCTCCTTTGTAGCATCAATCTTTTGCTCTCTTACCATTTCCATCTTCTTTTCTTCTTTCTGTTTGACAGAAGGAACCTCAAGCAAGGTTTCTTCTTCTTTCATCTGGCTTTTAACCTCTTCTTTAGCTTTTTCAACAGCTTCAATTTCTGTCTTTGTTTGCTTGGCTGCCTCAAGTTTGGCTTTTACGTAAGTTAAAATCTCTGCGTCAGTAAATCCTCCCAACAGCATAAAGGGAAGAATTGAAGAAACTTTTTCAAAACCTTCACGACGCTTTGCTGGATCTGTACTCTCTAAAAGATGTGAAATATTGGTAAGTTTATGCTCTTCAGAAAGAAGCCATTCTTTTCTGTTTTTAATACCAAAAGATAAAGGTACTGGAGCTTCATGGTAATGCTTAAGCCACATTTTCTTTACCTCTTCATAGTCATCAACAGACACTTGAGTTATCACTTCTTTGCCGCCGATGGAAACAGATTTTGCCGGTTTTACAACTCCCGGTTTAGGAATGGCCGCGGGAGCAGCAATTGTTCTTGCTGCGATAACAACCTCCCTTACCTGATTTTCGGAAGTAGAGGTAGATTTGGCTGTTTCAGAAACTATCTTATCATTGGAAATATCCAAAGTCGGCATCTTCTGAAGAATTTCCCTCACTTTATCTTCAGAAACCTGGGTTTTCTCTGTAATTTCTTTAATTTTCTCCGGTTGGGAAAGAATTGTTGTGGCAGAAACTAAAGGAGTCTGACCAAGATTGATAGCCATCTGGGAGGCGGCAACTATTTCTTGTACTGTTTTTTCTGGAGTGCCGGTTTTTTCTGCCGTCTCTTTGATAGTCGTCATGTTCACAATGTTCATAGTACAAATAGTCTGAAGCACTTTCTTTACCTGTTCATCTGAAATATTTACCTGTGTGGCGATATTTCTAACTAAATTAGTCTGCTTGAGAATTTCAGCGAGTTGTTTGGTAGACATAACCACAGGCATGGCAGAAACAGAAGTTGGAACAGAAACTACCGGAGCTGTTACTGTTGGTCTTTCTGCACTGATTATCTCTACCTGTTTTGCAAGAATATCATTTCTACCTGAAGAAGCCGCGAGAATCGTGGAGGCTATCTTATCTCCGGAAGAAGCGCGTGATTGTAATTCATTTTTAATTCTGGTATAGAATTCTCTTTCTGCAGGAGAAACAAGGTTGGCTGCCGAAGCAATTTTCTCCAAATTTCTCTCTACTGTACTTCGATCTTTCTGATTTAACTCCATACGTGAGACGTCTGAAAGAGAAGAAATAGCCATTTCTATGGATCTTGCTAGTTCTACTGAACTGACGTTGGAAATTTCTCTGATGTTTTCAATTTTAGTCTTTTCTACTTCACTGACTTTTTCTTCGATTTTTTGCCTAAAAGGAAGCTCTACAGCCATTCCAACGGTTGAAGCTGGAGAAGGAGCGCTGGGAGCAGGTGGCGGAGGAATTGGATATTGCCGCATCCGATCAAATATAGAAGCCAAAGTAGCATTGCCTTTAGCCATAATATCACAGCAATAATCACGAAAAATTCTAAGCAGTAGCCACGGCAAAAGCATAGTTGCCCAAATCATTACCAGTGAAATTATATATTCAGCGAAGGTATCCACATAGTTGGCGGAATTAGTGGGTGAAAGAAGTTGCGCTGGGCCACCATAAAGTATATTTATGGCTGTCCTATAAATCTGTCCGTCTGGCCTGTCAACTCTTGAAAAATCAAAAGGATAAGGTATACCTGCCACCCAAATTCTAGTAAGAGCAGAAAGAAACATTGCCATTAAGGGGCCGTAAAAAAGCCACTGGAAAAAAACGCCGATCCAGATCCAGCCAATATTCCTTATGAAAACAAAAGGCATAAGAAGGGCTAAAAAGGGCGATATCACCAAAAGAAGCCATAGAATGATTGTCCTAAGGATTATAATAATGCCCATGACGTAATAAGTAAACGAAGTAAGATTAATCATAAAAAGAGCTGTCATTGCTGACTCGCGATTATAGGGATTATTGTCTATGTAACCGATAAAAGAAGTGTAGTTAGCTTCTATATTGCCCGAACCGGAAAAAACCACGTTAAAAAGATCCTTCCCGCCGACATTATGGATAAAAAACTGCATCACTATTTCACTACCTTGTATAAGTCCTAAAACGATAACATATGAAAAAGTGATATAAAGAAGAATAGCGGCAATTTTAATAAGCACTGACGCTGGATTATTAATTCCTGATAAAGGCGAGCTTATACCGGAGAAAACAGGGCCCAAAGGACCTTGCCTCTGTGAGAGTATCAGCCCCATACCAAAAGCAACAATAACTAAGATTACAAAAACGTAGACTATATTTCTTGAAAAAGCCCAGATTTCAGCCAAAATAGGCGCTGTATGAACTGGCGGCTTATTAAACACCCACCAGAGAAATTGCCGAGCCCTGTCTGAACTTTTTCCTACATTAGTTACTTCCTGACTAAATTCCCAGTTCACTGTGGAAGGAGGCGGAGCCTGAGCAGGTGGAGTCGGCACGTTAGTCGGCGTTACGGTGGGAGTAGCCGTGGGTGCAGCCGCTGCGGATAAACTTTTAGGCAATGCCAATTGATAAAAAAAGACAATTAAGAAAATCCCGGCAAATAAAAGGATTTTCCGGGCAGGAAAAAAATTCATGTCAGTTATAAGATTAACTGATTCACTCTTCGGCTGTCAATAATTTAATTATTAAATATCTAAGTGCTCAATAATACGATAAAGGACTATTCCAGCGGTCACCATTACGTTAAGAGATTTATTGATGCCGTACATCGGCAATTCCACAATCGCGTCTGCGGTATTTAACACTTCTTTTGAAACGCCATACGTTTCATTACCAACCACAAGAGCTAAGGGGAATTCTGGTCTAAATTTTGCCAAAGGAATACTTTTTTCGTGTTGTTCCACCGCTATAATTTTGACTTTTGCCCCTGCCAAATCCTGTTGGAGGGCAGATTCAATTTTTAATTTGTTAATCGCATCCAAAGCGGTAGTTGAATATTCCCAGTTAACCCATTTCCATGTGCTCACCGAGGCTTTTTTAATTTTGGGATTTGGCGGAGTTTCCGTCTCTCCACAAAGAAAAACTTTCTCTGCCGCAACAGCATCAGCCAATCTGAAAATTGCCCCTACATTATATGTATCAAGCACATTATCAAGAATAAGAAAAATAGGATGTCTTTTAAGATTTTTTACGAGTAAAGGATCAGGCTCTTGCAAACGGAGCTGTCTGGCGTTCAAACGCATCATAGGTATTTTTTCAATTGTACGGAAAACCATCCTATCAAAAGTCCGAGAAAAAATCCAGCGACCACATCCAAGGGGTAATGGCTACCAAGATAAATCCGGGAAAAGCTTATAAGAAAAGCTAAAAGATAAAAAAGCGGACGGTATTTCCGGTGGCCAGCCGAAAGAATATAAGCGCAAACAAAAGCAAGAGTTGCATGCCCTGAAGGAAAAGAGAAAGAATGAGAATTCCTATCAAGGACTATTGCCGGCACGCTAAACTCTGGCCTAAGCCTCTCGATAAGATTTTTCAGAATTACTTCTACCATAATGACTGAAAGCAATATTCCTATGCTAAGAGCCAATAATTCCCGTTTATCTTTAATTTCCTCCCATATCGCTAAAAATATCCCTAGCGCTATCCAAATCAACCCGAAACTGCCAATGCCGGAAAAAAAGGAAAAAAAACCATCAAGAAATGGCGTATGCGGCAGGTTGTTAATGGTAGAAAATAGCAGATGATCGATACTTATCAGAAATTCCATTTTAATAAATTATATCTGCGGCGGCAGTAAACTTTCAATTACGTCGGCTTTACGGTTATTGTAGGACTTGGGGTAGCTTTAAGCGTTGGGCTTAAGCTTGCTTTTGGCGTTTCTTTAGCGGCGGGAGTAAAACTTGGCGACTTTTTAACGCTTTTAGGAGTAGCTGAAGGGGTAGAAGTGGGAGTAGCGGGAAGCGGACTGGGTGTATAAAAAATCACTTCAAATGACGGCTTGGGCGGAATAGGAGAAACGATTTTTTTATTCCCTCTCATCAAAAAAATAACGGAAACAATAATCACTATAATAATTAAGACTATCAAAATTAAGGGAAAAAGATTTCTTTTTTCGCCTTTATCAGGTAAATATACCTCGTCCATATCTAAATTGGATTATATAACCTAAGCTTGTCAAATTGCAATTTATTTTTTGCAAAAACTTAAGGTATATCGCCTACCCGCATATTCGGGATTGGCAAAAGCCACCGTGCCAATATCAACATTGAATTTACAGGCTTCCGCCTTTTCTACACCTAAGACCTTTACAAAATCTTCACTGGCTTGGCTTATTAAAGACAGAAAAGGTTTTCCTAAAATAGTAATGATGAATTTATGATATTTCGGCTGATAAACAAACTCATAATTTTCATTGGCGGCAAATTTTACATCTTTTTCATCATTTATCAAAATAGGCTTCTCATAAATATCATTTACTAAAACACTGTCAATTTTTATCCTACCTTTGGGAATATACAAAGTGGGAGTCGGAGTCTTATCTTCTTTTGGAGTTTGCCAAGAAGTAGGATAAATAATCTTTGTCGGACTAACGGAAATCATTTTTTTACCATCTTCTTTCTTTCCGCCGGAAAAAAGAAAAAGCACGGCAACCAGAGACAAAATCACTATCGCTACGAATAAAATCAAGATTTGTCTGTTTTTATCCATATTTCTTATGGTATGCGACATCCTGCGGCAGTAGACCAATTACCGCTCCAGTTGGTACCGTCGCCGGATAACTCTTTGGCCTTTTTTATATTTTCATCGGCTTTCAAATATTTATCTTTGCAAATTTTAAATTTATCCTCATCAATTATCCGGCATGATCTATCTGGCATTCCATCTTTATCTTTGTCTTTATTCCAATTATCCTCTATACCTTCAGGACAATGGGCAAGCAGATTTATCTGAAAAAGACCTATGCTATAATCGCGCGATTTTCCTTCCAAACAGCCGTCGTTAATAATTAAAGGGTTGCTGTTTGATTCTGCGGCGCAAATTTGACTGGCTAATCTTGCTTTCTCTTCGCTGCCAAAATACTCCGGTTTTTTAAGGTTCTCGACAGAACAATCGCCTACTCCCAAAGGACAAATCCCTACGCTTCCTCCCGTTGGCGTAACGTTTCCCGGCGATGGCAAAATCACAGACGGAGAAACCGAAGGAGAAACTATAGACGGCGTCTCGCTGAAAGAAGGATAACCGGTTACTGCACAATTCCCCACTCCATAGGGCAAATTAGCACACTGTAAAGCTGGCAAAGCTGCTGCCATTTCTTGACCTTTCGACCCGAAAATTCCCAGCACCCGAGCGTCTTTTTCTCCGGCTAGATCATTTGACGAAGGTGAGTACTCTTTTGCCGTCAAAATGTTTTCCGCCGCTTCCTTTGGCAAACCCTGACGAAGAAAGTTATCTGCTTCTTTATTACCCTTATTAAAAATTCCCCCAATGGTATTTGCCCAAAGAAGATCAAAAAAACTCAAATTAGCCGTTACCGATATATTACCATCATTAAACCTGTTAGCCCTTGCCAATTGATAATCTTTGGCTATATCAACAGCGCTTTTTGCGTTAGACTCCTGACAAATATTATTATTGTTTTCTCCTCCACGGAATATTCCATAAGGCAACTTTGATTGATTTATGCGCTTTAGACTTTCCGGAATATCCTGAATAAACAAACCGTTAATGAATGCGCCTATATTATCCGGCACGCCGGCTACCTTTTTCCAAAAATCCTCACTACAGGTGGGAATCGGAGTAACTGTAGGACTCTGGGCAAAGGAATAGAAAGGTAAAAAAAACAAGAACAAAAAAAGGCAAACAATAAAATATGGCAGTCGCAACCTCATTAAAAACAGTATATAACGACAAGGTCCAAAGCTCAAATATCAAGCCAAATTTTAAGTTCTAAGCTTAAAACTAAAATTTAACTGAAAATTAGCATCTGCCTTTTGCATTTGTTACCTTATCTCGTCTTTCTTCCAAGCGGCAAAATCACATTTTGGATAATTACTGCATCCGTAAAATTGCTTGCCTCTTTTTGTCTTCCGAAGAATTACCTCTCCTCCGCAACGTGGACATGGAATACCTATTGTCTCGACGATATTTTTCGTGTATTTGCATTTGGGAAAATTTGGACAGGCAAGAAATTTGCCGTATTTTGATAATTTGACTATTAAATTTGCTCCGCAGTTGGGACATTTTTCATCTGTTTTCCCAAGATCAATCTTTACTTTTTCTGCTTCACGCGAAACATGATCTAGTTTATTATGAAAAGGCTTATAAAAATCATTCATCACCTTCTGCCAAGAAAAAGCACCATTGGCTATTTCATCTAGTTCATCCTCCATCTTAGCGGTAAAAAGGATATCAAAAATTTCCGGGAAATATTTAACAAGAAAATCAACAACCGTAAAACCCAAGGTGGTCGGTTGAAATTTCCTCTCTACTTTTTCTACATATTTTCTATCTTGGATTGTTGAAATAATTGGAGCATAGGTTGATGGCCGACCGATGCCTTTTTCCTCAAGAGTTTTAATAAGTGAAGCTTCTGTGTATCTTGCTGGCGGCTCAGTAAATTTCTGCTGTGGCAAAAGCTGCAGTAAAGTCAAAATTTCACCGGTACAAAGCGGCGGAAGACTGTTCGTTTCGTTAATCTGATCAGATTTTTTATCATCCGCATCTCCATATAAAGTCATCCAACCGTCGAATTTCATCGTTTCGCCAGAAGCCTTTAAAACACAAGGAGCCGCTGAAGCTGAAACTACATTATTGTTTTCCGCCTTGATCGTAACAACAGTCTGGTCAAAAATAGCTTCATTCATCTGCGAAGCGACAAACCTTTTCCAGATAAGACTATAAAGAAGTTCTGCGTCCCGACCTAAACTTTCATTAAATTTTTTTAATGAAAATTCTTGCTGGAAATTTGCCTTTAATCTCTTCAGATCATAATTTCCTAATATTTTTATGTTTGTCGGCCTGATAGCTTCATGCGCTTCTTGCGCCACTTTAGATTTAGTTTTGTAGATTTTGGGAGAAGAAGGAAGATAACTGTCTCCATATAAAGTTTTAATGTAGTCTCTTGCCATTTTAATAGCGTCATAAGAAAGATTCGTCGAGTCAGTACGATGATAGGTAATCAAACCCTCCTCGTATAATCCTTGTGCCGCGCGCATTGTCTTTTTGGCGCTCCAGCCAAACTTATTGGCGGCAACCTGCTGCATAGTCGAAGTGATAAAAGGAGGAGGCGGATAACGTTTACCTTCTTTTGTTTCAACATTCTCAACTTTATAGGAAGATGTTTGAAGATAATCAATGATTTTATCGGCCTCGTCTTTGTTTTTAATCTCTACTTTTTTATCTCCAATTTGAACTAGTCTAGCAATAAAATCGTTTTTTCTTTCTGTTTTTTCTTTTTTCTGCAGCTTCGCATCTATTATCCAGTATTCTTGCGGCTTAAATGCCTGTATTTCCCTTTCTCGTTCAACAATAAGCCTAACCGCTACTGTTTGCACGCGTCCTGCCGAAAGCCAACGCATCGAAAGTTTATTCCATAAAAGCGGAGAAAGCTTATAACCAACTAGCCTGTCTAAAACTCTTCTTGCTTGTTGAGCGTCAACAAGTTTAAGGTCTATATCTCTGGGATTTTGCAAAGCATTTTTAATTGCTGACTCTGTAATTTCATGAAAAACAATTCTTTTTGTTTTTGAATTTGATCCTATAACGCTTTTCACGTGATAGGCGATTGCTTCTCCCTCTCGGTCTGGATCGGTTGCCAAAATTATAGAAGAAGCGTTTGCGGCTGTCTTTTTTAATTCCGATACCTTTTTCTTTCTGTCAGAAATTATCTGGTATTCTGGTATGAATTCGTATTCTTCCTGTTGATTTTTAACTCTAATTTCTATTCCTAATTTATTTTCCGGCAAATCCCTCACATGACCCATCGTCGCCTCAATCTGATAACCCTTCCCTAAAAAACGAGAAAGGGTCCGCGCTTTGGTCGGCGATTCAACAATGATTAAATTATTAATCATATTCTTATTTATAGATCACAAAATATTTTATCTTTTCTGTCAAGTGGAAAATTAAAAAATAAACAAAATTTTCTAAAAAAATCGACAGATTATATTTTTATTTTAGATTTTTATAACAATCTATCTATTGATATAACCAAAATTAATATCTTGACAAAATTTTTAATTTATTTATTCTTATCTTTAAGATTAAAAATTATTTTATGGAAAAATTATTATTCAAATTTGGAGCACCGCAATATCCTGCAAAACATGCCTGCCAAAAATTATTTTGCTGAAAATTTTCTAACTAAAACTCTTCTTCCTTTTCCTTATCCGGTACAACTCCTAAAAATTGCACCTTGGGATAAATTTATCGAACAAAATGGATACCTTGATCTTTCCCGGAAATTAAATTTAAAAGTATACACTGATTTTTCATCGATAAAAAATCTTTGGGAGGAATTTTCTCCTTGCGATTCTGTCTTTGACCTTTGGGAAGTAAGGCAAGCTTTTTGGGAAGGTTATAAATTTGACCCGTACTTTATCTCTTTGGTCAGAGGAAAAGGAACGAGAGAAGAAAATATTGCCCTTTTGCCTTTATGGTTTAACAGCGATCCTCCAAATGCTGGTGGCGGCGATGACGCTTTGGCTTCCGACGGGCAAAAATACGTCTGGTACGGCAGTAATTGGCCAGAAGACAATGTTTTTTTCAGCAAAAACGACGAACTTATCCCCCTTCTTCTTGTTATCGCTCCTAAGCCTCTTGAACTTGCTTGTATCCGTCCTAAAAAAGAATATTCATTCCTTAAGGAATTTCCGGGAGTAAGCAATGAAGAAGAACAGAAATATTTTTTGGACATCTCTCACACTGACACGCTGGAAAATTATCTTAAAAAACTAAAAAAGAAAAAGCGTTATAACCTTAAAAGAGACAGGAAAAAAATCCTCAAGCTTAAACCGCAAACCGTTATCAACGAAAAATCTCATATAGAAGAACTTTTTCGCCTAAGCATCAAAAGATTTCGTGAACAGTTTCCTGATGAACCTCTGGAACATAGCGCTTTTGAAGATAACCGACGAAAAAATGTTTTCAGAACTCTTATAAATAACGCCGGAAGATACCAATTCCGTTTAATTTCAACAATAATAAAAGGCTGTGTTGAAGCGGTTGAGTTTGGACTAGTTTATAAGAAAACTTATTATGCCCTCAATGCCGGAGCTAATATTTCTAAATATTCAGGAATAGGAGTTTACTCAAATCTTCTAGTGGTTGAAGATGCTATAAATTTAGGTTGTGAAAAAATAGATTTCCTAGAAGGCGATAATAACTGGAAAGAGTCATGGCATCTAGACCACTTTTATCAATACCAGTACAAAAAGTTATAGATTAGACAATAAAAATCTTGCTAATATTAAAAGGTCAGATTTAGCCTTTTCTCCATCCATTATTGTTCCAATAAGTTCTCTCAGACTCATCCAGCTTGCCCCTGAAAAATCACTAGTGTTATAAGACGGCCACTGGTCGCTTCTTAATAAATAAACTCCGATAAATGAGGAAACGCCTTCTTTACCCGGTGATAATTTACCAATTCGTATAAGATTTGTATTTTCCGGATCCATATGTAATTCTTCTTGCATTTCACGTTTGGCAGCATCATCATAATCTTCACCGCTTTTTACGTATCCGGCAAAACTCATATCCAAACATTGCGGGAAAAGTCTTTTACTGGGAGATCTGCGGGGTATCCACACCTGATTTTTGCTGTTTATTATAAAACCGGCAACAGATCTAACTTTTCTAAAGTTTTCACAATCTATTTCCGATCTTAAAACTTTACCAACTACCGTATCGCTATCATCCACCACGTCAAGAAATTCTTCTTCTAATTTTTCTGAATTTAATCTCTCAACCATATTAAACTTAATTATACCTGCAAAAGGCAAGTTTTTGCTGTTTTTAAAAGAATATAAACTGTCAATTTACTTGATTTAGGAAAAAAAATTATATATCATTACTGTTTTCAATAGTCTAATATGAAAGAGTTTGAGTTAATCTCAACAAATCCTATTGGAGAACCGCGCGAAACAAATGGAAGAGTGGCGCGTCCTTTAAGGATATTCGAGGTTGCTTTAACCACTAAATTTAGTCATGAGTTTTATCCTTTGCAATTATTCGTCTTAGCAGGAGCCTTAGAAAGATCTCAGCCGAAACTTCATGAAATGACGCTTGTGCGCGCGGGAAAAGCAGAAAATATAATTGACTATGTAAAAAATAATAATCCTGATATTCTTGCTATTTCTGCTCCTCAAGGAACTCTTGAAACTCTTGACGCTGTCCTTGGTGCTCTAGCTCAATTTGAAGCGGAAAAATTGCCAAAAATAATTTTAGGCCACAGTCTGCCCTCTTTTTTGCCTGAAAGATTTCTTAAAAAACATCAAGGTTTGCCTATCACAATCGTAACCGGCTGGGGAGAAGACGCCTTTGCAAAAGAGGTAATGGCTGCCTCTTACGGCGACAATTTCTCTTCTCCAAAAATTCTTTTTGGCACCTACCCAGAAAGTTATCCCTATCAGGGAAATATTCCTCAAAAAGGTACGGTATTTTTTCATTACCCAAGAGTGGAAACATCAAAAGGATGTTTCTGGGGTGCATGCAGTTATTGCTTAAGAACAGGCGATGAAAAACCCGGAAAATGGAAACGGTTCGAACCGGAAGATGTATTAAAACAAATCTCTGAACTGATTAGATACGGATACACTGAATATTTTGAATTCGCCGATGAAGAACCGCTCGGAAATGACATTTATCCTTTCCAGACGGTCGTTGATGGGTTGATAGAGATAAAAAACGCTCACCCTGAATTGACTTTTGGTTTGAATATGCGCGCTGATCACGTTATTTCTCCGGATCAGCAAAAACAGAAACTATATGATGCATTTCTTGAAAGAGCAAAAAGAGCGGGTCTATCGGTAGTCTGGATGGGTGCGGAATCATATAGCCACTCACAACTTAAAAAGTATAATAAAGGTCCGGCAATCACTCCTTATACCAATCTTGAGGCTGCCAGAAAAATACATGACTTAGGAATCAATGTTCTACAAGGGTTTATTCCTTATCATCCCTTAGCGGATTGGGAAGAACTTACAGAAATGGCAAATTTCATGACCAACAATATGGATCTTCTTTCTGAAGTGCTAGCTTCGCCTTTTGGTTTTTTAAGAGTACAGTATCACACCCCATATGAAGAAGCAGTAAGAAGAACTGAAAAAGACAGCAGACGAAAGCTTCTCGGCGAACTTAACGAAAATATGCTTACTTATGATTGCAAATATTTAGACCCAAGCATCGGGCTACACGTCGCCTATATGAGACTTATCTATGATTGGATAAATCCCTTTATGAAAGAAATAAGCGTTGATGTGATTACAGATACTAATGGAGAGAATAAAACTAAATTGAAAGAACTACGCCGTGCCGGATTGGAACTGTTTTTGCAAAGCATCAAAAAGCTATATCCTCTAAGAGATAATCGGCAACAACTTAAAGAGACACAGCAAGAAATAATAGATCAATATAAAAGGAAAATAAACAACTTTGGCATTAATATAGGGAGTCTCGAAGATTTTATGCGCGAAAAAGAAAGAGATTACTTAGAAAAATACGTGGGATAAATAATCATCTCTCTAATCCATAAATTCCTCCGCCTATATTTTTCACTATCTTTTTCATTTCCAAAACGGTCAAAATACCTCCGAGATTTGCTGCTTCAATCCCGCTTTTTCTTATAATTTCATCAAAATGCAGATTTTCAGAATTTAATATATCTATTATCAAATTTTCTTCTTTAGATAATTTAATGTCTGTTATCTTATCGGTTTTTTTGAATTTTAACCTCTGATCATTACCTTCTATTTTTATTTCATCCAGTATATCCTCAATTTCTGTAACCAGTTTTGCTCCTTGTTTTAGAAGCATCATCGGACCTTTAGAAAAATGTGATGTGATCGGTCCGGGAACAGCAAAGACTTCCCTGCCTTGTTCGGCGGCGTATCTTGCGGTAATTAAAGCGCCGCTGTCGCTAGCTCCCTCCGTAACTAGAACGCCTAATGATAAGCCGCTGATTATTCTGTTTCTAGCTGGAAAAAGGCCACGGGAGGCTATCATTCCAGGCGGAAATTCAGAAATAACCGCTCCATACCTTTCCACAATTTTCCAGTAAAGTTGTCTGTTGCTTAAAGGATGAATGATATCCACTCCACAGCCTAAAACAGCAATCGTCCTGCCTCCATATTCAACGGCAGTTTCATGAGCTACTGTGTCCACTCCGTAAGCCATGCCGGAAACTATCGTCAATCCGGCGTTCACAAGTTCCGCTGTAAGTTTTTTTGTCACTTCCCTACCATAACTTGTAATTTTCCTAGTGCCGACAATACCGATTGAATTCTGAAGGTCCCAGTCCAAATTTCCCCGGACATAAATAACATAAGGCGCGTCGGGAATTTTAGAAAGAAGCAAAGGATAATTTTTGTCAATTAAAGTGATAATTTTTATATTTTTATCCTGTACTTCCTTAAAATATCCAGAAAGTGAAATTTTTCTTCTAAAGGCATTAAACTGAAAAACGAGCTTTTCTCCGAGTCCTATTTTTATAAGCTCCTTCTCTCCTGCTTCCCACGCTTTTTTCGCACTGCCGAAATAAGAAAGCAAGAGCTTAAAACGCAAAGGCCCGATTCCCGGAAAAGCAGAAAAACCCAACCAGTAGCTTCGCTCGTCATCCATGTTATCTATTCTGAATCAATTAGCGATATTAATCGATTAATAAATTCAGTAAAAATAGTATTTTACATAGTAAACCATTTTTCCAATATTTTTTTAGCTATCGGTGCAGCTACAGCACTTCCCTCTCCTCCCCCCTCCACCAACACCGTCACTGATACCTGCGGATGGACAAAAGGGGCAAAAACTGTAAACCACGCGTGAGTTTTACCGTTGGCGGAACCAAACTCTGCCGTACCGGTTTTACAGGCTACTGGTATACCTACTCTTTTTTTAGCAGAAAGGGTACTTTCAGGAGCATTCAAAAAATCTATTTCATCAACTTTCAAACTTTCACTTTCGACAGTAAAATCAGAAAAGATTGAAGCTGTCCCACCTTTTGCACACGCTTGTCTCATCCCTTCTTTCACTAAAGCAATATTTTCTTTTTTTATTCCAAGATCTTTACATACTAATTCTTTTTTATCCAATGCTTTAAGATGCGGCTGGCAAATTTTTCCGTTATTGGCAATAACATTTGTCCAGCTGTTTACCTGCAAAGGTGTTGCCAACAAATCTCCCTGTCCAATAGCTATATGATAGGTGTTGCCTAAGTACCAATCCTCGCCTTTGTTTTCTCTTTGCCACAAAGGATCAGGCATTAGTCCGACGGCTTCACCAGGTAAGTCTATCCCTGTAGGAATTCCCACCAAGCCTGCATTTTTTACCCATGTAGAAAGCTTTGTTATTCCTATTGCTTCGCCGAGTTTATAAAAGAAAATATCATTTGAACGTTTGATAGCACCGACTATATCCAAAATTCCTTCTTTTTTGCCATACTGGGAAAAATACCAGTTACCAAAAGAAAATTGACCAACAGTTAAAATTCCGGTATCTTCAAATCTTGTTTCTTTGGTAATCGCACCCGTTTCCAAAGCGGCAAGAGCAGAAATAATTTTGAAGGTTGAACCCGGCGGGTACTGCCCACTGACAGCTCGGTTAAATAATGGCTGTTTTTCATCGTTAAAAATACTAATCGTATTTTCTCCCCTTATAAGTTTGTTAGGATCAAAAGAGGGCGATGAATATAAAGCCAGCACCGATCCATCAAGAGGATTCTCAATAATAACAGCGCCTGTTTTGTTACCCAAGACTTCTTTGGCAAATTTCTGAAGTTCAAGATCTATCGTAAGATTTATTTTTTTTCCTGCTGATGAAGGCAGTCTTCCAAGTGTTCTGACTGTTTGTCCCAACGCATCAACCTCAATCAATTCTTTACCATCAATACCTCGTAAAATCTGGTCGTATTCCTTTTCTATTCCCGACTTGCCGATAATATCTCCGGGTTGATAATTGGAATTTCTTAATTCTTCCTCACCAATTTCTCCGACGTAACCAATGATATGAGCGAAAAGATCGCCAAAAACATAATCCCTTCCCACTTCTTCTTTAAGCGTTTCGGAAATTGAAGCGGGTTTTTCTTCAAAAAATCTCTTATTGTCTTTAGAAACAAAAATCGGTATGTTGCGAACCAAAGGCGTCTGATGACGATCGTAGATGATACCGCGGGGAGCGGTAATTTTGATTTCTTTAATCCGGTTGTCTGATGATAGCTTCTGATATCTCTCCCCTTCAATAGCAACAATCGTAAAAAAACGAGCGAAAATTGCTCCTAAACCAAAAACTAGAAGCAGGACAAAAAAAAGCATCCGGCCAAATGAAGAAGAATCTTCTTTCTTATCTAGATTTTTAAGGATACTTCTCTTTTTTTTTGCTTTTATAATTCCTTCTGGAAAAATGGCACCAAGCGTCTGGCTGAAACTTACCATATTGTTCTCTTAAACGAATAATTTCTTCTGTTCATTTTGAACAGGAATCAGATTCCTCAAAACAAAAAGAGTCAACGCCCCAGTTATTAACGCAATCACTATTTTAAAGATATCTATATGGCGGTAAATAACTATGCTATATAAAACGATGATAACGGTTAAAGCAAAAAACTGGTAATAAACCCATCCCTGATGAAATTTTTTTTTGAAACGTTCGGCGGACCAAATCAATCCTAGAAAAAAAATACTACTTATTCCCAACGTTCTGAAAGCAAAAATATCAAGAATCAATCCTGCTGAAAAAGCCCAATAAACCGCCTCTTTGGCAAAAATATCGGAAATAAGAATAATAATAAGAAGCGCGAAAGGAAAAGGTAAAAGAGTCGCCTCGATAATTATTGCCAAAAGAATCAAAAAGCCTATTGCTAATCTCATAATGAAGAAATTACAAATACCAATCTTTCCTTATGATAATCTACTGCCGGTAAAATCTGCGCCGTCTTATAAACGGAAATATCATCAGTTATAATATGAGTAATTTTCCCAATCAAGAGGTTTGGCGGAAAATCTCCCTCACCTGAAGTAATCACCAAATCATCAAGAAAAAGAGGTTCTTTCTGAAGAACCTTATCAAGAATAATTTTCCCTCCTGCCTGACCTACCACCATGCCCTTTGCACCGCGACTTGTTTTGGCGGGAATATTTATCTGTGTATCCCAAGGCAATATTACTGTGCTTCGATATCTTGAAGTTTTGATAATTTTCCCAATAAGTGTTGCTTCATCAACTACCGTCATTCCTGCCTTAATACCACTCTCATCTCCAAGAGAAATTTCCATTGTTTCTACAACTCCTGCAACAATGGCCGGAATAAACTGGTATGAGGAAGGCAAAGGAGCTCCAAGCTGTTTACGAAGCTTCTGATTTTCTTCATTTAAAGCTTCTAGGGAAATCTCCATTTCTGCAATTTTTTTTTGAAGTTTTTCCCGCTCTTCAAAAGCTTTTTTTATATTCTGATACTGCATAAGAATACTGCCAAAATTATTTATGCCAGACTTTAATGCAAAAACTTTCTCTTTTACCGACATGGTAAAAATTTCGGCCGGATTCTTAAACGAAGATAAAAAACCAAAATAGTCAAAAATAAAAATTATGATCGATAAAATAAAGAACCAATAAATAGTGTTATTTTTCACAATTTTAGCTTATAGTTTTTAATCGATAAAAGCAACGGGAAACTTTTCATTTTAAGCTTTAGAAGAAAAAGTGAGAAAAACCTAAATAAATAGAATTTCATTGAATTTTAAACATTACAAGGTGGAATAAGTTTGAAAAAAAACTTAAAATACGTAACTTTTATAATGCGTAATTTTAAATAAAAAAAAGTAAAAATATTTTTAACGATGAATTATCATATAATAAAGAAATATAATATGTTTAGAAAATTTAAATTTCTGCTGTTTTCTCCCTTTTTGTTTTTCTTCATCAATCCTGTTTTCGCCATCGATGATTTAACTACTCTTTGCCACGCAGGTAGATATGACTATTGCTCACAGGCCCCAAAATGCGGAGAATATCCCGAATGGAATGCTGCCTGGGAACAAAAATCCAGGGAGCTTTTTGACCCGACTATTTTTGAATATTGCCAAAAAATGGACTGTCAAGGATATGTACCTTTATGCTGTTATGAAATGGTCAGAACTAAGGATCCAAATAAATGCTCGGGTTACGATACTCTTTATTGTTTACCTTCACAATGCAATCAGGTGCCCAGAAGTTATGAGGAAAAAAATTGCGCCCACGGTACAATATATTATTGTCAAAAGGACTATCATATTGATGCGCATAATGTCCAACCAATCCCTCTTTCCCAAAGATTTCCAAATGATGTCCTTTTTTACCAGATAAACGCAAATTTTCAACAGGCTTCAAGCTGGGTACCCTCACGTTATCCTGATATTTGGAATTTATATCTTCAATGGAAAAATGGCGGCGGAAATTCTGTCACCCCAACGACAAATCAACCAATTTCCGCCACCAATACTCCTACTCCTTTACCTCTTCAACCGACTAATCCGACCAACAACCAACCTAACAACCCAAATTTTCAACCAACCGTTACGCCGACACCCCAAAAAAATCCTTATATTCCGCCCATGCAACCTCCAAAAGGCAACCCTCCCCCTGAAATTTTTAACCCTCCTGTCTATTATCCGCCGCCATCGTCAGCCGCCACTCCAACTCCATATAAATACTTTTTTATTTCGCCTTTTGAAAATATCCAGACTATAAAAAATAATTTGATTAATGGAGTAAAAAATCTATCGATGGGTATCTATAAAAAAATCGTCTACTTTACAGATAATTATTTACCTTAAACGGATTATCTTTATTATTTCAGCCCGCCAATAACTTTTACTTTTTCCAAGAGTTTTTTATCAGCCAACACTTTCGCACAACCCCGCACAACCGCAGATAATGGATCATCAGCTATCCAAACCGGCATTTTAACCGCTTCGGCTATCGCCTTGTTAATGCCGGAAAGAAGCGCTCCTCCACCGGCAAGGGTGATTCCCTGCTCTAAAACATCACCAACAAGCTCCGGGGGTATTTCTTCAACTGTCTCATCAATTGCTTCTATTATCTGATTTATGACAGGCGCCATTGCTTCTCTTATTTCCGAAGAAGTAAGCCTTACGGATTTAGGCAAACCGCTTTCAAGATCACGCCCGCGGACAACAGTGTGTTTTTCCTCTCTGCTATGATAAGCTCCGCCAATTGCAATTTTTGCCGCTTCGGCTGAAGCTTCGCCCAAAAGAAGAGAATGTTTAAGCCTAAGATAGGAAACAATCGCTTCGTCCATTTCGTCTCCAGCTATCCGCAAGGATTTATTAAGAACGATGCCGCCTAAGGAAATTACAGCAATTTCTGTGGTTCCTCCGCCTATATCGACAAGCATACTTCCCCTTGCTTCTTCAATAGGTAAATTAGCTCCAATTGCCGCCGCCATCGGCTCTTCGATAAGATAAGCTTCTCTTGCCCCTGCGGAAAGTGCAGCATCTTGCACTGCTTTACGTTCTACTTCCGTCACTCCCGAAGGTATACCAACAATCACTCTTGGCCGAGGAATCTTAGGAATAAAAGACCCGGGCTTTTCATGAACAAAGTTGATATAATGATGAAGCATTGCCTCTGTCGCGTCAAAATCAGCTATTACACCGTCTTTAAGCGGCCGAAACGCCTCAATTTGCATAGGGGTCTTACCGACCATTTTTTTTGCTTCACTCCCTACTGCCAATATTCTTTTAGTTTTTTTATGACGAGCTACCACAGAAGGTTCTCTGACGGCAATTCCTTTACCAAGCACGAAAACAAGAGTATTGGCGGTGCCTAAATCTATTGCCAAATCATGCGAAAAAAAACCAAAGAAAAAATTCAACATATTTTATGAAGGTATTGTACCAAAGAAAAAGTGATGATAAAACAAGAAACTTAATTCTTAATTCATCATTCTCTTGTAAACGATTTTACAGTAAAATAAATTCTATGATAAAAAGGATAAATAATTTCGGCCAGTTGGTCATAGAATATTCTTTTTTTCTTCTATTTTTTTTCACTCCTCTTATTATGACGCCCTTTAACTATGAGCTTTTTGAGTACAACAAAATGATGTTAACCTATGCTTTTACGGTATTAATTTTCGGCGCTTGGCTTATAAAAATGACTCTCAACGGCCAGATAAAAATCGCAAGGACGCCGCTTGATGCTCCTCTTTTGCTTTTTTTGTCAAGTCAAATTATTTCAACATATCTCTCAATTGATCCGCATGTCAGCATCTGGGGTTATTATAGCCGTTCCAATGGCGGACTTTTATCTACTTTTGCCTATATCATTCTTTATTATGCTTTTGCCACCAATTTTCCCTTTGAAAAAATCGGTAAACTTCTAAAGTTTGCATTTGCGGGAGGAATCATTGTTTCTGTCTGGGGAATTATGGAACATTTTGGAGCAAGTCCAAGCTGTCTTATTTTTACGGGAAAATTTAATGTCGACTGCTGGGTGCAAGATGTGCAAAACCGCGTCTTTGCTACACTCGGCCAACCCAATTGGATGGCGGCATATTTAGCTGTTTTAATAATAATTTTTTTAAGTTTAATTGTTAATTATATTCCCAACTTATATTCCAATTCTAAAGATAAAACTCAAATATCAAAATTCAAATATCAAAAGCCTGATGTGAAAGCTGAAAATAATAACTCTTTTTTAATTTTCATGCTATATTGCTTCATCGCTTTATTTTTCTTGGCTCTTCTTTTTACCAAATCGCGTTCAGGATTTATTGGTTTTTTTGCAAGTAATCTGCTCTTTTGGCTGATTTTATTTCTTAAATTTAAGAAAAAAATTCTCCGTTCCTTCGTGATAATCAATTCCTGCTTTTTGATTCTTGTTTTTGTCTTTGATTCTCCCTTTAATCAAATCAATCGATTCACTCTTGCGCAAATATTAAAAGGCAATCATCCTGTCTCTTCAGAAAATACTGTCCCCACCGGCACATCGCTTATCGAAGTGGGCATCACAGAATCTGGAAAAATTCGCGAGATCGTCTGGAAGGGCGCAATTGAGATCATTCGCCACTATCCGTTATTTGGTTCAGGAGTGGAAACTTTTGCTTTTTCTTACTACAAATTCAGACCGGTTGAGCATAATATGACTTCTGAATGGGATTTTCTCTACAACAAAGCCCATAATGAATATCTCAATTATGCAGCAACAACAGGCATTTTGGGATTAGTAAGTTATTTGCTTTTTATTGGAATGTTTATTTTTTGGAATCTCAAAAAATTAAATTCTGAAAAAATCCTATTATTAGGGCTTTTCACGGGATGGTTTTCCATCCTTATTACTAATTTCTTCGGCTTCTCTGTCGTTATTGTCCAACTGTTTTTTTTCCTCATTCCGGCAATTTCCTTTGTCACCGCTCAAAATATTACTTTCACTATACATTATCTAACTAAACAATCAGATAATTCTCAACCCAACAATATACAGAAAGCAGTCATTGCTGTTTTGTTATTTGGAATTTGTTATTTTTTATTTGGAATCATGAAGCTTTGGTATGCCGATACTATTTTTGCCCGCGGCTATCATCTTGCCAGAAGTGAGAATCTTACTTCTGCTTATTCTAACATCAGGCAGGCGATTGAATTAAACGATAACGAACCTTTTTATTACGACGAACTCGCCTATCCTGCGGCCCAACTAGCTGTGGCTCTTTTTCAGGAAAAAGAAACTACCGCTGCTGCCCAATTAGCCGAAGGCGCAATCGGAGCAAGCAATTTGGCTATTGCCATTTCTCCAAAAAACGTAAATTTTTTCAAAACACGCACCAGAGTGTTTTACGCATTGTCAGAAATTGACAAAAAATATCAAGAAGAAGCTATAAAAGCTTTGCTTACCGCCAAAGAACTCTCGCCGACAGATCCGAAAATAAGGTATAATCTGGCCGTCTTTGCTGAAAAAGAAGGAAAGACAGATGAGGCAGTCAGCGAGCTTATTAAAACAACAGAACTTAAGCCTGATTATCGCGAAGCCTATATCATGCTTGCTTATCTTTATCAAAAAAAAGGAGATATTAAAAAAGCCAAAGAATCTTTGGAATTCATTTTAACAAAACTTAATCCAAACGATGCAGAGGCTAAAAAAGCACTTGAAGAGTTAAATTAAATAGATTACGGAGGCTTGACTGCAAACTAATGATAGTTAGAATACCTAATCCAATTTTAACGAATCCGGCAAAAACAGTAACAAAAATCGACAAAAAGATTTTGGCTGTTATTGAACGCATGAAAAAAGCGCTTACTGAAGCTAACAATCCCAAGGGCGTAGGATTGGCTGCGCCGCAAATTGGAGAGCCTTATCGCATCTTCATCACGAAGCCTACTGCAAATTCTGCAATTGAGGTGTTTATCAACCCCGAGATAATCTGGAAATCAGAGGAGCTTTCTGAAATAATCCGTGAAAATGATAATAAATCAAACCTTAAAAAGGAAAGGAAACTCGAAGGTTGCCTTTCAATTCCTAATATCTGGGGCTATCTTAAAAGACACAACAGGGTAAGGATCAAATTTATGGATATAAAAGGAGAAATTGTTAAGAAGGAATACGCAGGTTTTATGGCAACAATTATCCAGCATGAAATCGATCATCTAAACGGCATCCTTTTTACCCAACGGGTGCTTGAACAACAACAAAAACTTTATGAAATAGAAGACGACGGCAAAGGTGGAGAAAAATTAGTTGAGATTACAATATAAAATAAATTCTTAAACAGAAAGTTCTCTATCTGCCTCGATTATAAATTCTTTATTTTGCCTCTGAAAAGCTTGGTATCTTTCTGACAGTTGTGGATTGGACAATGCAAATATTTTAACTACAGCCAACGCTGCTGCTTCTGGATGAATTACGGTAACTGATGCAATCTTTGTATCCTTCTGTTCCTCCATTTCTAGGGGCAACATAAATTTTACCAACCATCTGCGATTGACGAAGCATCCAAACCAAAGCATCTTCTCTTGCGCCACTTCCACAAACTAAAACATTTGTTGGTATAAATTTCTCCGTCATAGCTTATCCTCTGGGATAAAGAACCATACCAATTTCTTTTGCTCTTTTTAGTAACGACTCCTCTTCCGGTTTTACGTAATTAACGGTTAAATTCTTAAGATTTTCACCCAAAGCAATACGTCTAAGCAACTGAATTTGCACTTCATGTTCTAAAGGCAATGCTCTTTTTTGAAGATCATCTACCGTATCTGTTGGCAGGATCGAAACAACGGCATGTTGCACTACATTTCCTTGGTCATATTCTTTACTAACTCTTTGGGCTATAACCATTGTGTATGGATCTCTCCTTTGAGAGAGACGATTAAAAATTATCACGGCGGCGTGAACGCGCCTTCCATACATTCCCTGACCTCCGAATTCAGGTACGGGCCCTGGATGTTGGTTAAAAATATTTTCCCTAAATTTATAAATTACATTTTCTGGGGTAAGCGGCAACCATCCATTTTGGGTAATAACATCGGGACGATACCTAGAAAGCCTTCTTAAAATTTCTCTGCCGAATTCTTCTTGACCAGCGGCCCCTTTACGAAATTCATTTCTTGCAATTATTTCAACGGGAATATGAAGTTTCCTTGCTTTTTCTATCCCTCCTGCAGCATCTTTGCTCGAAATTACTACAACAGGTTTTACTAATCCTCTAAGCTCACCATACAAGCATGCTTGACCTATCGCTTCCATGGTAGTTCCTCCTCCAGAAATAAACATTGCCAACCTCACCTCGTTTTCAATCATAAGTTTTAAGATTTCTCAAAAATATCTTTATTGGCCTCAAAAATGGTAACTGGATAATTACCGGTTGTGCATCCGAGACAAAGTCCCAAATGTTCTCTTATCGCCTCGTCAACTCCAGTTTGAAATTCACCAGGTGTCATAAACTCAAGAGTATCTACATTCAAAGCTAAAAGGGGCCCTGACTGCCTCTACCATCTAAAAATCTAAGCTTGACATAAAAATAACCTATAAACTAAGAATTATCTGATAAGCCTAAACTAGTAGATTATTACGCCCGTGTCAATCCGATAATACCGTATCAAAACACTACCACACCGTATATCACCCTGGTGATATAATGATTTTTATCAATATGAATATTATCTTTTTCGGCTCATCGAGCTATTGCCTGCCGGTTGTTGAGTCACTAAGAAAAAATTTTAATTTAAAAGCGATAATTACCAAACCCGGCCCGATTGCGTCCTTTGCCAAAAAACACCAAATCGCCTGTTTAACCCCGATTGATAAAGGAGAATTATCCGCTCTTTCAGGCAAAATATCAAAATTAAAACCAGATATTGCTATCGTCGCTGACTATGGACTAATAATCCCAAGGGAAATATTTAATCTCCCCAAATATAAAACTCTCAACATTCACTTTTCCAGATTGCCATTTCTTCGCGGTGCTTCTCCGGTACAATATACGATCCTTACAGATCAAACTCCTTGGGTAAGCGTCATTAAAATGGATGAAGGCTTAGATGCCGGAGATATTGTATGGCAGAAAGAGTATAAAAAAATAACTAAGCCGCCATCAACTAATCCCACTTTTGACCAACTGGCCAATGAGACAGCAGAGAGTCTATATATAAAATTATTTCAAGATATAGCCTATGAGATTGCAGCAATAGTAAATGACTATATAAACGGAAAATTAATTCCCAAAAAGCAAGACCAGTCAAAAGCTACTTTCAGCAAGGCGCTTACCCGCGATGACGGCTTTATTCCTTTTGAATTAATTATTGATGCCACAAAAGGGGAAACCAAAAAAATTTCTGATTATCAAGATAAATTTATCACTAATACACTTTTTAAATTATTGCCAAATTGCAACATTATAATATCTGTTAACCGCGCCATTCGTGCTTTCTCTCCCTGGCCAGGAGTCTGGACAAAAATAAATCTAAGACGCTTTCAGAACAAACAGAACTGCCTCTCTCTCCTAAATGAGTCAGAAAAAAAGACTGAAAAAAGACTTAAGATTTTAAAATCACATATAGATGGTGATCGATTAATCCTTGATCTTGTCCAGCTTGAGGGAAAAAAACCGGTCAGCTGGAAACAATTTCAAGAAGGATACCCTAATTATGCGTCTATTTAAGTTATCACTGCCAATAATTTTAATCTTATTATTGACAACAGGCCTCCTGTACGAATCCCTTGCTGATGCTCCCACTTATGATGAGCCGGCAAATATGGCCGCCGCTTATGACTATTTATACAGAAGGGACTACCGCCTTTATCCGGATAATCCCCCTTTGGTAAAAATCATCGCCGGCTTTTTTCTCTACCCAATCCGAAGGAATATAAAATTTCCAAATCAAATTCCCGAATACAATAATCCGGCTGAATTTAATCTTTACGCAGTTGGCAGCAAATTTCTCTACAAAACAGGCAACGACGCAAATAAAATTATCTTTTTAACAAGATTGCCGAATATTTTGTTTACGCTTGGAATAGGCATCATCCTTTATTTTTTTGCCCAAAAATTATATGGGGAAAAAGCGGGCTTACTCGCTCTTATTTTTTATTCTCTTGATCCCAATATCCGCGGCCACGGACACATCCTGGCTTTCGACCTGCCGGTGGCTTTTTTTATCCTTCTTAGCTTTTTTCTGACTTTTTTATTCTGTAAAAATAAAAAGAGAAGACTTCTTTTAGGATTTTTACTAAGCCTCACCTTTGCCTTGGGATTTTTGACTAAATTTACCTTTGTTTTCTTTGCCTTTCCGTTCTTCGTCGGAATGTATCTTATAACCATAAGGCATAAAAATATCTTAAATTTAAAAACAACCTTAATACTTCAGATAACAATAGTTATATTTTCATTTTCCCTCCTTTGGATCTTTGGCTTGGCAAGCGGATATAATTATCAAAGCCTAAATTACAATGAAGTGCCAATTATTGCTTCCGCCAATAAAACGCTTTCAAATAATTTCATCTGGAACCTTTTTGGTAATTTACCCGTGCCTTACCATTATAAAATAGGTTTGAAAATCATGTACACCCATAACCTTGTCAGCCAACCTGCCTATCTACTGGGAGAAGTGCGCGCCAAAAACGACTGGTTTTTCTATTTCCCAGTCTCTTTTCTTTTGAAAACTCCCATCCCAACGCTCATGTTTATTTTATTAACCCTAATAATTATCATTAAAAAATCTTCTACCGCGTTAAAAACTTATGCTCCATTTTTATTTGGTATCTTTTATTTTCTTTCTCTAATGTTCTTTTCGCATATAAATAATGTCTATCGTTATCTTTTTCCATCACTGATTTTGTTTATCCTAGGAAGCTCACAGCTTGCTAAAGCGCCATTAAAAATAAAAAAAGTGGCAAAAGCGGGCGGCGCAAGCCAGATACCCTTCTTGATGCGACCGTTTAATCCGATGCCTCAAAATGGTAACGAAGCGACAGGACCCTTTAAAAACCAAGTCTTAAAACAGATTCTAATATTTCTAGCAATATTCTATCTTCTTTTCACCTCCCTCTTTTCTTTTCCTTATGATCTTTCCTATACCAATGAACTAACTGGCATTCCGCCTAAAGGCTACAAGTATCTGTCTGATTCAGAAATTGACTGGGGACAGGATCTAAAAAGACTAGCTTTTTGGCTAAAAAACAACAATCTTGACCATGAAACAATTACCCTAAGTTACCTGGGCACGGCAGATCCGGAATATTACGGAATAAAATATCAACCTTTAAGGTTTGAGGAGCTTGAAGAACTTAAGGGAATTGTCGCAATAAGCGCCGGCAACCTTGCTCTTGGCGACTGGATGGTCCGTTCAAATGAATATTACAAATTGGGCTTTATTAAAACCGCTCCGCTTGATATTCTAAGGAATAGAAAGCCGAATGCTACCATTGGAAAAAGCATATTTGTGTACAGATTTTAAGACTAAAAATCTCGATGAAAAAAATATCTCTTGGCAATATACTCATCTATTTCCCGATTCTATCTTTAATCGCAGTTTATCTTTTTCTTACTCCAAATTACTCGCTCACATGGGATTTTCCTTACCATTTTACGGCTGGCCTATACCGGCTGGGAGAAGCAAAGAATCCCATCTATAATACTTACGCTCCATACGGAATATTTGCCGAGATCGTGCCGATTGCTTTTTCAAGAGTATTCCCTGCCTCATGGTTTCCCAACTCATACCTTCTTTATGTCGTCCTTACAGGATCAATAGGCGTCATCTATTTTTTCCGTTTCCTAAAAGAAGCTTTTGGCAAAAAAATCGCCCTGCTTTCGACAGTAACTCTCCTTCTTATGCCTCGATTCGTAGGACACCTGCATACTAATATTAAAGACGTGCCAACCGCCGCTTTTTTCCTAATTACCGCCTATTATTTTTACCAGTACCTTCAAAAAGGCAAATTAAAATACGCTCTTTTTTCTATCTTTTTTGAGATTTTGGCCGTCAACACCAAATTCAACATTCTCCAGCTTTTTCCAGTCTTTATCTTGTGGATAATCTTCCATTACTACGCCTACGCAAAAAAAACTAAAAAGGGGAAAAAAATTATTTTTCAATCAATTGTCTTTCTGGCGTCTTTGATTGTTATACCTTTTTCCGTCTGGATCTTATATTGTTTTAGATGGTTAAATCAGCTTGCCTCAACCTACAAAGATATCTATGCCACTTTGCTTCTTATCAATCCCTTTTCCTATACTTATGCTTTCAAGCAATTTATCGTGACAACCCCGATCCCCATACTTTTATTTTTTCCTTTTGGTCTTTTTGTCTTGGGGAAAAAAATCATAAAAGATTATAATGAGGCTTCTTTCTTTTTTCTCTTGCTTTTTTTCTATACTCTTTTCAAGTACCCTATTTTGAGACTGCCGCTAATTGATGACATCCGATATTTTATCGAAATTTATTATCCGCTCTCTCTGGCATTTGTCTTGGGAGTGAATTTATTTTCTAAAAAATTCACTCCATACGTTTATACAATTGTATTTATATTTCTTATTTACACTCTTTTTATCCATCATCCTTATCAGATTAATTATTTTAACTTTCTTGCTCCGGCTGGAAAAGACGGGGATTTCTGGGCGGCTTCTTATAAAGAAACTTTTGCCTATGTAAACAGTACCGCGCCAAAGGGGGCAATAGTTTCTGCGCCGCTGGCGCGTGAATTAGCCGCCATGTATATAAGGCGAGACCTTGCCCAAGGCCTTAATTCGCGTCCGCCGGAAGAAAGCGATATTGTACTGCTTTTAAATCGCCCTTCAATTTACCGCCTTTGGAATGCGGAAAACTTTTACGCGAGCCATACTCCTTCAAAAATTATCTCTGATCCAGCCGGCAATCCTTTGCTTTTTATTTATTTCAACCATTAAAGTAAAACTTGATTTTTAGCTAGCTTTTCAAGAAGACATGATAGTTCTTTGAAAAAGTAGGTTTTCATCTCCGGAGCCTTTTCTTCAACCCGCCTGCTTATTTCGGCCACAGTAAATACCGGCACCAAAAATAACTTTCTGGCGTTTTCCCGTCCTTTTGCCTCAAGAAGATTATCAAGCCGGGCTATTATCTTTATCTTTAAGGTGTTAACAATCCAAGCCTCAATATCATTATCAAAATTTGGAATTAAATCCAGATTATTTAAGTCATTTTTCATAAATGCGGTCTAAAATAGCACAAAAATTATTTTTTTGCAAATACTATGGGATATTATAAGATTTGAGGCGGGCATTTTTTGTCGCTTCCAAAACCTGCATCAGCAACTCTGCTGAATCTCTACCTTTCTGATAAGTGGGTATAAGAGCCGAAGCAAAATCATCAAGAAACCTTAATTCTAAACTACTGACAATTTGTTGATATAATTCTCCATTTCTTATAGCTTTAATCAATTCAACCGGTGAATTTTGACAAAAATAGAGAAGGGCCTGATATGGAAGTTGTTTACAGTGAAAAAATAACTTCTTTGCTATCTCTATTGTATCCGTGGGCCAATTTAATTTTTCCCTAAGAAATGCTTGAAATATTTCCATAGCTAATCCTTCTGTAATACTCTCATCCACCTCTTGTCCTATTACTACTAATTTTGTAGGTTTATTCTCCCCATCAGCAATTTCACTATCTTCTATCAGCCACCTTATCCCGTTTATAGGAACAAAACTGTATCTTCCAAGATTAACATTTTCCCTAGGTATCATCTCTATTAACCTCTGCACAAGATCTTGCCGATAAATTGATTTTCCCTGACCATTAATGAAAGAATAATTTTGCGGATATCTCAATGAGGTGATAGACATCAATACCTGTCGCACTTGTTGCAAAATAGCCGCTTTGAGGTTATCCGGCATTGTGTTTGGTTTAGAAAGTACTTTATGCATATACTCATGAAAAATTGTCATGACGATGTGCATCTTTGTCATAAGTCCCGCACCTTCAAGATTTGGATTTTGAATCTCTCTAAGCTCTCTCCAAAATTCCTGAACTTGTTTAAGAGAAACAACGATTTGAGCTTTTTCACCTCTATTTTTTATCTGCCCAACCATTTTAGGAAAATAATCTTCAAGATTACTATCCGATAAAGCTCTTCCTGCGGAAGCTGAAAAATATATGTTCAACCTTATCTCGTCAAGACAAGAAAGAGTAAGCAGAGGAAAACTGAATGGTTTGCGGATAAAATCGCTTGTCTCTTCAGATGATCTTTCGCCTGTAATCACTTCAAAATCAACAGGCTGTGGAAGTTGCTCAATCGGCATATCAAATATCCTACTGGCAATATCAGGCGCCACAACAAGTGCATCTTTTGCAATCAACTTGACTTGTGTTGCTAGCTTAGATTCCGGCGCTTGTCTTCCGTATTCAGCCGAAAACTGATTATCTCCTTCTTGTAGCCTCATACTGAAAATCGGATTATACCAGTTTCTATATTTTGCTGTAAAATATCCGCATGAAAAAGAATTTTGCCTCTTTTGCTTTCGGCTGTCGGGTAAATGCCGCCGAGAAAGAAGAAATAAACAGACGACTTTTATCGCTTGGTTTCAATTATTCGGAAGACAATCCGGAAATTTACCTTATCAACACCTGCGCGGTTACCCAAAAAGCAGAGAGGGAAACACGACAGTTTATCTACCAAATCAGAAAAAAATACCCCAAGGCAAAAATCGTAATCACCGGTTGTGCGGCAACAGCCTGGATAAAAAAGGGTTTAAAAATAAAGGGAGTGGATGAAATGATTGATAATAAAAATAAAGAAAATATAGATAAAAACTTCACTGATAATAAAAGCATAAAAACTTCCGGTTTTCAAAACAAGAAAATTTTATCTTACAGCCAATTGAAAAGCGATAAATTTCTTTCTTCAGGCCGCCTCCTTATTAAAATTCAAGAAGGCTGTCAAAGATTTTGCACCTATTGCATCGTACCCTATCTTCGGGGAAAGCCAAAATCAGAAAGAATTAAAAATTTGGTATCAAAAATTAAATTTTATGAGAATGACATAAAAGAAGTAATTTTGACAGCCATTAATACCGAGGCTTACGGTCTAGATACCGGCGAAAAATTTACTGATCTTATCAAAGCGATAATAAATGAAACTAAAATACCACGCGTCGGTCTTGGCTCCATCAATCCTTGGAGTGTCAATGATGATTTTTTTGACTTTTACAAAAAAGTTTTGCCTGACAAACGGCTGGTAAATTTTTTTCATATCCCCCTGCAATCCGGCTCAAACAAAATATTAAAACTCATGAAGCGCGGCTATACGCGTGAAGAATTTATGGAAAAATTAAATTTTCTCTCGCGAATAAATCCGTTAGCATTTATCGGCACCGACATAATCGTTGGATTTCTAGAGGAAGATGACCATGATTTTGAAGAAACATTTAATTTTTTGAGAGTCTCCCCCATTTATAATTTTCATATTTTCCGCTTCTCTAAAAGAGAAGGCACCGCAGCTTTCTTTATGGCAAAAAAACTCAAAGAGCCGGCGGTAGAAATTAAACTCAAAAGAGCAAGATTGCTTGCCGATTTAAGTAAAATCAAATATCATAAATTTCTTTCAAAACATATCGGCAAAATCTTCCCCGCTTTATTTTTGCAAAAAAGAATAAAAGATTATCAAAAAGTCCTTCTAGATAATCAAGTTCAAGCTTTCATCAAAACTCCAAAAAACAGGTTGGGACAAATAAAATTTGTGAAAATCGAAAAGATCAAAAATAATGAATTGATAGGAAAACTTTCTTAAAAAACTTTTATTTAAGAGAGATTCTTTCTCACCTTAAACAGCCGGAGACTCAAAAGAAAAATGACTGTCATTATTACCGCTCCCATAATAGCTGGAGCAAATGGGCTGTATTTTTCATAAATAAATCCCGCTACGATCGGACCAATGATTCTACCAAACGAACCAAAACTTTGAAGTAATCCTAAATTGCCTCCCTGCTCATGTTGAGGAGATCTTTCTGAAACCAATGACTGTATAAGAGGCACAAGTAAACTTCCGCCAATTGAGTAAATCGTATTGCCTAAGAAAAATAAAGAAATAGTGCTGCTTTTTGCCAAAACAGCAAAACCCAAAATTGTAAGCAGGCTTCCACCGATAAAAATTCTTTCTTCGGAAAAAAGTTTCACCAATCTCCCCACTAAAAATCCTTGTATTAACACCGAAATGATTCCACCAAAAGCAAAAAGCAAACTTACCCCGGCCACAGAAAGACTAAGAACATCCTTTCCAAAAAGACTCATTGTTGTAAACACCGCTGACTGCGACCAAAAAATCAGAAGATTTACTATGTAAAAAGAGATGAAACTATTACTTTTAAGAGAGCGCAAGAAACTTCCAAAATGAAAATATTTTTTTTCGTAAGTTATTTCTTTTTTGCCTACCGATTCTGGCAGAAAAAAGAATGTTAAAACCACAGAAAAAGCGGTAATTATGGCAGCAGCGTAAAAAGGCGCGGCGAGTGAAATTTTAGAAAAAAATCCTCCCCAAAGAGGCCCCATAATAAACCCCAAAGAAATGCCGGCGGCAAGAATTCCCATCCCGCCGGCACGATTTTGCCGACTCGTAATATCAGCAATATAAGCTTGGGCTATCGAAAGATTTCCACCAGAAGCCCCATCTATAATCCGCGCTATCAGTAACCAGAAAATCGAATGAGTCATCCCCATGATAGTAAAAGAAATCACGGTACCGGCAAGAGAGAAAATAAGAAGCGGCCTTCTGCCGTAACGATCTGATAATCTTCCCAAAATAGGCATGGAGATAACCTGCATGATAGAAAAGGAGGCAATTAGAATGCCGGAGATGATCGGGTTGCCGCCGTACTCTTCAGCCATAATAGGCAAGATGGGAAAGACGATCCCGTAACCTAGAAAATTAACAAAAACTATAAGAAGGATCAAAAACTTTGGCGACTTAAGAAATCTCATAAAAAAAACACCGATTAGAAAATCTTCTAACAATTTTTTTTATAAAACTATATCGGCTGGCAAGGTAAAACTTATTTTTTCTTGCCGACGATTGAGGCAATATCCAGAGGTTTGGCAACATCTTTAGCCGTTTTTTTCTGCGGTTTATCCGGCAAAGAAGCTACCGAAGATGAAGCAATCTTTACTTGAGCAACCGGCGATAGCTTTTTCCAAAATAAATTTCCTATTTTTCCATCTTTCTTAAGCCTTTTAATGCAACTTGTGCAAAACTTCACCCTGATCGCAGTCTTTCCGTTTAGGAAAACTTTTATTTTCTGTAGGTTAGGCTTAAAAAGACGGCGGAGTCTCCGCTTGGCATGAGAAACGGCATGCCCATACTGCTTACCTTTATGACAGCGGTCACATCTGTATGCCATAATGTGGTATACTATACCAAAATATATCTGATTTCTCAAGATGCTGAATCTGCTTTTCCAAAATCCTTTAGAATTTGTAATCATTGCTGTCCTTCTTGTCATGGCAATTAGCGTACATGAGTTCGCTCATGCCGCTGTTGCCGACAGACTTGGTGATCCTACGCCTAAACTGGCTGGCCGTCTCACCATGAATCCGTTGGCGCATCTTGATTTAGCAGGCTCTCTGCTTCTTCTTTTAGTCGGCTTTGGCTGGGGAAAACCTGTGCCCTTTGACTCGTTTAATTTACGCAATCCCAAAAAGGACACTGCGCTTATTTCTTTTGCCGGAGCTTTTTCCAATATTATCATTGCTATTTTTACCAGCTTTTTCCTTCAGCTTGCCGCCCACACGCCAATTATTTCTCTTGGCGCTTTCTTAACTGATATTCTTAGTACTTTTATTTACTTTAATATACTTCTAGCTGTTTTTAATCTTCTTCCCATTTCTCCTTTGGATGGATTCAAGGTGGTTGCCGGGCTTATTCCAGAAAAATACTATGATGATTGGATGGAGCTGGAAAAATACGGCATTATCTTTCTTCTCATCCTCATTTTTCCTTTTTTCGGCACTCCTCCCGTGGTAAGCATCATTTCTCCATTTATCAATTTTATCTCTTCATTGCTTATTCCCTCGGCGATAGGAGGAACAATATAAATATATATGTGGCATCAAAAATCAGCAAAAGAGGTAATTAGGGAATTTTCAACCAACGACACCAGCGGCTTAACCCAAGAGGAAATTAAAAGAAGGCTTGCCCAATATGGTCCCAACACTCTTCCTACCAAAAAGAAACCGTCTCTTTTTATAAAATTTCTTTCCCAATTTAAAAGCTTTCTTATCATTATTCTGATCGCGGCCACTTTTATCTCTTTTCTTGTGGGAGAGTATATTGATGCTATTGCTATCTTCTCAATAGTTTTTCTTAACGCAATTATTGGTTTTATACAGGAATTGCAGGCAGAAAAAACTCTTGAATCGCTTAAGCAAAAGGAAATACAGTACGCTCTTGTACTTCGTGAAAAAAATCTTGAAAAAGTTCCAATTACAGAAATAGTGCCGGGAGATATCCTTATACTGGAAGAAGGAGAAAAAATTCCGGCTGATGCCCGTCTGATAGAATCTTTTTCCCTGCGAGTAGACGAAAGCGTCTTAACGGGCGAATCGCAAGCCGCCAATAAAAACGCCGATAAACTATCAGGTGAAAACATACCGCTTGCTGATCGTTCTAATATGCTTTACAAGGAGACCAAAGTTTTAGCTGGCCGGGGGAAAGCAATCGTCACGGCCACAGGAAAGGAAACCGAAATTGGAAAAATCGCAACCTTTTTAAAAGAAGCAAAACCAGTCAAAACCCCTCTTTTAATTGAACTTGACAAGTTAGCCCGCACTTTAACTTTTGCAGTCTGTTTCATTGCTTTTCTTATGTTTTTTATAAACATTTTTAGAAATGTCACTTTTGTTGAAAGCCTGCTTATCTCTATTTCTTTATCTGTTGCTGCCATTCCTGAAGGGCTACCGGCAATCGTTACGATCGTTCTTTCTCTTGGCGTCAAAAGACTGGCGGAGAAAAAAACTATCGTGAAAAAATTAGTTGCCACCGAAACTTTAGGCGCCGTCAGAATAATCGCCACGGACAAAACCGGTACCCTTACTCAAAATAAAATAAATGTGGTTTCTATCATTCTTCCTAATGGAAAGAAGTATAAAGTCGAAGGGGAAGGGTTTGAGAAAGAAGGAATCTTTTTTGACGAAAAAGAAAAAATCATAAATCCGTTGAAAAATCCAAATCTTGAAATGCTCCTTACGGCAGGCGCTCTTGCCAACAATGCCGTGTTTCCCAAAACTTTAGGTGAAGATGAACCTATCGGCGACACCACAGATGCGGCACTTCTGGTTGCGGCCTACCGCGGCAAAATTCCCGTAGATGAAATACGCCAAAGTGAACCTAGGATCTATGAAGTGCCATTTACCTCTGAACGCAAGATGATGAGCGTTATAACCAAAATTAATGAAACCGGAGACCATTTACTTTACAGCAAAGGAGCTCCTGAAGTAATACTGGAAAGATGCAGTTTAACCCCAAAGGAGAAAAAAATGTTTTTTCTCTTTACGCAAAAAATGGCCGCTTTGGGTCTGCGGTCTCTTGCGGTCGGCCGAAGGAAAATAAATAAAAAGGAAGTAAAAGAAGCCTTGGAAAATGAATCCGTATCGGAAAAAAATCTTGAATTTCTAGGCATCCTGCTTATGCATGATCCTTTAAGATCAGAAGTGAAAGAGGCAATTTCAAAAGCATCGTCAGCCGGCATCCGGACGATCATGATCACTGGGGATCATAAAGAAACAGCAAAAACTATAGCTTTGCAGGCTGGAATCATAAAAGGGAAAGAAAAAATATTCACCGAAGATGAAATAAACTCTCTCGCAAAGGAAGAATTGGCAAAAGAAATAAAAAATGGGGTAAATGTTTTTGCCCGCATCTCACCTTTAGGAAAATTAAAGATTGTCGAGGCAATCAAAAGCCTGCCGCACATGCTTGTTGCGGTGACCGGCGATGGAGTAAATGACGCCCCTGCTCTACAAACCGCCCATATTGGCGTGGCTATGGGCAAAAGCGGAACCGATATTACTAGAGAGGTAGCCGATATTGTCATCACAGATGATAATTACGCAACAATTGTTGATGCCGTAAAAGAAGGCAGAACTATTTTCGCTAACCTAGTAAAATTCATCCGTTATCTTATCTCTTGCAATCTTTCGGAAGTCATTGTCATTGCCGCATCAGTAATATTTGCCACTCCTCTACCTCTTATGCCTATCCAAATACTTTGGATAAATTTAATAACTGATGGTTTACCCGCTCTTGCTTTGGGCGTGGATCGGCCGGAATTCGACACTATGGCTAAACCGCCGCGCGATCTCTCTATCCCTATCATCCATAAAACACGCTGGGCTTATATGCTTATTGAAGGTACATTTATTGGATTAATCGTTTTTTTTCTTTTTATAGTATCGATAAAAATGTCCAATTATTTTGTCGCTCAAACCATGACTTTCTCCGCTCTTGCTTTTTCTCAATTAGTTCACGCTTTTAACAATAGAAGCACTAGAAATTCTCTCTTTAAGATTGGAATATTCAGCAATCCTTATCTTATTATCGCCGCTATCATTTCGGTAATCCTTCAGGTTGCTATAGTCCAAACAAACTTTGGAAATCTTATTTTCAAGACGGAAAAGCTGGGAATAAACAACTGGATAATTGTTGCTGTTGTTTCATTTCTTCCTTTTTTCTTTGTGGAAATAAAAAAGAAACTACGTTTTAAGATATTGCCTTAAGCAATAACTACTTTATCAAACTTTCCAGCGATTTAAGCATATCGCCATCCATCATTACTTCCAAAAGAGATGTTTCTAATTGATCCTGCGGTCCCTGCATAATTGGCAACATGTAATTTTCAACCGCATCTCTATCTGACAAATTTCTTCCTAATGAAATATAAGTACCTAAACCTTCTTGGTAAGTTTGGACATAACCAACGGCCGCCGTATATAAACCGGGAGCTTTGTTTTCTAAAGGCTGCAACAAAACAGCTGGAGTCGATTCCGCAGTTTTTGGGGGAAAACTAACGAAATGCCATTGCCTAAGACCGGGATTTGACAGTGCGGGATTTAACTCGTCAACAATGGTAGTCAAAACACTGTATAATCCCTCCTTTAAGCATGGATCTAAACGGTTTAATTTATCAAAGAAAACGCGCTCCTCTTTCTTTTCCCGTTCGCTTTTGCCCGAGGGAATCTGATAAACGAAAACTTCCTGTGAACCAATAGTTAAACCAGTCACCCCTTTTGATACTTCTTGAAGAAGTCTCCATGGAAGATCAGGCGCTTGCCTTGCAACTCTTTTATTTCCATCTTCCCAAAAAATTGTTTTGGTTGATCCGTTTGACTCGTAAACTGTTATGCTTTTAACTAAAACATTACTTTGTCTAAGAGTTTCACAAATAGCTCTATATGTTAATCTCGAGCAGATAATTGACCCGCCGTTAACAACTTTTGGTCTCACATCACGCCCTTGGACATTCCATGGTCCTGTTAACCTTTTAAGCAATTCTCCAGTTAATTTTCCTTCATACTCTATTGTTATTTTGCCCATAATTATATAAAAAAACCTCCCTTTCTTTTTGGGAGGCTATTTTTGAATTATTTAATATTTTAATTCTTTAATCCCACAACGCCTCCCCTAACTTTCTAAGAATAAAGGGGAGTATAAAATGATATTGACAATAATTTTTGGTTTTCATCATAAGATTAAGTCGATCCTACCAAAATTCTTCTCTATTTGTCAAGGATATAATCCTACCAGTGCGGATCCTTTGCTTCTTAAGTTTGTAAGCAGTTTTTTTATCTCCTCTAAATCTCGAGGCGATGCAGATCTTAAAAGTTCCTCCTTGGAAAATGGTTGCATCTCAAATACTACGTTTTCTCCTTTTCTTTTTATACCCAATATTTTCATTCCCAAACCTTCAAAAGCGGCAATATATGGCCCAATATTTCTATCTGCCTGGCAGGAAAAAAAAGAGTTTCCCTCCTCCTCAATTTCTTCTTTTCCCGTATATCTTTCTCTCATCATTGCGGCAAAGATATCTAAAACTTCACGGACTTTGCTAAATTCATCGTAATTAACTACGTCTACTAGTAATGAAATTTCACTAAGACCAGCTGGTTGACCGGGAAGATTATGCTCAATTCCTACATTAACGATATTAACGCTTAAAGCGGCAATTGCCGTAAGTCTAGCAATCACCCCTCTCCTATCTGGCACAAGCAAACGGATATTAGGTAACTTTTTTTCGTATTCAATTATTTTTTCAACATAAGAAGCGATTGCTTCCTCTTCCACGCGTTCCAAACCACAATCAAGTAAAAAATTCTCGTAGCTTCCGAATCTTTTATGAAATCTGCCGCCTGTCTCCTGCCAACCTTTCTTAAGATCAACTAGCGGTTTATTTTCTTTATCTGCGCCTCCACATTTTAGACTATAAAATTCAAGCAGGCGCCTTTTACCTCTATCTTGCGCGTCCAAAATTATTTCTCTTGCTTTTTCTTCAAGCTCATCGACACTTCCTATTCCTGTTGTTTTAAATTTTGAAGGAACGCCATCAATGATTCCTCTTTTTAAATTTTCCCAAAGAGATAAAATTCTTCTGAGATTTTTTCCGATCATTTTCTTGTAGCCGGGATATTGAACCGTATCAATCGTTTGCACGCTTATAGTCCAACCCTTCCTGCTGCAAAATATCTCAACTTGATCACCTTCTTTTAATACTGTCTGTAAATTCTGTCTTTCTCCGTTTATAATGGCATATTCAGCTGTTAAACCAATTTCGCTAAATAGACTAAAAGCAAAATCCCAAGCGGTAGCTCCTTCATAAACCACACGTCTTTCTTTCTGAGGCGTCAGGATTTCTATAAATCTATGCTTCATTCCTTCTTGTACCTCTTCTACCCAATTTTGCGGACGCGCATCTTCTTTATCAAGCGCTTGGGAAAGCAACATTTGCGGCCTTTCAAGCAAAATCTGGGCGTATTTTCTCTGAAGCTGATAAAACTCATCATCAGTTTTAGCCACTTGATACAAAGTGGCAAGAGAGGCAGTGCTTTTTGCAAAAGCTTCTATTGTTGCGGCAGTCAGATAAAATTCTATATCCCCGTAACAGAATCTACATTCCAGTTGATTATCCCTAGAATAGATAACCCAATCGGCATTTGGTTTATATTTTTTAAGATAAGCAGTTACTTTTCTAAAATCGGCTTCGTCTTTACAAACGACCCTAACCGGTCTTAAATCGCCGGTTGAAATTCTTTCTGATCTTTGAAAAGCAACAAAAGTATGAAGCGGCACTTCCAAAACTTCAATCAAAACCTCGCTAGGATCAGAAACTTCCCGCAAGATCGCTTCTTCAACCGGCAAAAAAAGTGAATAAGTAAGAGACTGCGTATATTTCTCTCTTTTAATTTTTTCAGCCAGTCTTAGTTCATCAGGCTTCAATACGGCAAGGCTCAAATCAGTTAACTCATCAGCCCAATCTTTCAAACCCACCTTTATAGCCAAAGGGACAAAAACTGAAAGTGTTTGTGCGGCAAATTTTTCTTTTTTCCTAACGTCTTTAATCCCTTGAATTGTCCTAATATTATGCAATCTGTCTGCTAATTTAATTAGTATGCCGCGAGGATCAGATAAAAAAGCCAGATATATTTTGGCAATTGTTTCTCTCTCATTTGCCACATCAGAGAAACCGGTAACTTTGGTTAATGTGTCAACTGCCGAAAGAACTTCCGCTCCTGCATATTTCTCGATTTGCCCTCTGGTAATTTTTGTGTCTTCTAATGTATCGTGAAAAAGCGCCGCACAGACAGTCGTGGCGTCGCCATAAAGATCTGCAATAATTCGGGCAACAGAAGCAGGATGCGTCATGAAATGTTCGCCTGTTCCGCGAAAACGATTTTTGTCATCAGCGTTATCGTGAAAATAGAAAGCTATGTCAAAACTTTGGGAAATTTTTTGAATGTCCTTGGGGGAAAGATAAATGCTACACTGGTTAAGCAAATCTTCTTTGGCGCTTTTTATTTCCGGTGAACCTTCTGACTCAAAATACTCAAAAAAATCTGCATCTTCAAAAAATCTTTCCGGAATCGGCATAGCAATATGCCGTATTATAGGACAAAGACAAATCTATTTTCCAGATTGTTTGCATTTGATGATATCTACGCTGTTTATTCTGTTGTTGGCGTCAATATCGTATTGTTTAATGTTGGCCCAGTTAGTCGCCTGATTTGTCTTACCCAGATTTTCCGAAACTTTCAGACAAAAAGCAGAAAGACTGCTAGTTGGCTGCGCTATCGTGGTTTGAGGATTAGCTGAAGGACTTGCCGTTTTTATAGTCGGTTTAGCAGTGGGCGTGGCGACTTTTGTGGGGGTAACAGATGGAAGTTTGTTCACGAGTTCTTTGCCAAAATCAACTGCAGTTGTCGTAAAAGTAAAAGGAACACACGTGCTGCCAGTGCATGATTTGCCTGTTGAATCGCACTTATTGTTACCAATTACCACTAGATAATAGTAGAGCGTATTGGGAGTAAGCAGTGTCAAAGGAACATTGTGGGTTTTGCCAGACGTTCCCTCCGGCGCGGAAAAAGCAAGGTTTGTAGCGCTTGTGCCATACTCAATTCTTCCCTGGGTTTCTTCCGTTGTTTCCCAAGAAATCACCGCGCTATTTCCAGTCACTTGTGCCGCGCGGACGCTTCCCGCAGGACAAGAAGAGGCTTTGACAAGGTATCTTCTTGCCTCTTGACCAACAAAAATTGCCATAAAAAGTCCTGTCACTAAAATAAAACCAAGACCGATAATTTTTCCTGTTTTTTTAAAACTATTAAGCATATTTGCCATAAAATCAAAGATATTATAATATGAGTAAAATCCCAACTACTGTAAACAATACTCCTATACCTAAAGCAGCAAAAGTCATCTCCATCACGCCACTTCTGGGAAGTGCGGATATGGTGGGAACAGCAACTTTCGTTGGCGTAAGAGTGGGAGGCACAGGAGTAGAGGTGGCGGAAGCGGAAGCGGTAGGAACAGGCGTAAATGTTGGCGCGGATGTTGGTCCGCCTGTTCCCATGGTGATAGTAACGGGAGACATTTGATTGCATTTGATAATATCTTTGGAATCAGAAGCCTCGTTGATGTTGGAATCTGCCTCCGACCCGCTGGTACAGTCAAAGGTCAAAACTGCACTTCCGTTTACTTTGGCAGTAAGATTAAGAGTGGCAAAGAGCTTGTCAGAAGAAGCAGTTTTGGCTGAAGCAACGCTTTCCTCCCAGCCGCTTACAAGATATTTATTGTTTACTCCACCTAAAGCCGTGCCGGAAAAATAAGTGAAGAAATTGCCAGACTCGGCGCTGTTTATGCTTACTTTGTCTGGGTCAAAAATTATAAGGGCGTCACCGGCAATAACTGGGGTTCCTGCGGTATTAATAAACACCTTCACGCTAAAATTGCTGCCTACGGGAACCGGCTGGGTCAACTCTGATATATCAAATTTGAAATACTGGGCATGGACAGCTTGGACTTTTCCGGTAAACAGAATAAATACAGCTATTATTAGTGATCTTATTATTAAAGCAATCGTCTTTTTCATTTTACTTCTATCTCTGCTCCAATGACCTTTTTAAGTAAATTTTTGCCTGTTTCTTTCTCAACTAAAGTGCTTCTGTTAGTTGTCCCAGCCGCAAAATCAAAAGAAAGCGTGTAGAAACCTTTCTTTTTTGCCTTCAATTTGAGAGTAGCAAATCTTTTCTCTCCTGACAATGCCCCTGATTCTTTCGGTTGATAGCCGGTAATCTTGATAATCTTTTTATCTTTATCTACTTTCTTCTTAAGATAAGATTTAAAATACTCCCCGGTTTGGGCAGAAGCTTGGATATTGGTAATCTCAAAGGCTTCCGGGTCGTAAAAAATCACTGCGTCCGCCCCGTTAATAATTTTTTTATCGGCCTGAAACAAAATGGTGAGTTCAAATTCCTCACCTTCTTTTACAGACTTTTTCTCGGGTAGAAAAAACATTGTTTCTGTGGCATCCATCAATCTGCCTCCCACACCGTTTTGTATTTGAAAAAGCCTCTGACTGCTTTTAATTCTTAAAAGGAACAAAATACCAAGAAGAAACAAAAGGATTAAAATTACAATTCCCACTCTTATGATTTCAGAAAAATCTGCTCTTTTCATAATTTCTTTTTATGTTTAATAATCATCTTCGTCATTTTCAGTAAGCGTTTTGACGATTTTGGAAACATCATTGGCGTTTACTACATTGTCGTAATTTACATCGGCAATATCAAGTGAGGGTTTATCTGTTTTGCCTATCCTGTCTTCCGCAAGTGTAAGATCTACACTGTTGACTATGCAGTCTTGTTTAAGATCGTTGTTGGGATCTGGAAGATCACCGGCTGGAAGAAGTTTAGCTGTCCAGTTAAAATACTGGCTTTCAGGCTTTGCGCTTTTCAAAGTGACATTCTCAACCATCTTTATATCACGATGCTTTGGACCTTTCACAAAAAGCGCATAAGCTTTGTTGGGAGCAAGATCACGAAGAGGCACCCAACCTTCGTCATCAATGCGCACCGTCCCTTTGCTGTCTTTGAAAGTGGCACCCTTTCGGGGATAATATTGTCCGTAGTTATCAGCTACCATCGGAATATCGCGGTAAAAATACTGACCTGCACCGGGTGTCTGGCAGGTATCGGCAGGAGCTGGCGTAGGAGCAGCGGATAAATCAACCACTTTAAGCCTTACTTTAATTTCAGGCTTAAAATGGGCTGTTTCAAGTTTGATCCCAAAGCGCACATGAACAGCATTTGGGTCAACTTCTCCGATATTGATGGTCAAAGATTGCTTGCTACCTATTGGTATCGCATAAGGATTATCCAAAGGCGGAGTAGGAGTAGACGTCGGCTTAGGAGTAACCGTAGGAGTAGGTGTATAAGTAGAAATAGGAGTTTGTGTTGGTCCAGAAGGATTATCCAAAGGCGGAGTAGGAGTAGACGTCGGCTTAGGAGTAACCGTAGGAGTAGGTGTATAAGTAGAAATAGGAGTTTGTGTTGGTCCAGTTGGAACAATAGTAGAACTAACACCCACTATACAATGACCTGGTATGCTTCCCGGCGCATCTCCTACACATATTCCTTGACAGCATGTCTGTCCGGCAAAACAAACACCGTAGTTTGGTATACAAGTAGGCGTAGGTGTATTTATTGGTGTGGAGGTAGCAACCGTCAGCTCGCCGATGAACATTTCCGGACTTTGGGGCGGCTGAGGCGCCCTACTTTGGTTTTTCACAAAAATTCCCCATAGGATGAACCCTATCGGCGCTATCAAGAATAAAGATAGAAACAAAACAATTTTTTTCATATGATTTTTATCATAATTTATCTTCATTTTTTACCAACTTTACCAGTTATAACCTAATGATTTAAGGGTTCCCGCAATAACATCCAGATTCACCAGGAACGCAACATTTATATGGTTGCATTTCTCCAGCACCGCATAAACTGCAACAACCCACAATATTATTGATGTATTGGCCTATGGGAGTGCAATTGGTTCTGCAAACGCTGTTAGGTTCGCTTCGATTTGCGCAAACCCAATAACCCTGCATAGGAAAATTCCTTACACAACCACTACAACAGTTTTTCTGTACGCTATCTAGGGAATGTGTATAAAATAAACCAGCAACGCTATTATCTTTTACACATTTTCCGGCTGGCAGTGTGGGAACCGGAGTCAAACCAGAACCAGGAACCAACGTAACGTTAGGAGTCAGAGGTAGAGCTGTAGGTGTAGGATTAAGAGCTTTAATACAATCTTCTTTATTATCAAAGGTTCTAAGACCGTAATACATGTACATACCGCAAAACTGCCTATAGCCGCAAGTGCGGTTTTGATTATCAAACCAATAGTAGTAGCGGCATTCTAATTGTGGAGTAGGAGTAAAACCCGCAATAATATTGATCGTCGCCTGGAGAGGCAAAGCAGTCTTTATGTTAAACTGGCGATCGCTAGGCGTACCGACAACTTGCGGCGCAGTATCAATTTTTATTATTGACGTACCGGAAGTATTGCTTGCGATAGCTACTTGTAAATTTATAATTACTCCTCTTGCCAAAAAAACATCTGCTTTTTTTGCTACAAGCACCAGACGAAATGTCTTGTTTTGGGTATTCCCCACATCGTCAATCCACTGGGAAACAAGAGGGGCCTCAAAATAATTGGAAGGCGTAGTGCCCTGATAACTGATTGACTGTATTTTGGCATCTCCTTTAATAGTTACGTCCACCCCAGATATTTTATAAGGTATATTGGGGGTGCTGATTTGGAGGCTGATAGTGCGTGTTTTTCCAGAAGCAATACTCAATGACGGTGTACTCCATGCCAGATTGACTTCCTGCGAATACGCTTTGGATTTGATCAGGTATTGATTTACATAAATCCAGAGGAAAACAGAGCTTAAGGTAATACCCAAAAGTATAGCTATAATGCCTAATGGCCGAATACTGATCATTTTTATTTTCTCCGTTAAATTGGTCATATAATTTCAGTAATTCCTAATACATCATCTTTTTTCTATGATATCTCTTGCATCTGGCTCTATTATTGCATTTTCAGCATCATCAACTATATCTTCCTCAACTTCATCTTCTATTACTTCTCTATTTGCTCTCCAGATTTCAAAGTCTTTCAGGTCGATTACGCGATCACTGTTAAAATCAGCGTTATAGCCTGAATAAGTTTTTGGGCAAGTGGCGGTAAAGCTGCATTTCCAGATATCATAGTCTGTATCATTTATAAGATTATCACAATTGGCATCTCCGTATGGTTTTTGTGAACAAAAAACAATTGTAGGAGCAGGAGGAGTCGGGGTTTTTGTGAAAGTCGGAGTTGGTGTTTTAGTGTTTGCAGGCGTAGGCGTATTGGTTATCATTGGCGTAGGACTCTTAATCGCTGTTGGCGTAGGCGTCATAGTTTTGGTAGGTGTAGGAGTAAAATTTGTCGAAGATGGGGTAGGAGTCTTGGTCTTGATAGGTGTTAAAATACTAGTAGGAAGCGGGGTCGGTGAGACATACGTCCCTATACCCGCTATTTCAATATATTTATCTTCATCAGGATATTTTATCACTCCTCCGCCTGCTTCTTTGGCGCGGAATCTTATTTTTGCCAAGTTTACCGTGCCGCCGGCTAAAAGAGTACCTGATTTTGAAGCCGCTTCTGCCACACGAAGAAAATCAAAAGTATCATCATATTTTCCGCCGTAAGTCACTATTGGCGCCACATCAAAAGGAGCATTAGGAGAAACACTTTTTACATTCGGCACCACATCAGTCACTTCAAGTTTGCTTTTTTCATAAAGTATTACAAAATCCGCTCCGGAAATTTTCAGCGTGTCATCCGTCAATTGGGCCGAGGCGGTTACTTCTATGATATCTCCCACTTGAATATCGGTTTTTGGCGTAGATAAAAGTAGGTTAGCCTGGCCAATCAAACCTTGCTTTGAAATTCCCCCTTCCTGCACACCGATCTCTGGTATCCTGCCGCTTTTTCCGGTAAATCTAACCGCAAGAATTACACCGGCAGAAAGAAAAAACAGCAGGATTGCAGCAATCAGTATTTTTTTATTCAGTATGCTTTCCATTTTTTATCCGAAAATCTATTTGACTAATAAATTTTATTTTTTGGTTGATGTTTGTCCTCCTTGAGTAAAGGGGTAATTCCTCCGCCAAACTTCATAATCTATCATATCAATAAAATGGGTCTCGCGGTAATTTTGCTGGCAGTAAAAATTCGGATTACCGGAAGGAGTCGCGTTATGATCAGAAATAACCAACCGGTCATAATATTCCTGCCATTTCATCATGTCATTTATATCTATCCTCCCGTTACAATCCACATCACCTTTGGTTTTCAGAGGACACAAATTCGTATTCGGACAGATGTAACCAGTCGGATAGGGATCGGGTGCAATCCTAGGCAGTTTCGCTGAGCCGGTGGTAGGATATGGAGTTAAACTAGGAATAGGGGTAGAAGAAGGAGTAGGAGTAATTGTAGGTGTAAGCGGCAAACCGGAAGGTGAAGGTGTAGCGGTAGGAGCACCTGTAAGAGTCGGCATAACTGTCGCACCCTGCGCCATCTTTATCGCCGCCAAAGCATCAACGCCACCTTTATTGGTAGCGCCGCTTGCGATAGAAGGATTGGCGGTATCTTCGATGATCCTTTTTACATCCGCATTGGTTAAAGCAGGATTAACCGCAAAAATCAAAGCCGCCACGCCAGCTACCTGCGGCGAAGCCATGGAAGTGCCCTCCATGTAAACATATTGATGTATATTACCAACATAAGACCGGTAAAGAGATAAAATACAATATTCTTTATCATTCTCTCCAGAACAGTATCCGCCGGGCGCTGAGACTGAAATCCAATTACCGATGTTTGGTTTAGAACTATCATTATGCTCTGAATATGGAGCCAAACTATTATCAAACGTAGTCGCGGCTACGGATAAAACATTTTTTAAGGCCGCTGGATAAAATTTACTGTTTCGCACATAAGTTTGGGAACCTGTTATTCTACAATCCTCTACAAGAGAATTACCTCCGCAATTACCTGCCGCAGCAACAGGCAAAGCACCTTTACTCCAAACATAGTCAATCTTATCTTGCATAAGTTGCTTGAGATTTGGAGTAATGTTTTCCTCGAATGTTCCAATACTCATATTTATCACCTTTACGTTTTGATCTCCTGCATACTGAAGGGCGTTTAAAATTGAGTATAAATAAATTTGACCGTCTGTAGCAGCTACATTAATCATCATTATTTTCGAATTGTAGCCTGCTCCTGCAATTCCCTTAGCGTTGTTTGTTGCCGCAGCCGCAAGTCCTGCCACATGAGTGCCATGATTATCCAATGATGAGGACATTGAATTTACAACTTCGCAAGGAAGTATACTGCCATCGGCAGATCTTCTCGCGCAGTTGACTAAAGAATGAAATTTTCCAGCTAGATCCTCATGCGAAGAATTTACTCCATCATCAAGAATAGCGATCACTACATTTTGATTACCGTCCGTTAGATCCCAAGCGCCAGGATCGGTAGTCGAGTTGGTGCCAGCAAGCTTAAGTTTATACATATTCCACTGCGGCCTAGGCTTATTGGGAGCTCCTGTCGCCACAAGATATGGATCATTGGGCATTGCCAGTTTTTTGAAGGTTAAATTGGGAACTGCAAGTTTAATATTTGGATCAGCGGTAAGAGCTGTTATAGCCTCTTCAACTGTTTCGTTTTTGACTGTATAAACCATGGCGTTGGAACCAGAGATGGCTCCTGACAAAACAAGATTGTTTCCTTTTTTCTTGCTAATCTCGGAAAGCACAGAAACATTAGGCGGTTTATTGAATTCGACGATAATCTGACTCGATTCTTGCGCAAAAACATTTTTACCCGTAGCAGAGAAAAATAGGAAAAAAACCAGCAAAATCACTGGAATTCTTTTTACATCATTCATTTTTTATATTTCCAGTTTCGCAAAACAAAAATAAGCTGTCAATAATGCAAAATAATAACTATTGTGGCAAAAATCCTGTTGGGGTAAAATAGATATTCACAAAAGCCCTCTTAGCTTAGTGGTAAAGCGGCAGTTTTGTAAACTGTTGACGTCAGTTCGATTCTGACAGAGGGCTCAAAATTTATTTGAAGAATCGGAGTTTGGCTGCATCCGAATATCACCTAAGGATATACTAAGAATTTCCTCTATACCACTGATAGTTTTAATTTGTTCTGGCGTCAAAGACGCGTAAATAATCGGGACGCCGCTATTTGTTTCTATCCAGATATGCCCATATTCTCTAATTTTATAACCACAGGTTTAACTGTTTCCTCCACTATTTCCATATTTTCTTTGTCAACCTGCGCTAAAAAGTCATCTATTTGTTTTTGCGTCATTTCTTTTTCTTCAAAAGAAGGTCTACTTGGGCGATTAATTCCCTCTTTTTCTTTAACATAAATAGCAACTTTTATTCTTTCATCAGTTTGGCTTTTTTCTAATCTTTCTTGCAAATCAGGAGAGATTTTATCTAACTCTATAGAAACAGAGGGACACGGAGCAAATTCGCAATCGGGGGGAATTCTTCCGACAGAAGAACCATCGGGACAAATTTTAGCCTCCATGGTGCAAAATTTATCTTGTGGATATTTCTGCCAAAGATATATCGCTCCTGCGACAATCGCTAAAGATATAATCAAACCGAGAATTATTATGATTGGTTTAGGCAATTTTTTCTGCGAATTTACTAGCTCGGAAGAAATAGATTGTTTTTCTATATTAGATGTTGATTGATCCATTATTCGGATTATAAAAATTAAATTACAAATACATATCGTTTACAATAACATCTGATGTTTGGTAAAATAAAATGAAGTCACAATCCGCCAAGGTACCGAAGCGGCCAAACGGGGCAGTCTGTAAAACTGCTGGCTCACGCCTTCCCAGGTTCGAATCCTGGCCTTGGCACTACTTCAACCTCACTTCAACCTCGGGAGTTGAATGGATTGTTCTAACAACATATTTAATCAAATTCCCACTTACCTATATATTTTAAATCTTCCAGAGATCTTTGGTAATCTGCCTGATCATTAACAAAAGCACGATATTTTTTCTTATCGTTTCCCAATAACGACAGTATGGGTCTTGTATTTACTAAAAATGACGTTTTATCTTCTACAAAATAAACATATGAAGACCAAGGATAGCTTCCCAGATTAGAAATCTTTTTGATTAAACGAGAAGAATATGGATTCAGATGCTGATAACGGGAAACATGCAATAATTGCTCATCAGAAATTATTAATCTTGATTGAAATCTAGGCAAAAATAAAGGACCTTTACGCTTCATTTTTCTGTTAAAATAACGAGTGAAGGAATTAATTACGTTGCCCATAAAAATTCTGATTCCATTTTTTTCATCTCCTATCTGCTTAATCAGTAAATGAAAATGGGTAGGCATAAGACAGTAACTTAAAATATCTACAATAAAATGCTTTTTATAGGCAAGAGTAGCCATTTTAATAGCCTGAATCTTAGATTTCAGCTGTTTAAAATGAGAAAAACTGATATCTGCTTTCTTTGAACGGTAGTAATAAAGAGTTTCTAAAAAAGGCTGTGCATTTCCCCTATCAATAAAAATTGCTCTTTTATCTATTGTTCTATTAAAAATATGATAAATACCGTTTTTTACAAAAATATCTCTACGAGTAGGCATAATACCATTATTTATCTTTTTAAGCGTCTAATGCAATAATTATTTTTATAGATTATTATAATAATCTATTCAACTCCCGGGGTTGAAGTTCTCCCGGGGTTGAAGTTTTGAAGTTTTGAAGTTAGTTAAAGTTCTGGGTTGAAGTTCTTATTGATCTATAAAAAAATGCTAAAATATACAGATCCTTATCTTTATGAAGATTTTAAAAATTCTTCTTATCATAATTATTTTGCCTGTTTTCTACTTTCTTTTTCTTCTTTCCCCCACCTCACTTTCTGATGAAAAAATTCGCTTTGTCATTCCCATGGATGAAAAACCCGAAATAACAGTTTCAAGGCTTAAGCAAGAAAACTTTATCCGCTCGCCAAAACTTTTTACTTTTTTTGCTGGAATTATAAAATTTCCAGGGACTATAGAACCCGGCGCATACATGCTTTCACACCGGATGAATACAGTAGCATTAGCCGATACGCTTCTTAATCATCCTTATCAAAAATGGATTGTTCTTGTCCCGGGTCTAAGAGTAGAACAAACGGCAGAAAAGTTAAGCAAAAAATTTAATTGGAATGAGGATAAAATTAAAGAATTTTTGGATGAGGCAAAAGAAGGTTATATGTTTCCCGATACTTATTTACTAAACGTAGACTATACTGGTCGTGAATTTGCCCAGCGTCTTATTGCTAATTTCAATGAAAAATTTGACGCTAAACTTCAAAAAGATTTGCTCGCTCAAAACGTCAGAAATGATACAGCTATCAAAATTGCCTCTTTGATCGAGCGAGAAAGCGGCGGAGATGATGATAAATCCCTAATTGCTGGAATAATTTGGAATAGATTAAATAAAGGTATGAAGCTTGAAATTGACGCCACCATCCAATATGCTCTCGGAACACCATCTGATTGGTGGCCGCGAATTTCGCCCACTGATATTAAAAATACAGATTCTCCTTATAACACTTATAAAATCAAAGCGCTTCCCCCCACTCCTATTTGCAGCCCAGGCCTTGCCTCAATTATTGCGGCTGTCTACCCGGCGGAAACAGAATGTTTTTATTATCTTCATAGCCGAGATAAAAAAATCCACTGCGCCAAAACATACAAAGAGCATTTAGAAAACATCAAAACTTATCTTTAATAACTTGCCGGATTAAGATGGTGAAGAAATGGACTTTGGGAATCATCATTGATAAAAGCAACTAAATTTTACCTAAGGTCTTGCTAAAAGAAACCCTCCTTTCCACTATTATAATTATAAAAATTTAAAGCCGGATAATTGGTAGTGATCTTCCTCCATACAGACAATACCTATCTTATTGTCCGCATGGCTCCAAAGAAAATTCGCCATGCCGACTTCACATTTATCTTGTGTCTTTTTATAATCCATCTTTACAAAAACTACTGCTTTATCACGACCATCTGACCAGTAACAAAATCCTCTTTGCAACCGGCTGTTGCAATTTGCAGGTTTGGACCAAGATGGCAGGAAATATTGGAATATTATTGATAATTCACCGCTTTCTGTAAGTGTTTTGATCCAGCTGGTCGACTCATCATTTGGGTCGCCCTCCTTCGGAAAATGATTGTAACTAAGATAATACCTATCCAAAGCTCCAATCAACCTTGCCATAATGATTTTTTTGTACTCATCGAGTATAAAAGATATCAAAGGTATATCCGAGATTTTCCGCTTTGGCTTAATTGTAGGTGTAATAGTTGGAAAAGAAATATAAGGCTTCAAAACAAAAATCTGGATATAACGATTGTCATCAGGATACTTGATTATCCCCTTACCACGCTCTTTAGCACGAAAAGTAACCTTGGCGAGACTTTTTTTACCTTCGGCAAGAATGTTTGTCGAATAAGAGGCTTCTTCAATTATATGGATATAATTGTAAGTATTGTCAAAAACACCGCCGTATGTAGCTACCGGAGCGCTGTCAAAAAGAGCATCTTTATAAAATGCTTTAGTATTCGGCGTTATATCAATAACTTCAAATTTATCTTTATCATAAAGAAGAAGAAAATCTGCTTTTGTTATTTTCAGAGTTTCATTTGTAAGAGCTACTTTAGCATCTACCTCAAAAATCTGATTTAACTCAACGCTAGACGGAGAAAGTGAAAGAAAAAGATTGGCCTGATCTTCTGGTGACGTTTCTATGGACTCTTTCTGCTGAAGGGCAATCTCTGGCATCTGCGCGGTCTGAAAAACAAAAATATTAATAAGTAAAACAGCAATTATGATCGTTAAAAAAATCAAAAGAGTGATAAATAAGATAACCAGCGTTTTTTTGTGCTTTAAAAAATTTTTTATCCGCCGGTAAGGAGAAAATTTTTTCCACTTCCTTTTTAATGTTTTTAATTTCATAATTATCCTTATCATATAATATAATAAATATTTGGAAAGACCATTGAGTAACTTATAAAGATTCTGTAGAATATAACGACTATTTGTAAGTTAGCCTAGATAGCTCAGTCGGCAGAGCGCATTCTTGGTAAGAATGAGGTCTCGGGTTCGATTCCCGATCTAGGCTCCAAATACATCCTTTGTAGTAGTAAAAAATTAATGTATAATAAGTTGATATGGCCAAGAAAGAACAACGGGTAAAAATCGCTTTTGTCTGTAATGTCTGCAAAAGCCAAAATTACATCACTACCAAAAATAAATTAAATATTAAGGAAAAACTCACTCAGAATAAATATTGCCGTCGCTGCAAAAAACATACCGAGCATAAAGAAACTGATAAACTGGATTAAATATGGCCAGAGGCACTATTATTGTTCTTTCTTTTTTGGCTGTTATTGCTGTTCTTCTTTTTGGTATAAACTTGGGTAAAAAGCTAAATACTGTTTCCAACCTACCTCAACCAACCATTATCCAAACGACACAAACTACACCAACTGTTAAAGAAGAACCTACAAATCTAAAAGAGACAGCCATCTCTACTTTTACAGACGAAACCTGTGGCTATACTTTTTCCTATCCAAGCTCATACATGAAACAAAAAACCGCTAATCAAAAATCAGTCATCTATGTGGATGCCGATAATCCTAAAATTTATATCGCTGCCTCCTGCGCCGCTAATTTGCCGCGACCTCCAGTTGGAAATGAAAACAAAGAAACAATCACTTTGGATGGAGAAACTGGCACTCTTTACCATGACAAGGATCCGAATGGCAATCCCAGAGATGATATTTTTGTAAAGCATCCGACTAATGGTATGGAAATCGTGATTGTTGGCTATGGAGATCCATTTAATCAAGTCCGTTCAAGCTTCAAATTCATCAAATAAATTCTTTTAATTTTAGATTGATCTAACAATCCATTCAACTCCCGGGGTTGAAGAGGCTGATATCTGGTATAATATATGCATTTGCATAAAAGAGTATTAAGTAAAATAAATATTAATTTAGGGGTGTAGCTCAACTGGTAGAGCACTCGTCTCCAAAACGAGCGGTCGGGGGTTCGACTCCCTCCACCCCTGCAATTTAGAAAAACCATTACCTATTAAACTATTCATGTTTTGTATTATTCAGCTCTCTTCTTGACCAAATCTTAAGAAATTTAACCATGTGAAAACTTCTCATTATTTTCTGTTATGAAAAAAGGGTGCTATCTATAATTATACTTGGATCAAACAGTAACATTTCGCTAATCCTCAAGAAAACTGGATACAAAAATAAATTAGACTAAGCGCATCATATAGAGTATAATCCGACAAAAAATATGACTGAAAGATATGAATTTTCACAACAACCTCAGGTAGAAAAAAAACTTGCGCCCCAGATAACCCCGCGCTTATTGGCTGCCATAGGCAACAGTGAGGCAAAAGCTCTCCTTTTTGCCGCCATGTCATACGGTCAAATCTATTCAGAATCGGAACTTCACAACCTTTTTATGGAAATTCAAGGAAAAAATCCTGCTTGGGCCGTACGTAAATACGTCCCAAACCAATATTGCCGGCAGTCTTTTGAACCAGCAGGATTGGTACAAGAAATAAAAGGTGAATACGGAATAGTCTTAGGTTACACTAAAACTGATTTTGGGGAAAAAACAGGCAATGCTTTAGCTGGTCTACTCTTGGAATTTTCCGAAAGACACGACATTCCTCTTTATTGTTTTTTTGGTGCCGCCAATACTAAAAACCCGGCCGACACCATAATGATAGAAGATGCAGAAATTGAAACTAGAAAAGGAGCTGCTGAAGTAAGGCTGAAAATATTACGGGAAATTATAAAGCAACCACCCGATACTGATACCACTACCTTGGCAAAAGCCTGCGGTGAAGAAACTAAAAGAATTGGTTCTCATCTTGAGCAGTTACAAAGGCATGGTTTAGTCAACTATAGTCACTACGTACCGGGCGTTGATTATGCCCTGCACCAACTAGCCCAAGAAACACCCAGTAATCCACCTAAACCATATCTTAAATGCATTTCTTTAACTGCTGTCATATATGATATTTTGCGAAGTAACCCAAAAAAGCAATTTACCGTCTCTGAAATAGCTGATATTTTAAAAGAAAAACAAGGGAGATATATCTCCCATGGTACTATACGGGCTATTCTTTCTGCCCTCCACCAACAAGGGTACACCACCAGAGACTCCACTCATACCAATATAAATCTTACAAATGATCAAAGGGAACTTATCACTGAACTGGTTAATCTAATAGATAGGTTTGAGAATCAAAATCCAAATGATCTTACTCACTGGAAAAATCAGGCCGAAAGGATATTAAAGGACGAAGAAAAAATAAATAGTCTTCTTCAAAGGGCCAGACGAGCTTCACCATGGGCCAACCGCCATCCTTTTTCGGAAACAACAACTTCTATTTATCAAGTGATTCGAGAAAATCCGGGGCTTACCGCTGCCGAAATTCAAAAATTATTTTTTGACAAATATACTCATGGAACTATCACTTTCCTTCTTGGGAAACTAGTAAAAGCAGGATCTGTCCGTGTAGATAAAGAAAAACATCCGCCAAGATATTACCTCTCAAATCAGCCCTAAAATCCATCTCCTCCACCCCCTTCAACCTCGGGAGTTGAATGGAGTATCAAGATGATGTAAATTATAAAAAATTAATATTGTCACAAAGTAATATTTTTTATTTTTAAGCTATTTTTAAGCTAAAAATGTATAATAGCTGATATGATAAAACAAAAAATGCGCGGTTTAGTTAGTTTGGGCTTGTTATTTTTTTGGGGAGTATCAGCCTTAAGTGGCTTTATCCTCTATCTTGCTCCTGAGGGACAAAGATCGGGAAGAGCAATTCTTCTTTTTGGACTTACTAAACATGACTGGGCGGGAGTTCACACTTGGATTAGTTTTGTAGCCTTGGGGATAACTTTTATTCATATTATTATCGATTGGCGCATACTGGTTGCGGTTATTAAATTACTGCTTAAAGGTAACAATAAATAATAACTTTTATGATATAATTTATTAAAGTATAAAAGGAAAAATATAAACTATATGAAGAAATTATTTTTTATCTTACCGATATTTTTAGTTTTTGTTTTAGCGCTACCAGTTTTTGCCGCTAAAAACAATGAGAAGGGTGTTCGAAACGGACAGCAGATTCAAGAACAAAATCAAAAGCAGTTGCAAATATCTCCTTCACCCACAGGTAATCAAGTCCAAAACCGCAATCAAGTTAATACTAAAAATCAAGGCGAGGACTCTCAATTGCAAGTGAACACCCAAGAGCAAGAAAGTCTTGGCAGCGGACAAGGAGAAGGATTGCAAAACCGCAATGAAAATGCGCTTCAGAACATGAGCGAGGTTGCCAAGCAAGTCCAACAGTTATTACAGGTGAGAACTGCAGGTGGAATTGGAGAACAGGTAAGGCAAATTGCTCAAGAACAAAATCAGGCTCAAATGCAGATTCAAGAACAACTAAATAAACTTGAGTCAAAAAGTAAATTAGCCAAATTTTTGACTGGCACAGATTATGGGGCTGTTAAAAATCTAAAACAGCAGCTTGAACAAAATCAGTTAAGGATTAAACAATTGGAACAGCTACAAAACCAACTTGCCAATCAAGGCGATGTAACAATGGTAGAGGAAACCATAAAAGCTTTAATTGCTCAAAACACAACCCTGCAAGAAAGAATCACAGCGGAAGAACAAACCAGAAGCGTGTTTGGCTGGCTATTTAAGTTTTTTGCAAAATAAGAATAACCTCTTCAACTCTTCAACCTCGGGAGTTGAATGGAGCATCAAGATAAGATAAATCAGAAAAAATTAAATTAGCTGATCTGTGATTTATAATAAATAATAATTTGTAAAAATATCAGTCAGGTATCTATTTTCTCTTGACAACTTTAGATATTTATCCTAACTTAAATTTATGGACTCTAATCTGCCCAAAGATGATTCTTTAAAAACATCAGGAGAAGCACCACCTAGTCCACCGGAATCTTCCACTTCGTTTTCACCTTCTCCAACACCACCTCCGCCTCAAACTTCATCGCCGCCGCCCTCAAGCGGAGAATCCCCTTCGTCTTTTTCTTCCTCTTTTAGCGTGTCTCCAAACGTAGTCACTTCTGGTACTGAAAATACTTCCTATAATCCGCCTCCGATGCCTCCTTCCAGTATAGCTGCCGGAAACCCGCCTGAAAGTGGGAGTAAATTCCCTCTTCTTTTTGTTATTCTACTTCTTTTGGTAATTGCCGGAGGGTTTAGCGGCGCTTTTTTTCTTATGCAACCGGAAACAAATATCATGGATTTTCTCGGGAAGGCGCCTGCGCCTACAATGGTTATCCCCACCACTATCCCAACTATTCAACCTACGCCTACAGAAACATTTACTAATCCTTTTGCCACGCCATCGGCAACTTATGAAAATCCATTTGGGAGCGAAGAAAATCCTTTTGACCAAGCAACTAAATCCGCAGCTAAAGACAATGAACCATATCAGAATCCGTTTAGCCAAAATAAATAATTTAAATTTTAATTTTTAATCAAAATGGAACTAAAAAAAATAATTTCAAAAAAAATATTAAGCGTCTTAACCATCCTGACGCTTTTTCTAGCGGCTTCAGCAAAACTATCTCCTTCTATTGCTTTATATTATCCTATTCCCGAACTTGGGAATTGCAGCACTCCCAACGAATGTAAATTTTATTGTGAAATTCCCAAAAATACGCCTGCTTGCTGGTCATACGGCAAGTATGTAATGAATGCGGCGGAAAATGTGCTGGGAGAAGAAACTGGACCGAAAATAACCTACCCAGTCGCAGAACTTGACAACTGTGCTTCTGCCAATGAATGCTTTAATTTCTGTGCGAAAATTCAAAATCAGCAAAAATGCCGAGATTTCGCCAAAAAACATGGTTTAGTAAAAAAACAAACCGATCCAAAGCTTCAGGCGGCGATTGAAGCAGCCAAAACAGAACTTGGCTGTGAAAGTAAAGAAACTTGCAGAGATTTTTGCAGTCAAGAAGCAAATCAAGAAAAATGCCGCGCTTTTGCCGAAAAATACGGTCTGGGAGAAAATAAAAAAGAGCAAGACAACTTAAAAACCGAAGTAATTGCCGCGGCGACTACGGAACTAGGCTGTAATTCCCGCGCTGAATGTGCCGCCTTCTGCAATGAACCTTCAAATCGGGAAAAATGCCGCGCTTTTGCCGAAAAATACGGTCTGGGACAACCATTAAAGCCAAAAATGGCAAAACCCACCAACGCCACTTCCTCTGCCGCAACCAGTCTAACACCGATAAAAACTCCGGGAAATTGCGCCAGCGAGGAAGAATGCCGTCGTTACTGCGAAAAATATCCCAATGAATGTTTGGGCTTTAACTTTAATAAAAAATCTTCTGCTGCTACCGGCAGCGGCCAGTTTTTGGGCCCAGCCGGCTGTAGAACAGAAGCTGAATGTAAAGCCTACTGCCAAAGTCATCCAAATGAGTGCCCAGGATTCCCAAAGATACTACCTAAGACAGTCACGTCTCCGCTGACAACAATTACACCTTTACAAAATCAAGTCACTCTACCGCCGCAATCTAAACTCTTTCCAAAAGCATCACCTGAAGAATCTATGCCATAACATGAATGATTCGCGACTGCCACATTTTTTATTTCCTTCGCTTATCTTTTTGATAGTTATTAACCTTTTTATTCTAGATCTCAAATTTTTTTCTGCCTCATCTCATCTAACTCTTTCTGAAAACGTAAAAAATACCGTTCCTTCAAAAGACAACGCAAGGGGGGAAACTTACTCTTGCCCTATAGACTGTCTTTCTGCCATCAAAGAAGCAACTCAAAACATTGCTTTAAGAACTGGTATTGCGGGAACCAATCAATATAATGAAATAAATCTTAAAATTACTTCAGGAAATCCTAAAGAATACTATATTCCTTTGGGATCTGGTGTAACTAGCAAATCGGATTGGGACGATATTACCGCCACAGAAACCATCATCAATCCTGACAATTACGGCGCTATCAAAGAAGCCTATTTTGTTGCCTCACTTAGAAACCCGACTCAAAACGGCCAAACAGAAGCTCGGCTTTATAACGTTACCGATAATTATCCACTATGGGGAAGCCATGTAGTGATGAACGGACCGTTATCTCAAACGATTAATTCAGATAAAATCGCTCTTCCTTCAGGCAATAAACTCTATAGAGTACAGCTTAAAAGCACCATGTCTTATCCGGTTTACCTTGATAACGCAAAAATTAGAATAATAACTGAATAGTCTATACTTTACTTCTTGACAATTATCCTATAGTCTAGTAATATATTGCTTTATCTTTACCCGCTCCTTAAAAAGTAAATAATTGGTTGTAGAAACGCCTGAAGAAAAAAGCTTAGCCCTTTTGCTTTTGGGAAATAAATTGCTTTTCCTCTAAAGCTATCGCTTTTGCTTTTTTCTTCTCTAAGTTTCTACAACCGCACGCTGCTTATTTTAATCTCCTTTAATTTTGACGACAAAAACGCCATATTTTTGAGAGTAAACTGTTTAATCCTTTTATACCCTTACTCTCTGAAAATGTGGCGTTTTTGTAATAAAAAAATCAAAAAAAGGAGAATGGAGATGAAAACCAAATACTATTTTCTTTTAACAGTTATCCTGCTGATTTCAATGATGATTTCAGCACAGTCGACATTCGCTCAAGAACCTACGCCTTATCAAAATTTCCAAGCGCAAAGAGAAGGCACTGCCATTTACTGGCCCTGCCAGTATTCGTATGTAAACTCCGCCTGGAGCTACAAAAAAGGCGACCTGTTGGTTGTTATTCCAAAAGAGCCTGACTCTGATGATCCAGGCTTATGGCAAATTGTCTGTTGGGACGGACTTCTTCCTGAATGGTGGATCCGCGTTGAAAAGTGGATCTACATAAATGGACGGTGGATACTGTCCCAACCAGCATGGGTTCCCTGGGAAACTGCGACCGGGGACTAAGAGAAAATTATGCAGACCTCTTCAATGGTGAAGAGGTCTGCTCTCAAACTCTTCAGTCAATTGCGACTGATGGAATTTGCGAGAAATCGTAATTTATCTAGGATTTGGTTCTTCTGGAAAAAGAAGAGCGATTTTTAAGCTTTGGTTTAAGCGGCGTGCGGTTTTATATTTATCAACTTCATTCGCCACAAAATTCAAAACTTTATTCTTTTCTTTGTTGACATTATCAAAATCAACTCCATAAAATGGTTAAAGGATGACTAAATTTATCGGAGTCATTTCAATTTTTATTGCGGTTTCTTTTATAAGTTTCTTTTCCGAAGAAATAAAGGAATCGCTACTTATAAAAGCAGAAAAAACCAACTTTACAAACACCATCCTTGATACTGCTTCTAATAAAACTGATACAACTGATTCTTCAGAAAACAAAGAAAAAGTGGAAATTATGAAAAACATCTTAGCTCAAGATTTTGAGGAAGCGCGGAAAAGAATGATAGAGTTCTATGAAAAGTCAGGCAAAAGTCAAAATTCTTCGGACATTGATGAAAAAATAGAGAGATTAAGCGTCATACTTACAACACCCATACCCACTCTTCACCCTAAACTTGAGAAAGTTTTAGCTTTCTCTGCCAAAAATGATTATGAATTTACCCTCAATGTTCCAACAGCAAATTATATCGGCGATATTCTCACAAATCCTAAAAAAACACATTACACGATAGCGCTTCTTGGCGATTCTATGATCGATACTTTGGGTAAGGAACTTATTCATCTTAGAAATCTTCTTTATAAAGATTATCCCGATTACACTTTTAACCTTTTAAATTACGGACAGGGAGGCACCGATCTTGAAAGCGGACTTTTCCGGCTCACCAATAAAACTAGCTATCTTAATACCGACTACCCTCCTCTTCTCTCGCAAAATGTTGATATTTTAATCGTTGAATCTTTTGCCTATAACCATTGGAGCGGACAATTTTATGACCTTAACCGGCAATGGCTGACGATTGCCAAAATTATCGATACGGTTAAGCTTAATTCTCCAAAGACCAAAATTATTCTTGCCGCCACCATCGCTCCCAACTCCAAAACTTTCGGCGATGGAAAATTAAACTGGCCGCCACAGCTGAAATGGGATAGCGCTACCATTACCAAAGGATACCTTCAAAACATTATCAATTTTGCCACATCTCAACACTATCCGCTGGCGGACGCCTACCACTCTTCCATGGACGCAAACGGCGATGGGCTGGAAGTTTATATCAACCCGTCAGACCATATTCATCCATCGGAAGAAGGCGCGCTTCTTTTCTCCAAAAAAATCCTTGAAACTATCAAAGAGTATAAAATGATCGAATAACAAACAAAGTTAAAAAAAGGATTTTTTAAAAGATAAAATATGAAAAAAATAAAGATTTTTCTAATCCGGTCTAGATTTTTTATTTTTTTTGCCGTCTTTGCTCTATTAATCGGGAGCTTAATTTACCAAAAATTAAAAAATCCGCCCGCAACTTCGATACTAAAAGATCAGGCGAAGGTGTCTCAAGTAACCGATGGAGACACTATCATTCTTGCCGACGGCAAAAAAATACGCCTTATCGGCATTGACGCACCGGAAATAAATTTCCAAATAGAAGAATCAGAATGCTTTGCTACTCAAGCCGCCAATCTGCTTAAAGAGCTCATTGAGGGACAAATTGTCTCTTTGGAAAAAGACAAAGAAAATATGGATAGATATGGCCGCTATCTTCGTTATGTCTATTCTGACAATGTCTTTATCAACGAGTTTATCTTGAGACAGGGTTATGCGAAGGCAATATTGATCCATCCAAACGCTAAATACTGGAAAGAGTTTGAAGCGGCAGAAAAAGAAGCTAAGGAAGCAAAAAGGGGCCTGTGGGGAAAATGTAATTATTAAAATATCACTTTACTATTTTTTATATTCTTCATACTATTTAATTAGTTCCTAATTAGATACGACGATTGAGTAATAAATTATGACCTGTCCATCATGCGGATATACTTTAAAAACACTTTCTGTAACCACTGACGCTGGCGGTCGATTTGAAATAGACCATTGCGGCAGATGCGGCGGCACATGGTTTGATCCTTACGAAATAAATAGAATACCGCAATATGAAATAAACCGCATTGCCAGACTTACGGTTCTTCCCAAAAATCAATCTATGTTTAAAACCGAAGGTTTGCTTTGTCCGCGATGTCAAAAAACTATGACCACATACAAAGGAGAAAGCGTCCCTAAAAATGTCAGTCTTCTCCGTTGTCCAAGATGCCACGGTATCTGGGCAACCCAAAAAGCTCTTGAAGGCTTCAAACAATATCAGGAAACAAATATTAAAGAATATAAATCAAACAAAACCGCTTTTCCCCCACTGTCGGCTGTTTTTGTCCCGGTGTTTTTTATGTTTCTTCTCTTTTTTGGGACATACATTACCGTCAGCAATCTTTCTAAATCCAAAGAAGACAGAATACTAGCAGCAATGCAGATAACCAATCTTAAGGAAACCGCCATTTCAGAAACCATGGAAGTGATTACTTTTCAGACTAAAAACCCTTTTGTCTCGCAAATTTCTTATGGACCCTCTTCTCTTGAATTTATAAATAAAATCGTCTCCAGCACTCCCCAAACAAACCATCATATCCTTTTAACCGACCTTAAGCCAAAAACTGTCTACGTTTATAAAATCACCCTTATAGACGACACTGGAAGAAAACTGGTAGGCGATTTAAGATCATTTACGACTAAATGACGTCAATACGGAGCAAATCCACAATCTTAAATCTTATTATAATGAAATCTATAATTTTAATCCTTTAAGGTAGCTTCGCAGTTGCCCGTTAAGATTGGGATGTTTAAGACCCATTTCAACCACTGTTTTTAAGTATTCAAAGATATTACCAGTATCATAATAGGTTGCTTCTTTTATCTCGCAACAATAAACCTTTTCAATTTTCAACAGCTTATCTATTGCTTCAGACAACCAAAGTTCACCACCGCGGCCGGGAGTAAGGTTTTCAATAATCGGAAAAATTTCCGGAGGAAGGATATACGCTCCATGAGTAGCCAAATTAGAAGGTGCAAACGAAGGATCAGGTTTTTCTATAATTTCTTCTATCTCATAGATATTATCACGGATAAATTTTGTTTTCGCAATTCCGTATCTTGAAAGATCTTTCTTATCCTTTATCCTGACTCCTGAAATAACCGGCTTGCCATATTCTTCATAAACCTCTATCATCTGTTTAAGTCTCGGCGGTTTAGCGCTGATAAATTCATCTCCCCAAAGCACGGCAAAAGGCTCGTTGCCTACCACGTTTTTAGCGCAAAGTACCGGCGTAGCATTACCATACGGTCCTTTTTGACGGACATAAATGAAGTTTGCCATCTCCGCAATTCTGCGAACCTCGGCAAGCTCTTTCTCCTTGCCTGCCTCTTCCAATCTTTTTTCCAGTTCAAAAGGATAATCAAAGTGGTCTTCAATCGATCTTTTATGCCAACCGGTAATCATAATGATGTCGGTAATGCCCGAAGCGACTATTTCTTCAACAACGTACTGGATAACCGGCTTGTCCACAATAGGCAACATTTCCTTGGGCATTGCTTTAGTCTGGGGAAGAAAGCGGGTGCCAAAACCCGCGGCGGGAATGACGGCTTTTCTTATTTTCAAAGAAGTTTTTTTAGCTGCCATAATTATTTAATTAATTTATGATAATAAACCACTTATCTTTACAAGTCAACCGCTCTATGCTACACTTTCCCAAATGGCGATAAATGCACCAATGAGGCCAAATTTTGGTTCAAGCCCGGCTGTGTTTTTTCGTGAAGTAAAATCGGAGCTTGCAAAAGTTATCTGGCCGACAAAACAAGAAGTAATTAGACTGACAATTATCGTAGTCGCCATCTCGCTGGTAATAGGTATTTATATAGGAGGACTGGATTTTCTTTTTACAAAATTAACGGATTTATTAATAAAATAATAAGACAATATAATCCAATAAAAAAATATTTTCAAAAATCTTTTAAAATATGTCCGACGATAATAAAAACCAAATAAAAGAAAATCAGGGTGATCAGGAAGTCGCCGGTCAAGCTAAAACCGCAAGCGAACAACCCGCCGTTAAACAATCGCCATCAACCGCCGGCGGCACTAAAGGCAAATGGTATGTCATTCACACCTACTCCGGACACGAAAACAAGGCGGCTGAAGCGATGAAACAGCGTATCAGCACAATGAACCTTTCAGACAAAATTTTCGAAGTGATTGTGCCCACCAGAAATATCGTCGTTGTCCGACACGGCAAAAAGGAGGAAACAAAGGAAAAAATTTTCCCCGGCTACATCTTAGTACGGATGAATCTGGATGATGAAAGCTGGTTGGCTGTCCGCACCACTCCGGGCGTCACCGCTTTTGTGGGAGTCGGCAATAAACCCACACCCATTCCTGAAAACGAAGTAGACACTATTGTGAAATTCTCACAGCTTGAAGCGCCGAAATTCAAAACCAAGTTTACCAAAGGCGAGGCGGTAAAAATAATCGACGGTCCTTTTGCTGATTTCTTAGGTATGATTGACGCGATTGACGAAGAAAAAGGCAAAGTGAAAGTACTGGTCTCAATCTTTGGCAGAGAAACTCCGGTTGAGCTTGATTTTCTTCAAATCACCAAATTATAAAAAATATAAATCCCGTAATTTTCTGTTGACGCCGCTTATAAAAATTCATTATATTAATCTTAAATGTTTAAGATTGCTAAGTTGTTTAAGAATAATCGCGGAGAAATGGCTACGGCTCTTACTATCCTTTCCTTCCTCATGCTTAGTGCAGGAACAATTCTAGGATCATATTTTGCCCAGAGGGAAACAAAAACACTTTCTAAAGCCTCGGGAGAAAAAGTCTGTTCAGATAACTGTAAATCAAACCCGGACGGAAGTTATAAATTTTGCTATAACGAGTGCGTGCCGGGAAATCCCGGTAAGTCAAGACCTGTAGGTTGTAATAGTAATGGATGGGTAGTAGGCAACGAGCAAAATGATCCGGCTTGCGGAAGCTCCTCAAATACTTGTTCTGAATACTCTTACTGTCCGTCTTCTTCACCGCCTAAAAAAGTTTATACCAAATCCAATAAATACTACCTTAACGGAAGCTGTGTAGGTGCAGAATATAATTCATTTAATGAAGCTTGTGCTGGTAGCGCATCCTCTTCCACTCCGATCCCCAACGTATCTCCTACCCAAAATCCAAGCGGAGGTTTCCATCTAACATATTCTATCAACCCAAAAAATGACAGGAATCTTGCCGAAGGCTGCAATGTAAACATGACTTTTGTCAGCGACGGCTGCGATGGAGAT